>Ga0209913_1001265_pt1 | contig 14805 bp, 11 predicted proteins | sample PersoiDNA2013203_FD_185805 | JGI IMG/M metagenome (GOLD analysis project Ga0209913, IMG submission 185805) | Permafrost soil microbial communities from the Arctic, to analyse light accelerated degradation of dissolved organic matter (DOM) -... | ecosystem: Environmental > Terrestrial > Soil >... | reverse complement strand
CCAGATCAACGCGCCATTGCACAACGTAGTCGCGCTATGGAAAGAAGGCGTTTAATAACCCAGATAATCCATCTTGCCAATCGGCACACCCTTGTGACGCAAGATGTCATAGGCCGTGGTCACGTGAAACAGGAAGTTCGGCAGTGCAAACGTGAGCAGGTATGTCTGGCCGCTGAAATGCGTTTCGCGTTCGCGTAACGTCATCGTGATTTCGCGCTCTGCACTGGCGTCGAATTGCGCTGGCTGCAGTTCTTCAAGGAAGCGGATGGTTTTGCCAATGCGCTCCTGCAATTCGTAAAACGTGGTTTCTTCATCCGCAAAACTGGGTGGCTGAATCGCCGCCAGTCGTGCCGCGCCGAACTTGGCGGCATCGCTGGCGCGCTGGATTTGCGCGATCAGCGGGTACATATCTTCAAACAAACGTGCTGATAACAGTTCCTGCGGATCAAGCTGTTGTTGTTCGACATGGGCTGCTGCTTTGTACAACAGCTTGGACAGGACGCCGAGTGCGCGTACGAATACCGGCACCGAGGCCTGGTACATGCTGAGTGTGGATGATGCGGACATGCCATTCTCCAAAACGAGGGAAGTGACGCCATCTCAGGCACATCTTGGATGATCGCAAGATGGCGTCAACTGGAATAAAAAAGCCGACCAGTTCGGCATGGGCTACCGCGCCGGTCGGCAAGGGGACGAAACTTGTTATTTGTTACTTGGCTGCCGGAGTGGCTTGCGCTACTTGCGCGGCAACCGTGTCAGCCGGCTGTTGCGCGGTGCCGGCATTGACATGCCAACCGCCGCCGAGTGCGCGGATCAGATTGACGGTGGAACGGGCACGCTCGCCATCGAGTTGCACGGCGCTGCGTTGTTGCTGCAGTACGGTACGGTCGGCATCGATGACGTCGAAGTAGCTGATCGAGCCTTCGCGGTATTGCACATGTGACAGCGTGGCAGCGCGCGACGATGCTTGCACAGCGGTGTCCTGTGCCATGGTCTGATCGTTGAGGATGCGCAGGTTGGCCAGGTTGTCCTCGACTTCACGGAAGGCGTTCAAGACCGACTGCCGGTAGGCGGCAACATCTTCTTCGTACACGGCGCGGCTGCGGTCGATGGCTGCCGTGCGTTTGCCGCCGTCAAACAGCGGCATACTCAAGGCAGTGCCGACCAGGGGGCCGAGCAAGAAGGTGCGGCTGGACCAGTTGAACAGGTCGCCAAGCTTGTTCGACTCGTAGCCGAGGCTGCCGGTCAGGTTCAATTGCGGGAACCAGGCTGCCTTGGCGACACCAACGCGGGCGTTGGCTGCTGCCATGGCGCGTTCGGCAGCGGCGATGTCGGGACGACGTTCCAGCAGTTCTGACGGCAGACCGGCCGGTACGCTCACTGACAGGCGCTTGAGCGGCAGCGGCGCAAAGCTGAATTCGGCCGGTGTCTTGCCGAGCAAGACTGCCAGTGCATGTTCTGCCGTGGCGCGTTGGCGCGCGATGCCGTAGGACTCCGACTGTGCGGAAGCCAGTTCCGACTTGGCGCGGGCGACATCGACTTCGCTGATGTCGCCTTCGTCGAAGCGGTGTTGCACCAGTTTCAGCGATGCGGTGCGCAGGTTGACGGTGCCGCTATACAGTTCTTGCGTCGCATCGAGTTCGCGCAGCAGAAAGTATTGTTGGGCGACATCGGCTTGCAGCGCCAGGCGTACCGACTGGAACAGTGCTTCGCTACGCTGGGCGTCGGCGGTGGCAGCGTCGACCGTGGAGGCGACGCGGCCGAACAGGTCTGCTTCATACGAGACGTTGACCTGAGCCCGCCACAAGGTGGCGGGCGAGGTGTTGGCATCGGCGGGCAGACTTTGCGACGCCGGCGAGACGCGCTGACGGGTCGGACCGAAGCCGCCATCGATTTGCGGGAACAGACCGGAACGGGCGTCCTGGCGCAGTGCGCGTGACTGGCTCAGACGCGCGGCAGCGGCCTTGAGATCCTGGTTGGCCTGCAAGGCATCGGATTCCAATGCATTGAGACCGTCGTCGTTGAAGATCTTCCACCATTCGCCACGGGCGAATTGTTCGGCCGGTTGTGCGGTTTTCCAGTCGCTGCTTTGGGTGGCTTGGGCTTCCTTGAATGCCACTGAAGTTGTCACCGCAGGGCGTTCGTAGGTCGGTGCCACCGAGCAGCCTGCCAGCACCAGCAAGGCGCCCAGAAAGACCGAGCTGATCCGGGCCGAGTGGCCCCAGCTACGGGGATGGATTGAGAGTGAGTTCATGTCATTTTCCTTTTGCTGTGCGGCTTAGACGCCATCGTGGACGTCGGCGGCTGCGACATGGCTGCCGGCAGTCAGTGGCGCCTCATGCTTGTGGGCGGTGTGCAGCTTCTTGCCGCCGCCGATACTGCGCAACAGCACATAGAACACCGGTGTCAGGAACAGGCCGAACAAGGTCACACCGAGCATGCCGAAGAACACCGCAATACCCATGGCTTGACGCATTTCTGCACCGGCACCGGTGGATGTCACCAGCGGCACTACACCCATGATGAAGGCGATCGAGGTCATCAGGATCGGACGCAAACGCAGGCGGCTGGCATCAATGGCAGCACGGATCACGGTGCTGCCTTGCAGTTCCAGTTCACGGGCGAATTCGACGATCAGAATCGCATTCTTGGCCGACAAGCCGACCAGTACCATCAAGCCGATCTGGGTAAAGATGTTGTTGTCGCCCTTGGTCAGCCAGACGCCGGTCAAGGCCGCCAGGATGCTCATTGGCACAATCAGGATCACTGCCAGCGGCAGGGTCAGGCTTTCATACAAGGCGGCCAGCACCAGGAACACCAGCAAGACACTGATCGGGAATACCCAGACACCGGCATTGCCTGCCAGGATCTTTTGATAGGTCAGGTCAGTCCATTCGAAGCGCACACCGCGTGGCAGGGTGGCAGCAGCAACCCGTTCGGCAGCTTTTTCAGCCTGGTCGGACGAATAGCCGGGTGCCGGTCCACCGTTGATGTCGGCTGCAGTGAAGCCGTTGTAACGCACCACCATTTCCGGACCAAAGGTTTGCTTGACGCGCACCACCGAGGACAGCGGCACCATTTCACCAGCGTTGTTGCGGGTCTTCAGTTGCAGAATGTCATCGGCCTTGGCGCGGAACTGCGCATCAGCCTGGGCACGCACCTGATAGACACGGCCGAAGCGGTTGAAGTCGTTGACGTAGAGCGAACCGAGATAGATCTGCATAGTGTTGAACACATCGGTGATGGGAATGCCGAGTTGCTTGGCTTTCACGCGGTCGAGGTCAACATTGAGCTGCGGCACATTGATCTGGTAGCTGGAGAACATTGGGCCCAGCGCTGGTTCCTTGGCTGCTGCTTTCATGAAGGCTTGCGCCGCCGCATCCAGTTCGGCATAGCCGACGGCACCATGGTCTTCGATCTGCATCTTGAAGCCACCCAGAGTACCCAGCCCCATGACTGGCGGCGGTGGGAACACGGCGGTGAAGGCTTCTTTGATGGAGCCGAATTTCTTGCCCAGTGATGCGGCAATCGCGTTGCCCGACAATTCCTTGCTGCGACGTTCTTCGAACGGTTTCAGGCCGACGAAGACAATCCCGGCGCTGGAGCTGTTGGTGAAGCCGTTGATCGACAAGCCGGGGAAGGCAATGGCACTGTCGACACCGGGTTCCTTGAGCATGATCGCGCTCATCTTGCGCATGACATCTTCGCTGCGGTCGATTGAGGCACCGTTGGGCAATTGCGCAAAGGCCACCAGGTATTGTTTGTCCTGACCAGGCACGAAGCCGCCTGGCACCAGATAACCGACACCCACGGTCGCGGCCAGCAGCAAGGCATACACCACCATCACCGACGACTTGCGCGAAATCACACCAGTCACGCCACGGCCATAGCCATCCGAGGCACGGTTGAAGAAGCGGTTGAAGTGCGCGAAGAAGCCGCCGAGGAAGCGGTCCATCACACGTGTCAGCCAGTCCGGCTTGCTGCCGTGGCCCTTGAGCAATAGCGCCGCTAATGCTGGCGACAGCGTCAGCGAGTTGAAGGCCGAGATCACGGTCGAGATGGCAATCGTCATCGCGAACTGTTTGTAGAACTGACCGGTCAAGCCTGTCATGAAGGCCAGCGGCACGAACACTGCCACCAGCGTCAGCGCAATTGCAATGATTGGGCCACTGACTTCCTGCATGGCGCGGTAGGTCGCATCGCGTGGACTGAGCCCGGCGCCGATATTACGCTCGACGTTTTCCACCACCACAATGGCATCATCGACCACAATCCCGATGGCGAGCACCATGCCGAACAGCGACAAGGCATTGATCGAATAACCGAAGCCGAGCAGCAGCGAGAAGGTACCGACAATCGACACCGGCACCGCCAGCAGGGGAATGATCGACGCCCGCCAGGTTTGCAGGAAGATGATCACCACGATTACGACCAGCGCAATCGCTTCGAGCAGGGTATGCACCACCGCTTCGATACTGGCACGCACGAACTGGGTCGGATCGTAGACGATGCGGTATTGCACCGATGCCGGGAAGTCCTTGGACAAATCCTTCATCGCTGCGCGCACTTGGGTGGACACATCGAGGGCGTTTGAGCCTGGCGCCTGGAAGATCGGAATCGCTACCGCCGGCTTGTTGTCCAGCAAGGCACGCAGACCATATTCGGAAGCCGCCAGTTCGACCCGGGCGACGTCGCCCAGTTTGGTGATGGCGCCATCCGGGCCGCTCTTGAGGATGATGTCGCGGAATTCTTCTTCCGTCTTCAGACGACCCTGGGCATTGACCGACAATTGCACCGGTATGTCAGGCGAGCTGGGCGAGGCACCGATGACACCGGCGGCGACCTGCACGTTTTGTTCGCGGATGGCGGCGATGACTTCGCTGGCGGTCAGATTGTGCTGCGCCACTTTTTGCGGATCGAGCCAGACGCGCATGGCGTAGTTGCCCGAGCCGAACAGGCCAACTTCACCGACGCCCTGGATACGCGCCAGACGATCCTTGATGTTCAAGACCGCGTAGTTGCGCAGGTAGGTGGTGTCGTAACGATTATCGGGCGAGATCAAGTGCACCACCATGGTCAGCGTGGGTGAGCTCTTGATGGTGGTGACACCGAGTCGTTGCACGTCTTCCGGCAGGCGCGGCAAGGCTTGCGCCACGCGGTTTTGCACCAGTTGCTGGGCCTTGTCGGGATCGACGCCGAGACGGAAGTTGACGGTGATGGTCAGGTTGCCGTCGCTATTGGCTTGCGACTGCATGTAGAGCATGTTTTCGACACCGTTGATCTGCTCTTCCAGCGGCGCAGCCACGGTTTCTGCGATCACTTTCGGATTGGCGCCAGGATACTGGGCGCGCACCACCACGGATGGCGGCACCACTTCCGGATACTCGGAAATGGGTAGCTGGAACATGGCCAATACCCCGGCCAGTACCAGCAATATCGACAACACACCCGCAAAGATCGGGCGGTCGATAAAGAATTTTGAAATGTTCATGAGAACTCCCCGTTAATGATTTTCTTAGGCTTTGCCGGCCTTGGATGCAGCCGGTGTTGCAGGTGCGCTATCGGCGACCTTGACCATCGGGACTACGGTCGGTGCCACGACATCGCCTGGGCGCACGCGTTGCAGACCATTGACGACAATCCGGTCACCGGCTTTCAGGCCGCTTTCGACTACCCGCAAACCTTCTTGCGTGGCACCGACGTGAATTTCGCGATAGTTGGCGTGGTTGCTGCCGTCGAGCACCAGCACGAAACGCTTGTCCTGATCGGTGCCGATAGCTTTTTCATCGATCAGCACGGCGTCGTGTGCAGCACCACCGCCGAGGCGGATGCGGGCATACAGACCCGGCACCAGTTGGCCGTCGGTGTTGTCGAACACGGCACGCACGCGGATGGTGCCGGACGAGGCGTCGAGCCGGTTGTCGACCGAGCCGACCTTGCCTTGGCGCGAGTAGTCATTTTCATTCGCCAGGCCGAGATAGACCGCCACTTGCGTTCCCTGTGCACGCGCTGGATTGACGTACTTCAGGAAGCTTTGCTCATCGACGTCGAAGGCGGCGTACATCTTGGCCACCGACACCAGGGTCGACAGCGGCGGTGTGGACGAGCCTACCGAGACAATATTGCCGACCGTGACTTCGGCGCGCGAAATACGGCCCGACACCGGCGCGGTGATTTGCGTGTAATCGAGATTGAGCTTGGCCACGCGCAAGGCTGCTTGGGCTGCCTGGACATTGGCTGCGGCTTCACGGGCGGCGTTTTGCTTTTCTTCGTAGTCGCGCCGGGCGATGGCGTTGTCACCCAGCAGGCGTTGTCCGCGCGCGACATCTGTCGCGGTGTAGCTGGCACGGGCTTCGACACCGGCCAGTTGCGCTTGCGCACGCGCGACTTCGGCGGCGTAAGGACGTGGGTCGATCGTAAACAGCACATCACCCTTCTTGACCAGGGCGCCATCCTTGAAGTGCACAGCAGTCAATGTGCCGGAGACCAGGGGACGGATTTCGACGCGGTCGACAGCTTCCAGGCGACCGGAATATTGCTGCCAGTCGATGATTTGTTTGCGGATGACTTCGGCCACGTCGACGCCGGCAGCCGCCGGCGCTTGCTGGGCATGGGCAGTGGTTTCGACACCGATGGCGGCGAGGGCGCCGGCGACGGCGATGGTGATGACGGCGACGACGGCTGCGGCAGTGATGTAGCGACGACGGAGCGGATGCTTGGACATGGTAGACCTCATTGAACGTTAGATAGGTTGAAAACGAAACTTAGCGGGACCAGCGGCGAGCGCAGCGAAGCGGCGACGCAGGAATTCGACGATTTCCTTGAGCAAAGGAAGGTGGCTGCGTAAGGCGCCGTGCGTGACGCCGGCAAAGCGTGCCACTTGGGTATGTACGCCGGCGCGGATCAGCGCGGAGGCATATTTCTCCGCTTCGGTATGCAGCACATCGCACCCGGCGGTGGCGATGAAGGCCGGTGGCAGCCCGGCCAGCCGGCTCGCTTCCAGCGGTGCCGCATAAGGATGCAGGCGTTGCATGGTTTGCGGCAGATACTGGCGGTAGCAGGCGGCGCAATCTTCGGGCGTGGTATCTGAATTGAGGCGCGCGACGTCGCCCAGCAAGCTCATGCTGGGGTCGAGCATGGGGCTGATCAACACTTGCGCGGCCAGTGGCATTGCGCAACGGTCGCGCGTCATCATGGTCAGGCTGACTGCCAGATTGCCGCCGGCATCGTCACCGGCCACAGCCATGCGACGCGTATCGATCTGCAACTCGGCAGCATGCTTGGCGGCCCACACGGCGACGGCATAGGCATCTTCGGGGGCAGCCGGAAACGGTTTGGCCGGTGCCAGTGCATAGTCCACCGACAGCACCACTGCGTGGCCATGACGGGCAATGTAGTGGGCCTGGGTATCGGCATCGTCGAGATTGCCGCCGACAAAACCGCCACCGTGGAAATACAGTACCAACGGTAATGGCGCGACTTTGCCTGCTTTGCTTTTCGCCGCTACCGGTTGATACAGGCGCACTGGAATGCGGCCGATCGGACCGGGAATGGTGAAGTTGCTGATGGTGGCTGGGCGTGGCGCTTGCATGATGTCGAGGCGGCGATCAATGCCGGATTGGCTAAAGTGAAGCGGATTGTGCAGCACAGCATGGGGCTGGATAAAGCCAGCAAATCCAACATCACTGTTCGTCCAGTTCGAACAATTGGCGTAAAATGATCGAATTAGTTTTGGTAAATGGGGCGTGGCGCTGCCAGTGGCGCGGCTTTCCCGGGTTTTTGGATTGGCCGGGGAAACGCCGCAATAGCCTGTCAATGAGGTTAATTTGTGGCGATTTAGCCGCGTTGATGTGCCCGTTGCCGAACAATTCTTACTTGTTTTAATGGCAATTATGTTGCTATTTGGGAGAAAAAAATGGACCGTTTTCAGGCAATGCAGGTATTTACGGCCGTCGTCGATGCCAACAGTTTCACGCGCGCTGCCGACAATCTCAATTTGCCGCGCACCACGGTGACCACCATCGTGCAAAGCCTGGAAAGCCTGTTGCAGGTAAGGCTGCTCAATCGCACCACGCGCCGCATCAGTCTCACGCCCGACGGCGCTGCCTATTACGAACGCTGCGTGCGGATTCTGGCCGAGGTCGATGAAACCGAGGCGTCGTTCCGCAATGTCACGCGCGGCCCGCAAGGACGCTTGCGCATTGATGTGCCGGCGTCGATTGGACGCTTGCTGCTGTTGCCGAATCTGTGCGACTTTTACGCCAAATACCCCGACATCGAACTGGTCATGGGTATGAGCGACCGCCCGGTCGATCTGGTCCAGGAAGCGATCGATTGCGTCATCCGGGTTGGTGACCTGCAGGATTCGAGCATGGTGGCGCGCCGCATTGGCACGTTTCAGGCGGTTACCTGCGGGGCGCCGCTGTACTTCGAACGGCGCGGCATGCCGCATACGATTGAAGACTTGCAGAGCCATCAATCGGTGCATTATTTTTCCAGCCGCACCGGCCGTACCATTGACTGGGACTTCATGGTCGATGGCGTCGCGCAGGAGGTGAAGATGGCAGGCAAGCTGTCGGTCAACGATGGCGATGCCTATGTGGCATGTGCATTGCAAGGCTTCGGCCTGGTGCAGGCGCCCAAGTACATGATTTTGCCCTATCTCGAAGATGGTCGACTGGTGGAAATCCTGTCGCAATGGCAGCCGGTGCCGATGGCGATTTCGGTGGTCTATCTGCATAACCGCCATTTGTCGCCCAAGGTGCGCGCGTTTGTCGACTGGGTGGCCGAATTGTTCGCCACTTGTCCGCTGCAAAAGGGCTGCCAGAAAGATATTCCAGTGCAGGGAGGCCAATTCGCCGCCAAGCCGGAGAGCAATACCATTCGCGCCGTCATCGAGCAGCAGAACATTGCCGAAAGCGTGTTCTGAACCAGTGCGCGCTACGCCATGCCGCGGCTTTCCTGGAGTCAGGCTTGGTGCAGCAGGGATGAGTGGTGCGGTCATGGTCATATGGGTGGCGAACTGCAATAGTCATCAGGGCGCTGTTGGCAGCATCAGATGGCGCGCCAAAGCAGCGGACAGGGCTATCGCTAAAGCTGGCAGCCTTGATTAAGGAAATCGGAAAGTCGAGATAGAGCAGCAACTGGCTATGCGCAGGCATGCCGGGTCGCGCTGATCTGGTAGTGCACTGTGGATCGCAAGCCGCACACCACCGTCATTCGATGACGGCATCAAGGTGCTTGATGCGGCAAACTTTGGAAATTCATGGCGCTTTGCCTGAGGAGGATTATGCGCGCAGTGCAGCATTTTGCTCTTGCTGAAAGCTGCGAATTAATTGCCTGATTCTCCAGAGTGTTGGTGGATTAGGCAGTTTTATGATTTTTGTAGGGGTATTTCGCCGGTGTTATCGATGTTGCGATTTGCGACAGATGTCGATGCATGATGATGTGGTTGAAATGCGTGCTGACTTCCCCATTTCCCCGCAAGCCACTTGGTGGAAGGCATTGGTAAGCATGCTGAAAATGCAATGCCGGTTACGCCTGTTTGCCGTGGTTGCTGATAAAAGAACGGCAATGTGATCAGAAATGCTGGCTCGGATACCTAATCCTCTTGATTAATTGCCTAATTCTCCAATCTCATGACGCAGAGATTCAGGCAAGTCTGGATTCTGCGGTAAGCTGAACCTCTTCCCTTATTTTGTCTGCGTGCTGCCATGGATCTGAACAATGCCCCGAGCGACTACGACCTTGCCGCAGCGCCCGAGCCGGAGCGTTCATCCGCGCGGGACACGTCATTGGACGAGGCCGATCTACGCCTGCTGGCCTTACAGCGCGAACTGGTCAGTTTGCTGGCACGCATGACCGTTGGTGGCGAAGGGTCGATCGATACTGCCATCGGCGGTTTGTATTTACACCGCATCACTAATCCGCAAGGTCCCAAGCATGCCGTGCAAACGCCGATTTTTGCGGTCATTGCGCAGGGAACCAAGCGCCTGTTCGTCGGCGACGATGTTTATGAATATGATCCGATGCACTATCTGGTTTCCTCGGTGGATCTGCCGACCGTGGGTAAAGTCACGCTGAGCAGCCCGGACTTGCCCTATCTGGGCTTGCGCATCGATCTCGATACCAAGGAGATTGGTGCGTTGATCGGCGACGAGCATCTGCCGCAAGGGATCGCCTCGGACGCGTCGCGTGGCCTGTTCGTGGCCCGCCTTGACGTGACGCTGCTCGATGCCGTGCTGCGGCTGTTGCGGCTGCTCGATTCACCGCGTGATATTGCCATCATGGCGCCGATGATCAAGCGCGAGATTTTGTATCGGCTGTTGATGAATGGTCAGGGTGCGTTGCTGCGTCAGACCGTGTTGCAGGATAGTCAGATGAACCGCATCGCCAAAGCCATCCGCATGATGAAGGAAAGTTTTGCGCTGCCGCTGCGGGTGGAAGATATTGCCCGTGATGTGCATATGAGCACGTCTTCGCTGCATCATCATTTCAAGGTGGTGACGGCGATGAGTCCGTTGCAGTATCAGAAGAACCTGCGCCTGCAGGAAGCGCGCCGCCTGATTCTCGGCGACGATGTCAGTGTGGCGATTGCGGCGCAAACGGTTGGTTACGAAAGTTCGTCGCAGTTCAGCCGCGAATACAGCCGCATGTTCGGTGCGCCGCCGTTGCGCGACAAGCGCCGCTGGCAGGAAGAAGAAGCGCCGGTACTCTGATCTGGTACGCGCTCGGCGCAAATGTCGGCAAGGCGCTAGAATCGTCTGCTCGAATTCCCCCTATAAACACCGGAGACCTACTATGCAATATCGACGCCTCGGCAACAGCAACCTGACAGTCTCGGCCCTGTGCCTGGGCACCATGATGTTCGGCGACCAGACCGGCCTTGATGAAGCGGCCAGTATTGTCGCTTCGGCGCGCGCTCAGGGCGTCAATTTCATTGATACTGCCGACGTCTACAGCAAGGGAAAATCGGAACAGATGGTCGGTCAGTTGTTGCACGGACAACGCCATGACTGGGTGCTGGCCAGCAAGTTGGGCAACCCGATGAGCAGCGCGCCAAACCAGTCGCATTACTCGCGCCACTGGATCATTAGTGAAACAGAGAGCATCCTGCGCCGCCTCAATACCGATTACCTCGACATTCTTTATCTGCATCGCGACTATGAGGGGGAAAATCTGGAAGAAGCCGTGCAGGCGCTGGGTGACCTGATCCGCAGCGGCAAGATTGGCGGCTTTGGCTTGTCCAATTTCCGTGGCTGGCGCATTGCCGAAGTCGCACACCTGTGCGCCAAGAACCAGGTGCCGCAGCCCTTGGTGTGCCAACCGTATTACAACTTGCTCAATCGTCAGCCGGAAGTGGAAATCCTGCCCGCCTGCAGCAACTATGGCCTGGGTGTGGTGCCGTACAGCCCGATTGCGCGTGGCGTATTGAGCGGGAAATATAAGCCGGGCCAGCAGCCGGGTGCCGATACGCGCGCCGGACGTGGCGACAAGCGCATGCTGGAAACTGAATTTCGTGAAGAGTCATTGCAGATCGCGGCACGCTTGCAGCAACACGTCGAAGGGCGTGGCATCAAGCTGGGGCAGTTCGCCACGGCCTGGGTATTGGCCAATGCGGCGGTCAGCAGCGTTATCGCCGGGCCGCGCACGCTGGCGCAGATGGAGGATTATTACGCTGCTGTGGACATGGTGATCTCCAGCGAGGAAGAGGCCCTGGTCGATAGTCTGGTCACGCCCGGTCATGCGTCAACGCCGGGCTACAACGATCCTAACTATCCATTCTTTGGTCGCCGCGTACGCAGCTAAGAGGGCTGCTGGTCAGAGGCAGTTTCGCGCTGTTGTTGGTCGAGCCGACACAGGCGCAAGAGCATGAAATGACTTGCCTGACCGGTGTCCTGCATGACACTGCATAGTTGCGCCGGCTTGGATGGCGTCAGGTCGCGGTTGTCGCAGGCAGCGGCAGGTAGCGCGTGTAGCAACATGATGCTGATGCCTGCTACAGATATTGTTTTTGGCGTCATCGTTGCTCCCAAATCGTCTTCTATGGTTGACCGTTGCTGTGCTGACCGCAAGCCACGCTGCACATGCGGCAGCGTGGAACGGCGCAGTATAGAAGTGAAATTTAGCAGATGATATAGGACGATCATTAAATCAAGTTTGCCGCCTCGTTCAGGCGCGTAGTGCACCAATGCGTCGGGCGGTTTCGGCGGCCAGAATCTGCGTATCGGTGCCGGGCGTGAGCATGTCGACGCCGAGTGCCTTCATGCGTTGCGCCATCTCCATCGCACCACAAAAAATACCGACATATTTACCGCGTGCATGCGCCAGTGTCACCAAATGGGCGATGGCGTCATTGAGCTGATCGTGGTGCCAGGCATCGGGCGCGAGGCCCATGTCGATGGCAAGATCGCTGGGGCCGATGAAGATACCGTCGAGATCGTCAACTGACAGAATCTCGTCGGCAGCTTGCAAGCCTTGCCGGGTCTCGATCATCGCCAGCGTCAGGATGCTGTGGTTGGCGTTGGCGAAGTAATCGGCGCCGCCATACAGCACACCGCGTGCCGGGCCAAAGCTGCGACCGCCGCGCGGCGGATAATGACAGGCGCGTACAAATTGTTCGGCGTCGGCCTTGCTGTTGATCAGTGGGCAGATTACGCCATAAGCACCGGCATCGAGCAGCTTGTTGATTTCGCCCAGGCTGTTTTCCGAGCAGCGCACCAGAGGTATGGCATTGGTGGTGGAAATCGCTTGCAGCATCGGCAGTGCCGCGTCGACGGAAAACAGGCCGTGCTGCAAATCGATGGTGACTGCATCGTAGCCGCTATGGGCAATCAGTTCTGCCATCAAGCCGTTGCCGATCGAGGCCCAGCCATTGAGCGCCAGTGTCTTTTGCGCGAACAGGGTGCGCAATTTATTTTCCCGCATGCCGATCTCCTTGTTTGAAGAATGCCTTACCAAAATTTGGAGAGGCATTCTTAAGTGATTTGGCATTGATCCTAGCCCGAATTGCAGAACGCTGTCGCCGCCGGGTTTATTTTGTATAGCGGAAGGGCGTACCGTCGATGGCGCTCTTGCGCCCGCCAATCTGCGCTGCCAGCAAGGCGGCGCTGCCGCAGGCCAGCGTCCAGCCGAGTGCGCCCTGGCCGACATTGAGGAATAGATTGTCCACTGGTGTGGCGCCGATCAGCGGTAATCCGCTTGGTGTGGCGGGACGGAAGCCGGCCCAAGGAGACAAGCGGGCGTTGTCATGGCCGCCAGCACCGAGGCTGCCGGGGAACAGAGTGTCCACGCCTTGACGCAGTTCGTCGATGGCGCGTGGTGGAATGCTGCGATCCAGGCCAACCAGTTCGACTCGCCCGGCGACGCGCAGACGATTGCCCAGCCGTGCATAGACGATCTTGCGGCTGATGTCGGTGATCGATACCTGCGGTGCGGCGGCTTGTGTCTGCGCATCGTCGAGCGGTACGGTAATGCTGTAACCCTTGAGTGGATATACCGGCAGGCGCAAGCCGGCCTGGCGTGCCAGTGCGGCACTGTCGGCACCCAAGGCCAGCACGAAGCTGTCGGCGGCAATGGCGCCGGCGCTGGTGTGCACGGTGGCGATGCGCTGGTTCTGCAGGTGCAGTGAGTCGATGGCGGTGGACGACAAAAAGCGGAAGCCCATTTGTGCGCGCATGGCCTCGACCAGACCCTGGCAAAACAGGGCACAGTCACCGGCAGCTTCACTGGCGGTATATACGCCGCCGGCCCAATTGCGTTGCGAATTGCCGAGTGCCGGTTCGATTTCCAGGCAGCGCGCAGTGTCGATGATCTCTTGCTGGCAGCCGTGCCGGGCCTGAAAGGCGACTTGCTTGCGAGCCGCATCCAGACCGGCGGGATCTGTGTACATCACCAGTTTGCCGGCGATGCGATGTTCGAAGGCCAGCGGTAGATCCTGTTGCAACTGGCTTAACTCGTCACGGCTGTAAAACGCCAGCCGCAACAAATCGATGGTGGTGCGTTGTACCCGCGTGGCATTGCAGGCGCCAAGAAATTGCAGCAGCCAGCGCCATTGCGCCGGATCCAGTTGCGGCCGCAAGCTCAGCGGTGAGTCGGCGCTGAACAGGTAATGCGGCCAGTGCGTCCATACCGACGGATCGGCCAGCGGTGCTACATAGGAATAACTCAATTGAGCGCCATTGCCCAGACTGGTGCCGCTGCCAGCTTGCGGGCGGGCATCAATGAGCGTGACCTGGTGGCCATCGCGCAGTAGACGATAGGCCGAGGTCACGCCGATCACGCCGGCGCCGAGTACGCAGATATGCATGGCGGGGTCCTGTTGCTAAGCTTTGGATTGGTAAAGTAGATGCCTGGGCAGCTCGCCAACTATACCGAGGTTGGCGGCGACTGTCGTATGCCGAATCGGCATCGGCCGCTTATTTGCTGCCGAAGCTCTGTTCTGGTAACCATTTGCCGCCACGCAACTGAAATATGGTATAGGTTGGATTGTTCAGGTTGCCGTGGGCATCGAACGAGATCAGGCCGGTCAAGCCTTGGTACTTGATGTTGTGCAAGGCATTGTTCAATTGTGCTGGCAGCAATGAGTCGGCTTGCTTGATGGCGGCGAGGATGACATTGGTGGCATCGTAGGCAAACGGTGCGTAATAATCGATGTGATCGCCATAGGCGGCGATGAATTTTTCCTGAAATTTCTTCCAGCCGTTCATTTTTTCCTGTGGCAGGCCGGTGGCCACGCCCAGAGTGCCTTCACCAGCCGCACCGGTCAGTTTCGGATAGATCGGGCTGACGACGCCGCCGGCGGCG
>Ga0209913_1001263_pt1 | contig 14825 bp, 13 predicted proteins | sample PersoiDNA2013203_FD_185805 | JGI IMG/M metagenome (GOLD analysis project Ga0209913, IMG submission 185805) | Permafrost soil microbial communities from the Arctic, to analyse light accelerated degradation of dissolved organic matter (DOM) -... | ecosystem: Environmental > Terrestrial > Soil >... | reverse complement strand
CAATCACCCGGTCGATGTCGCGGAAACCGATCCGGCGCGCCAGAAACGCTTCGACCGCCACTTCATTGGCGGCATTGAGCAGGGCCGGCGCCGTGCCGCCCGCGTCCAGGGCGGCAAACGCCAGCGCCAGGCAGGGAAAGCGGGCCATGTCCGGTTTTTCAAATTGCAGCGAGGCCATCGTGGTCAGGTCGAGCTGGGCCACACCCGATTCGATCCGCTCCGGGAATGCCAGCGCGTGGGCAATGGGCGTGCGCATGTCGGGATTGCCCAGCTGGGCCAGCACCGAGCCGTCCACGTAGGACACCATCGAGTGGATCACGCTCTGGGGGTGAATGACCACCTCGATCTGGGCGGCAGGTGCGCCGAACAGCCAGTGGGCCTCGATCACTTCCAGGCCCTTGTTCATCATGGTGGCGGAGTCGACGGAAATCTTGCGGCCCATCGACCAGTTCGGATGCCTGCAGGCCTGCTCGGGGGTCACGTCTTCCAACGTATGCAGTTCCCGCTCGCGGAAAGGGCCGCCGGAAGCGGTCAAGACAATTTTTGCCACGCCGGCGCCCGCGGGCGAGCGGGCATAGGACAGCGGCAAGGATTGAAACACGGCATTGTGCTCGGAATCGATGGGCAGCAAGGTGGCGCCGTGGCGGGCCACGGTGTCCATGAAGATCTGGCCAGACAGCACCAGCGCTTCCTTGTTGGCCAGCAGGATCTTGCGGCCGGCCCGCGCGGCGGCCAGGGTGGGCGCCAGGCCCGCGGCGCCGACGATGGCGGCCATCACCGTGTCCGCCTCGGCCGCCACTTCGCACAGGGCCGCTTCGCCATGGCTGACGGCGCAGTCGATGCCGCGCGCGTCCAGCAGCGCCGCCAGGCGGCTCGCGGCCTCAGGCGTGCCGACCACGGCGCGGCGGGGACGGAACCTGGCGCACTGCTCGGCCAGTTCCTCCACCTTGCTGTGGGCCGTCAGGGCGTGGACTGCGTATTTGTCGGGATGGCGGGCCAGCACGTCCAGGGTCGACACCCCGATCGAACCGGTGGCGCCCAGTATGGTGATGGTTTGCATAGGTTTCCTTGGCCGGCCGGAGCAGAGTCTCGGCCGGCGTTACAGCCAGGTATTGATCAGCGCAGCCAGGGGCAGCACGGGCACCAGGGCGTCGATACGGTCGAGCACGCCGCCGTGGCCGGGCAGCAGATTGCTGCTGTCCTTGACGCCGGCGCGGCGCTTCAATTGGGATTCGAACAGGTCGCCGCAGACGGACAGGGCGACGATGGCGGCCAGCACCAGGGTCAAGCCGCCCCAGCCGAAGCGGGCTTGCACGTGGGCGGGAAAGGTGTCGGCCAGGGCCGCGCCGCCGAACTGCACGGCCAGGCTGCTCAAGACCAGCACGGCCACGCCGCCGCCGATCGCCCCTTCCCAGGACTTACCGGGAGAAATGGACGGCGCCAGCTTGTGCTTGCCGAGCGCCTTGCCGGAAAAATAGGCCCCGATGTCGGCGATCCACACCAGCACCAGCACCGACAGCAGGTAGAGGGCCGAGTGGGCAAACAGGGTGGTGATGGCGGCGAAGCAGGCAACGATGGACAAGGCGTAGGTGATGCTCAGCAAGGTGTTGCCGAAGCTGGCCAGGGGCGGCAGGCCGATCTTGAGCGACGGCGCCAGCCGCAGCAGCCACACCAGCACGCCGATGGCGAACCACACCACGGGGCGCGGCTGGGGGACGATGAAAAAGGCGTAGACGAACACGGCGGTCCAGACGGCGGCCACCGCCAGCACATTGCGCGAGCCGGGGCTGAACAGTCTGAACGTTTCCCAGATGGCGGCGGCAAAGAACACGGCCACCACCACCGCAAAGGCAATCGGGTTGCCGATGTACAGCACCGGCAACAGCACGGCCAGCAGCACCAGGGCCGTGATGATTCGTGTTTTCAGCATAGGTGGGTTGGCTCAGGTCTTTTCGGCGGCCTTGCCGGCCACCTGGTCGCCCGTGCGGCCGAATCGGCGCTCGCGGCTCTGGTAGGAGAGGATGGCTTCGTCCAGCTTTTCCGGAGAAAAATCGGGCCAGAAGGTGTCCGTGAAATACAGCTCCGAATAGGCCAGCTGCCACAGCAGGAAATTGGAGATGCGCTCTTCCCCGCCGGTGCGGATGAACAGGTCCGGCTCGGGCGCATAGGCCATGGCCAAATGTTCGGCCAGCTGTTCCTCGGCAAATTCAGTGGCGCCGGGTTGGGCTTTGACCATTTTCGAGGTGGCCTGCATGATGTCCCAGCGCCCCCCGTAATTGGCGCAGATGGTCAGGGTCAGGCGGCTGTTGTTGGCGGTGCGGCGCTCGGCATTGGCGATCATCTCGCGCAGCTTGGCGTCGAAGCGGGACAAATCCCCCACCACCTTCAGGCGGATGTCGTTGGCATGCATCTTCGACACTTCCCGTTCCAGGGCCGTGACGAACAGGCGCATCAGCAGCGACACTTCCTCTTCCGGACGGCGCCAGTTTTCCGAGGAAAACGCGAACAGGGTCAGGTACTCGACCCCGCGCAGGGCGCAGGCTTCGACGATGTCGCGCACGGCGTCGACGCCCTTGACGTGACCCGCCACCCGGGGCAGCATGCGGCGCGTGGCCCAGCGGCCGTTGCCATCCATGATGATGGCGACGTGGCGGGGGACCTTGGGCGCTTCCGGCACCGCCCTGGTGGAGCTTTTAAAGATCATAAAGGCAGCTGCCCCTTACACCGTCAGGACTTCTTTTTCCTTGTCGACGACCATCTTGTCGACGTCGGCCACGAACTTGTCCGTGAGCTTTTGAATTTCTTCGGTCGACCGGCGCTCGTCGTCTTCCGACGCCAATTTGTCTTTGACGAGTTTCTTCACCTGCTCGTTGGCGTCGCGGCGGATGTTGCGGATCGCAATCTTGGCGTCTTCCGCCTCGCCCTTGACCAGTTTCACCATTTCCTTGCGGCGCTCTTCGGACAGCATGGGCGTCGGCACGCGGATCTGCTCGCCCTGCGAGGACGGGTTCAGGCCCAGGTCCGAATCGCGGATGGCTTTCTCGATGGTGTTGAGCATCTTCTTTTCATACGGCTGCACGCCGATGGTGCGGGCGTCCAGCAGGGTGACGTTGGCCACGCCCGTCAGTGGCGTGGGCGAACCGTAATAGTCGACCATGATGTGGTCGAGAATGCCCACGTGGGCGCGGCCCGTGCGGACCTTGGCCAGATCGGCACGCAAGGTCTCGATCGACTTGCTCATGCGGTCTTGCGCGTTTTTCTTGATGTCAGCGATGGTCATGCTGCTCTCCTGAATTCTTTAAAAATGTTTTTATTAATAATACTGTTAAATCTTCGGGGCCTCGAGAAACCGTAGCGAGCGGTTCGATATCGCTTCGAGTAGCGGAACCGTACTTGAGTACGGTGAGCAACGCAGATGCGATAGCGGGCCGCGCAGTAGGTTTATCGAGGTCCAAGCACCCGGGATTTTACACGTGAACGAGCGTGCCTTCGTCCTCGCCCATGATCACCGCTTTCAAAGCGCCCGGTTTGACGATCGAGAAGACCTTGATCGGCAGCTTCTGGTCGCGGCACAGGGCAAAGGCGGTGGCGTCCATCACCTGCAGCTGCTTGGAAATGGCTTCATCGAAGGTGATCGAATTGTAGCGGGTGGCGCTGGGATCCTTGTTGGGATCGGCCGAGTAGACGCCGTCCACCTTGGTGGCCTTGAGCACGATTTCCGCGCTGATCTCGGCGCCGCGCAGGGCTGCGGCCGTGTCGGTGGTAAAGAAGGGGTTGCCGGTGCCGGCGGCGAACACGACGACCTTGCCCTCTTCCAGGTATTGCAGCGCTTTCGGGCGCACGTAAGGCTCGACGACTTGTTCGATGGCGATGGCAGACATGACGCGGGCGGTGATGCCGACATGGCGCATGGCATCGGCCAGGGCCAGGGCGTTCATGACGGTGGCCAGCATGCCCATGTAATCGGCGGTGGCGCGGTCCATGCCCTGGGCGCCGGGGGCGACGCCGCGGAAGATGTTGCCGCCGCCGATGACGACGGCGATTTCCACGCCCAGTTTGGCCACTTCGGCCACGTCGGCCACCATGCGGTCGATGGTGCCGCGGTTGATGCCGTAGGCGTCGTCGCCCATCAGAGCTTCACCAGAGAGTTTGAGAAGAACGCGTTTGTAAGCGGGTTTGGTCATATGGGCTCCTGGGGTGACATTGTTCGGGTCTGGCAAGGCTGCGCGCTTGGTAAGCTGCGCCGGCCCCACCTCACCGTCCGGGGACGGTGGCTGGCTGGTGGCTAACTTAACCCGCGGAAACATGCGGGTTAAAAAAACGGGCCTTCCGGCCCGCTTTCATTTGCTGCTTACTGCTTCGAGGCTGCCATCTGCGCTGCCACTTCGGCAGCGAAGTCGTCCTGTTTCTTCTCGATGCCTTCGCCCACCACGTACATGGTAAACGACTTGACGGTCGCGCCGGCGGCTTTCAACATCTGCTCGACGGACTGCTTGTCGTTCTTCACGAAGGGCTGGTTCAGCAGCGACACTTCCTTCAAGTACTTCTGCACGGAGCCTTCCAGGCGCTTGGCCAGGATTTCAGGCGACTGGGCAGGCTTGCCTTCGGCGGCGGCCTTGTCGGCGTCTTCCTGGGCTTTGAGTGCTGCAACCGAACGCTCTTTCTCGATCAGTTCGGCAGGCACCTGGTCGGCCGACAGGGAGACCGGCTTCATGGCGGCGATGTGCATGGCGATGTCTTTACCAACCTGCTCGTCAGCGCCGTCGAAGTCGACGATCACGCCGATACGGTTGCTGTGGATGTACGAAGCAAGCTTGCCAGCGGTTTCAAAACGCTGGAAGCGGCGGATCGACATGTTCTCGCCGATCTTGCCGATCAGGGCGGCGCGCACTTCGTCCAGGGTCTTGCCGTTCAAAGGCAGGGCCAGCAGGGCAGCCACGTCGGCCGGGTTGTGTTCGACGACCAGCTTGGCGGCGTCGTTGGCCAGCTGCATGAACTCATCGTTCTTGGCGACGAAGTCGGTTTCGCTGTTGATTTCGAGCAGGGCGCCTGCGTTGCCGGCGATGTAAGCGACGACCACGCCTTCAGCGGTGATGCGCGACGACGCTTTCGAGGCCTTGCCGCCCAGCTTGACGCGCAGGATTTCTTCCGCACGGGCCATGTCGCCTTCGGCTTCGGTCAGTGCTTTTTTGCATTCCATCATCGGTGCGTCGGTCTTGCCGCGCAGTTCGCCTACCATCGCTGCGGTAATAGCTGCCATGTGAATTCTCCTAATTGGTGATGTGTTGAATCGTCGGCGGCGCGGGGCGCCATGCTCGACTTCGGTTAAAAAAAAGGGTGAGCATACTGCCACCCTTTTTATTGGCCTTGCTTAAGAAACTTAAGCCTGCTCGGACACTTCGACGAATTCGTCAGCGCCGGCTGCCTTGACCATGTCGGCCACTTCGTTGGTCGCGTTGGCGCGGCCTTCGATGATTGCGTCAGCGACGCCGCGGGCGTACAGCATGATCGCTTTCGAGGAGTCGTCGTTGCCCGGGATGATGTGGGTGACGCCTTCTGGCGAGTGGTTGGTGTCGACGATGCCGATGACGGGGATGCCCAGCTTGCCGGCTTCGGTGATGGCGCCCTTGTGGTAGCCGACGTCGACGACGAAGATGGCGTCAGGTACGCCGCCCATGTCCTTGATGCCGCCGATGGACTTTTGCAGCTTGACCATTTCGCGTTCAAACATCAGGCCTTCTTTCTTCGACAGCTTCTCGACCGAACCGTCTTCGATCTGGGCTTCCATGTCCTTCAGGCGCTTGATCGAGGTCTTGATGGTCTTGAAGTTGGTCAGCATGCCGCCCAACCAGCGCTGGTCGACGTAAGGCACACCGGCGCGCTGGGCTTCAGCGGCGATGATGTCACGGGCCTGGCGCTTGGTGCCGACCATCAGGATGGTGCCGCGCTGGGCTGCCACTTGCTTGATGGTTTTCATGGCTTCCTGATACATACCCATCGTCTTTTCCAAGTTGATGATATGGATCTTGTTGCGGTGACCGAAGATGAACGGTGCCATCTTTGGGTTCCAGAAACGGGTTTGGTGGCCGAAGTGGACACCGGCTTCGAGCATTTCGCGCATTGTTACGGACATGGTATTTCTCCAGGGTTGGGTCTGGAATCCGGTCAGTCACCATGGAGGCACCCTTTGCGACCGGATTCGCGATTTAACAATAAACTGAACAACAAATCTGCCCGGCACTTCGAAAAGCGATCCGAGCAACCCGAGATTATAAGCGCATTCCGCTGAAACATCAACCGGGGTATTGCATTGCAAACAAATTTGCCCGCCCATGGCGGTTCCGATAATGCACTGCATCTTCCTTTATAATGACGTCATCCGCCCAGGCCGGGCCCCGGCCCGCCGCCCGCTCACATTTACCGCTTTTTACTGTCATCACCATGTCCAATATTTCCATCAAGACCGCCGCCGACATCGAAGGCATGCGCGTCGCCGGCCGCCTCGGCGCCGAAGTGCTCGACTACATCACCCCCTTCGTCAAACCCGGCGTGACCACGGGCGAGCTGGACCGCCTGTGCCACGAGTACATGGTCAACGTGCAAGGCACCATCCCCGCGCCCCTGAACTATTGCCCGCCCGGCTACACGCCCTACCCCAAGGCCATCTGCACCTCCGTCAACGACGTCATCTGCCACGGCATCCCCGGCGACAAGGTCCTGAAGAGCGGCGACTCGGTCAATCTCGACATCACCGTCATCAAGGATGGTTACCACGGCGACAACAGCCGCATGTTCCTGGTCGGCACCCCCACCATCCAGGCCAAGCGCCTGTCGGAAGTGACCTATGAATGCATGTGGATCGGCATCTCGAAGGTGAAACCGGGCGCCCACCTGGGTGACATCGGCCACGCCATCCAGGTCCACGCCGAGAAAAACGGCTACAGCGTGGTGCGCGAATTTTGCGGCCATGGCATCGGCAAGGTGTTCCACGAAGAGCCGCAGGTGCTGCACTACGGCCGCGCCGGCACCCTGGAAAAGCTGGAAGCGGGCATGATCTTTACCATCGAACCCATGATCAACGCGGGCCGCCGCGAGATCAAGGAAATGAACGACGGCTGGACCATCAAAACGAAAGACCGCAGCCTGTCGGCGCAGTGGGAACACACCATCCTGGTGACGGAAACGGGCTATGAAGTGCTGACCACCTCGGCCGGCACCCCGCCGCCGCCCGCTTTCATTACCCAGCCTGCCGTCACCGCAGCCGTCACGGCGTAAGCAGCCATGCACGCCCTGGCCGACCCGGCGCAGACGCGCGACCGGCTCAAAGCGCAGCTGAAGGCGGACCGCCAGGTCTTGACGGCGGCCTTCCGTGCGGACAGCAAACCGGAAAAGCTGCTGCGGGGCCTGCGCCAGAGCGTGGACCTGGTGCTGTCCGCCGCCTGGATGGAGGCCGGCCTGCCGCCCGACTGCGCGCTGGTGGGCGTGGGCGGCTACGGCCGGGGCGAACTGTTTCCCTATTCCGACGTCGATCTCCTGATCCTTTTGGGCCGCAGCCCGGACGAGGCGACCCGGGAAAAACTGGAGCAGCTGGTGCAGCTGCTGTGGGACCTGGGCCTGGAAATCGGCAGCAGCATCCGCACCGTCGACGAGTGCCTGACGGAGTCCGCCGCCGACATCACCGTGCAGACCAGTTTATTGGAAGCGCGCCTGGTGACGGGCGACACTGCGCTATTCGACCAGTTGCAGCAGCGCTACCAGGCGGCGCTCGATCCCCAGGCCTTTTATCACGCCAAGCTGGCGGAAATGCGCCTGCGCCATGCCAAGTACGAGGACACGGCCTTTGCGCTGGAACCGAATTGCAAGGAAAGCCCGGGCGGCCTGCGCGATTTACAAGTGATCCTGTGGGTGGCCAAGGCGGCCGGGCTCGCCAATTCCTGGCGCGCGCTGGCCACGCGGGGGCTGATCACCCAGACGGAAGCGCGCGCCCTGATGGAAAAAGAGTCTGCCTTCAAGGACATCCGCATCCGCCTGCACCTGCATGCGGGCCGGCGCGAAGACCGCCTGGTGTTCGACGTCCAGACCCCGATCGCGGAAACGTTTGGTTTGCGCTCCACCGGCGAAGGCAGCAATGCCCGCCGCGCCAGCGAATTGCTGATGCAGCGCTATTACTGGGCCGCCAAGACGGTCACCCAGCTGAACACGATTTTGCTGCAAAACATCGAAGCCCAGCTGTTTCCCCAGCCGCTGACGGTGCTGGCGATCAACGAACGCTTCAATGAAGTCAACGACCTGATCGACATCGCCGCCGACGATACCTTTGAACAAACGCCCTCGGCCATGCTGGAGCTGTTCGTCCTGATGACGCAGCGGCCCAATCTCAAGGGCTTGACGGCGCGCACCACCCGGGCGCTGTGGCATGCGCGCGCCCTGATCAACGACGACTTCCGGCTCGACCCCGTCAACCGCGCCGCCTTTCTCGCCATCCTGCAGGCGCCCGTCGGCCTGGTGCACGCCCTGCGCCGCATGAACGAGATGAGCATCCTGGGCCGCTACCTGCCCGCCTTCCGCCCCATCGTCGGCCAGATGCAACACGACCTGTTCCACGTCTACACGGTCGACCAGCACATCATGATGGTGGTGCGGAATATGCGACGCTTCACCATGAGCGAGCACGCCCACGAATACCCTTTCTGCAGCGACCTCATCGCCAATTTCCGCGACGCCTGGCTGCTGTATGTCGCGGCGCTGTTCCACGACATCGCCAAGGGCCGCGGCGGCGACCACTCCAAGCTGGGCACGGTGGACGCCCGCCAGTTCTGCGAAGAGCACGGCTTATCAAAAGAAGACACGGAGCTGGTCGTGTTCCTGGTCGAACAGCACTTGACCATGTCCCAGGTGGCGCAAAAGCAGGACCTGTCCGATCCCGCCGTGATCGCCGCCTTTGCCGCCGTGGTGGGCGACGAGCGCCGGCTCACGGCCCTGTATCTGCTGACGGTGGCCGACATCCGCGGCACCAGCCCCAAGGTGTGGAACGCCTGGAAAGCCAAGCTGCTGGAAGACCTCTACAAGATCACCTTGCGCGTGCTGGGGGGCGAGCCCCATTCGGCCGACCGCGAACTGCGCAACCGCCAGATGGAAGCGCGCGCCATGCTGCGCCTGGCCGGCTTGCCGGAACAGGTCCATGCGGCCCTGTGGGAGCAGCTGGACGTGGCCTGGTTCCTGCGCCACGACGCCGCCGACATCGCCTGGCAGACGCGCTCCCTGTACGACAAGCTCGACAGCGAAAAACCCGTGGTGCGCTGCCGCCTCGCGCCCATCGGCGAGGGTCTGCAAGTGGCCGTCTACGTGCGCGACCAGAGCGACCTGTTTGCCCGCCTGTGCAGCTATTTCGACCGCAAGAATTTTTCAATTCTCGATGCGAAGATCCACACGACGAAGAACGGCTACGCCCTCGACACCTTCCTCGTCACCGAGGACAAGTTTGCCAACAGCTACCGCGACATCATCAGCCTGATCGAGCACGAGATCTGCGAACTCCTGACCCGCCAGGCCGCCCTGCCCCCGCCCACCCACGGCCGCCTGTCGCGCCTGTCGCGCAGCTTCCCCGTCACCCCGACGGTGGACCTGCGGCCCGATGAAAAGGGCCAATACTATTTGCTGTCGGTGTCGGCGGCCGACCGCACCGGACTGCTGTACTCCATCGCCAGCGTGCTGGCCCGCCACAAGGTCAATTTGCACACCGCCAAGGTGATGACCCTGGGCGAGCGGGTGGAAGACGTGTTCCTGGTCGATGGCGCCGCCCTCGCCGTGGCAAGAAATCAAATCCAGCTGGAAACCGAATTGCTGGATGCTTTGGCTGTTTAAAATAGAAAGTAGTTGAATGAGTGAATTGTTACGCCTGTCAAAACGCATGTCCGAACTGGGCCTGTGCTCACGCCGCGAAGCCGACGAATGGATCGCGCGGGGCTGGGTGCGGGTGGACGGCCAGGTGGTGTCCGAACTGGGCAGCAAGGTTTATCCCGAACAAAAAGTGACCGTGGAGCGCCAGGCCGCGGCCGAGCAATCCAAGCGGGTGACGGTCCTGATCAACAAGCCGATGGGTTACGTCAGCGGCCAGGCCGAGGACGGCTACACCCCCGCCGTGGCCCTGATCAAGGCGGAGAACCGCTGGGCCGAGGACCCCTCCCCCGAACAGTTTCATCCCACCCAGCTGCGCTCGCTGGTGCCGGCCGGACGGCTCGACATCGATTCCGTCGGCCTGTTGATCCTGACCCAGGACGGGCGCGTGGCCAAGCAGCTGATCGGCGAAGACACGGTGATCGAGAAGGAATACCTGGTGCGGGTGCAGTACACCAAGGAAGGCAAGCTGCCCGAGTCCGACCTGAAGAAATTGTGCTTCGGCCTGTGGATGGATGGCAAACCGCTGCTGCCCGCCAAGGTGCGCTGGCAGAATGATGACCAGCTCAGCTTTACTTTGAAAGAGGGCAAGAAGCGCCAGATCCGCCGCATGTGCGATATGGTGGGTTTGAAGGTGATCGGCCTGAAGCGCGTGCGCATCGGCAAGGTCAAGCTGGGCGACCTGCCCGTGGGCCAGTGGCGCTACCTGCGTCCCGACGAGCAATTCTGATGCACGGTGCCGGCCCACTGCTCGCGGTCTGCCTGGGCCTGGCCCTGGCGCCGTCTTTCGCAGCGGCCGCCGTGGAACCCTGCCCTGCCGCCGTGCGGGTCAGCCTGCCCAATTTCGAGATCAAGCCTTACGTGCTGGGCACGGACCGGGTGGAATCGCCGCCGGGCCTCCTGATCGAATGGACCCGCAAGGCCGTGGCCGCCGCTGCCGGTCCCAACTGCAAGCCCCACCTCAGCGTGCTGCGCCGCCCGCCCAACCGCCAGCTGGCCGAAGTGGCCCAGGGCCTGCTCGACATCCTGCCCGGCTTCAGCTACAGCGCCAGCAGCAGCGACGCCCTGGTGTATCCGCTGGATCAAGGCGCCCCGGATCCGGGCCGCGCCATCATGGCCGACACCGTCTCCCTCTACGTGCGCGCCGACGAGCGCGCCGTGCGCTGGGACGGCAGCACCCTGGTCAGCCCCAATCCCGTGGTGGGCAGCTCCACCGGCGGCGCCGCCACCGAAGAGACGGCGCAGCGCTACGGCTGGCGCCTCGAATCGGCCGCCACACCCCGCACCGACCTGCACAAGCTGCAGGCCGGCCGCATCGACGTCATCATGGAACCGGACGTGGTGATGACGCCCCTGCTGGCCGGCGCCAGGGTCCGCAAACTGACCCCGCCGGCGCGCCAGACCCTGCGCTACGCCGCCGTGCGCAAGGGATTCGCCGAGGCCTATCCGGCGTTTACGGAGCGGTTTTGGCGGGAGATTTGTATTGCTTCAAGGGCGGGCGGGACTGCGCTGCCGGCTTGCCGTTAGCACCCGGGGACTGGCACTTGCTGCCTGTCCCCGATTTAGCACACGCCGCGGTCCCACCCCGGGACAGGCAGCGAGTGCCAGTCCCTGCCCGTTCGTAGCGCCGCCACAAGCATCGTTAGCATCGGGGACTGGCACTTGCTGCCTGTCCCCGATTTAGCACACGCCGCCGTCCCACCCCGGGACAGGCAGCGAGTGCCAGTCCCTGTCCTCCGTTTCAATTCACCTTGAATTTGAGCTGCAAGGATATGCCCCCATACAGCCGATCCTTATAGCTCGGCACAAAGCCGACATTGATCCCGATCCGCTCGTAGTCGTAGGTCGCGGCCGGGATCACGGCGGGAAACCAGCCGCCGCCGCGCATGCGGGGATAGCCGTTGAAGCCGGCGATGACGAGCCCATAGCGCCAGCGGTTGTAGGTAAAAGGCTGCCACAGCACGCCGGCATAGTTCGACCATGCGCGGTCGCTATTGTAGAAGCGCCCGCCGGACAGGGCCAGGTCGCCGCGGATCTGGTACTCGACGCCCACGCCGTGGTTGGCGCCGTTGAGGTGCTTGTCGCGCTCGAAGTGGTAAGTGGCGAAGCCGGTGTCGATCCAGACCGTGCGCGCTTCAGGAGGATCGAGCGGGGCGAACAAGTCCTGGGCGAACGCCGGCGTGACCAGCACGCACAGGGCCGCGGCGGCGAGGGCAGTCTTCAATCGTCGTCGTCCGGGTCGAGGTGGGGGAACATCACGCTGGTAAAACCGAAGCGGGAAAAATCGGTGATGCGCATGGGGTAGAGGATGCCGTGCAGGTGGTCCACCTCGTGCTGCACCACGCGCGCATGGAAGCCTTCGGCGTCGCGCACGATGGGGGCGCCGTGTTCGTCCACCCCTTCGTAATGCAGGCGGGTGAAGCGCTCCACCACGCCGCGCAGGCCCGGCACCGACAGGCAGCCCTCGAAACCCTCTTCCATCTCGGCGGACAAGGGCGTCAGCTTCGGGTTGATCAGCACCGTCTGCGGCACCGGCGGTGCGTCGGGATAGCGCTGGTTGTCCTTGAAGCCGAAGATCACCAGCTGCAGGTTGACCCCGATCTGGGGCGCGGCGAGACCGGCGCCATTGGCTGCGTGCATGGTGTCGAACATGTCGGCGATCAGCTCGCGCATGGCGGGCGTGTCGAATTCGGTGACCGGTTCGGCCTGGCGCAGCAGGCGCGGGTCGCCCATCTTGAGGATTTCACGGACTGTCATGGCTGCCCCTGTTTAAGACTGGTTCATCTCTGCCAGGAAGGCGCGGAAACCTTCGCCCGTCTCCGGGTGCTTCAGGCCCATTGCCGTCATCGCTTTCAGGTATCCCAGCTTGGAACCGCAATCATACCGCTGTCCCGCATACCGGTAGGCCAGCACACGTTCGTCGGCCATCAGGGCGGCGATGCCGTCGGTGAGCTGGATTTCGCCGCCCGCGCCCGTGCCCAGGTGTTCCAGGTGCTCGAAAATTTTCGGCGACAGCACGTAGCGGCCCACCACGGCCAGGGTCGACGGCGCCACTTCCGGCTGGGGCTTTTCGACGATGCCCGACACCAGTTCCAGTTCGGGCCGGTAGGCGCTGGCGCTGACGATGCCGTACTGGCGGGTGTGGGCGCGCGGCACCTCCTGGACGGCCAGCAGCGAACATTTCTCGTAGTCGTACAGGGCCGTCATCTGGGCCAGCACGGGCGCATGACCCTCGGCCGTGTCCATGAAGTCGTCGGCCAGCAGCACGGCAAAGGGCTCGTTGCCCACCACCGGACGGGCGCACAGCACCGCATGGCCCAGGCCCAGCGGCGCCGACTGGCGGATGTAGATGCAGGTGATGTCCTTGGGGATGACGTTGCGGACGAAATCGAGCAGGGCCTGCTTGCCGGCCGCTTCCAGTTCCGCTTCCAGTTCATAGGCCTTGTCGAAGTGGTCTTCGATGGCGCGCTTGTTGCGGCCCGTAATAAAAATCATCTCCTTGATGCCGGCGGCGACGGCTTCTTCCACCGCGTACTGGATCAGGGGCTTGTCGACGATGGGCAGCATCTCCTTCGGCTGCGCCTTGGTGGCGGGCAGGAAGCGGCTGCCCAGGCCGGCGACCGGAAAGACGGCTTTGCGGATCTTGGTCATGAATGGCTATTCTTCAGTTGGTGTTTGTGCGGATGCCAGCAGGGCCAGCAAGCCTGCCTCGTCGAGAATGGCCAGGCCCAGTTCCTCGGCCTTGGCCAGTTTGCTGCCCGCCTCCGCGCCGGCCACCACGTAGGCGGTTTTTTTCGACACGGAGCCGGACACCTTGCCGCCGGCCGCCTCGATCATGGCGCCGGCTGCGTCGCGCGCCAGGGTCGGCAGGGTCCCCGTCAGCACGAAGGTCTTGCCGGCCAGGGCGCCGGCGGGCCGGGTCATCACGTGTTCGCCCTCCTTCCAGCGCAGCTCGCGGCGCAAACGCGCCACCAGCTCCAGGTTGACGGGATCGGTGAGGAATTCGGCGATCGAGCGCGCTACGACAGGCCCCACGTCGGGCACCTCCAGCAGCTGCAAGCCCCCTTCGAAGGCGGCCGCGTGCAGCAGGGCGTCGAGCTTGCCGAAGTGCTGGGCCAGGGCCTTGGCGGTCGATTCGCCCACGTTGCGGATCCCCAGCGCGTAGATGAAACGGGCGAGCGTCGTGTCGCGCGATTTTTCCAGCGCGTCCAGCACGTTCTGCGCGGACTTGGCGGCCATGCGCTCCAGCGCGCACAGCTTGTTCTGGTCGAGCGCATACAGGTCGGCGGCCGTGTCGATCACGCTCTTGTCGACCAGTTGCTCGATCAGCTGGTCGCCCAGGCCTTCGACGTCGATGGCGCGGCGCGACACAAAATGCATCAGGCCGCCCTTCTTCTGCGCGCCGCAATGGGTCCAGCCGCCGGAGCAGCGGGCCACCGCTTCGTCCTCAAGCCGCACGATGGGCGAGCCGCACACGGGGCAGTTTTTCGGCATGAGGAATTCGCGGGCGTCCGCGGGGCGCTTTTCCGGCACGTAGGCCACCACCTCGGGAATCACGTCGCCGGCGCGCCGCACGATGACGGTGTCGCCGATGCGGATGTCTTTTCTCCGCACCTCGTTCTCGTTGTGCAGGGTGGCATTTTCCACCGTGACCCCGCCCACGAACACGGGCGCGAGCCGCGCCACCGGGGTGATGGCGCCGGTGCGGCCCACCTGCACGCCGATGTCGCGCACTTGCGTGAGCGCTTCCTCGGCGGGGAATTTGTGCGCCATCGCAAAACGGGGCGCGCGCGACACAAAACCAAGCTGGCGCTGGTCTTCCACCTTGTCGACCTTGTAGACGACGCCGTCGATTTCATAAGGCAGAGAAGCACGGCGCTTGCCCACTTTGTCAAAATAATCGAGCAGGCCGGCCGCGCCGGCTACTC
>Ga0209913_1001262_pt1 | contig 14835 bp, 12 predicted proteins | sample PersoiDNA2013203_FD_185805 | JGI IMG/M metagenome (GOLD analysis project Ga0209913, IMG submission 185805) | Permafrost soil microbial communities from the Arctic, to analyse light accelerated degradation of dissolved organic matter (DOM) -... | ecosystem: Environmental > Terrestrial > Soil >... | reverse complement strand
ATCGTCCGTTAATTGAACAGAATCATCCGCACCCATTTCGGAAATATCATCGGCACCGCCACTGACTTTCCGGGCGCCAAAAGTCGGCGATGAAAACTGTGGACCCAAACGGACCCCGAACGATGCCATGCTTTCTTCGTACGAGGCTCCCGAACTATCTACCTCAGAGGGTGCTCTCGAAGATTTGAGGCCATTAAGATCAACTGATCTGGCATCTTCCTGATAGGCATCCATATCGAACAGCTTGTCGTGATCAACGCTGCCGTTTTCTGACGAAGCATCATCCCCGTGCCATTTTTTCTCGCTATACTCCTGGTCGACGTCAACGCGAGACTGGGTGAGTTCGGCAATCTTGTCCTGCATTTTTCCGTCCACGGCTGCCGACATGGTTTCAATCTTGAAGCGTGCATTAAACCGCTTGGCGTCGTAGTTCTGTAATTTCTGAAGCGTTTTTTCGCTCCTGTCACCGGCATTGAATTTATCCGCATATTTGGCATAACCCGCTTCGTAACCCTTCAAACGCTGATTGCCGCTGAAGGTGGTCAGACTGACAAACACACGCGCCATCTTTTTGCGTTTCTCCATCGCTGGCGGAGCTGGCGCGCCATTGTCAGAAGCAATCTCCGCGTCCTTCTCAGACACGGAAGAAGTCTCTGACCGATCGACATCGGCGCCAGCCAGCGCGGGATTACGGCCACCAAAGTAGTTATTGAACTTGCGTGCCATATAGTGCGTCCGCGGCACTGGCACACCACCAGAATCAGGATGATCCGGCGCGATACCGTAACCCAACTTGTCGGCCTGATCCTCAATCGATTGCTGGCGCTCTTTGTTGATCGCACTAAATTTCTGAGCGAATGCCTGATTACCGCCCAGCGATGCCGAATTCAATTTACGCATATCGCGCGCCTTGTTGGCATGCCGCTCAAATGTGCCTTCTTCTTCGCTTTGCTGGGGTGCGACTTTTTTCGCTGCCGTATATATTCCTTGCTTGGTCAGTTGCACGGCATTGGCGACGCCGACCGCGCCATACTGCGCGCCGCGCATAGCAGCCCGACGCACACCGCTAATCCCGGCGTCGTGGCGCGCACTGAAACCTTGCGCGATCGATTTTCCAAAGGACGGCGCCTCGCTGTAACTGGCTGAAAAGCGATGAAATTCATCATTACTAAAATGCGCAGGCTTGTTTCCTGCCACCTTTTGCTGCGCCAGACCACCTGAGGCAACATAGCCCTTTCCTGTCAGCCTGCTCTGCAATTTATCATTGCTACTATCGATCTCTTGCTGCATGTCTTTCCCGGCAGCGGCATTGATCTTCTTCTTGTAGTCATAACGCGTCTGCATCGTGTCATTGCGATCATCGACAGCGGCAATTTTTTCATCTCTGCGTGAGCTGGCGTAGTCCTTATCCATGCTGGCGCGCAGATTGATACCCTTTTTGTACGTCGATGTGAGGCCATTGCGAACCGATGCACGCGTGTTCAAATCGGCGGCGCGCAGGTTTTTGAATACATTGCCGATTTTTTGCATCTTGGGATTTTCGCTCTTCAAAAATCGATTTGCGATCTTGTTGCTGAAGCTTGGGCGAAAGCTTGCACGCTGCGCCGTGTTGGTCTGCGATTCGTCGCCGACCCGGTGGAAATAGTGATTGCCGCTGGGGATGTTGATGGGCATGTTGATACTCCTGATAGATAACAAACGACGCGCGGCGACTTGCTGTGTGCAGCTTTTGCCCGGCTGGTTTCCCTATGCCGCGTCGTTCAGAAAATGATGGATACGCCAGTCCTTTGCCTGCACTGCCAGACTGGAAATTAAATGCATGAGTTGCTCGGGACCGACTTCGCCCAGGCGGTAGTGATAGCCCAACGATACCCGTTGCGTGGGCGACAACATGAACGATGGCGCATTGCCACCGTAGATGGTCATGTTCATCTCCAGCAGTATCTGATAGGCCGCCAGCAAACGCTCGGGCGGCGGCGTACCAAAATCGCAGTAGACCATCACATGATCGGGCTGTTCGTCTTCATCGTAGGCCAGATAGAAATCGACACCATCGACTTCAATTGGATTTCCTTCCAGCAGCCGTTGCGGCTCCGGCAAATGTGACAGCGTGCAAAAATCCGCAGCCAGCGCAATGAACTTCTCTTTAGACATGGGTCCCCCGATTGAATGAAATTGCTCTTTCTAGGTGGGACAGCCGGGCTCGATGGTTCCTCTGGCAGCAGTAAATGGCATCAACATTGCACCACCTGAGCCAATGCCATGACGCGCTAAAATCAGCGTCGACGGCGCGATGAAAATGCTGTCTTCACAGAGTGAAACGGCAGCATATTTCAGTTGCTTTGCGGGACAGGTTTCGTGGTACGATACAAAACGTCGGGGCAAAAAAAAATCGGAAATAGTATGTCATCCGATTCTTCCAGGGGAAATTTTGGTGGCTTGATCGGCGTTGAGATCATCCATTTTTTGAGCACCTCTTGCCATTCCGATAAGGCACGAATACATCTGCACCAATAATGCCGGCTGGGCGCTTCAAGACAGGGCGTTCACCGCCGATGTAAGCAGTACATTCTCACGACTTCATCATCCCGGGCGTATTCGCTGGTCTGCCACAGCAAAGATCAGTGTGGGAATTGTCATCGTCTGCGATATCGGCAAGACGATCAGGCTGGCGCAGCAGCAGTGCAGGAAACACCGCGACAAATGCATCAACTGACCCGCACCATGCAGCACGGGTCAGGAACAAGTTAACGTTTGCTGTTGAGCATGTCGTGCAACTCCAGGCGATTGTAAGTCACCCGCAGTGCATCGCGAGAGCTGATGGCCTTCTTGACCACCAGTTGCATCAAGACTTCATTGAGGCTGCGCGACATGTTGTCTTCTTTGCGCTTCATGAATTCGCCGATCATGTACAACTTGTTCGGATCGATAATGTAAGGCGCAATTTGTTGATTGTTGTTGAACACCATTTCACTTGCCATGACCTGACGTTGACCGTCTTCTGAAGGCAAGAGGTTCTGGAATATCACACCGACCAACGAGTCAGCCAGCGTCGCAGCACGTTGGTTGCGCTGGTCCTGGGGGAAGAAGCTTAGCAACTTAGTAATCGCACGTACGGCGCTGCTTGTGTGTAAAGTCGCCAACACCAGATGACCGGATTCACCTGCATGCAACACGGTATCGGCGGTATCGAAATCGCGGATTTCGCCGACCATCAGCACATCCGGCTTCTGGCGCAGTGCTTCACGCAAACCGCTGGAAAAACTAACAGTGTCCGTTGGCACTTCTTTTTGTGAGATGATCGATTGCTTCCGGTGTAACTGGTATTCAATCGGTTCTTCTATGGTGACGATATGGCCCTGACGCGTTGTGTTGATATAGTCAAGCATCGAAGCGATGGTGGTGGTTTTGCCAGCGCCAGTCGGTCCGGTGATCAGGATAATGCCCTTGCTTGCTTCCAGCATGGTCTTGACATAGGTCGGCAAGCCGATCTGCTCCAGTGTCAACGGCGTCAGCGGAAAGCGTCTGATCGATACCGCCACTCTGCTGCCGCGCTCCATGCGATAGATATTGCAGCGCAGCCGCCATTTTTCCAGGTCATACGGCCGGTCGACCGCTTTATCAATAATCTTGTCTTCCCAGTCCTCATCAATCGCGCTGAGCAAGGGGCTCAGATCGGCCAGCGTCACCGCAGTATCTCCCACCGGCTGCCAGCCACGCGGGGTCTTGATCATGATGACTTCATCCTGCTCAATGTGGATGTCGGAAAAGGTCTGCTCCGAATTCACCAGCGCCAGTACTTCTTGTTGCAGATTGCGGGTTAAATAAATATCGTTTGACATTCAACCACCTAGAAATTGAGAAAAGCGTCGTAGATTGGAGTTAGTGTTTTAGCTACCGAACTCGTTCATAATTTTATTCAGCAACGAAATGGCTTGGCGTTCTGGCGAATGGGAGATCTCAACATGACAGCGAATATTCAGCAATCACGCAACAAAACGTGCCTTGCCGCAACTGCCCGAGCAATTCTGGCTATCATTACTGGCCCAAGTATAACGCGATTACGGAGTGACAATAATCAAGAATACGCATCACAAATGCTGGCTAAATAAGCAATAAATCCGATCGATTTGAACTTAGTAACGCAGATTGATATTCGCGTCATGAAAATCGCCTGTTATATCCGCAACACGTCCGCCTTTGATCTAGTACGCACTGCTTTGACGCGGTCCGGCTTTGAGTGCGTGCGCTTTGATTCTGAAACCGCCCTGCTGCGAACGCTACAGCGCAACAGCTTTGACTTGATCATCATCGATATTGCCCTGCCACCACGCGACGATGACAGCATCTTTTCCTGGCTTAACTTCCGCACCGGCAACCGCACGCCCACACTGATCCTGTCACCGTTGCGCAATGCCGAGCTGGTGGCCCTGGCACTCGATAGCGGCGCCGACGACTTCCTGGTCAGGCCGTTTGAAGCGATCGAACTGATTGCCAGAATCAATGCCGTTATCCGCCGCTGCACACCGCCACAGGTTCGCCGCAGCATCGAGTTTTCCGGTTTTTCCTTGAACCGGGAAAGCGCCAATTTCAGTTATCAGGGACAAGCCATTTCATTGACATCACGCGAGTTCAGCATGGCCTGGCTGTTCTTTTCCTCACCAGGAATCTATATTTCCCGTGAAACCATCGGCGCGGTCATCTGGAGCGCCGACAGCGAAGTGGCCGGCCGCACCATCGAACAACACGTCTACAAGTTGCGTAAAAAACTCATGGTCGACGGCGAACAGGTGGTCATGATTCGTACTGCCTACAGCCAAGGATATCGGCTGGAATTATGCAACAATGCGCAGTCGTCAGCGACCTTGTCGCTGGCCTCCTGAACCCGGCAGTCCAGCGCCGCTGATCGTCGCAACGGCGGCACCGGCTGCACGGGCATCAACGACCGGCCAGCACTTCCAATGGAATGTTGCGATACACTTTCTGCGCATATTTGATGCGCAGTTGCGGATTGCGCGCATTGTAAGCGCCCACAGCTTCCCAGGTGGTTCCCAGGCGCTGCATGTTTTGCGACAGGATCCAGGCGCCGACCTGCAGGTTGATGCAGGGGTCCTGTAACTTCTTTTCATCCACCCCATACTTCTTCAAGGTCGGCAGCCAACTACTGTTGATCTGCATCAGGCCGATATCATAAGAACCGTTTTTATTGCGGTTCATGGCCAGTGGATTAAGGTTGGATTCCGTTTTGGCAATTGCGTACAACAGGTGCACGTTGATGCCATACCAGTCTGCCACTTCTTCCCAGCATGCTTTGGCAGGCAGGCAAAATGCGAGTGCCAGCAAAATCAGAAGAAACTGCAGAATGTGCGTTCGCCACTGGCGAACGACGATGAATTTATGGGCTATAGGTACCATTTGCGTATCTCATTGTCTTGTCCAGTCCGCAAATAAGCGGAACATAATTGGCATCCATCACCATCGTCCCTACCGGGAACATGATATGACTGGAGCCTTCAATCGGGTCGTATTCAAGGTAATGGCAGGGCGTGCCTGGCGTCTGGATGATGCCCAGCGTAATTGCCGGGCTGGATGTCCAGCGATCGCTTTCCAGCCCTGCGGTGACCACGTTATGGCTAGCATAAACATCGTAGCTATTGACCGCGTTGACCGCGTTCAAATTGTAGCCAGCCGATATCGACCCTCCTGAACTAATGTCGCCAGAGGCATAGATAGTTCCACCAGCGGTCATATTTTGTGTGGCGTTGACATTGTTGCCGGTCACATTTCCGGAGGCGGTCAGGGTTGTCGTGGTAATCGTGCCGGGCACATTGAAGTTGCCATTCTGGTCGACTGCCAGCGCTTGCCAGGACGAGCCGTTGTACATGAACGCCCGCGCCAGTGAGGTGACCATCCGTACGTCGCCGACATTGCCGCCTGGCAGAGCTGCATAGCTGGCCACCGGGTCCTTCCATTGCGACGCTGCCGACCAGGTTCCGGCCGCAGTGCAAGTGAGCAAGGCACGCGTACTGCTATCGAGCGCCATGCCCGGCTCGGCCGTTCCGGCCGAATTGAGGCAGGAAGTACCGTTGGTCACCAGTGCCGCACTGGCCATGCGAATCGGCGTGTTCATGCGATTCAGCTCGGGATGGCCGGGCACCGGATTGCGATAGAGATAATCAGTCGACAACATGCCGGTGCCATCGGAAAACAGATTCGAGACCAAATGCCCGCCATCGGCCGTCCCGCCAGTCAAGGCGCTGGCGCCAGAACAAGCCACCGAGCGATAGGCAGCAGTGCTCAGACTCCAGGTGGCGCCCTTGGCAGTGGCGGTATCGGCAGTGCTGATATAGCCGCTGCCCGGCCCCGCATTCATGGCCACTGCCGGCAAATCCTTTTCCGGAATCACGCTGCCACCGGTAGTGGTCACCAGCACATCGAAAACCCCAGGATTGCCGCTCGGGTCCGGTTGCCGCACCAGCACACAAGGTATCTGGCGATAGGCATTGCTGCTGGCCAGTTCGTTCGGCACCAGCAGCGCGCTCTTGAGCTGCGCTAGCGTCACCGCCACCACCGTGGTCGACGATGACGTCAAGCTTTGCAGCGTCGCCGAATTGGCACTCAGGTATTTGTTTGCGGCGGTGACGACCTGCGATTGATAGTACGCCGCCTGCTGCCCTTTCAAATCGTCGACCGAATCGCTCATCATGCTGGCCAGACCGAGCAGCACCATCGCCCCGATGGCCAGAGCGCCCAGCACCTCCAGCATGGCAATGCCGCGCTGTTGTTGAAGTCGCACGGGAGTGGGGGCAGCCAGAAATGGTTTCATTTTGTCATCGCAATCCAAACAGGGGCGCCATCGGGAACGGACTTGCCGCTCAATGCCGTCAGGGGAATATTGGTATCGCCATAGATAGGCGACTGCAAAGTGGTGGCAGCGCTTCGATAGAGACCGACCATGATCGAGTCATGCGAAAAAGCAGCCAGCTCGCCGGCGATGTTTTGCGTCGGCAACGTGGCCGCGTAGACATAGATGATGCCGTTGGCATCGCGGTAATTGTTCCAGATCGGTGCACTGGCACTTTGCGCCATACGGGTCCAGGCTGGCAGTGCGCCGCTGCTCTTGAGCACGGCAAAACTGACACTGCTGTTGATCAGATTGTTGTCGCTGAAATAGCTGATCACTGCATCGCGATAGATACCCATCTCGCTGGCAACGCTCATCGCTACCCGACCATGCAATTGGTCACTGGTCTGCATGCTGCGTGTCAGATAGCCGCCAGCAATGGCCATCATGATGACCAGTATTGCGATATTCCACATCGCCTCGCTCCTGTTTCAGCTTCGCCCGCAATGGCGAAAGAATGCTGCACGGCGAATGTCGTGCAGCCAGCGGCGTCAACTCAGAACCAGGGTTCAGACTGCCTTGAACGTCAGCGTATTGCCTGCATTCGTGGTCACGGCGCAGGTATCGGTGGCCGCCGCAGTGGTCACCGGAAAGGTCGAGATCGTGGTCGATCCGGCAATCGTCACCCAGCCGTTGGCACCACTGAGCATGTTCACGCACACGTCCTGTGGCACCGCGTGATACACCAGTGTGAAGCCATTGCTGGAACTATCGGCCGCAGCCGTGACAGCACCGCCCCAGCTATTGGTGACTGTGCCATCGCTGGCCTTGATCAGCGTACCCGGCACCGCATTGGCGGCCACCAGACCAGGCAAGATGTCGCTCGGATAGACCTGACCGATGTACAGCTTGCGGATCGCCGTACGCAAGGCGATCACCTCTTCATTGGCCTGGTTCGACTTGGCGCTGCTGAACGCACCGGTCAACAATGACACCGCGCCCAGTACGACCAATGCCGCAATTCCCAGATACGCAATACCTTCCAGCAGCGATGCGCCGCGCTGGCGCGCCAGTTGGCTGTCGGCACGCAGAGTTTTATTTTTCAGGCTGAAAGCTTCCATGATGCATTCCTCTTGATAGTGATAGTGGGTTAATGTTTAATGCACACTGCGTGTGATTGCAGCAATCTCTTGCTGGATGCCAAAAAATCCGGTCACCAGCCAGCCAATGACCACCGCCAGAACGACGATGGAAATCCCGTTCAACATCTTCATCCTCAATGAGATGATTTCTACTCCCTGCTCCATCCATTCATCCGCCATCAACTCCAATGCTTCAGCGAATCCTTTGTACTCGGCATACACGCACAGGTCGTCGATGACTTCCGGTGAAGGGAAGTCATACCCGGCATTGCGCAACGCCTCACCGCAATTCAAACCCGATCGCACTCCCAGCAAGGCACCGTCGAGCCGCTCGCGCAACCACGGATGGGCCATGCCGGACAGGCGCATCAAGGCCTTTTCAACCGTGACACCGGCTGCCTGCAAGGCGGCAAACCCCATCAAGAAACTGCTGCCGACCTTGAGCCGGTAAATCGAATACGGCGGATAGCGATCAACAAAGATGCGCACCGTGCCACGCCAGCGCGGCATCGAAAAAATCAGCAAACCGAACAGCACGACAGCCACCACGATGGCCAGCAACATCCAGTGCTGCACCCATTCCGACATCAGATACAGCGAGCGTGCCGGACCATGCCAATTGCGCGGATCGATGATGCGGGTGAATTGCGGAATCACCTGGGTGCCGAACAGATAAATGTAGACCGCCGTCAGACACAGCACCGTCACCGGATAGGCCAAGCCACCAATGATGACGCTGTTGATCTTCTTGCTGGCCTGCACCACCGTCACCACCGACACCAGAGATGCCTCCAACCGTCCGGACTGCTCGCCGGCAGCCAGAATCATCTGCTCGTCCTTCGGCACCCAACGCTCCAGACCATCCGACAAGGACCGGCCGTTCTGCACCGTGCGCCGGCAGTCATCGAGAATGATCGCCAGCGGCTCTTGCGGCTTCTTACCCTGCTCGGAAGCGCGATACTGCAGCTCCTCCAGAATTTTCAGCAGCGGCAAGCCATTGGCCAGCATCTTGGCGATCTTGCGGTACAGCCGCAGCCGTACGGTATCGGAGAACTGGGTACGGGCCCACAAACGATTGATATCAAGTAGCACTGCCGCCCTCCACTACATGCAGGAACGGCCCCACCTGCGCCATTCCAAAATGGAAATGTCCAACCACCTTCTCGGCCATGCGCGGATCAATCACGCCTTCAGCGACCTTGGCAATCGCATGATCGAGCATGGTGCGGCCACCCAGTTCGCGCAGCCAGTAATTGACTGCCAGGGTTTTCTCACCGAGCCGCACATAACGGAAGAACTGGTCATCCGGAATGATGATCTCGGCCACTACAGTACGGCCGATGGTGCCGTGATGATTGCAGCTAGGACAACCCTTGCCGAGCACACAAACCCCCTCCAGCGTGGCCGACACCACCTGCCGCACACGCGCCAGCACGGCTGCCGGCAATTCCTCCGGATGCGCGGCCAGCGGCAGGCGACAATCCGGACACAAGGTCTTGACCAGGCGTTGACTAATCAATCCAGTGATCACTGTATGATCGGCCGCCAGATTCAGTGGCAGACCCAAATCGACCAACCGATCCATGATCGCCAACGCACTGTTGGCATGTACCGTGGTCCAGACCTGGTGGCCGGTCATCGAGGCGCGCAAGGCATTTTGTGCGGTGGCACGGTCACGTACCTCACCGATCATGATGGTGTCAGGATCGAGCCGCATGGCATTCGAGATCGCTGCCGCAAACATGCGCGAACGTTCTTCTTCGCTGCCGGCATTGGTCACCGCCGTCTGTACCGCCCCTTCGATCGGATACTCGACCGGGTCTTCAATCGTCAGCACATGCATCTTGCCGCCGGCTTCGAGAATCTCGCCGGTGAGCACCCGCTGCAGCGTGGTCGACTTGCCCGAACCGGTCGGACCGCTGATGATGTTGATGCCGACTGGCTGCTCCTTGAGCTGTTGCAGCAAGTCCGCATGCTCCTGGCTGAAGCCGAGCGGTCGCAGGTCAGTAGTTTCTCCGGCGTCGTTGTATAGCAAACGCAGCACCATCACCGTGCCTTCATTGGTCGGCACCGTGGCGATACGCACGCCATACAAGCCCGGCGGCAATTTGTCGCGATCCGAAATACTGGCATCCTGGCGCTCGGTCGGCTTGTAGGAACTGTCGGACACCGACGCCATCGCGCCATACATGGTCGCCAGCAAACGTTCGCCGTATTCGCGCGTCTGTCCGCCGACCGGCATCAGATCGTTGTGAATCCGAAAATACAGTTCCGTACAATTCTTGCGCACCCGAATATGCACATCCGAGGCGCGCGCGCGGCAAGCCTTGGTCAGCAAATCCTTGGCCGTCACCTGCATCATCGAATGTTCCTGATGCCGGTCCGCCACCGAGGAACTGGCGTTCTGATTGATGCGCCGGATCACATCCACGGTGGTAAACACCACCTGATAAGGGCGCCCCATGCGTTCCAGCCGCCCCTGATACGACATCACATGGGGATTCAGATTCTGCCCATCGACCACCAGCAAACGGCCATCACCCAACAGGCACAGCAGTTTTTTCTCTTCCTCACCAGCCTCGAACAGGCCAGCATTGCTGAGAATATCGGCACTGTTGACGTCCTCGATATTACGAAACGACATGTTCACTGCATGCGTTTGTGCGTTGTCGTGATGTCTGGCGATGCGCAGCTTCATCTTGCTACCCCGCGCAACTGCGGCGCCGGACCGGACAAACCGGCACTCGGAAAACTCGGGTTAAAACCGGTATTGAGCTGAGCATAGGTTGCCAGCCGCACGCGCGCACTATCCTTGGATTGCGCTACCACTTCGCGCGGCCCGATCAGGACGATCTTCATGCCGTTAGCCAGCGTGTCGCCCTGCTGCACATCCACCACACTGCCGTCGCTGAGCTGCAAGGTGGCATACATGCGGCCACCGATGCCCTCAATGGCGCGAATCACCGGATCACCAACCACCGCCGTCTGGGTAATCGCACTGGTCATGCTCTGCTTGGCAGCGATCTCGTTTTGCTTGCCGACGATATTGGCCTGCACTTCCAGTTGCTTTTCGCGCGCCTTGAGCACCAGGGTCTCGGCTTCAATCCTGGTCAAGCTGTCGGAAGTACTTTCGGCACGTACGCTGGCGACTGCCAGCAAGGTCAACAACGCCAATGGATACACCAGTTTAGTTTGCATAGATCGTTCCCTCCATGAGCCATTCGGATCCGCGATAGGTGAGCTTATCCACCCGGACCCCTGGGCGATTAAGAATTGCGGCAATGAGTTCGGGTTCTACCCCGCGCGCATTGAGTGAAAAAGAAAATGACTTCCAGTTTGGTCGCCATTGCGCCGCCGGATTGGGTTGCGCCTTGCGCGGATCAAGCTCGGCGATCTTGGCCGACAGCCCCATGAGCTGCAACGGCGAGACGATCTGTTCCAGCAACCCAGCCGACGCCTGCAGGCTGTCGTTGTGACCACCAGCCAGCTTCCAGCTTTTGGCATACGTGGCCTTTTCACCGCTGGCATCAACCTGTGCCTGCGGCACCTGCTCATGCAACATGGCAACAGTGGATTGACCACGCGACCATGCATATGCCTGTTGATCGGCATTGCAGGTATAACTGTCGAGTTGCCAACCACCGGCAGTCATATGGGTGAACTGGCTCTGGCAAGTCTTCACCAATGCCGTCGGCTGTGGCCGGTTGGCCCAGGGCCGCGACGCGGCCGACTGTTCACGCAGCATGTTCTGGCGCGCCAGCTCGATGGCACGATCACGTGCCTCCTCCTCCTGCTTGTGCTGGTAATACCGGAAGCCATACATGCCGCCGGCCATCACACCACACACCACGGTGGCCGCCGCCAAGGCCTTGACCCAGTGCGGCGTCCCATCGATCTGCCGCAAACCCCACCAACTGTGTACCCGAATCGCACCATCCTTACGCTGCGGGATGAAGCTCTTGATATCGCGCACATTGAAATTATGAAAACCAAGGTCGGCCAGCTCACTCTCGCCGATGATGACATTCCAGCCGCCCAGGCCATAATCGCTTTGCAGGCGTTCGATCACCTCTTGCTTGCTGCCAGCAAAATCGCCATTCGGCAAGAAGTTGGCATCGCGCACCGCAAAATAGGCCCACATCCCGTCCGGCAATTCGAAAGCACCAAGCCAGTTGTGCACCGGTTGTTGCTCGCCGTCATAGAAGGCACCTTCCAGCGCCAGCGTCTTGGACACGATCGCCGCCAGCGAAAACATGCCCTTGCGCACCCCTTCCTTGCTCTGCGCAAAACCGGCTTGTGCAGTCGAATGATCCATACGGATGACCATCAGATCGGACTCGATCTTGCGACCGAGATCAGCCGCTTCCTTGATCAATTCACGCGGCCGCGACAGCGACTGCCAAAACAGGCCGCAGACAAACTTGTGCTTCTCGATCTGGGTGATATGCAGTGCCATAATGGATTCCGCTATCTCAGAGTGCGGCCATGGTGACGGGCGTAATCAGGATCACCATGACATCTTTATTGGTAGCCCCGTTGACACCGCCGCCCAGCACAATATTTCTCGGATCGCCGACACCGCGTCGGGTCAGCGTATCGTCGGCCTGTTCAAAGCCGCTGATGATCAAGGTTTCGTTCGACTTCATCGATACCCGTTGCAGGAAGTTGCGGGTGCTGACCTCCGGCGACTCGATATGGGTACCATTGCTGACAATGTCGCGGATCTGAACGAGCGTTGAGATATCGGTCGAGAACTGCAGCATCACCGTGCCGTTGGTCAGGATGTGCGGCAAGATGCTCATATTGAAACCCGCCGTGATCACGCCCGGAATCAGTGTCGTGGTGGTACCGACCGAGGCCACGACTGCCGTCTGCGACGACTGCAAATAGCTGGTCTGGGTCGCCACTTGCACCGGCACCGGCTGGTTGTTCAGCGTCACCACCGAGGCGGTGGTATGGCGCCGCACCCGACCCTGTTCGGACAAGGCATTGATCACTGCACTGGTGCCGGAGAACTTCGAGCTGCCGATGATGCCTGCGGTGAACGACACCGCAGCAGTCGCTGGCGTATAGCTGTTGGTGATACCGAATGTGCGGCTCAGTGTGGAATACACCGCGCCCCAGTTGATCCCGTATTCATCGGAATTGCTCAGCGTCACCGACAGCACCGTCACATTGATGGCAATCTGGCGCGACAAAGCTTTATTCTCACCATCGATATACGCCGCGATACGGTCCAGCGAGTCGGGCGTATCCACCACTGTGATGGCGCCGGTGGCGGGCGAAGCCAGCACTTTGCCGTACTGCGACAGCATGACCTTGATGGCACTCTCCAGCCCGGTATAGACCGACAGCTTGGAGGCGACTCCGGTGTTTTGCGAGTTATTGGCCGACACCGCGCTACCACCACCGCTACCGCCGCCGCCGCTGCCACCACCAGTGGCGACGCCGCCGGTCGAGGTCGCGCCGCTGGTGACATTGGCCGTAAAGGTGGAATCGCCCGGAATCGCATTGATCTGGAAGTTACGCGACTCAGTATGGAAAAACTGAATGCTGCCGTCGATGTATTTCCAGGACACGCCAAAGCGTGCTGCCGAAGTATCCAGCAAACCCTTGAGCGGACCATTGCTATAGGCAATGCGCACGCCATTGGGCATATCAGCAAAGGTATTGGCACCGCCTGGTGCACCAGCCTGCCGGTTGGCGGCAGCGCCACCGCTCTCCCCCGGCATCCCGGTCGGCAGCGGCAGCATGCCGGCCCCACCACTCATGCCAGCCACACCGGCGCTGCCAATGCGGGTACGAAACGCCGTGCTGGACACCGCCAGCGCATCCGGCGTGACCTTGCTCGGAATGCCGGAGCGCAGCGTAATGCGTTCGGCCAGTTCGGTCAGCGAATTGATGGTGCGATCAAACGTGGTTGGTTCATAAAAGATCGGCGGCAATGCCGGTTGGCCCAACTTGACCACATTGCGCCCCAGCCAGATGCCGCTCTCGTGCGTCACCAACGGCGTAGCCGGCATGACTGCACCAGGTGCCGTGCGTCCGACATCCTTGACCAGGCCATGCAACTGATCGTTGGTCTTGTCGACATCGGCCTCGATCTTGTTGGACAGGCCAGAGCAGGCGCCCAGCAACAACACGACCGGCACCAGCGTAGATAATTTCAGCGACATTATTCGCCCCCCTTGGACATGATGCGCAAGACCTTATTACCTTGATAGAACACGGCTTTCATCGGAATTTCTGCGCCTTCCATGCTCTTGGCAACGGTGTTGACGGCTTCCTCGAAAGTGCCGTGCACGGTGGTGCGCGCCTCGACCGCATAGTCCACCGGCAACTCCCACAACAACTGCCAACCGGCCTGCGCTGCCCAACGCGCCATGGCAGCATTGAGCGTCTTGTCGGAGACAATGATCTCCCACACCGGATCGATCGGCTTGGCATCCACCGCTATCGGTGCACTGACCGCCGTGGTGCTGACGACCGGCGCGGCGCTACTGACGGCCTTGGATTTGCTGGGCCGAATCGGCGCAGGCGTTTTCTGATCGGTCTCCAGCTTGGCCAGCAACAAGGTATCGCTGCTGGCGCTTGCGCTGGTACTGGCCAGTGTGTCGCAATCGTCGCCCAGCCCGCTGTCAATGGCGAGCAGATCAAAGTTCACCGCTGCCGCCGGAAAAGCCGTGCCGGCACGGTACTGCATGGTCGCGGGCGACACCGCATCGGCAGCCGTCGCATACTGCGCAGCGCTGGTCATGCCCATGAAAATGATGGCCCAAGCCAGCAAACCAGCGCGCTGATTCCTCGTCCTGTGCCCGCCGAATAAGCATGTGGAATACATAACCCTAC
>Ga0209913_1001260_pt1 | contig 14873 bp, 13 predicted proteins | sample PersoiDNA2013203_FD_185805 | JGI IMG/M metagenome (GOLD analysis project Ga0209913, IMG submission 185805) | Permafrost soil microbial communities from the Arctic, to analyse light accelerated degradation of dissolved organic matter (DOM) -... | ecosystem: Environmental > Terrestrial > Soil >... | reverse complement strand
CCGCCCGCACCGACCTCGTGCCAGTCTACAGCTTTAACGACGACGACCTGTGGCTACCCAACGGCACCACCAGAAAAGGCGGCGCCACCACGGTGCGTTTGTGGAAGGATGTGATTGAGAAGATGGAGAAGGAGGGGAAGTTGTAATCGAGGCGGTTTTTTTCAATTACTTTATTCCTAGCACTTGGAATAAATCCAACAAAATCGGATATGAAAATTTTTTCGACATTGACAACACATAAACACCAAGAAATATATTAAACAACCGGCTCTATCTAAACAAATTTGTTAGAAATTGTAATATGAAGTTTGATATAATACTAAAAAAGTTAATTATTGATTAATAAATTAAGTCAACTAACCAACTAACTCAGTTATTGATTTAATTTAAGCTTAATTAAAATTTAAAAATAGCAATGTATTTCAATGTCTAGTTCCATCCTTATTATCGGATATTACATTTACATTGACTTGCATCAGATTCTGGTTTTTATACACGGTGAAAAAGATGGAAAATGTCATAAGCTCCGATAGTGAATATCTTGTCTCCATCGTAATGCCAGCTCATAATGCAGGTAAAACCATTGCTGAGTCTATTCAATCCGTTATTAATCAATCGTATCAAAACTGGGAACTATTTATTGTCGATGATGTTTCAACAGACAACACGAACGTTATTAGTCGCAGCTTTGCGGAGAAAGACTCTAGGATCAAATATATAGCGCTTGAGAAAAAAGGGGGAGTGGTTGGTGCGCGAAATAGAGCAATACAAGAATCTCAGGGGCGCTTTATAGCATTTTTAGACAGTGATGATTTGTGGCTCCCGACAAAATTAGTAGTTCAAATTTCTGAAATGTTGAGACATAAATCCGCACTTTCCTATACTGCGTATTGGAAAATGACATCAAGTGGAAAGCGAAGTGATCATTTCATATCAGTACCTTCCACAACTAATTATTCAAATTTACTAGAGGGTAATGTTATTGGCTGTCTCACGGCGATATTGGATGTAAATTATTTTGGAAAGCAATACATTGATGAAATCCATATGCGAAATGACCTAGTTTATTGGTTAAAGCTAATCAAAACATTGGGACATGAGGATTATTCATTTTGGTTAAAATTAACTAGAAGCTTAGGAAAGAAAAATAATCCTAGCGAAGTCCTAATTTTGGGAATCAATGAACCACTAGCGGTATATCGTGTTTCACCTGGCTCTCTCTCGAATAACAAATTTCGTGCAGCATATTATCAATGGATAGTTTATCGAGACGTCGAAAAACTCGGTATCCTTGAATCATATAAACATTTTTTGGTATATGCGTTTCGAGGCATATTTAAATATATGACTTGGTAATTCATGAATCCTCAGAGATTTCTTAAGAATTCAATATTCAATATATTAAGTGGAATTTTCACGGCATTAGTAAATGTCGGACTTCCGCCGATATTAGCGCGTACATTAGAAATACCCACATTTACGGCTTGGATTCTGTTATTGCAGATTGGCGCGTATTTAAACTACCTAAATCTTGGCGGGCAGGTAGTTTTTTCTAAGTACATTGCGCAAGCTACTCATGCAAATGATGCAATGTTAGATAAAAAACAAACTATTGCAAGCGGATTAGTATTTCTTACCGGTCTAGCTTCGGTAGGTTTTTTTCTTCTCATGATTGCGATTCAATTTGTCCCCTTTTTGCATCAATTAACGGAAAAAACTTCGCTAATTTCACTTCCTAGCCTAATCCTAGTATTTTTTTCTTTTGCAGTCATATTTCCAATTTCAGGCATCAATGGATATTTTATTGGTTTACAAAAAAATCAATATGTATTTATAAGCAATTTTATTTTGAGAAGCTTAATATTTCTTTCAGTGAATCTTGCGGCCCTTAGGTACGGATCACTTAAATCACTTAGCTGGGCTTATGCAATCAGCCATATCTCAATATTAATTTATCTAGCATATTTATTTGTAATAAATAAAGAAGGCCTGACATTTCGGTTTGAGTTCTTTAATAAAAAACGTTTTTTTGAAATTATTCATTTTTGTAGTGGATATTCGGCTTGGTCACTTTCTATGTTTTTGGTCAGTGGTGTCACGTTGACATTAGTAGCTAAATTTGAATACAGCAGCCTCGCCATTTACTCAATTTGTTTGTCGATTATCACTGCTTTTACTGGACTGCATTCCGCTATTTTTAATAATTTATTACCAGAATATTCTGCACTTGAAAAAACCTTCGATAAGAAGGAGAGAGGTAGGTTATTAACGCTACAAACTAAATCGAGCACAACCATTTTGTCTGCAATTATGTTGCTACTATTATTTAGCGGAAATTTTTTACTTCCCATCTGGGCAGGTAAAGTTTTTAAGCCTGGGCAAGAGTGGTTGTTCGATTTTTTAATTTTTGCATGCTTTATAAGATGGACGGCAACACCATACGCGCTACATCTTTTAGCAACCAATCAACAACGCTTAGGAATATTTTCAGCAATTATTGAGGGGGTTGCCACCGTGAGTATGGCCTTATTATTTGGATCGTTTTGGGGTGCGAATGGGATTGTCTGGGCAAGTTTGCTAGGTGGCATCACTGGGATAGCGGGGAATATTGTGCTGAACTTTAAAAATGATCAATTTATCATCATTAATGTACGATCTTACTTGCTTCAAGGAGTAATTTTGCCCGTAATATCAGTTATCCCAATTGCAGCCTGCTTGATTCTAGAGTACTTATTCGAGCTACGCCTCACAATTTTGCGCCTGGGAACCATGCTCATGGGATTTGCTATGCTCTATTTTTATGGCTCAGGCAGATCACTTATCGATGCTGGAAAACATTTAGTGTCGGAAAAATTAAGTCATAGAGAGAGCGCGAGTGGGAAAGCTTAAAAACCTTCTTAATATGCCCTGGTGGGAGAAGTTTCGATATATAAAGCGTGTTTATTTTCGAATACGGGGTGCAGTATTTTTTAGTCCGTTTTTTGGCAGTTGGGGCAAGGGCGTTGTAATTTATCCCAGTTGCTTAATATTCAATCCGCATAAAATATTTATTTCTGCTGCAACTACTGTTCGGGGAGGTGTTCGTCTAGAGGTCATCAATAAGACAGTAGATTGCAAAGGTCTAACGATAGGGAAAAACGTTAATATCGAGCAAAATGTTCATATCGTTTGTCGCAGCAATATAGTTATCGGCGATAACGTATCGATTGGCCCTAATGCAGTAATTCTCGATGTTAGTCACCCGTATATGAATAACCCAAATCTAGAAAAAATTGGTAGTCGCGTTGATATTGGTGACACTTGGGCATTTATTGGAGATGGTTCAGTAATCGGTGCTGGTGCAATAATACTTCCAAAAGTAAAAATAGGCCGATTTTGTTTTATCGGCGCGAACGCAGTAGTAACTCGGGACATACCAGATTTCGCCGTTGCAGTAGGATCACCAGCGAAGGTCATAAAAATATACGACCCATCGCTCGAAATACCAATTAAATTCTCGTGATTTATCATAAATTTTAGGATGAAAAATGCTCAACATTGTAGCTATCGGCGCTAGTGGTTTTATTGGATCACGTTTAAGCAAGCGATTATTAAAAAAGACGGATTACAACCTTTTAATAGTTGATAAGGTATTAAGCCCGATTTATCCTGATTTAACTAAAACTGCTGATGTGCGCGACATTGAATCTCTTCGACAAACAATTGAGCAGAATTCGATAATTATAAATTTAGCAGCTGAACATAGAGATGATGTTCGCCCGCGGTCACTCTATGATGATGTCAACGTTGGAGGCGCTAGAAATTTATGTCAGGTAGCAAGAGAGAAAAACATTAAGACGATCATTTTTACAAGCAGCGTAGCTGTTTATGGGTTTGCGCCGATTGGTACAGATGAATCCGGTAAAATTAATCCTTTCAATGATTATGGCCGCACCAAATATGAAGCTGAGCAAATATTTAGTGAATGGCAAGCAGAGGATGCTTCAGAACGCGCGTTAATAATTATTCGACCAACTGTCGTTTTTGGTGAACAAAATCGCGGTAATGTCTACAACCTACTACGTCAGGTAGCTTCTGGACGTTTTATGATGATCGGCGACGGCACAAATCAGAAATCAATGGCTTATGTCGAGAACGTAACAGCATTCATTGAATATGCAATTAGTTTCAAGCCAGGAAAATATATATATAACTACGTTGACAAACCTGACTTCTCGATGAATGACTTGGTTGGTAAAGTAAATTACATACTTGGCCGATCTGAAAAAATAAAATTTCGCTTACCATTCTGGTTTGGTTACACCGTCGGTTTGTTGTTTGACGTCATTTCCAAGTTAACAGGCAAACGCTTTGCTGTCAGTTCAATTCGCATCAAGAAATTTACTGCGAATACTGTATTTGGCACGGGTATCGACAAACTGGATTTTATCGCCCCAGTTTCTATTTCTGATGCACTTGAAAAAACTGTCCGCCATGAGTTCGTAGAAAAACATTCGGATAAGAATGTTTTTTACACGGAATGAAAAGTTAAACCGATTTTAAATAAATGTCCGATAAAAAATCCCTTAACCAAAAAACCATGCTTGCTCAAAACTTGACCTAGAATTGTTTAAGAAAATAATTTTAAATTTAAATTACTATTTGGATAATATTTTTATTAATTAAATATTAATAATAATTACCATTAAAGCATTACCGGTCTAGCCAATCCGAATAGAAGATTACTAAAGAAAGAAAATGTATGCGCGTATTAATTACAGGTGGTGCAGGTTTTATTGGCCTACACACAGCAAGAGAATTACTTTCTAGAGATTTCGAAGTTACTCTATTTGATAATCTCAGCCCGCAGATTCATGTCGCTGGCACGCAACTTCCAAGTGATATCAAAAATCGAGTGCATTTTATTCATGGCGATGTAACCAACGCTAACACTTTTCACGCGGCATTACTTGAACAAGATGCGGTTATACATTTAGCAGCCGAAACCGGTACGGGTCAATCTATGTATGAGATAGATAAATATACGGGCGTGAACATTACTGGCACAAGCAACTTAATGGACTTTATTGTCAACAATGCTGAGTCACGCATAAAAAACATCGTAGTTGCATCATCTAGGGCAATATACGGTGAGGGCAAATACGACTGCCAGGAACATGGTGTTGTTTATCCTACTAGTAGAACCTATGAAGATTTAAATGCAGGCAACTTCGAACCTCGATGTCCTGACTGCGATGCCTTCGTTACGTTGCTACCAACAACAGAGAATTCTGCTATTTCGCCATCGTCCTTCTATGGTTTAACGAAACGCGTTCAAGAAGATATGACTCTTCTATTTGCAAGAAGCAAAGGCATCACAGCGACCGCGTTGCGTTACCAAAATGTCTATGGGCCAGGACAATCATTAATAAACCCATATACAGGTATCTTGGCTATTTTCTCCAACCTTGCAAAGACTGGTAGCACAATAAAAATTTTTGAAGATGGGGCGGAATCAAGAGATTTTGTCTTTGTAAAAGATGTCGCGCGCGCAACTGTGGATTGTCTGCTTTTATCAGATAACAAACAGCGCTCTATTAATATCGGTAGTGGGGTTGCCACTAGCGTGATTAGTGTCGCCGAAGGAATCAACAAATATTTTGGCTCTAGGTCACAAGTACAAGTAAGCGGTGCATTCAGGTTGGGCGACATTCGTCATAATGTTGCAGACTTAACACTAAGCAAAAAAGAGCTCAACTTTACTCCGTTGTGGAATTTTGAAGCAGGCATAACCGAATTTCTGGATTGGGCGTTCACAAAAGAAACGTACGACGACAGCGCCTTCATTCGATCTGTCGAAGAATTAAAAAGTCGCGGGATGTATCATGACCAAAAATGAACGTATAGGATTAGTCACTGTCACTTATAACAGTGGGGATGTATTGGAAGACTTTTTGGCGTCTTGCTGGCTACAAGATTACCCAAATTTTCATTTATATATTGTAGATAATGCGTCTTCTGACGGCACGATCGCCCAGTTAAATAAAATTACTGATCCTCGAGTTACACTTATACTAAATGATCAGAATCTTGGTGTTGCAGAAGCAAACAATCAAGGTATTTGGTCAGGCTTGGCTGATGCGTGCGATAGTATCTTATTAATAAATAACGACACCACGTTCCCTAAAGATTTGATTACTCGCCTAAATGATGGTGCATGTAAATACAACGCAGAAATTGTTGCGCCAACAATGTATTATTTCGATGAACCAGAAAAAATATGGTTTGGGGGGGGGAGGTTCATTCCATGGCGTGCCTTGCAAGCGGCACATGAAGGTTACGGTATAGTTGATATCAATAACAAATATCGAACAGATAAGCGGATAACTTACGCTCCAACATGTTGCACCTTAATTCATAAAAACGTTTTCGAAAAAATTGGGTATATGGATGAGAGGTACTTTGTTTACTACGATGATACTGATTTTTTCTTCCGAGCATGGAAAGCAAATATAGTATTTTTTTACCTAGGAACAACAAAGTTATTTCATAAAGTGAGTAGTCTGACTGGTGGCCATGCTTCGAGATTCACACTAAAATATATGACACGCAATCGCGTTATATTTCTAAGAAAGCACACGTCATCATTGATGTATCTTTATTCCCTCGCCTTCATGCAAGTTGAATTTTTGTACTGTCTGTTTAAAGGTCTAAATACTTCATCGGATTATTTATACCGTCAAAAATATTGGGTTGATGGATTAAAGTTCAAATTATAACTTTCCATAACTGCAAGATAAAAATTAACGCTGATCCCACTGATGTCAATAAATAATAATTCTTTAGCTAGGTTGCATTGGACATTCTCTATCACCAATGCGTTTTATATCGGTGCGCAGGTTGATCCGGTATATGCTGTCTACGTAGTAATGGCACTGATAATAGGGATATTTATATTCGATCCTAATTATATTGCGCGTTGCTGGAGTGCACAGCGTGATCGATTAATATGGGTATTTGCAGTAATAGCTTATGCAGCGTTTCAAGCTCTGGCATTTGATTATTCATTTAAAGCAACCACGGCTGCGCACTTTGCTTCGATTTTATTATTGGTAATGGTGCCAAAAGAAGAAAGGCATATAGTTTCTTATCCGTTAATAGTTACAGTTACTATTCTGAATTTCCTACTAATTTTCACCTATTTCATGTCGTTTGGCGACTTGTTTTGGGTTGAAAATATTGGAGCCTATAGGTTCAAATCTTACTTCATAGAACCCTCAGTTGCAGCTTTGTTTTATGCATTCACCATAGTTTATATTTTCTCCCTAAGTTTTGAGAAAAGACCAAAAAACTTTATTCCTATAGTTCTAATGAATATCCTAATGATTTCATTGACCGCCTCAGGGTCAGGTTTTTTTATTATTGCCTGTAGTTTGCTATTTATCGGAGGGAAGCGTTACAAAATATCAACCGTTCTCGGCATATTTTCATTTGTTATCATTATTGGTTTATTACTACTTGGACAAATTTCACCTGAACAATATCAAATTTTGCTTGGTGACAGGATTGATGGAATATTAACAGGTAACGTCGATAACAGTATTAGCTTACGATTTATTGCACCTTGGCAGTTACTTGGAGTGATTTTGGATTCAATTAGTCATGGGATGTTCGGAGCGGGTATAGGCGGACTGGATAGCTACGTTGTAAATAATTTGAATTGGCTGACGTTGTTTGAAAATTTTGATCGAACCACTGTCGTGTACGTAAATAATGGCTACATTGCAGGTTTTGCAACTCTTGGACTTATTGGAATTATTCCCTTCGCTATTTATCTTTGGTCTATATTAAAAAGACTTTGGAAAAACCACCGATCTTTAGCTGTATTTTTGTTTTTATACCCATTTTTTGCAGGTTTTTTTATATCAGTTGTATACTGGGCTATGATGCAGCAATGTGAGGACCTGGCATTTGCATCTGATGAAAATTCCGATACTGTCGATGAAGTGTAGGGTTAAATCGGTTAGTTTGTTGGTTTGCAAGTTTTGTATTCGTAGGAATAACTCGTTATGGATGTAAATGTCAAATATCAATAATAGACGAACATTTTTAGGTGCTGCGTTGGCTTTATTAGCATGTTCAAATAGCGCTTTCGCAACTATTAGTTGTCAAAATGACGAGCCCCCACAAACAGAATGGAATGTAAAAAAGTTTGGCGCGATAGGTGATGGAATCAATGACGATTATGACGTAATTCAAAAATTAATTGATCACGTTTCGAGTTGCGGCGGCGGCATTATATTTTTCCCCCTAGGGAAATATCGCCTATCGCACCCTTTAGTCATAAAAAACCCCGGAATTGCCCTAGTTGGAATTGGTTCTGGAAGTGTACTTTTGCGATTGGGGAAGATTGACAAATTACCGTCCATAAAGATCCTTGCTCCGGGAACCCATTCGACTACTGACCAATACGGGGTCGATGCAATTATTATTTTACAGGCGCCAGCGCAAGCATATCTCTATGGTATATCTATTAAATCCCTATTACTACAAGCCATTGACTGCCAACCAATGTTTGGAATTTATGCGCCACGATGGTCGCACGGCATAATATCTGACGTTGGAATTGCTAATTGTGATGTAGGTTATTTAACCTATAACGCTTGGATGTGTAAATTTTCTCGCGTTACAGTCACGAATGTCAATAGAGGGTTTGTTATTGCAGATGATGGTAGTGGTCAAGGCGCTGGTACATCACAATCTTTTGACGATTGTTGGGTAAATTCTGCTAATCAAGTTGCTTGGGATATATATGGGTTGAAATACTCATCCTTCGTAGCATGTGGTGCGGACCACGTAGGTCTACAGTCTTCAAATGGGGTTGCATATAAGTTCAAAGCTTGTGAATCTTTGGAATTAACCGCGTGTGGTGCAGAGGACATAATTGGCACCGTCCTTTCCGCTAGCCGCTGTGTGATGCATATATCTGGTTTAAACGCCGGTTTCGCAATTCGTCCTGCAGCATCGAAAACCCCCACAGGGCTAATTGCAGTTAGCGATAACTCAACAGTAATAATCGATTCATCAGTCTTAAAATCTGATATTTCTGGCTGCAATGCAGTTACAGCAGATGGGACAAGCTTAGTTTATTTAAGAGGTAATACTTTTAAAGGCATGATCGCACCTGTATCTAATGCCAGAATTAAAATCGATGGCTAGATAAAGTTTATTAATCAGAGACCTTTCTTAACTTAATTCAATATTAAAATACGATGAAAATTGCCGTTGTTGACCCTGCCTCATTTATTTTGCCTTATGATTTTTTTTATATTGCAGAAATTTTTAAGAGGAATGTTATCGTAGACTTTTATTGCTCTGAGACAAATTACAATAATGAATATATACAGGAATTAAAAAACCTAGGGGTCAATGTACGCAGTTACTCAATATCATCAACTAGAACAAATAGGTTAAAAGGCATACTCAATTATGCGAAGTTATTAGCGAATTTGTTTAAAAATCGCCAACAATATCAAGCGATTCATTTTCAATTTTTCATTTTTTGGCCGTTTGAAGTATTATTTTTTTTACTTCTTGGAAAAAAAATAATACTGTCCATTCACGACGATAGGCCACATGATTGTTCAGAGCATGCTCACAAACCAACTCACCTATTAGCCCGCTTGGCTGGTAAGCTTGTATTTATTAGCCAAGCAGTGTTTGATCGATTTCTACAAGACTCGTCAGATCCTGTACAGGTAAGAAAAAAATCGATTGTCGTACGTCATGGTTTATTGCCTGTATTTCCAAATGATACAAATCATTGCATCAGTCAATCTTTTGACGGAAGCGTTCGCTTTATAGGGAATGTGCGCCCCTATAAAGGTATAGAATTTTTAGCAGAAAATCTACACAAAATAACTCATTTTTTCAGACTAGTTGTTGTTGGAAAATGGGCACCTGAATTATTACATTTACAAGAAAAATTAATTGCGTCGAAGGTAGACTTAGTTACTGGATACATTCCACTTGATGGATTTCGTGAACACTTGACGCAAGAAGCTATTTACATTCTTCCCTATAAACGAGGTACACAGTCTGGGGTTGCTTATTCATTATTAAATTATTCAAGGGTATTTGTAGCGACAAATACCGGAGATCTCGCTGAAATTTTGAAAGAGTTAGAATTGCCTGAGTTACTTTTTGAATATGGGGACTCTGATCAATTAATGTCTTCGTTACAATTTGCAAAAAATAATTATTCAGTTATTCAAGAAAAAATTGATTTAGGTCGCCATAAATTTTCTTGGGAAAATGTTATTCCGCAGATTGAGTTAATTTATGGTCAATGATTTAGAGATAACATTTAGTGATTTATTATCATCACATTTCCATATCATCGAAGTATCAAAACCTTTAAAGGTTTTAGTTTTCAATCTATTCTTAATAGATTGACGCTCTATAGAAAAACGATCTCTTTTAAGTCTATTTAGTACAAAACAAAGTCAATCTTGCTTTTGGAAGTCATTATATATGTTTAATATCCCATACTAATTAAACACTCAAAGGTGATTTTTTCAATCTAAGCAACTTGGATTGCCGATACAAAAACTAGCAGCATGCCTTACAGCTAGTAGCTTTAGTTCCTGCCTTAGCCTACCTTTTGCATTAGCATAAGTAGAACGTAATCGATTTTTCCTTACATCAGATAGCATAGGCCATTGTTGCATCCCAACCATAAATAATGGCATTTGAGTTTGTGGATCGTGTTGACCGAATGAAGTAGCTATATCAAATAACGCATTGATTTCAGCGGGATCTTTTCCCCCATAATAGTTAGCCAATGCCAAATTAGCCCATGTAGCACCAGACATCGGTTTTGCAATTAACGCGAGCCGATAATAGGCACCCGCTTGCTGAAAATTAATAATAGAAATTTCTTCGTATTTTAAGAAACCAAGACCTCGTAATGCAAATAAGTAAGCTTTGTCTTCATAATACTGCGAAGATTCGGGCACCAATTTGCTAGCCACCTGTAAATTCATTTGAATTTGCTGCCATAAAATAGGAATTGGGAGCTTTCCTTCGGACTTATATTGCGCTAGTATAAATCTAGTTCTTAGCGTGGTTGCATCAGCAATACCAGCTCGTATGCAATACCATAAAGAATCCGTTGTAGCCACACAAAATAAAACAAGCGCAAATCCAGTTAATACTCGTTTTAAATTAGTCACTCGGCCTGCTCCAGGCCGAGTATACGCGCGGGTCTGATCTCTACCATTCGTTTCGCCATGCGCACACCAACAATCGCTGTTAGTGCATCGTATCCCTCAGCTAAATCGGGTGGGCGATGTTCCATGTTGTGGGCATCCGTTGCGATAATCCAAGCCAACTCCTGCTCCAACAATTTAGTCGCAACTTTTTTGGCGGGCTTACCAAAGGCACCTGTCAATGAACCTGCAGTGAGCTGTAACCAGCATCCCATATCAACAAATGGACGTATGCGTTCTGGATCACTCATCACGTGCTTATTTCGCTCAGGATGTGCGATCAATGGACGTACTTTCATTCGCAGTAACTTGCTAATAAATTGTTCACTTCCCACTGGAATCGTATCGTGTGGAAACTCAAGCAAGACTACTTTGTAACCATCTACCTGTCCTAAAAAAGGAATCTCATCTTGCTCAAATAATTCCAATGACTCTGCAGATACACGCACCTCGCCAGCTAAAAACAACCGAATTGGAATCTCGTGCTTTTTAACTAACTCTTGGAAGCGAATAAACGTGTGTAAGAGCCGTGTTTTGGAATTTGGATAGCGTCGCGGATGTATATGCGGGGTTAATGCCGCAGCGGTAATACCATTTGCCACCGCCGCACGTATTAATGCCAACGCCTCATCCGCTTCCGGTGGACCGTCATCTACGCCAGGTAAATAATGACAATGTAGATCAATCATCGTTTATGCTTTTTCTTCTTCTTTACCGCCATAGTTATCACCATAGCCGTGCTTGTCGTAACCATACTTGCCGTAACCAGAATATTCCCCGTAGTATTTTTCTGCCTTTTTAAAGTCCAGATGATTCAGTACCACTCCAAGAATTTTTCCTTCGGCACGACGTATACGTGTCAAGCCTTTTTTAGCTAACTGATAAGGGGTATCTAATGCCTTAACCACATAAATAACACCTGAAGCCATTTTAGAGAGAACTAATGCATCACTAACTAATTCTACTGGCGGTGAATCAATGATCACTATTTCATAAATCTTTGACAATTCTGCGATAGTGTCCTTAAAGCGTTGCGACAAGATGATTTCTAGAGGATTGGGTACCGAAGTTCCTGTAGTTATAACATGCAAATCACTACCTGCGACAGTTTGTACGCAGGCACTAAAGGGGGCTGTTCCAGCTACTAAATCCGACAAACCTAATAAGTGCGGGTCGAAATCCAAGCCTTTTGCTACTGCGGGACGTCGCATATCTGCATCGATAAGCAAAGTTTTTTTTGTATGAGAATGAGCTACTGCAAGATTAATCGAAAACGTCGTTTTACCTTCGCCAGGTACGCTAGAGGTGACAAGAAGAATGCGATTTGTTAAATCAATTGACGATAATAAGACTCCGGTCCTAGCCGTACGGATTGACTCTGAGTACAAAGATTTAGGATCTTCCAAAAACATGTGAGCCGTTGACGACCGGTCTGCATTTTTCCTATCAAGCAAAGGTAACGTGGTTAACAAAGGCTGTTTTAATTTTGTTTCGACGTCAGTAGTACTATTCAAAGTATTATCGAGTAAATCGATCAACAATGATGCAGCAGCAGCGATTAATAAACCAACAATAAAAGCAACTGAAACAATTTGAATTTTCTGTGGTTTAACCGGCGTATTAGTTACTTTTCCTTGATCTACTACGCGACCGACAGGATTTTGTAAGTCTCCTGAGACGTTAGTTTCCTTTGCTCGCTTTAAAAATAAATCATAGATTTGCTTATTTGAATCAACTTCTCGTTCTAATAAATTCAATTGGAATTCTTTACGATTAATTCCTTGCACAGAGCCTTTCGCTTGACTTAAGGTTTGCGCGAGCATGTTCTCGGTCCCCTTGGCAACTTCATACTCTCGAGTCACACTTTGAACAACAGTCTCGATTTGGCGCTTAACATTATCCCTTGCAGTTTTTGCCTCACCTTCAGCTTGAACATATTTGGGATGCTCAGCACCGTAGCGTTGTGCAATTTCAGATAGCTTTCTATCAGCTTCAGCTTGCTGTTTCAAAGCCTCACCAACTACGACATTTTTAACTACCGCAGGTAACGAAGAAAGGTCAGCGCCTTTTGGTGCATTTTTAATCTGGTTGTATGCGTTTTCTGCTTCAGCGCGACGCAATCGTGTCTCCACCAATCGCTGAGTAACTTCTTCGATTTGCTTACCTGCTCCGCTTTGTGACTCGCTCTTAATATCAACTATACCAGCCTGATCGCGATAAGCCTGTAGTGCTTTTTCAGAAGCGTCAAGTTTTTCACGTACACCTACCATACGCTCTTCTAACCATGCGCTTGCACGCTGTGTCATTTGAAAGCGTACATCAAGGTCAGAATCAATGAAAGAACGAGCCATAGTATTCGCGACATCTGCAGCAAGCTGCTTATCTAAGGACTCAAAATTAACTTTTACTAACAAACTTAATCTTATAGGCTCAATAGACAATTGCTTATTAAACTTCGGCAACACAGCCTTTGCTAATGAATCATCGTCCCATTTTATAGGCGTACTTTCCAAATACCCAATCTCTGTCAAAAATTTATCGGTCCAAGAAGCTTGCTTCTTCCTTGGATCGAACTCCGGGTTTTCCCACAATTTAAGTTTTGCAATTGTTTTTAAAGCAATATCTGGTGATTTAAGTATTTCTACTTGCGTTTGAAAATAATCGTGGTTATCTGAAAAACCGCTATATACCTCGTCAATCGAAACGACTTTAGACTTCGTGGTATCAATCAGCAGAGTCACCGTCGAGCGATATACCGGAGTCATAATAAAGACTACTACAGCCGCAAGCACCGCAACTGTTATGCCAAAACCTAAAATAGCCCATTTACGCTTAGATATACTCTTCCAATACTCAACAAAATCCAGCTTCTCCTCCAACTCATGAAGCTCTTTTGACACATGTTGATCGGAGTTTAATTTGGCTGGTATCACTGTTGTATCCATCTTAGAAATGCTCGCACTCTTAAATTATGAAACTAGGAAGTTGCTATTCATCCAAGGCATATTTTCACCTCTTCAAAACGTTCTTAATCGTTAGGCAACTATCAGAAAAAACTTTCTTCTATTGTCAGAATATCGCCGGGCCCAACTTCTGTATTCAAATCAACTTTGACAGGTTTATGCGTTGGGTCGCCCTCACGAATCACATACATTTTGGATGAGGATGCGCGCTCTTTAAAACCACCAGCAAGAGATGCTGCTTTGCGCACAGTTAGGCCTGGTTGAAACGGATAGCCACCTGGTTTTTCAACCATACCATTGACATAAAATGGACGATACTCATCGATCTGTACAGAAACACGCGGATTGACTAGATAGCGCCCCTTGAGACCATCTGTAATCAGACGCTCTAAGTCACCGACTGTCATGCCCAATACGCGTAACTCACCTAATACTGGATAGGGGACTGTGCCGGCATCGGTCAAACGAATTTTTTCTTTACTTAAATCTTCTTCACCGAAGACGCGGATATTCACAACATCACCTGCGCCCAGCCGGTAGGACGAATACGCCGTGTTGCTAGACAGTCCCGATTGGCGCACCACAGGATCGGAGACCAGTGCGCTTTGCGCGAGCGCCAGTGTCGTCATCAAAAAGTACATTGCACAAGACAGTAAATAGC
>Ga0209913_1001259_pt1 | contig 14874 bp, 13 predicted proteins | sample PersoiDNA2013203_FD_185805 | JGI IMG/M metagenome (GOLD analysis project Ga0209913, IMG submission 185805) | Permafrost soil microbial communities from the Arctic, to analyse light accelerated degradation of dissolved organic matter (DOM) -... | ecosystem: Environmental > Terrestrial > Soil >... | reverse complement strand
AAAATTAAACCTTGCTTTTGCAACCTTATTTAGCTGCAGGTGCTGCTACTTCAGCTGGTGCTGTTGCTTCAGCCGCTTTTTTAGCATGTTTGCGAGTATGTTTTTTCACAGCTTTTGCTGGCGTAGCTTTAGCATCAGTTGCTGTCGCTTCAGTTTTTGCTGGTTCAGCCGCTTTTGCAGCCTCTGCTTTTACTGGTTCAGCTGGTTTAGCTGCATCAGCTGCAAATGCAGCTGTACCTAATGATAATGCAAATGCGCCAGCGAATAGTGCAGTTAAAAATTTGTTCATTTCAATCTCCAAAAATTAAATTAAAGTAAATCTTCTGTAAGGTGTTTCTGGTTGAGATTTGTTAAAAACTTTATCTGTCACCATGGAACACATCTTATAGCGGCAAGCTGACACCAACCTGACAGCTTTACTTTGTGATTGAGAGGCTAGTAAGCAAGATGGTGAAACGTATCAACTTGGGTTCATCTCAACTTGGCTTCACCTGTAAGATTCATAGGCGCATGAAATAATCAATATATAGAGTATTTACGGTACTTAACTAATTCTTTTCTGCAATAGATTTGCTAATTTCAGGCGTAATGATTTGTTTGTCAATCTGAAGTATTTCTTCAGATATCATTTTAGACGGCTGCGCTCATTCATCTTTCTCTGAACCTCTCCACAAATTCTGCAGCAATAAAAGAGTGCTGGTACAAGCGCTTCAAGCCTGATGTGATTTACCCACAAGCTGCAGCAGCTTTTCTTGCCGTCATAAATGGTTAATAAATGGTTAATAAATAGGTAATCTAATTGTAATGTAGCCAGTCTATATTCACGTTTTTAAAAATAAATGTGTAAATAAAATGCTAGCTTGGTCAGAAGAAGAGCCTCCCCGTAAAGCAAGAATTGAGATCATTCCAATGATTGATGTGATGATGTTTCTGCTGGTATTTTTTGTGCTGATTAGCCTGAATGTGATTCCTGCATTGGGTGTTAAGACCAATTTGCCAGGATCCTCTCAACCTGAAAAGTTGACGGTGCGCAAACATGTTGTCGTTACTGTAGCTAAAACTGGACAGATTCAGCTTGATGGCTCAGATTTTACCTTGGCTAGATTGTCAGCGGCATTGAAGCAACTTAAAGCTTCTGGTGATGTTGATGTGGTCATCAATAGTGATAAAGAAGTGTCGGTGCAGCAACTGGTTGATGTGATGGATAGTATCAAGTCATCGGGTATCACCTCTATTGCCATTTCATCAACTAAGAAACAGTAGGTTACTTGATGAGCATGGCAATGAGCTGGTCACTGCATCGGCAAAGAGAAACGGCGGCCAAAATTGGTACGGTTATGGTTGGCCTGTTGATACTGGTCTTGTCTAAAACCATAGTGATGCATGAAGAAGTGTCATTTCAGGAAGTCCCAATCAGTTTATCCATTATCGTCCCGCCGGTTGAGCCGGATCCAATAAAAGAAAAGCCCGTGGAAATCGTGCCGCCTAAGCCGGAAAAATTAGTCACACCTACCAAAATGGTGCAGCCAGTACAAACCGTTCAACCAGCTAAGTCAGAAAAAGCAGTGGCGCCGTCAAGAGAAGTGATGCCTGTGGTCGATACGCCTGCCACGACTCAAGAGAAAGCCGCGGTGCCAGTGACGCCTTCATTACCTAAAGAAGCCCCCGTTGCGCCTAAGCATGAGGAGCCTAAAGCACAGCGTGCAAGCAATGGCGCTTCTGAAGGAGGCTTTGCGCAGGATGTCCGCTCACGAATAGAACGTAAAAAAATATACCCAGAGGCCGCCCGGGATTTGGGTATGAGTGGCGAAGTTGAGGTGCTGTATGAGCTGGATCGTTCAGGGGCTTTGATCAGAGCCGAAGTTGTTACATCGTCAGGCTACAAGTTGCTTGATCAGGCAGCCCTCAAAGCGGTTAAGTCCGTTTCATACAGCAGCTTTCCAGATGATGCCTGGATTGGTGCAGGAAGTAAGGAGTTTAGAACCAAGTTAGTCTTTCAATTAAATAAATAAAGGGAGTTTTGAATGCAGTTTTGTAAATGTAAGTTAAGGCCTATAGTCGCAATCGTCGCGACGATGTTTGTCAGTAGTGCATTTGCTCAAGCCGATGGCGTGGTGCAAACAGAGGATGTTTCCGTGTTTGGTCAAGGGCAAACACGTCAAATACAGAGCATTAATAGTGATGATATGGAAAAAGTGGTTGCCGGTACTAGCCCTTTGAAAGTGTTGGCAAAACTGCCTGGTGTGAGTTTCCAATCTGCTGACCCTTTTGGTGCCTATGAGTGGTCTACTCGCTTCAGTGTGCGTGGGTTTGGTCAGAACTACATGGGATTTACCTTGGATGGTGTTCCGCTAGGTGACATGAGTTACGGCAATAATAATGGTTTACACATTAGTCGTGCGATTTCTTCTGAAAATATTGGTCGTGTAAGTCTGTCACAAGGGTCTGGCGCTTTAGGTGTTGCTTCTACCAGTAATTTGGGCGGTACTGTGCAGTTTTACTCGGCTGAACCTGAGAATAAGTTTGGTGTAAGGTTAGATCAAACTATCGGCAGCAGCAACATGACGCGTACGTTTGTAAAAGTTGATACTGGCTTGCTAGACTCAGGTACCAAAGCTTATGTTAGCTATGATCACCAAGATGCGGATAAGTGGAAAGGTGCTGGACCGCAAACGCAGGATCAGTTCAATTCTAAAATTGTGCATATCTGGGGTGAAAATAGAGTCAGTGCATTCTTAAACACCTCTGACCGTAGCGAAACCGATTACCAAGACATGTCGCATGATATGCAGGCAAAATTGGGTTGGGGCTGGGATAACTACGCGCCTAATTGGAATAGAGCGGTTGATGCGGCAAATGGCACGCTTACCGGCGGCGTACAAAATATTAATGCGGCCACTGGTCCATTGGATGCGGCATATTATCTTGGTCGTGGCCTGCGTAAGGATGCTTTGATGGGTGCGGCTATGGATTTAGCGTTGACCGATGATTTGCGCCTAAAGGCAACGGTATACCATCACACCGATAATGGACAGGGACATTGGTACACTCCTTACGTAGCATCACCTGGCGTGGCTGCTGGCCCTGGCGTATATACAGGTCCAGGCCTGCCAATCTCTATCCGTACAACCGAGTACAGCATTAATCGTACCGGCATATTGAGTGATATCACATGGACAAGCGGCATCAATACCGTCAATGCCGGTGCTTGGTTTGAAAGAAGCAACAGCACATTGTCTCGTAACTATTACGCAGTAACAGGTGGTTATGACACCAATTCTTACTTGAGCAATCCATTCAGAACAGATTTTAACCAAACATTTGAAACTACGACAACACAGTTCCATTTGCAAGATACATTAGCACTGATGGATGGCCGATTGAAAGTTAATGCCGGTTTTAAATCACCTGAAGTCGAAATTAATGCCACCAATGTATCTGGCAATCGTTCATCTGGAAATCTGACTGCAAAAGATAGCTTCCTACCTCAAGCGGGCGTTAATTATAGATTGGACGATGCTAGTGAAGTGTTTGCTTCAGCCTCACAGAATATGCGCGCTTACCAACCGGGTGTGAATGGTCCGTTCTCACAGACTCCAACTGCATTTGCAGCGGGTTTGCCGAATCTAAAACCAGAAACATCGAACACTTATGAAGCTGGTTATCGCTTTAAAGGTAATGGCTTGCAAGGTTCTGTAGTTGCCTACCTGACTGATTTTAGCGATCGTTTACTGCAAATATCTTCTACAGGTATTGTGAGTATTCCAGGCGTTTTTGTTAACGTCGGTAAAGTACAAAGCCAAGGTGTAGAAGCTGCTTTAGCGTGGTCGCCAATTCAAAACTGGACTTGGTTTAACTCATTGACATTGAATGATTCAAAATACAAATCCGATTATACGAATGGCGGCGTTGTGGTGAATACCAATGGCAAACAGGTGGTAGATGCGCCTAAAGTCATGTTCAACACTGAGGTTGGCTATGAAAGTAACGGTTGGTTTGGCAACATTGGCGCGAAGTACACTGGCCAACGTTATTACACTTATCTGAACGACAACAAAGTAGATAGCTTCTGGGATACCAATGCCTCTGCTGGCTATAAGAAAAAAGACGTAATCGGTTTGCGTGAGGTCTCTGCGCAAATTTCTGTGACTAATCTGTTGGATGATAAACACTTTACTACGATAGGCAGTAATGGCTTCGTAGCATCTGATCCTCAAGGTGCTTATGCAACCATGTTGGAAGGTGCACCACGTCAAGTATTCGTGACAGTTAGCGGTAAGTTTTAAGTAAGTTTTACTTGGCCCGGACAATATTGTTCGGGCCACTTTTATTTTAAGGATTCAAAATGTCATTTACTCTGATACATGATTTTGTCATGTACTTCATGATTGGTGTGCTGTTGCTTGCCACCTACGTTATCATCGAACGGTCAATATTTTTTGCAGTTACATTGCGAGAAGGTAAGAATGTAGAAAACTTTGTGAGTAGCCATCTGCATGATAAAAAATTGCATGGTCAAATTATTGATACTTTCAGCGCACAAGTAAGTCCTCAAGCTCAAGCACTTTGTGCTGTGGTTAAGGCCGCGCAAGAGCAACACACCAGTGAACAGATGGAATACATAGTGCAATCTATCTACGTGGCTAAAAAACCACTGGTTGGTCCACGTTTATGGATACTGGATACGATTATCACTATGTCGCCATTATTAGGCTTGCTAGGCACAATTCTCGGTATTATCGATGCTTTTCATAGTTTGTCATCAGGCACAGCATCGGCAGACCCTGCTGCGGTGAGCCGTGGTATTGGCACTGCCTTGTATGCTACTGGTTTTGGTATTTTTATCGCGTTATACGCAATGATGTTTTTCAATTATTTCAGCAATAGAGTGGAACAAATCAACAATCAGATGAAACTGATTTCACTGACTGTATTAGGCGCACGATAACGCTGGGGTAATGATGAACACTAGGGTAATGATGAATATTGGTGCAATAATGAAAATTAAAATAACTTCCATGGCGGCGATGAGCTTGATGCTGCCAGCTATTGTAATGGCAACACCTAAGACGACTACGCCGATTGAACACGTGATTGTGCTTGTCGCTGAGAACCGTACATTTGATAACTTGTTTGCCACCTATCGACCAACAAAAGGCCAGACGATATCGAATCTTTTGTCGCGCGGCATCATTAATGAGGACGGGTCGCCAGGGAAGAATTTTAATTTGGCCGAGCAACATTTGGCACAGAGCAATGGCGAGTATTCGCCTACGCCAGACATTGTTGGTGCATATGGTTCATTGCCACAACCTTACGCTTCCGGTGCTTTTGGCCAGCGCCAAGGCATTCCAGATGCACGCTTTCCGGCAGGTCTGCCGAATGGGCCGTTTCAAATTACCAAATATGTAGGCTATGGTGCGCATACTGGCGATCCTGTGCATCGCTTCTTTCAAATGTGGCAACAAGTGGATGGCGGGAAAAACGACTTATTTACTTGGACAGCGGAAACCGTTGGTGCCGGACCTAGCAATGGCGCTGCACCTATTGCGGCTGGCAAGACCTATCAAGGCGGGGTGGCGATGGGTTTCTACAACATGGCGATGGGTGATGCACCCTATCTACGTGGGTTAGCTGAGGAATATGCGATTGCCGATAACTATCATCAATCAATCATGGGCGGCACCACGGCCAATTATCTGGCGATAACAACGGCTGATGTCGCATTTTTTACCCGTGATGGTAAGCCAGCCATTCCACCAGCCAAGCTTATTGAAAATCCGAATGCTCAGCCGAATACCAATAACTGGTACACAGAAGATGGTTATAAGGGTGGCTCATACGTGAATTGCTCGGAAATTGCTAATCCTGGCGTGAAAGGTATTGCTACGCTATTAAAGCAGCTGCCTTACCCGGCATTCCGTGATGGAAACTGTGCCCCAGACACTTATTACATGGTGAACAATATGGAGCCAGCTTTTTCACCTTTAGGCGAGCCGCTTGCACTAGGCGATGATAAATTAATTTTGCCGCCCCAAACTATTCCAACGATAGGAGATGCTTTGACCGCAAAAGATGTGTCTTGGCGTTGGTATAGCGGCGGTCGAAATGATGGTAAGAATGTAGATAAAGAATATTGTGCGATGTGCGATACGCATTTGTACTTTCCATCCATCATGCTGGGAACCGACAAATCAAAACTGCGTGATTTACAGCAATTCTATACGGATGTACAACAAAAGGAATCTGAATTTCCTGCGGTTTCTATAATCGCGCCATATGACAGTGTGTCTGGTCATCCAGGCTATGCTATGGAACCTGGGTTTGACGAGTTGTTACGCGGTATAGTGAACAAGGTTAAGCAGAATCCAGCCTTGTGGGAGAAAACTGCAATTATCGTTACCTTTGATGAAGGTGGAGGTTACTATGACTCAGGCTATGTTCAGCCGATTGATTTTTTCGGCGATGGATCACGCGTACCATTATTTATCATCTCGCCGCTGGCAAAGAAAGGTTTTATAGATCACACCTACTACGACCATGCTTCAATATTGAAATTTATCGAGCGTAACTGGCAAGTGAATCCATTATCAATCCGAAGCCGAGATAACTTACCCAACCCGCAGCACAATGAGGCAAATCCGTATGTGCCAGAAAATCGTCCGGCGATTGGTGATTTGATGAACGCTTTTACATTCAAATTAAGTAACAAGAAACTAGCACCAGTGTCAGTCTTGAAGCAGCCTTAAGAGGTTATTATCTTTCTTTACTCATTCAAACTACTAATATCTCAGACTCTTGTGACCCTCATGCATCGTTTAATTTCCACGCTACTGTTTGTTTTAGCAATCACGGCAAGTCAGGCCAATGCGGCTGATTCTGCACCAGCGTTGGCACAGATAAACCATATTATTGTCATTTATCTAGAAAACCACAGTTTTGACAATCTCTATGGCTTATTTCCCGACGCCAATGGCTTAGCGCAGGCTGCCAGCGCCCCTTTGCAAGCAGGCCTCGATGGTAAGCCCTACAAGGTCCTACCAAGCACGGCGGACTCACGTTTTGCTACAGACCTGCCGAACCAACCTTTTTCAATTGAAAAATACGTTCCTGCCAACGAAAAAACTGATGATCTTGTGCATCGCTTTTATCAAAACCAAGCGCAAATTAATGGCGGGCGTAATGATAGATTTGTTGCAGTTTCCGATGCGGCAAGTCTGGTAATGGGGCATTACGACGGCAGTAAATTGCCACTTTGGCAATATGCAAAAAAATACACATTAGCTGATAATTTTTATCAAGGCGCCTTTGGTGGGTCTTTTCTTAATCATTTCTGGCTGGCTTGTGCTTGTACGCCACGTTACCTTGATGCGCCAGATAGTATTCGTATTTTACTTGATGCAAAAGGCCGACTGGTTAAGGATGGGTCGGTTACTCCAGATGGGTATGCCGTAAACACTATACAGCCAAGCAGCCTGCCTTTTGAACGGGGTGTTGATCCTGTTAAACGCTTGCCAATTCAGGATACGCCAACAATTGGTGATAGGCTCACCGAGAAAGGTGTCTCTTGGGCGTGGTATGCAGGAGGCTGGAACGATGCCATTAATGGTCATCCTGATAAAGATTTCCAATACCATCATCAGCCATTTGGATACTTCAGGAACTTTGCAGATGGCTCATCAGGACGACAACAGCATCTCAAAGATGAGTCCGATTTTTTAGCGGGTATACATAGCGGAAAATTGCCTGCGGTATCTTTTTATAAACCGCTAGGGGAGTTCAATGAACATCCTGGCTATGCTGATGTTTTATCTGGCGATCAGCATGTCGCTGAAATTGTTAGTAGCATAGAACACAGCCCGCTATGGAAGGATAGCGTCATCATCGTCACCTATGATGAAAACGGCGGATTCTGGGATCATGCGTCACCGCCAGTCAAGGATCGTTGGGGACCCGGTACACGCGTTCCAGCTTTGATTATTTCTCCTTACGCAAAGCGAGGCTTCGTGGATCATACTGAGTACGACACAACCTCTATTCTGAAATTAATTGAATTACGTTATGGAATAAAACCACTAGGTTCTCGTGACGCAGGTGCTAATAGTTTGAGCAATGCCTTCATACATTGAACTCAATGAACGCACCTTTTCATTAACGAAATCATAGTTTCATTAACGAAATCTATAGTCGAGTGAGCTGGGTCTGATTTAAAAGTCATTATTAGTATTAGCCAATCAATATTTCATGATTCATTCTGTATGGTGCAATATGTATTGCTAGTGCTCTTACTTGGTGCGTAAATTATAAATTTAGTGGCTAGTGGCGACAATATATATTTATAACAGTATGATATGTAATGAAATTTATTAACTTACAAAACTGGCATACTGATTGCTTATATGTAATCAGCGAGAAAGCGGTGCAGTTGTATAACTAACCGCTAAAGTTTCAAAAAGATGACTAGGGTTCCGGCTTTTATTAATTTAAGAGTGTCTGGTCCGAGAGTTGTCGGCCAATAGAGATATGGCTACACGGAGGGATAAAAGCCCGGGAGGAAGCGTTTTTTAAATGCCGCCTTCTCGACTTTTTTACCAACCTAGGAGCCTATCATGCATCGTTCAAGTATTTTTACACGCTTTTCAGTACGAACCGTATTAACTGCTACTGCATTCACCGCATCTTTATTATTCACAGGATTATCTAACGCCGCTACGCCGCTTAAAGTCGGCTACAGCGATTGGCCGGGCTGGGTCGCATGGCAAGTGGCTATCGACAAAGGTTGGTTTAAAGAGGCTGGCGTAGATGTTCAGTTTGAATGGTTTGATTACGTTGCTTCTATGGACGCTTTCACCGCAGGCAAGATTGACGGCGTTACCGTCACCAATGGCGATGCCTTGGTAACAGGGTCAGGCGGCGCGAAGAATGTGATGATTCTTTTGACCGATTACTCTAACGGTAATGACATGATTGTCGGCAAGCCGGGTGTTAAAAGTCTAAAGGATTTAAAAGGTAAAAAAATCGGCCTTGAGTCTGGGTTTGTAGAACACCTTTTACTGCTTAATGGTTTAGAAAAAGCTGGCATGAAAGAATCTGATGTCACTATTGTCAATACCAAAACCAATGAAACTCCTCAGGCCTTGGCATCTGGCGACTTAGCCGCAATTGGAGCCTGGCAGCCAAACTCTGGTGAAGCGATGAACCGGGTGCCTGGCGCAAAACCGATTTACACCTCTGCCGATGAACCTGGCCTAATCTACGATGTACTGACAGTAAGCCCTACAAGCCTGTCTAGCCGTAAAGCAGATTGGCAAAAAGTGATTAAAGTCTGGGATAAAGTCGTTACTTATATCAATGATCCTAAAACCCAACCAGATGCCGTAAAGATTATGGCAGCGCGTGTTGGTATCAAGCCTGAAGCCTATTTACCTTTACTTAAAGGCACTAAATTGCTGAGTCTTGAAGAGGGCAAGAAAGTATTTGTAAAAGCTAAAGGCTTTAAATCTTTGTATGGCTCATCAAAAATTGCTGATGACTTCAATGTGAAATACGGCGTTTACAAAAAGCCTATGGACTTGAACATGGCGATTAATCCATCGTTAGCTGCTAAGTAATAGCAAAAATCACTATATAAATTAAGCTGGAAAAGAGTACAGAATGAGTCTTGAATCTTGGTTTGTTGTGCGAAGGGAATTGTCATCACGCAGGCAGAAACTATTAGGAATAGGCTCATTTCTGTTACCGCTGCTCATTTGGTGTGCAGTGAGTTATGTGCCGTTTATATGGCATCCCATGGTCATGGTGAGTAATCCCGGCAGTGTAGATTACTTTCAGGTAGGCATGCTGGTAGATAAGTCTGTTTACAAAGAAGAGTTAGCCAATATGCAGGCTGCGGGTAAAACACTACCTGAAGGCTCGCCAGCCAACCCCATTTATTTACCTGCCCCACATGCCGTAGCCAAAGCGTTATACACGGGTTTTACTACCGCGCCTGAACAGCGCGATGGCAAATGGCTGCATGAGAGCTTGTGGCACAGCATCCAGATTATTTTCTGGGGCTTCTTTATTTCATCATTGATCGGTGTGCCATTAGGGATTCTGTGTGGCACTTTCAGTGCGGTTTCTCGCATCAATGAACCTTTTGTTGAGTTTTTCCGGTATCTGCCTGCACCTGCATTTGGTGCGCTGGCTGTCGCTATTCTAGGGATTTATGACGGGCCGAAAATCGCCATTATCGTGATTGGTACTTTGTTTCAACAAATACTCATTATTGCCAATACGACAAGAAAACTAGATTACTCCTTGATTGAGGCTGCGCTTACCTTGGGCACTAATAAATTCAAACTGCTCTTGCACGTCATTATTCCTGGAATTTTGCCTGAACTGTATCGAGATCAACGCATTTTACTGGGTTGGGCTTGGACTTATCTGATAGTGGCAGAGTTAATCGGTACATCGTCTGGAATCACATGGTTTATTACGCAGCAAGCGCGCTATCAACATTTTGAAAACGTGTATGCCGCAATCATCATTATTGGGGTGCTTGGCTTGGGTGGAGATTTAATTCTGGCTTGGTTAAGCAGGCGCTTATTCCCTTGGGATCGCCCGGCGAATAAAGAGTAAAGGACTTATTGTGAGCTCAAATAACAACCTCCAGAATCATCCAGAGACCAGTCAAATGAATTATTTAGACCAATCTGAAGCCGTCAAAGAACGCTTTGGCCGCATTAAACAGCGCGAAGTCATTTTAGAAGTAAAGCAGCTTGGCAAGGTTTACAAGACGGCCAAAGGTGAAGTCACCGCACTAAAAAATATCAACTTTAAAACGCATAGACGGGAATTTGTGTGTGTGATTGGCCCATCTGGCTGCGGAAAATCAACACTGATACGTATTCTGGCTGGGCTGGAATCGCACACTGATGGCGAAGTTCTGCTGGATGGAAAACCAGTCAATGGCCCTGGGCGTGATCGAGGCATGGTGTTTCAGGGTTATACGCTGTTCCCTTGGTTAAGCGTTAAAAAGAATGTGATGTTTGGTCTGGAAATGAACAACATCACGGGTAACGAAGCCTCGCGCGAAGCGGATTTATGGCTTGAATTAGTGGGGCTGGAGAAGTTTTCCAGCGCTTATCCTCATGAACTTTCTGGTGGCATGAAGCAGCGTGTAGCAATCGCGCGCGCATTGGCTAATCAACCGAGAATTCTGTTAATGGATGAACCATTTGGCGCGCTGGATGCACAGTCTCGCATCAAGATGCAGGCGCATCTGCTGGAAATATGGCGCAATATTGATATCACTATTGTGTTCATTACCCATGATCTGGATGAAGCCATTTTTCTGGCGGATCGCATTCTAGTATTAAAAGCCCACCCCGGTGAAGTGCAGGAACTGATAGAGGTACCCGTACCTCGTCCGCGTAGCGCTGGTCAATTTACTAGTCCTGAATTCTTGGCAACTAAAGCCAGACTAGAGGCATTGATTCATCCGCCTAAAGTAGAGTCAGAAAATGAGGATGAAGTGATTACGCCGCGAATGATTCGTTTTGTGAATGTTGCCGATAATGTGGAGTAACTAAGATATGTTTTGGTCACAACTAACATGGGCAGAATTGCCCGAAAAAATTGCCGCATCAAATCAAGCGGCCATCTTACCGATAGGCGCTACCGAGCAGCATGGCCCACATATGGGCTGTGGCATGGATTATGTGCTGGCTGATATTTTGTGCAACGCAGTTTCAAAACAAACCAAAGTACCGATGCTACCAACAATGCCTTATGGCTGCTCCATCGGCCATAGTCAACGCTGGCCAGGCACCTTGGCGGTGCAGCCGATTACGCTGATTAACCTGATTAAAGACATTGGTGACTGGGCGTATCACAGCGGAATTCGTCGCCTGTTTATTGTGAACACGCATGTTACCAATGCCGCGCCACTGCGCTGTGCGCTGGAAATGTTACGTGCCGAGCATGATGACATGATGGTTGCCGTATTTAATTCAGCGCATATCAGCCCTCGCGTGAAGCAGTTTCATCATGCCGATGGCGATGATTGGCACGCCAACGATGCAGAGACATCACTCATGCTGGCTACTGCGCCGCATATGGTGCGTAGCGAATTACTCACTACAGCAGATGATCCTGACCGCACCGATGGATTAGTCTTTTCACACCCTGTGAATCGCACCAGTACCAATGGTGTAACCGGCATGCCGAGTATTTCTAGCGCAGAAAAAGGCCAGGAATGGTTTCAATGGATGGTCGAAGACCTAAGCGAATTAATTCATAAAGGTTTGCAAGAAACGCCGCCTTTATCAAATTCATATTTTTCAAATTAATATTTTTTAAAGTTAATATTTTTAAAATCACGCATCAATAAAAGAGAGTCAATCATGAAATCAGTTAAAGAAGTTACCGAAATTCAACAAAAACTGCAGGATATGGGCGTGAAATATTGCATCGGTGCTTATGTCGATATTCACGGTATTCCTAAGGCCAAAGTCGTGCCTATTGATCATTTGCCACAGATGGCTGCTGGCTCTGAACGTTATACCGGCTACGCTCTGGATGGCCTAGGACAAGCACCTAGCGATGATGAACTTAACTCCGTGCCGGATTTAGACCACATCATTCAATTACCTTGGGAGCCAAAAGTCGCTTGGATGCCAGCAGACAACCATTTTCAAGGCAAGCCCTACCCGCTGAATACTCGCGTGGCATTAAAAAACGTACTGGCGCAGGCTGCTGAAATGGGTTTCGGCATGAATCTGGGTATTGAGTGCGAAATTTATTTATTAAAACAAAATGCTGACGGCAGTTTAAGCATACCCAACCCTGACGATAAGTTAGATAAAGCCTGCTATGACGTGCGTGGTTTTATGGATAACTTTGCTTGGCTGGACAAAATGGCCTCAGCGATTAACAGCTTGGGCTGGGATTTATATTCGTTTGACCATGAAGATGCCAATAGCCAGTTTGAGTTCGACTTTAACTATAGTGATGCGCTGACTACCTGTGATCGCTTAACGTTCTTCCGCTATATGGCCAAACATTACGCTAAAGAAGATGGACTGGTCGCAACCATGATGCCTAAGCCATTCTCTGATAAAACGGGCACCGGCGCGCACTTCAACATGTCACTTTATGACTTGAAAACAGGTGCAAATTTATTTGCCTGTGACCCAAAAGATGACCCGCGCGGACTGGGCCTGACAACCTTAGGCTACCAGTTTATTGCCGGAATCTTAAAGCATGGTCCAGCCTTGTGTGCGGCGTTTGCACCTACGGTAAATAGCTACAAGCGTTTAGTGCGCCGCGGTGCGATGAGCTATTTTAGCTGGGCGCCGGTATTCAATTCTTACGGGTCTAACAATCGTACCAACTCAGTGCGAGTGCCTATGGGCGGTGGACGCTGCGAATCACGTAATGCTGATGGTGCTGTGAATCCATACCTAGCTGCGACTTTGGCATTAGCCGCTGGTTTAGAAGGCATTCGTGAAGCGCTAGACCCAGGCAAGCCGAATGAAGACAACCTTTATGACATGAACGAAGAGCAGCGTAGTGCCAGAGGCATCGAGTTCTTACCACAAACACTACAAGAGGCAGTTGATGCCTTTGCCGCTGACCCTCTAGTGGAAAAAACCTTAGGCAAAGAGCTGCGGGATGAGTTTATCAAATATAAAACGGAAGAGTGGGAAACCTACCACCTCACCGTAAGCCAGTGGGAAATTGAGCGCTATAGCTATATGTTTTAAAGAGACGGAAACAAACGCTAACAACAGGAATATTTAATACAACGATATGACTACTTTTAATACTGAAAAAATGCTGTGGGAAGAAACTGTACCGGGCGGTAACCATTGGTCTGGGCTCATGCGCCGTGGTAGCGCATTGCGCTTCACTGATTTGAAAGGCGGTGCCAATGTTTCTGTATTGCTCTATAACATGGAAGAAAAGCTGGAGCGCTACAACATGCCAGATACCTTGAAAGCTCAGCATACGGCGTTTCTAACCACAGGCAATGTCTGCTATTCCGATATGGGAAGAGTGATGTGCTCTTTCATTCATGACAGCGTAGGCTGGCATGACACGATCTGCGGCATATCTGATGCGGAAATAATCCAAAAGAAATATGGCGTTGCAAACTACCAAACACATCGCAACGACATGTACCGCAATGCGAAAGATGGCTTGCTCACTGAGCTCACAAAGCATGGCTTGGGCAAGCGTGATTTGGTGGCGAATGTGAATCTATTTAGCAAAGTCTCTGCAAATGATGACGGCAATTTAGTGTTTCAGGTGGGCAATAGCAAAGCGGGTGATGTGGTGGATTTACGCTTTGATATGAACGTGCTGGTCGTGTTGTCTACCGCACCACATCCTTTGGATACCAGCAAAGTGTATCAACCTGCCGATGTCTTGTTGACCGCATGGCACGCTGGTACCGCCGCCGACAATGATGTTTGCCGTAATGCCTGCGAGCAAAATCAGCGCGGTTTTATTAACACAGAACGTTTTTATGCGAATTAGGATAGGCTATGTTAACTGAAAGTAAGCTTCACATTGAACATGCCGTTTTAAATGAAACCTGTGCGGCAGGCGAGCCTTGGTCTGGTTTAGTTAAACGCGGCCAAACCTTCCGCATCCTTGATTTAGAAGGTAACCAAGCGGTAGACACCTTGTTTTATAACGCGCATAACGCCGAAGAGCGCTACAGCGCTGTCGACACGATTCAACGCCAAGGACAAATTTACCTGACAACTGGCTCGGTACTCTACTCCAGTGAGGGTAATCCCATGCTCACTATTACGGCAGATACATGCGGTCGCCATGATACTTTGGGTGGTGCGTGTGCGGCAGAAAGCAACACCGTGCGCTATG
>Ga0209913_1001258_pt1 | contig 14890 bp, 12 predicted proteins | sample PersoiDNA2013203_FD_185805 | JGI IMG/M metagenome (GOLD analysis project Ga0209913, IMG submission 185805) | Permafrost soil microbial communities from the Arctic, to analyse light accelerated degradation of dissolved organic matter (DOM) -... | ecosystem: Environmental > Terrestrial > Soil >... | reverse complement strand
TCCCTGTGCGCGAATGCGCCGAGCGCCTCGTCAAAGAGGCGTTTGCCGATAAAGCAGAAGGGGCACATGATGTCGCTCCAGATTTCGACTTGGATTTTTTTCGGTATGTCTTTGTTCATGTTGATCTTTCAGATTAAAACCGGGCGCTTGATCCCTCAATGGGGCAAGCATTCCGAAACGACATTTGATGTTGCTCAGGCCTGCGCCGTCGCGCTCTCGGCCAGCGCTTTCCAGGGAGTCTGCGCAGCCCATTTTTCTATTGTTGTCTGCTGCACGGGAAGTTCGGTCCGGACCGCTTTCAAATCGATATTGAGGATGTCCCCTTGCGCAGGATTGGTCATATAGCGATACAGATTGGCCAGCGCGCTGCCGGTCTCACCGCCGAACGCTGCGGAAAGGCCTGCCTCGAAATGCTCGATCGGCAAGGGGAGGTAAGAAACGCGGCGACCTACAGCCTTGCCGATCGCTGCGGCCAGTTCATTACCTGTGACCGCGTGCGAGCCGCCGATGTCGAATGACGGTCGTTTCGCGGCCAGGTCTGGTCGTTGCAGCGCGGCGACGACATAGTTGGCGGTTTCTTCCCAACTGATCCAGGAGACCTTTTGCTCGGCGGGAATGGGATAGGCCAGGATGCCATCATTGACGATCGATGGCGTCGCGAAAGGCGCCGTCAGATTGCCCAGATACAGGGTGGGGCGCAATACGATGCTGGGAATCTGCGCCTGCTTCAGATAACGCTCCAGTTCAACCTTGATATCAATCGCGACGCTTCCTGTGGCGTGATCCGCGCCGACGATGCTGGTATTGAAGACCATCAGTGGCGCCTTGGCTGCGACGGCGGCATCAATCGCATTCTTGCCCCAGCGAACTGCCTTGTCGACATTGAATTCCAGCGGCAACGCAAAATAGACTCCCGCGGTGTCGCGACTTGCGGCCAGCAGTTGCGCGGGTGAATCCAGATCGCCGATGGCAACTTCTACGCCGGCCGCCTCAAAAGAAGATTTGCTGTCGGTATTTCGCAGCAGCACGCGCACGTTCTTGCCGCCTGCTCTCAACGCACTGACCACGGCACTGCCTTGTGCGCCGGTGGCGCCGTAGACCAAATAGGTTTGCTCGTTCATTGTTCACTCCAAAATGTGGTTAAGAAGTCAAGAGTGTAGGAGCTTGGTCTGGTATTGAATAGAATGTACATTCATGTGCAATACCTACAAAAATGTACCTATTGGAGTCGTCGTGAAAGAATCATCATCCGATCGTTGTCCCGTGGACATGGCGCTGGATCTGGTCGGCGGCAAGTGGAAATCGCTGGTGTTGTACCGCCTCAGCGCAGGAACACTGCGCTTTGGACAATTGCAAAGAAGCATTCCGGAGGTGACGCAACGCATGCTGACGCTGCAACTGCGGGAGCTGGAGCGCGATGGCTTAGTGCGCCGGGTGGTGTATGCGGAGGTGCCGCCGAAGGTGGAGTACAGCCTGACGCCGCCGGCGCAGTCATTGACGCCCGTGCTTGAGCAGTTGGGAGGATGGTTCCACCAGAATGTGTCGGCGTTGCAGGATTATGCGCAGGCCGGGTCGGTGGGACGCGGCGAAGACTGACCTCTTCTTCGCCGGTAAGATGTATTCAGTCTTCCGTTTCGAGTTCTTCGAATACGCCCGCGCCACGATTCTTGATCACTTTGTTCCAGGCGAACACGCGGCCGTTCATCGCGACATATACGCCATGCGGCATGAGCTGCGCCACGCCGCAGGCGAACCCGAAATTGAATTGTGCATCCGAGCCCAGGATCGCGTAAGGGATCATGGCGCCGGTCAGTACGATCGTCTTGGCCAGTTGCGCCGCGCCCAATACGCGTGCAGTGTCTTGCATCGTATCGGTGCCGTGGATGATGACGATGGCGTTTTCTTCCGAGCGGTCACATGATGCGAGTACGCGACGCCGGTCGATGTCTTGCATGTCGAGCGAATCGAGCAGGGGGAGTTCTTCGAGCGTTGCCGGCACGGTCAGGCGCGCACGCGCGATCACGGCCGGCAGGTGGCTGGTGGCGAAGCCGAGCTGGCCGGCGATTTCGTCGTAGTGTTTGTCGAAGGTGCCGCCGGTGGCGATGATGCGTAAAGTCATGATGGTGACGAATCAGGAAAACGAGTCTTCGCCATCATACCCCACATCTCGCCATCGACAGCACTCAGCGGACTCAGGCTGCCATGAGTTGCAGCGTCGAGCCGGTATTTTCGGCGGCTTGCTCCGTCACCTCCGGCGGCATCGGGATCTGGCCGTCGATCAGCAGCGCAAACAGGCGTTCGACATCGATGGCCTGGATCAGCAATTGACCGTTGTTGGCCTTGATGACTTGTGTCACCAGCATCGACGCGCCTTGCATGGCGAACGGCGTGTGCATGATCTGACTTGGATTGAATTGCGGTACGGCGTGCAACTCGTCGACCAGCAGGCCGATGGTATGGTCGCCTTCTCTCACGATCATGACCTGGCTGCTGCCGCTGACGGCCGAGCGCGTGCCGCGCATCATCTGGCCGAGATCGAAGACCCAGATGAATTCTTTGCGCTTATCGTCTGTACCGTCGCGTTGCAGACCCAGCACGCCGATCTGTTCTGCACGTGTGCCCATGGAAGTCGGTAGCACCGCGCTGTAGGGTACGGCTTCCACAACATGCGCGGCCGAGATGGCGAACAGATTGTTGTCGCTGAAGAAGGTCGCGTATTCGTTGCCGTCGGTGATGGCAGGATCGGTATCCAGCAAGAATTGACGGCTGTCGGTTTGCGAGCCGGTGCCTTGCACCGCCCCAAAAGATTCAAACACTACCGCGATGATGTCTTCCTGATAGCCGTCGCTGACTTTGAATTCACGATAACCGCTCGATACGGAGCAGGCTACGATTGCATATTCATTGTCGTGCACGGTCACCTGCGACGCGCGTCCGCCGTTGGAAATGGCCAGCAGCGCGGGATCGATGTCGAGGATGTCGCCGACCGCACGCTTGTCATCTGTCGTCGAGATGATGCGTGCGTTGCGGTCGATATAAAAGGCGGTCATCTTCTTCTTACCGGTGATGCCGCTGGCCAGCATGTTGGAAAACTCCGGCGTCGAGTCGAATACGATGCCGATGCCGCCGACCACGATCGCTTCGTTGTCGAGATCGCGAATCGCTGCATGGTAAATGTACGTGTTCTTGCCATCGTACAGCGACGTCGCAGAAAACGGACTCACGTAATACTGCTGTTGCGTACGCAGCGAGAGCACCTGATTGAGGCTGTCTTCATCGACGTGAGCGCCGATCATTGCAGCAGCATTATCCCCGGTGCTGGCGACGATGCGGCCATGGCGGTCATAGACGAAGATGCGCGTGTACACAGTGTAAAGACCGTTGATGTAGGAGAGGATAGTGGTCATCTTCTCTACCGTTGCCTGATCTTGTTCCGGCTGCGCCAGCGCGGTGCGCAGTTCCGGTGTCAATGCCCACCAGCGGCAATCGTCCGAGCGCTCATACAGATTGCGATCGAGCAGGTCGACCAGCAGGCTGGTAGTGAATTCAGCATCGCGCATACCCGATACCAGCACGGTCTGATAGAGATCGTGGATAGATTGTGCGAACAGCTCGTTGCTGCGGTTGCCGGTCTCGCTGATCTGATCGAGGATGGTCTTGAGCTTGAGCATTTCACCGCGTTGGCCGGCGGTCATTACCTGACCGTTCCACACGATGCGTTGAATGGTCTTGGCGGCAGTCATGATGTCGAACAGCGGCGGGCAGAAGGATTCTGCATGCGACAGCAAGCCCTCTGCGATGTCGGACGGCAGCTTGGTCAGCGCGTCGCTGATCACACCGCTGAATGCAACTTCCACCGGAATCATCACCTGGCCTTGCCAGCCGATGGGGCCTGGATAACCTTGATATCCATCGGAAGATACCGTGCGTACCAGATATTCACGACCGCAGAACAGCATCAGCGATGCGTTGCCGTCCCGGTTGACCGGCACTTCGGTGCCGACCGGAACCCACAGCTTGTCGGCACTGGCGATGACGCGATTGTCGGCGTCGAGCAGCAGCATGTTGGAGCGTGATTCCGCGTCGCGATGTGAAGAGAAGATACCGGCCATCTCTTCTTCAAAATGGAAGCACAAACAGAGGATGCCAACCACCGCACCAGTTTGGGGATGCTGCATGCGGCGCGAATAAATCAGCGCGCGCTCTTTGCCCGGACGCAGGTCGCTGAAGCGGAAGGTCTCGACATACGTATCTGAATTGAGTGTCTCGCTGATGAGCGCGTCGGCGCTGTGTTCCAGCGGCGTGGCCGGGTCGATCTGCACGAGTACATTGCCCTCGGTATCGAGCAGCATGATCTCGTCGTAGACGGTGTATTTGTTGCGATACTCACGCAGGCGATAGCGAATCGCGTCGGTGTTGTCGGTGATGCCCGCGACGAAATTGCACAATTCGCGATCAGTCGCGAGGAAGCCGACATCGGCTGTCCGTTCAAACAGATTGCGGACCACGATGTCGATCACGTATTGCGCTTTGGTGCCGATCTCGGTGAGCACGTTGCGGACTTTTTCCTGAACCAGGCTGACCACCAACTCGCGTTCGAGCCGGCTGAAGCCGGTGCGCGTTGCCGCCATGGTCGGCAGGATGGTCTTGGCCTCGCTGGGGCAATTCATTTTGGCCGATGCCTCAATCACCCGCCACATGAGGTTCAGTTCCTGCAACGACTGTTCGCATTTCGTCACATCGCGCATGTAAGGCAAGAAAGTCTCTGTTTGAATTGCTACGTGCTCACTCATTGTTGTCCCTTGGTTGAAGAAGTTCGTCAGAACCTATCCGCGCCGTGCTTATGTTTTATATAAATTTCTGAGCTGGTGCCGGCGCTCAATTGTCATTACGCAAATTGCGTGCCACGCATTTTATTGGCGAAACAACATTCATGTTGTCTACAAGATCGTCCGCAAAGCCGCATACAGAGCGGCTTTTAAAAATTTCCACAGGGAAATATGCAAAGAGTTTTGCTGATAAATAAAAACTACGCGGTTGAATTTCGAGAAAGCAGAGGCACCTAAACCAACTCGGCGTCACACAACCGTCATGCCGTCGTCAGTCAGATTTTTTATAGTTGGATAAAATCGAGGGAATATGAAACCGATCGCTCCCGGCACCGTCATTTTTCATCGTCATCGCGGCTATGGCGTTATCGTCTCCGTCAATTTATTGACGGGGTGGATTTCTGCGCGCTTCGGCAGCGAGGTGCGTACGCTCGATCTGAATCTGTCGTCGGATGAAGTGCAGCACGCGGACGGTACGCCTATCTTGTTTCGCCGTGCGCCTCCGGATCGCATGCCGCATGCGCGGTTGATGGCGATGGTGCGTGAGCTGCATGCGGCCGGTTACCAGCGTTTGTATTTATATAGCTGGCCCAAGCCATCCGGCTTACATTGGCGCTGGCATTTGTTCGCCGGCCCGCGGCACTGGAATGAGCGTCCGTGGCGCGAAGGCTGGTATGGCTCGGGGGCAGACTACAACTTCAATCCGATTTTTGGTTGGGGCGACGTGCCGGGTGCGACTGCGCAGGATCTGGCGAGTGCGCTGGCGCAATTCGATCCGCATGGGTTGGCGCAGGCGCTGGGAAGAGATGAAGATCACACTGACTGGTTTGCGTCGGTGTGCGATGCTTTGCTGCCCGACTATGCGTTCAGTCTGGGCTGGGATCACACGGGGCAGATGCCTGAACATCTGCCCGTGATCGCCGTGCGTCGCGGCGTCGCGCCCTACGCCGGACCGCCGCTGCCATGGCCGCCCGGATGGGCGCATTTATGGAAAGTGTCGCACGCGCCTCATCTGGTCTATGCGCCGCCGAGGCCTGTCCGCATCAAGCCAACGCCTCAGGATTGAGAACATTCTTCGGCGTGCCGTTGGCGAAGTCGACGATGTTCTGAAACGCTGCGCGGAAGTACAACTCATAGCCGTCTTTTTCCACGTAGCCGAGATGCGGTGTCGCCACGACGTTATCCATGCGTAGCAGCGGCGAATCCTGCGGCAGTGGTTCGGTTTCGAAAACATCGAGCCCGGCGAAACCCGGGCGGCCTTGTTGCAGCGCTGCTTCCAGTGCGCCTTCAGCCACCAGCTCGGCGCGGCTGGTGTTGATGAAGGTTGCAGTCGGCTTCATCTGCGCCAGGTCTGTTGCGGTGACGATACCGCGCGTGGCGTCGTTGAGGCGCAGATGTACTGACACGAAATCCGACGTCGCAAAAAATTCTTCCTTGCTCGCTGCGGCGGTATAGCCATCTTGCTGTGCCTGCGTGCGGCTGGCATCGCGTCCCCACACCACTATCTTCATACCGAAAGCTTTGCCGTAGCCGGCCACCATGCGGCCGATTTTTCCGTAGCCCCAGATGCCCAGCGTGCGCCCCTTGAGGGCGACGCCGAGAGGATTGTGTTCCGGTATGGCAGAGACTTGTTGCCAGATACCGGCTTTTAGGTTGGCGGCGTATTGCGGCACGCGGCGCGCAGCGGCCATGATCAGCGCCCAGGTCAGTTCCGCCGGTGCGGTCGGATCGCCGACTCCTTCGACGATGGCGATGCGTTGCGCGGTAGCGGCGGCAACATCGACGTGCCCGCTGACTTTGCCGGTTTGTGAAATCAGTTTCAGCGCAGGCAGCTTTTCCAGCAACGCCTTGTTGAAGACCGTGCGCTCGCGAATCAGCACAACAGCATCGAATGGCGTCAGGCGCGCGACCAGTTGCCCGGCGCCACGCACGCTGTTGGTAAACACTTTGACGTCATGTCCGTCCAGCATCTTGAAGCAGTCGAGCTGGCGGACGCTGTCCTGGTAGTCGTCGAGAATGGCGATCTTCATATTGTCTCCGGAGGGCGGTCGCTGTTGAGGAAAACCACATCATAAATCGCCCGCCGGATTTTTGCCGCAGCCTTGCAGTGAAAGCTGATCAGACCGGGATGTCAATCACCAGCTTGCCGCGTGCGCCGCCGGCATCGATCAAGTCATAAGCGGCATCAGCCTGATCAAAGCCGAAGCGGCGTGCGTCGACCTGCACGATGATTTTGCCTGCTTCGACCAGTTTGGCGGCTTCTTCCATGATTTCGCCGTGATGTGCACGGCCCTTGCCGGTCAGCAGCGGCATCAGTGTAAAGACGCCCGAGTAAGTCGCAGCGCGGAACGACAACGGCGCCAATGCATGGGTGCCCCAGCCGAGACAGCTGACGACGTGACCGTGATAACGGCGTGCCGCGAGGAAGGATGCATCCAGTGTAGCGCCGCCGACGGTGTCGTAGACGATGTCAAAACCTTCGCCATCGGTATATTGCTGCACATATTCTTCCACTGTCGTGGCGCGATAGTCGATGAAGGTGGCGCCGTAGCCGGTGATGATGTCGCGTTGTTCGGCCGAGCCGGTGGCATAGACGTCGGCGCCGAAGGCGATGGCGATCTGCACGGCGATATGGCCGACGCCGCCGGCGCCACCATGCACCAAGACCTTTTGACCGTCGTGGATGTGCGCGCGGTCGACCAGACCTTCCCAGGCGGTGATGAAGATCAGCGGTAGAGCGGCAGCGTCGCGCATATCGATGTTGGATGGCTTGTGCGCCAGCAGGTCGGCATCGACGGCGGCAAATTGCGCCAGCGAACCTTGCACGCTGCCAACGCCGCCGGTCATGCCATAGACCTCGTCGCCGATGTTGAAGCCGGTGACACCTGCGCCGACGGCTTCGACGACGCCGGCCATGTCGATGCCGAGGACTGCCGGCAGTTGCGCCTGGGCATGGCCGGCCTTGCCGGCGCGAATTTTGGCGTCGAGCGGATTCAGACCGCTGGCGCGGATACGCACCAATACCTGGCCAGGGCCGGCGACAGGACGAGTCACTTCGGTGATCTGCAGCGGAGTGGCGTGGGCATTGAGCAGGACGGCTTGCATGGTAGTGGTGTTCATGATGTTTCCTTTCAAGAGGGATGGTTGGGCGCCGAGGTGTGGGTCTTCAGCGATGGAGCCAGTCTAGAGAGAGAAAGCGCGCAGAAAAACGGGGCAGACGGCAATACAGAATGATGAAAACGTGGATAATCGATTGCGGCCTGGCACAGCGCGCAAGACACGAAGCGACCGATTAAAAAAGAGAAAAACGAAGAGAGAAACGCATGGACCGACTGGATGCCCTGAAAGTGTTTTGCAGCGTGGTGGAAGCGGGCGGTTTCAGCCGGGCCGCGGACAGGCTCGGCATCTCCACGTCGTCGGTAACGAATCAGGTTTCCGCACTGGAAACGCACTTTCGCATCAAGCTGCTCAACCGCACCACGCGCAGCATGTCGCTGACGGCGGAAGGGCGTCAATGCTATGAGCAGGCGCTGAAATTACTTGGTGACATGAGTGAGCTGGAAGAAGGACTCATGCAATCCAATGCCAAGCCGTCCGGCACCTTGCGTGTCGATATGCCGAGCGTCATCAGTCGCCAGTACATTGCTCCGGCATTGCCCAAGTTTCTTGCACAGTATCCGGATATTGCGCTGAAGATTACCGTCGGCGACCGCATGATCGACATGGTGGAAGAGGGCGTCGACGTGGTAATTCGCATCGGCGATCTGCCTAGTTCAAATCTGATTGCGAAGACTATTTTCAAGACCAGTTTCATGACGTGCGCATCGCCGGCTTTTCTCGAGCGTCATGGTGCGCCGAAGACGCCGCAGGAGCTGGCTGATTTCGCCTGTCTCGGCTTTCTCAATCCCAAGTCGCGCATGGTGCGGCCGTGGCAATTTGTCAAAGGCAAGGATACTTACACGCATATCCCGCAAGGGGCGCTGGCGATGGATCATGTGGAGTCGCTGATCGAATCCGGCAAGGCGGGTTGCGGACTTGTCCAACAGATGTCGGTATCGCTGATGCCACCAGTGCGCAACGGCGAGCTGGTGCCGGTGTTGCAGGACTGGTTGGCGCCGGGGCCGGATGTATCGGTGCTGTTTCAGCAGAAGCATCATCGGGCGGCAAAGATCAAGGCTTTCGTTGATTTCGTTGCCGGTGTCTTTTAAGCATCATTCTCTTCATTCAGCGTCATTTTTCTCTTTGCTGCTGCACAGCAATGTCGGTCAGACACTGACAACAAATCGGCGGTTTGTCCTGTGGCACTTTGATGCACTGGCGATGTCCATTCAGTAAGGCTTCGGCAGATGAAATCGGCACTGAATCCGGGCGTCATCCCTTTTGCTGCACTGCTTCGTAATGAAAAAACGCGATCGCGTTAAAAGCGTATTTCCTACTACATTAGTCGGTTACTTTTCACTACAATTAAGCGGGGCGCGGGTGTACAATCGCCGCCTGATTTTCATAAAAGCAGTGGCTGCGGAACAAGGTGGAGCAACCCCTTGCAGCGCATTTATGAACGGTTTCAGTAAAGACCATGGCTCCCCCGGCCCGCTCGCCTACTCCGCGAGCAGCCACGCAGTCATGACCTGACTGCATTCGACAAGACCGCCGTACCACCGGCTGATGGCGCCACCCGCCTCGCCGGCTGCATGCAACGACGATCCTGCCGTGCCAACGAATTCGATTTAACTTTAGGCATTGGAGGTAGTGTTTATGAATCAACCTGTCATGGAAGGCGTCGCAGCAGTGAACGCCCCCGCTTTCGTCAAACACCAAAAACTGATCAACTGGGTCACCGAGATCGCCGCGCTGACCAAGCCGGAAAGCATCTACTGGTGCGACGGCTCGCAGGAAGAGTACGACCGCCTGTGCGCTGAAATGGTCGCCGCCGGCACCATGAAAAAGCTGAATCAGGAAAAGCGTCCTAACAGCTACCTGGCCTGCTCCGATCCTTCAGACGTGGCGCGCGTGGAAGACCGTACCTTTATCTGTTCCAAGAACAAGGAAGACGCCGGCCCGACCAACAACTGGACCGACCCCGCCGAAATGCGAACGACCTTGAACGGTCTGTTTGCCGGCAGCATGCGCGGCCGTACGTTGTATGTCGTGCCGTTTTCGATGGGCCCGCTGGGTTCGCCGATCGCGCATATCGGTGTCGAGTTGTCGGATTCGCCATACGTTGCCGTGAACATGCGCATCATGACCCGCATGGGCAAGGCCGTGTATGACGTGCTGGGCAAAGATGATGATTTCGTGCCATGCGTGCACACGGTCGGCGCGCCGCTGCAACCAGGTGAAAAAGACGTCGCCTGGCCATGTAACGCCACCAAGTACATCGTCCACTATCCAGAGACCCGCGAAATCTGGTCTTACGGTTCCGGCTACGGCGGCAATGCGCTGCTGGGCAAGAAGTGCTTCGCGCTGCGTATCGCATCGACCATGGGCCGCGATCAGGGCTGGCTGGCAGAACACATGCTGATCCTCGGCGTGGAATCGCCCGAAGGTAAGAAGCACTACGTCGCGGCAGCCTTCCCGTCGGCATGCGGCAAGACCAACTTTGCGATGCTGATTCCGCCGAAGTCTTTCGACGGCTGGAAAGTCACCACCATCGGTGACGACATCGCCTGGATCAAACCAGGTCAAGACGGCCGTTTGTACGCGATCAATCCTGAAGCAGGTTATTTCGGCGTTGCCCCGGGCACCAACGAAAAAACCAACTTCAACTGCATGGCCTCGCTGCGCGCCAATACCATCTTCACCAACGTCGCGCTGACCGACGACGGCGATGTCTGGTGGGAGGGCATGACCAAGGAAGCGCCCGCGCATCTGGTCGACTGGCAAGGTAAGGACTGGACACCGGAAATCGCCAAGGAAACCGGCCGCAAGGCTGCCCATCCGAACGCGCGCTTCACCGTCGCCGCGACACAAAACCCTGTTATCGACGCTGCATGGGATGACCCGGCAGGTGTGCCGATTTCGGCCTTCATCTTCGGTGGCCGCCGTTCGACCACCGTGCCGCTGGTGACCGAGGCGCGCAATTGGGTGGAAGGCGTCTACATGGCTGCGACCATGGGTTCCGAAACCACCGCTGCAGCCGTTGGCCAACAAGGCGTGGTGCGCCGCGATCCGTTTGCGATGCTGCCGTTCGCCGGTTACAACATGAGCGACTACTTCCAGCACTGGCTGAACCTGGGGCGCAAGATCGCCGCGTCGCCTGCCGAACTGCCGAAGATCTATTGCGTCAACTGGTTCCGTACCGATGCTGACGGCAAGTTCGTCTGGCCTGGTTTCGGCGACAACATGCGCGTGCTGAAGTGGATGCTGGAACGTATCGAAGATCCGCAAGGCGTCCGTGTTGGCGGTACACCGCATATCTTCGGCGTGTCGCCACGTTACGAAGATCTGCAATGGGATGGCATTGACTTCACGCCGGAACAGTTCGCCATGATCACCTCGATCGACAAGGCGGCCTGGGCCAAGGAAGTTGAGTTGCACACCGAGTTGTTCGACAAGCTGAAGCACAATTTGCCGAAGGAACTGGTTGAAGTGAAGGTTGCGCTGGAGAAGAAACTGGCGGCCTGATCGCGCCGATAAGTTCTCTATACTGTTAAGGAAAACGGCTGCCGACGATGTCGGTGGCCGTTTTTTTATGCCCGCAAAATCGTCTGCAGCACGCTGCGCATGTGGTCCGGCACCTTCACCGGGCGACGCGTCACGGCGTCGACATAGACGTGGATGAAATGGCCTTGCGCCGCCGCCGTTGCGTCGTTCTCGCGAAAAATCCCCACCTCATAGCGCACGCTGGAGTTGCCGATACTGGCCACGCGTACGCCCACATGCACTGCATCCGGGAAGCTGACCGGCGCAAAATAATTGCAATGCGTTTCAATGACCAGGCCGATGACCTCGCCGTTGGGGATATCCAGCGCTTGTTTTTCCATGAGGAAATGATTCACTGCGGTATCGAACCAGCTGTAGTACACGACATTGTTGACGTGACCGTAGACGTCGTTGTCCATCCAGCGCGTCTGGAGCGGGTGGAAATGGGGATAGTCGGCGCGGTTGGAGGCGGTCGGTTTGGTTGTCATCTTGTTTTGGGCTGGTCACACGCATGTTGCCGTGCTGAAGTAATATTGCGGCGGGAACGAAGCTCGTCTCCCGATTTCTACCGAACGGCAAGTCAGCAGTGTAAGCGATCGCCTTTGGCGGCGCAGCAGGGAGGGCAGAGCTGGTTGTTTCTGACGGCTTCGTGCCCATATGCCTCTTATCCCTTGTTACACGCAGAATGCCGCTTCATACGAATGTTGATAGTAAAATACAATCGAAAGTATTAAACAAATAAATTTGATTAATATATAGAGGCGCTTTACTATCTCTTCACTCTCTTTCAACCCCTAAGTAAAGGAAACGCAATGTCCCTGATCAATACGACAATCAAGCCATTCAAAGCAACTGCTTACCACGACGGTAAATTCGTTGATATCACCGAAGCAAGCCTGAAGGGCAAGTGGTCCGTGTTCGTGTTCTACCCAGCTGACTTTACTTTCGTCTGCCCGACAGAACTGGAAGATCTGGCAAACAACTACGCTGAATTCCAAAAAATGGGCGTTGAAATCTACGGCGTGTCGACCGACACCCATTTCGCGCACAAGGCATGGCACGACACGTCGGACGCCATCAAGAAAGTGCAATACCCACTGGTCGGCGACCCAACAACAACACTGGCTCGCAACTTCGAAGTCCTGATCGAAGAAGAAGGCCTGGCACTGCGCGGTACATTCGTGATCAATCCAGAAGGTCAGATCAAGGTTCTGGAAATCCATGACAACGGTATCGGCCGCGACGCTTCCGAACTGCTGCGCAAGGTCAAGGCAGCGCAATACGTTGCTTCGCACCCAGGTGAAGTTTGCCCAGCAAAGTGGACTGAAGGCGCAGAAACTCTGAAGCCTTCCCTCGACCTGGTCGGCAAGATCTAATTTAAATCGCCGATTAAGCTACTGCGCGGCCTGATCTCAAAGCTGTGATGCTCGCCGTACATCCGTACGGCTGTGCTTCTCGCTTCGACCTCAGACCGCTCGCTACGCTTACTCAACGATTTAACGTAGTAGATCAGAAGTAAAGAAGCAAACACTGAAGTACCAGTCCGGGCTCGGCGCAAGCAACGCCGCAGAGCTCACGAGGCCGATCGGCGGAGTCCGGACAATATTGAAATCTCACATCAGAGGAAAGTGGAAATCACCATGTTGGATGCCAATCTCAAAGCCCAATTAAAAGCCTACCTGGAAAAGGTCACGCAGCCTATCGAGATCGTCGCGTCGCTGGATGATGGCGCCAAGTCTCGTGAGTTGCAGGAGCTGCTGCAGGAAATCGTCACGCTGTCCGAGCGCATTACGCTCGTCGAACGCAACGATCATGCCGTACGCAAGCCGTCCTTTTCATTGAATCGCCCCGGTACCGATATCAGCGTGCAGTTCGCCGGTATCCCGATGGGCCACGAATTTACGTCGCTGGTGCTGGCGCTGCTGCAAGTCGGCGGCCACCCCATCAAACTCGACGACAAGGTGATTGAGCAAATCCGCAATCTGGATGGCGATTACACCTTTGAAACCTATATTTCGCTGACCTGCCAGAACTGCCCGGAAGTCGTGCAGGCGCTGAACGTGATGTCGATCATCAACCCACGCATCCGTTCGGTGACCGTTGACGGCGCGCTGTTCCAGGACGAAGTCGAGAAGCGCCAGATCATGGCTGTGCCGACCGTCTACATGAATGGTGAAGTGTTCGGCCAGGGCCGCACCGGCGTGGAAGAAATCCTCGCCAAGCTCGATACCGGCGCCGCAGCGCGCAAGGGTGAAGAACTGAGCGCCAAGGAAGCCTACGACGTGCTGATCGTCGGCGGTGGCCCTGCAGGTGCAGCAGCTGCGATTTATGCAGCACGCAAAGGCATCCGCACCGGTGTGGTTGCAGAACGTTTCGGCGGCCAGGTGCTGGACACGCTGGCAATTGAAAACTTTGTCTCCGTCAAGGAAACCGAAGGTCCGCAATTTGCCACCGCGCTGGAACAGCACGTCCGTAGCTACGACGTCGATATCATGAACACGCAACGCGCCGAAGCACTGGTGCCGGGTAACGGTCTGATCGAAGTCAAGCTGGCCAACGGCGGCGTCCTCAAGGGCAAGACCGTGATCCTCTCGACCGGTGCACGCTGGCGCGAAGTCAACGTGCCGGGCGAGCGCGAATACCGCAATCACGGTGTCGCTTACTGCCCGCACTGCGACGGTCCGCTGTTCAAGGGCAAGCGCGTGTCTGTCATCGGCGGCGGCAACTCCGGCGTGGAAGCGGCAATCGACCTGGCCGGTATCGTCAGCCACGTTACGCTGCTGGAATTCGCTGCGGAACTGAAGGCCGATGCCGTGCTGGTGCGCAAGCTGAAGAGCCTGCCTAACGTCACCATCGTGACCTCGGCGCAAACCACCGAGATCACCGGCGACGGCAAGAAGGTCAACGGTATCAGCTACAAGGAACGTGTCAGCGGTGAAGTAAAGCATGTCGAACTGGAAGGTGTTTTCGTCCAGATCGGTCTGGTGCCGAACACCGAATGGCTCAAGGGTACGGTTGCTCTGTCCAAGCACGGCGAAATCGAAATCGACGCCAAGGGCCAGACTTCGATTCCTGGCGTGTTCGCAGCAGGCGACGTGACAACGGTGCCGTACAAGCAGATCGTGATCGCTGTTGGTGAAGGCTCGAAGGCAGCTCTGAGCGCTTTCGATCATCTGATCCGTACTTCGGCTCCCGAAGAAGCTCCGGTTGCCGCGAAGGAAGCTGTCGCAGCCTGATAGAGAGTGAAGTATTCGTTTCAGCAGTAAGCCAAACGTAAAAAAGCCACCGAAAGTGAACTGCACCCCAAAAGTTGGACACTGATCCAACCTTTGGGGTGTTTTTCATGGCGAAGTACGATACGAAGTTCAAACAGGAAGTAGTGAGGAAATATCTTTCGGGAGGTAGTGCCAAGGGCCTTG
>Ga0209913_1001257_pt1 | contig 14895 bp, 10 predicted proteins | sample PersoiDNA2013203_FD_185805 | JGI IMG/M metagenome (GOLD analysis project Ga0209913, IMG submission 185805) | Permafrost soil microbial communities from the Arctic, to analyse light accelerated degradation of dissolved organic matter (DOM) -... | ecosystem: Environmental > Terrestrial > Soil >... | reverse complement strand
TACGGAAAAAATATCTGTGCATGGGGTCGAACATTTCCTGAATCGACCGGAGGCCTTTGGCTGATTGCGGACTGTCATCAAGAACAACTATCGACCCACAGAAGTCATTTATGAGCGAGAGCTAAACGTCATCAGCTGTAATTGAGCAACGACAGCCTGATTGATCCCTCGACACGCTTATGATGTGTGCGAACGTGATTTTATTTTTTACTGCATAGCCAAGGAATTGCCGAATGTTCGTATACCTCGATGAGACTGAGTTCGGAGAAGGCGCATTTAGTGGCTATGCCAGCCTCATAACCGAGGAGCGGATCGGCCAAGAAGTTATCGATGAAGCATTAGAAAATCTTCGAAATGATACGGATCGCTTCATTGCGCCTCAAAAATCCATGGATGATAGAACGCTTGAGAGGGGATACTTTCACGCCGCAGACGACAGCAAAAATGCTCATTCACATTTTTGCAATGCTATAAATAAGCACATTGTTGGTGATTTTAAATCACATATTTTTCATGCAAAAAAGCACAATTTTTCCGGCATCGAAGAAATTTACGACCTGGCATCAAAGCTTGCTGTAGTAGGTTTATTTTCGAAAGCGCCTGAGCTAACGTTTATTTTTGAGGGGCGGGATGGACTTAATGTACAGGCACTATTTGAAAAGTGGTGGCCAGACCTTTGGGCGGGGTTGAGGCAGAACTGCTTTTCAGCGCCATTTATCGTCAAATATTACCCGGACATAAAATTTGAAATATCCGATAAGAGCAATCCAGGTTCACAAGTTGTAGACTTTATGCTTTGGTCTTCGCAGCGCACAGCCTTAGGGAAAGACTCCAAATGGTATGACCGGTTAGATGGCTGGGCCAAGAGCAGCATGACCACTATTGGTGGCGGCTGGGACGGACATAGTATAACTAGGATTAGACCTGATAATCTGAGACTGAAACGATATGATTTGGAGGATTGCCTGAAAGAGACCCAACTGTTGAATTTGAATAATGATCTCCATATGATTTTAGTCAATGTACAAAAAGTAATTAATAATAGTCATCAGCTCCCAGACAAAAAACACATTAATCATTTTATTTCAGATGTGGATTTTCTTGTTAGAAATCGAAGAACTCAACACGGCGTTGATTTCATCGTAAGGATGGCTGATTGCTTTATAAAGCTATTTGATAATGTTTCATTGATTTCCTGCGACACCCCTTCATCAGAGAAAACCTTTTGGCTTATGGCACGTAAATGCATGGCCTTAACGCTTCGTGATGGATTGGAAGCTAGACTTCATGCAATTAGACTTTGTAATATTCGGGATGATTTGATTAGAAATCACCCCATACTTCTCGAAGAAGGCCTTAAGAGCGGAAACTAAAAACTGTGCGATCTTAACCCGGCTAGTATCAAGAATGCAGCCGGGGTTTCAGGGACTTGTTTTTGAGCACCGCCAACTCCAACTCTCGCACGCGCTCCCACAACTGGAGATTCTGTATAAGAATCCGGTTACGTTGCGCCTGGGTGATAGTAAGCTCATATTCCAATCGCCGTAAATTTTCTTCGAGACGTTCAATTCTTTTGCGATTTGACGAGCCGCCTCCCTTGCAGGCCTCCGCACGACAGATTTCAATCTTTGCCAATAGCGGAAAATGAGATTTGCGGGACTTTTTCAAATAACCTCGGTCGAACCCGGCTTCTAGGCTAACGATGCTGGCCGTAATTTTTGAGAGGTCCAAGCCCCCATGACCCGGCACTACAGGTTTTCCATCGAGAAGGCGCTGTAAGGCCTCCTCGCATGCGATCAGTCCATGGCTCATTAGTTCGAAACCTCCAACCTGTCGATCAACCGCACCTTAAACTTTGATAGCCGTTCAAGGTCGCCCTTTGTGATTTGATACTCCCCCGAGTTCTCTGCGTAATTCAGGAGTTCCGCGCTAACAGCTTCGATTGCAGCGTTCACCATTTCCGGTTTGATAATTGCCTCTTCGCAGGAAAGACACTCGGTATAATCACCGAGCAGGAAGGCATCGCATCGGCCAATTTTGGTGCAGCCGCCGAGCAGCGTCGTACGATAGCTAATATCGCCATTTTTTACCCGAGCCATGGTTTCGGCGCGAACAGTTTCAATACATACCTCGGATTTATTTAAGCGAGTCTTTTGCTTCTCCATATAGGAGCCCGTGCCCCCAAAGAGAGGAGTTTCCCTAAACAGCACATCGGATAGCAGTTGGTTGGCGACAGCCATCGGCATACCCATCTGGAACTCCAGCGCAACATGCGATGGAGGCAGTATAAACTCCTTTTTTTCGGGGTCGTAGTAACCAAAAATCGTCCTGAGATTTTCGAAGCCATTGCTGTAATACCGAGCCATTTCAATGGTCATATGTTTGTACTGCGATTTCACGCTCGGCAATGACACGAAACCACTGTTGCTGGCATAGAAAGCCAGTGAACGGCGAAATTGATGGCTTGTCAGCGGCCAAGGTTGGCCAACTGCAAATTTAGCCTCACTGTAAAAATCACGCTTAGTATCGGTTTGAGATAACTCTTGCAAGTCGGATGGCTCGATCACCAGAGCCCTAATTGCAACGAACTTTACATTTGACGCAGCCAAGCTCCCTATACCAACTTCAGACTTTTTATGCTTCAGGATAGCTGGATTGAGAAAAAGTGGGCAGTTTTCATCAGTGTTGATTTTGTACAATTTGGCAAGTCCGCGACAAATCGCCTGTGCGACTTTCACCGCATTAACAACCTCACCAGGCGCGAACCACGACTCCGTTTTCCTGTAGGCCGTAAACTTAGTGGTCGTTGAAAGGACACTTACTGCTTTCACCCGATCGCGCACTACGCCGCTATCATCAACCGCTTCCTTTGTATAGACTTCATTGGCCAGACAGTTATACGGCATACGCAATACTTCTTGGTCCCGCATGCCAGTATATAAGTGAATGACCAGCTTTATCACATACTGCATCTTGAGCAGAACAGAACTAAAATACCTCTTGCGTTCGCAAGAAAACTCACCAACAAAAACTTTATCCAAGCCATGTAGCTCAAGGGCATCAGCCATGGCTGGCCTGAAAGACGCTTTCCCACCAATCCCCAATGCGCTCTGATTCGACAGTTGAAGCCCGTAATAGCCATCATCAAAGTTCGTTATGAATGGCTCAAAGCGCTCGACACCACCGTGCATTTGATCTAACAGATCAGACAAGCTATTGATCAAACCTAAATAAATTCGGGTAGGGATGACCGGGTGTTGGTGATACATGCCTCTGTTAAATTTAAGATCGCCGGCGCTAACCACTCGATAACCCAAACGATCCTCACCAACAAGAATCAAAGCTCTGAGAAGGCTAGAAACGAGCCTTACCGTCATATGATTGTTTTTGTTCTCGCTAAGGAATACGGCCAAATAAACAGGAGTAGCCAATAGTTGCCTTAGGGTTAACTGGCCGACCGCTGGCTTCTGTTTTTGTCGATAACAGAAAATAAGTGCCGTGCGAATCACAAACCAATAATTCGCTACAGTACTGGCACTAAGTTTACCTAATCGTCCGCCGCCTACGTAATAAATCAGGCAATATAGAATATACTTCGCTTCATCAATCAACAACCGCTGTTCAATGCCGCTCGATTCAAAAACTTTATCAAAATAAATTTTGTTCAGTTTTTTCGCACTAAGCCTGTAGGGATTGAAGTCCCAAACCTGCTCCTTATAAACAGCTGTAGGATTGCCAACATTATCTCGGCATAAGACAAAGTCTGGACTGGGAGCGGAAACCCCATTTTGCAAGGCTACATCCGGTGCTACAGCAGCAGACCTATGGATACCTGCGAACAAACTGCTTACGGCAACAAGGTTCAAAACACAACCCCCATTTTCTCATAACGCTGCAAACGTTCTTCCCAAAATTGTGTAAGTACACCAAGCTCGTATACTTTATTTTTCATTCGCGCAACCATCTGAGCCACCACCTCCGAGCGATCCGCGATAGCATCCAGTATAAACTCAATCCTGATAGACAAATCTTTAAATAGCGTCTCTGCATGACTGATATCACCCGCTTTATCACGCACCGCATTAATCACATAACGCAGGCTTAGAAGTTTATGCACGTCCTCTTCGTCCGAGTGACAGACGTAGTACGTGCAATATAGGCAACCGTATTGGGTGCGACAGTTCGGCTCGATTACAACAGTGTCAGAATCGAGTACAGGAGTCGGGGAATTGAAAGCCTCACAATGGCCCGTAGCGATAGATATCGTCGTTTCTGGCGGATTATCGCTGCGTTCCCGCACCATCTGTGCAGCATGGCGGACTGATTCCCAATAGGTGCCGAACTCAGACTCCTGTTGTTCGAGAGTCGCTTCGGCATACGCCAAAAAATTAACCGCCTTGGTATGGTTTAGTGACTCAGCCACAGTGTCTGGCGCAAAGCGGGCTGCGTGCTGCGTATTGCTTTTGTGCTTACGAATTTTCCTTGAGGTTATGTTAGGATATTTGGGATCGAGAAAAACACCTGAAATGGAATTATAAAATGTCTGCATAGAGTCAGGCGCATGGAGTTTAGAAAACACCCGCCCAAACTCCCCCCCCTTGCTGCTAATCGTAAAAAATAGCTTGTCGAAAAACTGACCATCGAGAATCCACTCACGGAGTTTCAAGTACTCTTTGAGCAATGGCAGGCCCTCTTTACGACCAAGGACATAGCCCGTTTCCTTTCCCCCTGCACGAAACTTTATGGCGCTCAACTCTTTTTTTAGCGACGACTTTTCGACTTCCAGCGCGTCCTCATATTCAAACTGCTCTAACTCAGTGGGCGATGCACCAGTGATTAGCAAAAAAAGGGCTGCGTATGCTTTTGCCGCTAAAGCAGCCATTAGAATCCGGTCATAATGTCGCTCATCAGTGTTAGCAGCACCAAAACTAGCTTGGATCTTCTTAAGATCGAATCTGATGTTACCCACGTTAATCTTGCGTCCTTTTTTCCCAAGGCGCGAAACGTATTCATCAAGGGTAGAAATACGTCTATCCTCTACATTATAACAAGCAGGACATTCGCTGAGCGGGCCAACCGCCCCCGATTTTGACGGAAACTTTACTACTTCATAATCCCTAATCTTCACAACGCATGGGTAAGGCTCATTACTAAGCACAAACTTACTATAGCAACGACCAACCGCCAAGCAGACGTCTTTAAACATCTGAACATCCGACTGTCTAGGCGGCCTTATGTCGTTTCTTGTGGGCGAAATAACAACCGCACTACGAACTATATATTTGAAATCTTCCGGCAATTGCAATTTAACAAGCTGCTGAAAAACCTTTTGAAGTGCATTAGCATGCCTAGGGGTAAACTTCCCCTCCATTAGCAAGCCATTCAAAAAATCAGTGTAAGCAAAATATGCCTTAGCCGCCTGAATGGCATCACTGAATATCTCCACAAAACCATTTTCATTAATCCAGTCGACAACACCCTCTAATAGTCTCCAACGAAGAAGTACCGTTGTATCGCGACAGCCTTGAAACCAATCGAGCAGATTTATAATCAGTTTACGCCGGCTTTCTACCAATGATGACTCGATGACAGAAATACCTCTATCCGAATGAGCTCTAGACCCTACGGCGCGCTTGGAATAGGCAAGACTTCCGATATCAATAGGTGATTTCTTAACCCTCGCATCACCGAGTTGCAAGCGCAGAAGCTCCGGACGCAGAAACTCACGGCCAATTTGATCACGCGTAATAATATCTGTATCACGGAAGACCATTTTTTCTTGACTATTCATCTTGTGCATCCAGCTTCAGATCAGCGTAGCTACCTACAAACAGTGTTGCCTCATAGAACTCTTGAGCGACTAGTTTCTGAGGCAGCATCTTGAACAGCTGCAAGTAGTGCTCGGTCATTTCCCGTGAAGTGTGGTGCATACGCTCTTTGACAAAATCAATGTCGTCGCCCGGCTGCATAACGCCCGCCGCAATTAGTTCACGCAGACGCTGATACAGTTGAAACGCAAAAGTCGCACGCAACCAGTGAAACGTGAAATCTGTGGGAAACTTAGCAGACGCTTTTTGTAGCAGTTTTCGTTTAATCGTATCCGCCACCTGTCCCGTAGGTCGGGATTTCACGACTGGGTACCGTGGGTCGTCTTTCGCCATGTAATAGCAGCCGCCTTGATCAGAGAGAAAGACATACATATCGTCATCACTCATGAACAGGCCCGGATATTTTTTCGCCAGATGCTCACGCAGCTTGGCTCGCCGTTTCTTCATCATCGGACTATTTGCCAAAACCTTTAGTTCCTCGGCAAGCTGTTTTGGCAGATGCAACCGCTGGCTGCGCCCCTTCTTTGTATCAATGCCCGTACCTGGGCCAGCATACAAAAGATAAGTGCCATCGCCCTGTAAATTTTCCGACGTAAAACTCTTCAAATGCTTAAGGCGCATCGTCAGAACGGTCTGCTTACGCGCCCCAGTCATCAATGCCGTAAGCAGGATAAGGCGCTCTAAGGCCGACCACTCATTGCTTTGCAGCATTTCCATGAGCTCGGCCAGTTCGGTATTCGAGAGTGGTCGCAGTTCCTCCCCATCTTCTCGGATATAGCCTATTGACGCCAAACTGCTGGGAGCCTTCGACTTCGTCTGACTGCGTTTCTCAGCCGTAATTACTTTAGCCGCCCCGTATGAGTTTTTTATAAGGAACTTAACCTCTTTGACCGAATCGACTCGCTGCATATCAATATCATGCCAATTGGCACTTACAAACTTGTAAAAGTCAAACACAACGCCTGTATACTGGTTAATGACAGCCGCACTACGCCTACCTTCATTGACTAAATGGGCAAAATACTTATATGTGGGTCGCAGCGCAGGACGACGGCCAGAAAAGTCCAGCCAATTAAGCCCTTCTTCCTCACAATAGATCAGGTAGTCCAGCAGCTTGCTGGCTCGGCGACGTGTATCGTCAGTAGGTCTATTAGTTAAAGTTTTATCTTCAACTAAGCCCCGAAGGTATGAATTGGCCTCAAACCACGGATCGCCGTTCCTGTGAAATAGGAACGGATAGTTGTAGATATCGCCTGAACCGTTTGATGCGCCGATTTCATCGACGTGATAAAGCAGCTTGGAATCAGCTCCTTCAAGCGGCAACTCAATGGAACCGGTAGGCTTTTCAGTGATATGCAGGCTGGCAAAGGCATCCCGCACATGAGGGATCAACACCAAGCGACCTTCGTAACGCGGATTGGAGTAGGACATGACTCACCCTTAAAAGAATGAGTCAATTTTGAACGTTAGGTGTTAATTCGCAATCCCTACTTGTCAATTTCTTTCTTGTTAAGCGATTCAACCCAAGGGTCTAACTTATGGAATAGCTTCGGATAACGTCCCTTGAGGTCCTTCTTCACTTCGGCGTAGGTGCTGCGCCAGAAGTTCGCCAGGTCCTGGGTTACCTGTACCGGTCGCCGAGCCGGCGACAGCAGGTGCAGTTTCACCACCTGGCGACCGCCGGCAATTCGCGGTGTCTCGGCCAGTCCGAACAACTCCTGCAGACGCACCGCCAGAATCGGTGGCTGCTCACTGTAATCCAAACGGATCGACGAACCCGAAGGCACACTCAGATGATGCGGCGCCAATTCCTCCAGGCGTTGCGGCAACGGCCAGGGCAACAGGCTGTGAAGAATCCCGGCCAGTTCCAGGTTGGCGAAATGGCTGAGCCGCGACACCCGCCCCAGATACGGTTTGAGCCACTGCTCCAGGGTCGCCAGCAAGGTCTTGTCGCTGACATCCGGCCATTCGCTTTCGCCCTTCCCGTCCAGGTCCAGCTTGCGTAACAAGGCAACCCGCGCCTGCCATTGGCGCAGCTCCGGGGTCCAGGGCAACAATTCCAGGCCCTTGCGCCGCACCAGGTTGACCAGCGCCCGGCTACGCGCCGCCTCGTCCAGCCCGGTCAAGGGTTCGCGACTGAGGATCAATTCACCGACCTTGCGCTGGCGCTCGGCACGCAGCACACCTTCGCGCTCGTCCCAGTCCAGTTGGTCGACCGTGCTCACCTGCTCGGCCAGCACCGTATCGAACAGGCCCGGATCGAACTCCGCCGCCAGGTAGATACGTTCCTCACGCTGGCCCTGGCGACTGCCCAGGTCGGCCACCACCAACCAGGGCTGTTTCATCAGGCTGTCGGTTTCGCTGAACAAGGCCGCCCGGCCATTGGCCAGCCGGTATTCCGCGCCACCGTCGCGGCGCTGTTGCGCCACCCGATCCGGATAGGCCAGGGCCAACAGCGCCCCGAGCCAGCGCGGATGATCCGGATCAGCCACCGGTTCGTTCGCCGAACCGCGCAAGTAACCGCGATACTGCCGCGCCAGTTGCCGCGCACGCTGCACGCCCCCCTGAGCACCACGGGTTACGCGCTCCTCACCCGCCAGCAAGGCCAATCGCGTGTGCAGGTCCGCCCCGCCACCACGCTGGATATCCCGCTCGCCCAGGAGTGCCGCGACATCGCAGGCCATGGCCGCCAGCCCCAGCGCCTGCCCGCGCAACAGCAAATGGGCGATACGCGGATGGGCCGGCAACTCGGCCATGGCCTGGCCGTGATTCGTCAATGCGTACTCGGCGCCGGCCTTACCGGCCAACGCCCCAAGCCGCTGCAACAGATCCTGTGCCTGGGCATAAGCGGCAGCAGGCGGCGCGTCCATCCAGACCAGCTCGCCGGGCGCCACGCCCCAGCGCGCCAGCTGCAAGGCCAGCCCGGCCAGGTCCGCCTGGAGGATTTCCGCGCTGCCATAGGCCGCCAACTGGTCATGCTGGGCTTCAGACCACAACCGATAACACACCCCCGGCTCCAGACGCCCGGCACGGCCCGCGCGCTGGGTGGCGCTGGCCCGGGAAATGCGCTGGGTGTCGAGACGGGTCATGCCGCTGCCGGGGTCGAAGCGCGGCACCCGCGCCAACCCGGCATCGATCACCACTCGCACGCCATTGATGGTCAAGCTGGTTTCCGCGATGTTGGTCGCCAGCACCACCTTGCGCTTGCCGGCCGGCGCCGGCTCGATGGCGGCGCGCTGGGCCGCGAGATCCAACTCGCCATGCAGCGGGCACAGCAGCACATCGGCCCGCCCGCCCAGGCTTTCCTCCAGTTGCTGGTGCACCCGACGGATCTCCGCCTGCCCCGGCAAAAACACCAGCAGACTGCCGTGTTCGGCATCCAGCGCCTCGTGCACGGTCTGCACCACGCGCGGCTCGATAAATTCGCCGGGTTGAAAGGCCCGGCCCCAGCGCAAGGTCACCGGGAACATCCGCCCTTCGCTGCGTACCACCGGCGCGTCGTCCAGCAGTCCGGCCAAGCGTTCGCCTTCAAGGGTCGCGGACATCAGCAGGATCTTCAGCGGCTGCTCGTCACGAAACATCTGCCGCCCGTTGAGGCTCAGGGCCAGGGCCAGGTCGGCGTCCAAACTACGTTCGTGGAATTCGTCGAAGATCACCAGCCCGACGCCTTCAAGGGCCGGATCGTCATTCAAGCGACGGGAAAGAATGCCTTCGGTGACCACTTCGATACGCGTCTTGGGGCCAACCCGGCTTTCCAGGCGAATGCGATAGCCGACGGTTTCACCAACCTTTTCCCCCAACTCACTGGCCAGTCGCTCGGCCGCCGCGCGGGCCGCGAGACGCCGCGGCTCAAGCATCAGGATGGTTTGCCCGGCCAGCCACGGCTCGTTCAGCAACGCCAGCGGCACCCGCGTGGTCTTACCGGCACCGGGCGGCGCTTCCAGTACTGCTTCGTGGCGTTCGCTCAACGCCTGGCGCAACGCCGGCAATACTTCATCAATCGGCAACGAATTCATGGTGACTCCCAGGCTGACCGTGAATTATACGGCGAACCCGACAGGCCTCCAAAGCTAAAGGGCCCGCGCCTCAGACCTTGAAGTGCGCGATCAGGCGATGCAGCTCCCGGGTCATACCCGCCACTTCATCGCTGACCTGCACAGTCGTGCGCGCCTCGCTGGCATTGCTTTCACTCAACGCGCGAATTTCCAGGGTGTTGCGCTCCACGCCTTCAACCACTTGCGCCTGCTGTTCGGCGGCAGAGGCAATTTGCAGGTTGTGATCGATGATCTCCTCCATGGCCTGGGTGATCGCCTGGAAAATATCCGCCGTCAGGGTCACTTCACCGACCCGGGTCGAGGCGCTGGCGTGGCTGCTCTGAATGGTCCGTACCGCGTTGCCGACCTGTTGTTGCAGGCTTTCGATGGTGTGCTGAATATCCCCGGTCAATGCCTGGGAGCGTATCGCCAGATGCCGGACTTCGTCGGCGACCACCGCAAAACCGCGTCCCTGGTCACCGGCACGGGCGGCTTCGATGGCCGCATTGAGGGCCAGCAAGTTGGTCTGCTCGGAGACGCTGCGGATCTGCCCGACCGCCAGCGCTATCGCCCGGCTCTGCTCATCCACCGCTTGAATGGCCAACATCGAATGGTCCATTTCGCCGAACAACTGGCGGATGCCGGCCGCTGCTGAGCCGGCATGGCGGCTGCCCTCGCGACAGGTATCGCCGACCCGACTGGCGCTCTGTGCCGTGGTCTGGGAAGCGCGGCTGACCTCTTGCACGCTGCTCACCAACTCGCTCATCGAGGTGCCGATCAGCGCGAGCTCCGCGCCTTGCCGGTCGGCGCTGCGCTGGCTGGCGGTGGCGCTTTGGCTCACGTCTTCAGCCTTGCCCTGGGTCGTGGAGGAGAAACCGCTGACCTGCACGATCAACTCGGCGATCCCCGTGCGCATCCGGTTGAAATCCTCGGCAAGATCGCCCACCTCATCCCGCGCCTGAACCCGCAGTACATGACCAAGATCACCGGCGGCAAGCCGGCGCATGGCCTCACTGATGCCGCGAAGCGCTTCGCGTACCGACAGGAAGAAGCCGCAAAACAGATAGAGGATCACCAGCACGATAGCGCTGAGCAGCACCGCCCAACTGAGCAGACGCTCCTGGCTGCTCGACACCCGCTCACGCAACAACGCAGCACTGTCCTCGACCACGGACTGGAAGGCCGCATCAAGCTTTTCGATGCTGGGCTGGTACTGGTCGAAACGCTCCTGCCAGTGCTCGATGGAAGCTTCGTCGTAGGCGCCACTCTGGGAATAGGGCTCGACAATGCTGCTCGTGTACAGCCCACGGGCCTCCTGCGCAGCCTCGGCCATCAGCCGGCGCGCGTTCCGATTATCGGCAGCACTGGCGGCCTGGACGTAGGGCTCCAACAGCCCGGGCTGGCTCACCACCGTCGCCCGTGAAGTGGACTCCAGAAAACCATAGGCGCTGATATAGGCCGCGTAACCTCGGGTTTGCGCCAGCGTGGCGTAAAGCGGCAGGATCTCGCTGATCAGCAGATCGGTCGCCCGGTACAGCCGTGGATCGCCATCCATGGTCAACCGGGAGTCGGCGCCGATTTCCTTCAACGTCGCCAACTGCGCCAGGGCGGCACGGGTTTCGTCGACATAAAGGGCACTGAGCACCTGGTTGGCCTGGGGCACGCCCAGGCTGGCCGAAGGATCCTTGAGCATAAAACCGCGTAAGGCAAAGGACGTATGGCCCAGCCAGGTGTCGAAGGCTTGTCCGGTCTGTTCCAGATGGTGTCTCCCGAGCTCCATGGCGGCGACACTGTCGGGCTTGTTACGGGCGTGACTCAGTACATGCAAGGCGGCCAGGTCCAGCGCCGCCTTATAGGAGGGCAAGGCCGCTTCAAAGGCCTGCAACCCCAGTAGTTCGCGCCGCGTACCTTCCAACTCCGTCGCCAACGTCGTGAGCTTGTCGAAGGCCAGCCAACCGAACGGCGCCATGAACACCAGAAAGATCAGGCAGAATTTCTGCAGGTAGCGCGCCCGATTCATCAGCGCCAACACGGGTTTGAACATAAGCGGTTCCTCGACTGCGTGGCTGGGAACAAACGCAGCTCAGCCTTTCTGGGACGACTCGCCGGCGTCCGGCGCCAGGGCGCCTCGCGGAGATCGGGTGGGACGCTTCCATCCTAGTGGCCAGACGCCCCGAAGCAGTTGGAGGCTTTGCACGAATGATTGAAGATTTGCGACATTCAGCCGCCGTGCCGGAAAGCCGGGTCGAACACCTCGATCAGCGCTTGACCCGGCGTCCGGTACAAAGCCGGCAAGACTTCATCAATCAGCAACGCATTCAAGGTGGCTCCCGGACAAAGAGCCGGGTATAACGGCGAACTGCCCGGTCTTAATCGCGGTCTTAACAACTGATCCAGACGCGGCCCCAGCGGCTTCACGTTTCCTTCAGGAGATATCCATGCGTATTGTTTCCCGTGTTATCGGCACCGTTCTGGTTGCTACCCTGCTGACCCAACTGAGCGCTTGCGGCTCGATTTTCTACCCGGACCGGCGTGGCCAGATCGAAGGCCGGATCGACCCGCTGATCGCCGGTCTCGACGCCATCGGCATCCTGTTCTTCGTTATCCCCGGCCTGATCGCGTTCGGCGTCGACTTCGCCACGGGTGCCATCTACCTGCCCCACGGCAAGACCGCACAGATCGCCCCGGAAAAACTCCAGGAAGCCATCACCGCCGATGGCCACGTCGACAACCTCAAGTTGCAGGCGATTCTCAAGACCGAACTGCACCAGACCCTGCCGCTGAATGACCCGCGCCTGATCCAGCAAAAAGGTAATCTTCAGCAACTGGCGATGTACAACCTGCGCCCTGCGGCCTGAGCCGGGGACACTGAAAAAGGATCGCGGCCTTCATGACCAGCAGCCCGGAACACGCCCGCCTGTTACGCCTGGCTACCCGGGCTTCGGTCGGGGTGGCGAGCATCCTGATCCTGACCAAGGCCGCCGCCTGGTGGCTGAGCGGTTCGGTGAGCATGCTCGCCGGGCTGACCGACTCGCTGCTCGACGGCGTTACCTCGTTTCTCAATCTGCTGGCGGTGCACTACGCGCTGCGCCCGGCGGATAACGATCACCGCTACGGGCACGGCAAGGCCGAATCCCTCTCGGGCATGGCCCAGGCGCTGTTCATTGCGGTGAGTGCGGTGCTGATTGCGATCCAGGCCTTCGAGCGCCTGAAAAACCCGGAACCGATTGGCGCACCGTGGATCGGCATCGGGGTGATCGTGTTGTCGCTGATCCTGACCGCCGGGTTGCTGCTGTTGCAGCACAAGGTGGTCCGCGAGACCGGCTCAACCGCCGTGCGCGCCGACTCCCTGCACTACCGCTCGGACATGCTGCTCAACGCCAGTATCCTGCTGGCATTGGTGCTCGCCGGATTCGGCTGGCCGCAGGTGGACGCCTGGTTCGGCCTGGGGATCTCGGTCTATATCCTCTGGAGCGCGATCCAGATCGGCCGCGAAAGCTTCGCCGTGCTGATGGATGAGGAACTGTCGCCGGATATCAGCCAGCACATGCTGGAACTGGCGTGCAGTGTGCCCGGGGTGCTGGGTGCCCACGATCTGCGGACACGGATCTCCGGCAACCGCTGGTTTGTGCAGTTGCACCTGGAGTTGCCGGGAGAATTGACGCTATCGGTGGCCCACGGCCTGAGTGACCAGGCCGCCGATGCCATCCAGGCCGCCTATCCGCAGGCCGAGGTGCTGGTGCACGCCGACCCGCGGGAAGTGGTAACGCCGCGCCACTGATCCGTCAGTAGTTGACCTGGTAGCCGCGACTGCTCAGGCAATTGCCCTGGGCCTGGCGGTAAGCCTGGACCACCGCCGGTGCCGGTGCGTAGGTCACGTTGGCCGGGTCGAAGCCGCTTTGCTGCACCGCCCAGCGATAGCAATCCTCGCCATCCTGCTGGACCTGCTGCGGACTCTGGCCGTTGGCCGGATAGGCCACCACATCGTAGCCGTTGCCTTGCGGCTCGGGCGCCACCTGTGGCGCGGCGGCCGGTGGATCGACCACCACGTAGTCCTGGGTATCTTCCTGGTAGAGGTAATAGGCGCCGGCCGCGAGGAAAAACAGCGAACTGCCAATCCAGACTTCCCGCGCATAATCAGGCAGGTAGGAGGTGCGAATCCCTCGTGGCGGAGCGACGACTATGTAGCGTGAGCCTTGCGGGCGATACCAGTAGCCACCGGAGAAGAAATAGTCCTGCCCACGGTAAGGCACTCGCCAGTTGCGATCCGGAAAGCGATCGATCACATAGCCGGGACGGTATTGCGGGCCAGCGCCCCAACCGTTGCCGTGACCATCGGGACGCCCCGGCCAACGCCGATCGTCGTGATGTTCGAAGTTGCCGCCAGGACGATTGCTATTGTTACCACCCTGCCAATTGGGGGTGTTGCCGTTGCGCCGTGGAATATCCGAATAGTTGCCACGCACCGGTTCCTGGGTCTGGCGCACGCTATCGGGGTGGGGCTGGATCGGCAGGTTGTTCTGCGGTACCGGACGTGGCGCCTGATTGGGCTCGTTCTGCGGCGGGCGGCCTTGCCATTGGCCACCTGGGTTCTGGTCGTGCCGCTCGAAATGCTGATTATTCTCCGGGCGAACCTGCGGCGCAGGAGCAGGAGCAGGCGGACGCGGCGCCTGGATGTGGACTTCGGGTGCCTGTGGCCGCGGAGCGGGCGCCGGGGGACGGACTTCCGGCGCGGCTGGCCGTGGGGCCGGGGCCTGGGGACGCGGTTGATTGTTTTGCGGATGCGCCTCGTTACCTCCCGGGCGCCCTTCAGGGCGATGTTCACCCTCATGTTTCTGATTTTCATCACCCTGGTTTTCAGCCAGTGCTTGCGCACCAACACTCATACAGAGCAAGCCAACACCTGCCAGACGCCAGATGCGCGATTTCATTCCATTCCTCACTGCGGTTCAGGGCTTAACCATAAGACTGGGAAAGCGGATTCCGGTTCTGTGACACTCTACCAGTCGCGCAACTTATTTTTCGCCCATTAA
>Ga0209913_1001256_pt1 | contig 14900 bp, 16 predicted proteins | sample PersoiDNA2013203_FD_185805 | JGI IMG/M metagenome (GOLD analysis project Ga0209913, IMG submission 185805) | Permafrost soil microbial communities from the Arctic, to analyse light accelerated degradation of dissolved organic matter (DOM) -... | ecosystem: Environmental > Terrestrial > Soil >... | reverse complement strand
GGGCCATCGGGGTGGCCGCTACCAGGGTGCGAACCCTTGAGCACCGTGGTGTGGGTGGTGCCGGAGTCAAACCAGACTTCCAGAATGTCGCTGCTCTTGGTGTAGTGCTGCGCATCCTGTGCTCCCAGGATGGACTCGGTCGTGGCCTTGCTCCAGGCTTCGATGCCGCCTTGTTCCACCATGCTGGCTGCGATGTCGAGAATCTCCATCGTGCGCGGGTGCAGCTCGCCGCTGTCTTTGTGCAGGAAGAAGGGCAGCGGCACGCCCCAGCTGCGCTGGCGGCTGATGCACCAGTCGGGCCGACCGGCAATCATGTCGCGCAGACGGGTCTTGCCGTTTTCGGGATAGAACGCGGTTTCTTCAATTGCGTCCAGGGCCAGCTGACGCAGCGACTTGGGCGCCTTGTCTTTGGTGAAAACCCCAACGCCGTCGTCCATGCGGATGAACCACTGGGCGGCGGCGCGGTAGATCACCGGGGTTTTGTGGCGCCAGCAATGCGGGTAGCTGTGAACGATGTTCTCGCTGGCAAACAGGCGACCGGCGTCGCGCAGCGCATCGATGATGAGCGGGCAGGCTTTCCAGATGTGCTGGCCGCCAAACAGGGGTAGCTCGGACGCGTAGGCACCATTGCCTTGCACCGGGTTCAGGATGTCGTCATAGGCCATGCCGTGAGCCACGCAACTGTTGAAATCCTCCACCCCATAGGCTGGGGCCGAGTGCACCATGCCGGTGCCGTCTTCAGCGCTGACATAGTCGGCCAGATAGATCGGGCTCAGCCGGTCAAAACCAGCGTCGACATGGGCGAACGGGTGCTTGAAGTTGATGCCAGCCAGCGCCTTGCCGTTGGCGGTGGCGAGAACCGTGCCAGTCAGGCCGAAGCGCTCCAGACATTTGCCAACCAAGTCTTGCGCCAGGACCAACAAGCCGCGCTCTGTATCCACCAGCGCGTAGCTCAGCTCCGGGTGGGCGTTGAGCGCCTGATTGGCAGGAATAGTCCAGGCGGTGGTGGTCCAGATCACAGCGAACGCGTCTTTGGCCAGTGCGACCACACCAAAGGCGGCCGCCAGTTTGGCGGGCTCAGCGCACAAAAAGCCCACATCCAGCGTTTGTGACTTTTTGTCGGCGTATTCAATTTCGAACTCAGCCAGGGATGAGCCGCAATCAAAACACCAGTACACCGGTTTCAAACCCCGGTAGACAAAGCCGCGCTCCACCACGCGCTTGAAGGCCCGAATTTCATCGGCTTCGTTTTTGAAGTCCATGGTGCGGTAGGGGTGGTCCCAGTCGCCCAAAACGCCCAGACGCTTGAAGTCCTCGCGCTGCAGGTCAATCTGTTCGGTGGCGTAGGCGCGACTCTTGGCCTGCATGTCGTCACGCGCGAGCTTGCGGCCATATTTTTTTTCAATGGCGTTTTCAATCGGCAGACCGTGGCAATCCCAGCCGGGAATGTAGGCCGCGTCCATGCCTTTGAGCTGGCGCGCCTTGACGATCATGTCTTTCAGAATCTTGTTGACCGCATGGCCCATGTGGATCTGACCGTTGGCGTAGGGCGGGCCGTCGTGCAGCACAAACTTGGGGTGACCGGCACGGGCAGTGCGCAACTTCTGGTACAGACCCTGGTCATCCCACTGCTTGACCCAGACCGGCTCGCGCTTGGGCAGGTCGCCGCGCATCGGGAACGGGGTGTCCGGCAGGTTCAGGGTACTGCGGTAGTCGGGCTTGACTGCCTGGCTGGCAGTTGAAGTGACGGGCGTGGTGGTGTTTGTGGTCATGGTGGCGCTATTTTTGAAAAGTACGCACGCGCGTCAAGGCAATCCTGTGCGATGCCTGCGGTGAGGGCGTCCAAAGAGTCGTACTTCAGCTCGTCGTGCAGTTTATGGAGAAGTTCTACCCGAACAATTTTACCGTAGGCCCCCTCGGGGCCCAGGGTATCTGGCCAGTCCAGGCAATGGGTTTCCAGCAGCACCCGGCCACCATTCACATCGCGCGGGTCCAGTGACGGCCGAATGCCCATGTTGGCTACGCCGGCCAGCGGCGCCGGGCTCAGTCCATGTACCAGTACCACGAAAATTCCGCTGGCGGCCGGCTTCCAGTGGGCAAAGCGCAGGTTCAGGGTTCTGAAACCCAGCGCGCGACCCAGCTTGCGGCCATGCACCACATGGCCCGAGATCCGATACGGGCGGCCCAGCAAGCGCGCCACATCCTGCAAGCGGCCCTGGCCCAGCGCGTCGCGCACGGCTGAGCTCGACACCCGCAGGCCATGAACTTCGTAGCTGTTCATGCGGGCCACGTCAAAGCCTTGCTGCAGGCCGGCGGCATCAAGCAAAGCATAGTCGCCCGCGCGCTTGGCGCCAAAGCGGAAGTCATCACCCACCAAGACATATTTGGCCCCAAGCCCCTTGACCAGCACCTCGTCGATGAAGGCTTGCGGCGACAGCCCTGCCAGGCGCGCGCCAAACGGCAGAATCACCGTCTGGTCAACGCCGCTCAGGGCCAGATCGGCCAGCTTGTCGCGCAGGGTGCCGATGCGGGCCGGTGCCAGATCAGGCTGGTGGCTGGCGGCCGCAAAATAGTCGCGCGGATGGGGCTCAAAAGTCATGGCGCAGCTTGGCACCCCGCGCTGCTGGGCCTCGCTTTTGAGTAGCGCCAGCATGGCTTGATGGCCCCGATGCACGCCGTCAAAGTTGCCGATCGTCAGGGCGCACGCCTGGGCCACGTCGGGATGGTGAAAACCGCGGAAAACCTTCATTGGGGCGTTTTTATTTTGATAGCAGACTGTGCAGATCGCTTAAGCGCTGGCAGTCAATTTGACACATAAAGAGGGTATATTGTGTCTTAGTGGCAGGGTAAAGCGTTATTGTCCGCTGCCAGAGACGGTTGCATTTCGTGTCAAAGGATTTATCCAGGAGGCGTGTTTTGAAAGTCTTGAAGCTGTCAGCCCAGGGGCTGCCCCAATCGTGGATTTCGCTGGAGCAGGCGGTGATTCATTACGCCGCTGCCGAGGTGCGCTGGGAAATGGGCGCGCAAGTGGCCGTTTTTCATGGCGGGCACAACGCGCTGACCGGCGCGCAGTCCATCATTACCGTCAACAGCATCATTGGCACCAAGGGCGTGCCCAGCATCAATCCCTTTCACCTGAAGCCGGGCCTGACCAATGCCAAATTGTTCGCGCGTGACCGCCAGCTCTGCGCCTATTGCGGTGAACAGTTTGATGAAGAAACCCTCACCCGCGAGCACATCGTCCCATTCGCACAAAACGGCATCGACACCTGGATGAATGTGGTCACCGCCTGCCGCCCTTGCAACCACCGCAAGAGCCACCGCACGCCCGAGCAGGCGGGTATGCCGCTGTTGTACGCGCCCTATGTGCCCAGCCTGTGGGAAGACTTCATTCTGCGCAACCGTCGCATTCTGGCCGATCAGATGGAGTTTTTGATGGCACATGTGCCCAAGTCATCACGGCTACTGGATTGAGCAGCCAGCGGGGAAGAAGGGCCTTGCCTTGTGCCTAAAATGGGCCGTTACCACCCTTTACAACGGAGGGTTGCCAGGGGGTGCTACGCGAGGCGCATGAGCGGTCAAGGTGCTTCGGGTTCGTGGTTCAGGCACTACCCGCCCAGAATATAAGAGATCGCTTAGCATTACAGTGATGGTCAATCGCCCGTTTTTAGCCTCCGACCCCGCGGGCCGTGATTTGCGTGGTCCGGCGCGTCGCCTTCTGCGCAGCCTGATCGGCAAGACGCTGGCTTTTTTTGTCGAGCGTGAAGACGACAACCTGACACGGGTGCGCGAGCATTTGATGGATTTGCTGGACGCCCGGCCATCACCGGTGCGGGCCCAAAACCTGCGTTCTGCCCGCCTGTTGCTACACAAGCAGGCGGACGTCTTCAATCGGGCTTTTCAAGCCGCCCTGCAGACATCGATGGACGAGGAAATGCGCGTTCTATTGCCCGAGGCGCCAGCTTCCTCGGCTCGCAATTACACGCCGGCCGATCCGCTCGATGGCATGTCCCTGTCATTGATTGACGTGTGCGAGGTGGAGCGCATTTTGCTGCTGGATCGCGCTGCACAACGTTTCACGGCGCACTACGACGCCAGTGTGAGTGCGCTGTCCCAGCGGCTGGGGGTGTTGCTGGGGCTGGACGTGGCGGCACGGTCGAGCAATCCGTTTCGCCCTGAAGTGTTTGTGCGCGCGTTTCTGCTGGCCTGGGAAAACAGCGGGCTTGACAATCAGGCCACTGAGGACCTGATGCTGGCGTTCGAGCCGCTGCACAGCATTGATTTGACCCCTTTGTATGCTGACCTGAACGCGATGCTGATGCACGCCGGTATTGCGGCGCAGCCCACGCGTCGCGTCATAAAGTCAGAAAGTGCGGGCTCTTCCCGCCTGCCCTTGAGCTCTGCCTCGGTGCATGCGCCCCTGCAAGGCGGTGAGCCGGGGCCAGTCACTGCGCGATCGGGCCTGGGCGGCCTGGAGCCTGAGCGGGCCCGCTCGGCATGGGACGCGCTGGCGCCGGCCGGGCGCAGCGTTGCCGCGCATGCACGACAGTTTTTACAACGACTGGGCCTGGCTTCGCCGTCCGGACAGAACGACTCGGGTGACAGTGAGGGCGTGGACTGGACGCCGACAAAAGGCAATCAAACCCGTACCTACCTGGCGTCGGCCGATCCTGAATTCATGGGTTATCTGGGCGACCTGCAAGCCGGTGCGCAGGCCGGGTCGGCCGACCGGATGTTGCCCGGCCAACATCCCGGCGATCACAACATCCTGCGCCAGATGCGTGATCGCGACGAGGTCCGACGCGCCCCCGAACTTGATCGAGGCACGGTGGATGCGCTGGCCGAAGTGTTTGATTTCGTCTTTGCCGACCAGGCCATTCCCGTGCAGATGAAGTTTGTGATTGGCCGCCTGCAGATTCCTGTGCTCAAGGCGGCCATGATTGACCGCGATTTTTTTCTTTCCGCCGATCACCCGGCGCGTCGGCTGGTTGATACGCTGGCGCAGGCGTCCATTGCCTGGGCGCCCGAGAAGGGGGAGAGCGACCCGCTTTATGTGCGCATCGAGAACACGGTCCAACGCGTATTGACCGAGTTTGAAGACGACCTCGCCCTGTTCAGTGAGCTGCTGGCGGAGTTCACCGAGTTCCTGTTTGAAACAGAGCAGCAGGCACAAGGGCGGATTGAACCGGCGGTGGACCACGAACGTGTGGGAGAGTCATTTGAGCAAGCATTGGCGCACGCCGACGACGTGGTGCATGCCCGTATTGCGGCGCTGCCGTCAGAGTTGCCGCTGGCGCCTTTTCTGGCGCCTTTTCTGGCGCCGTTCCTGACGACTCAATGGCGTGAGGTGCTGGCGCGCGCCTGGCTGAACGTGCAGGCCAGTGCGGCGCCCTGGGACAGCGCCGTGACGTCGATGGACCAGTTGATCTGGTCAACCCAGCCGAAAACCCGCACCGAAGAAAGACGTCAGTTGGTGGCGCTGCTGCCCGAACTGGTGCGTCGCCTGAATGCCGGGCTGGATGTGATCGACTGGGTGGGCGAGCCTCGCGCCACATTCACCCGGCGCCTGATTGCGACCCATATGATGGCGATCCGGATGACGCAACCGGTGTCGGTGGACAGCGCTTCGGCCGCCCTGGAAGCCAGCGCTGGCAAGAAGGCGATGAACGAGCTGGAGCAGCGCCGTTCGGGCCAACTGGCCGGTTCAGTGGATGATTTTGATGCCATGGCGCAATCTTTCACACGTGGGCTGTGGTTTGATTTCATGCTTGACGAGCGCACGCAGCACCGCTGCCTTTTGAGCTGGGTCAGCCCCATGCGCACGCGCTTGCTGTTTACCAATCGCGATGGTTTTGACGCCTTCGTACGCTCCGAGCGGGAGGTGGCTGCGCTGCTGCGCCACGGCCGCCTGCATGTCATCGACCAGCAACCCATCGTGTCGCGGGCACTTGACCGCATCATGTCGGAGGGGGAGCGCAAGCAGGTGGCGTGAGGTTGCCAGCCGGGTCACCCCTGCGGCGCCCATTCACCCGTTCTAGTTATGCTGCGGTTGATCAGCTGCTGCACTTTTCACAAACCAGTAGCCGGGAGACAAAACGATGGCCCATCAATTCATCAACCGACCATTAAGCTGTTTAACGCTGCTCTTCGGTTCGGTGTTTTCCCCCGGGGCGCTCGCTGTGGCGGGCACGGCGACGGTCGATACTCAGGACGTAGCCGTATCGCCCCCCGCGCTCATGCTGGCCAAGTAGTGGCAGTCAGGTGTTGATCCGGGTGCTTTTCTTGTCAGTGAAAAGCTCGATGGTGTACGGTAAGCGGATGCCAAAGTCATCTTGCGGGTAGCCGAAATTCTTAAGACCATCGTGTCCACTTCAACTCAGGTGGACACATGCACACTCCAAACTCAGAAATTCAAATGCCAGCGGCTGGACGCCAGCGTGGTCGCTACAGCATTGAGTTCAAACGCCAAGTCGTAACAGCCTGTCGAGAGCCGGGCGTCTCGAAGGCTGCAATTGCACTGGCCAACGGTTTGAACGCCAATATGGTTCGACGCTGGGTGGTCGAATCATCACAGCGCAGCGATTACCAGCTGGCAAAGGTGACAACACCCTTGATGCCAGAGCGCACTACCCCTGGCTTCATGCCTGTCAAATTTACCCCACCACCAAGCCAAGCTGGCGACATTCGCATCGAACTTCAGCGCGGCAGCACCGAGGTGCAAATTCACTGGCCAGTGACCGCATCAAGCCAATGTGCCCAGTGGCTGCGCGAGGTACTGGCATGATCCGCATTGATGCCGTGTGGCTCGCCACAGAACCCCTGGACATGCGCTCTGGCATTGACTCTTGCCTGGCACGCGTAATCAAAGTCTTCGGCGCTGCCCATCCCCACACAGCCTACCTGTTTGCCAACACACGGGCCAACCGCATGAAAGTGCTGGTGCACGATGGCATCGGCTTCTGGTTGGCCGCCAGGCGACTGCACCAGGGCCACTTTGTCTGGCCAAACCCTGCTGGTCAAACGCAGCTCACGTTGACCCGCCCACAACTCGATGCGTTGGTTCTGGGCCTGCCATGGAGCCGCATTGGAGAGGGTGGCATCATCACAGTTGTGTAATGCAAATTTGGCGACAAACACAGATCAAAAGCCAAGACAAAAAGGCTCTCAACGCTTATTCAGCAATGTTGAGTCACTATCTTTTTTGAGTCAATTGGGGAATGTCAGAATAGCCAAAAATATCTTGCTCTGGCACACTCTGTGTCATGGTCGCAGCCCTTGAATCACTCCAGAATTTGAACGCAGAACAACTGCGCTGCCTCGCACAAGAGTTGATTGCCAGAATCAATGAGCAGAGCAAAACCATCGCAGCCAAAGACAGCGATATCCTGTACCGCCAGGCCAAGATCGACAAACTCACCCACGAACTGGTCACGCTCAAACGTTGGAAGTTCGGACGCAGCAGCGAGCAGCTTAATGGGACCCAGATCAGTTTGCTCGACGAGACGATCGATGCTGACATTGCCGCCATTGAACAAGAACTCAAAGCGCTGGTACCAGTTGCAAAAACCCAAGCTGCACCGCGCCAACAACCCAAACGTGCCGCGCTGCCAGCAGGGCTACCCCGCATCGACATTCATCATGAACCCGACTCCACCACCTGTGGCTGTGGCTGCCAGTTAAAGCGCATCGGCGAAGATGTCTCAGAGAAGTTGGACTACACCCCTGGCGTGTTCACGGTGGAGCAGCATATCCGTGGCAAATGGGCCTGCGCCAAATGCGAAACCCTGATCCAGGCACCGGTGCCAGCTCAAATCATTGACAAAGGCATTCCCACTGCGGGCTTGCTGGCCCAGGTGCTGGTGGCCAAATACAGCGACCACTTGCCGCTGTACCGCCAGGAACGTATTTTTGGACGTGCCGGTGTGGCGCTACCGCGCTCGACCCTGGCGCAATGGGTGGGCATCTGTGGCGTGCAATTGCAGCCGCTGGTCGATGCACTCAAGGGCGGAATTCTCAGCCACTCGGTCTTGCATGCCGATGAGACACCGGTGGAGATGCTCAAGCCTGGCAACAAAAAGACGCACCGGGCTTACCTTTGGGCGTATGCGCCAGGAGCGTTTGAAGATTTGAAGGCGGTGGTCTACGACTTCTGCGAGTCCCGAGCGGGAGAGCACGCCAGAACTTTCCTGGGTGAATGGAGGGGCAGCCTGGTTTGTGACGATTACGCTGGTTACAAAGCCGGATTTGTCAGTGGCATCACGGAGGCTGGCTGCATGGCCCATTCGCGGCGCAAGTTCTTTGATCTGCATGTGAGCAGCAAGAGCCAGATTGCAGGGCAGGCGTGTGTATACATCAGTCAACTCTATGACGTGGAGCGTGAGGTCAAGCATCTCAGCGCTGATGCGCGCCTGCAAATCCGGCAAAGACAATCAAAACCGTTGGCTGATGCGTTTAAAGAGTGGATGCTGTTGCAGCGCCAAAAGATCACGGACGGCTCGGCTACCGCCCGCGCACTTGATTACAGTCTCAAGCGCTGGGGGCCACTGACGCAGTTCCTGGATGACGGGCAATTGCCAATCGATAACAACTGGATCGAGAACCAGATCCGCCCGATTGCCATCGGTCGCAACAACTGGTTGTTCGCAGGCTCCCTGCGTGCGGGCCAGCGTGCCGCTGCGGTGATGAGCTTGATTCAGAGCGCCAAACTTAACGGACATGATCCGTATACTTACCTGAAAGATGTGTTGGCTCGCCTGCCTACACAGAAGAATAGCCAGATCGACGAATTGCTGCCCCATCGCTGGCAGCCGACAAAACCTTAATCGCGGTGCCCCCTGCCATCACGGCACTACCGGTGTCAATACGTGATGGCCACCCGCTTACGGTGTACGCGCGTTTTGGGATGGCCACACCTTGCGTTTTCGCAGTGGTCGGCGCATCGCGGCGCCCGACTGGTTCACCTCCGCTTTGCCAGCCACTGCGTTGGATGGCGAGTTGTGGCTGGGGCGAGGCAGTTTCGATCGTCTCTCTGGCATGGTTCGCCGCAACACGCCTGTTGACGCCGAATGGCGCGAACTGCACTACATGATTTTTGACCTGCCTGGCGCAACCGACGATTTTGCCCTGCGCGCCCAGCGCCTGCATCAGGTAGTGATCAATGCCCGCCAGCCGTGGCTGCAGGTGGTGGTTCAGCAACGCGTGCCGGATGCTGCCGCGCTGCAGGCTTTGTTGCGACAGACAGTGCAAGATGGCGGCGAAGGGCTGGTTTTGCACCGTGCCAATGCCCTCTGGTCGCCTGGTCGCAGCGATGCGCTGCTGAAACTCAAGCCGATGCCCGATGAAGATGCGCGCGTGGTGGCGCACTTGCCCGGCAAAGGCCGCAATCAAGGGCACATGGGTGCCTTGCTGCTGGAGATGTCCAATGGTCAGCGGTTTGCCTTGGGCACTGGCTTTGCAGATGCCCAGCGCGTCGACCCACCCCCGGTGGGATCGTTGGTGACCTACCGTTACCGCGATCGCACCCCCAAGGGTTTGCCGCGCTTTGCCTCGTTTTTAAGGATGAGGGCGCCGGAATAGCTTGCTGACCCGGTATTGACTTGATGCTCACATGGGATCGGGTTAGTTCAGTTTTGATGTTCCACATTGGTCGTTGGTGGATGCCATCAACAGCTCAAGCGTTTGACTGCCGAACCAATGCACAACCCAAAGAGTTCAAAAAGACCTGGCCGGGCATGAAACAAGCACCCCTATGCATCAACGGTGGTGTGTGCCGACGGGCGGTGAAATGCCTACTTGTCACCGCCGAGCACAAATGTGACCTGCATGTTCACCCGATAGGCCGTGATGCGACCATCTTCAACGGAGACTTTTTGTTCCTTGATCCACGCACCGCGCACGTTGGAGACGGTATCGCAAGCGCGGGTAATACCCTGGTTAATGGCATCCTCAAAACTGATTTTGCTGGTGGCGCTGACTTCAATGACTTTAGCGACGCTCATGAGAAGACTCCTTAACAAGGGTTAAATAAGGTTCCATGCTAACAATGGCGGCCGCTTTTCGATGTAGGGATGTATCCCCCAATGCTGTAATCCTCGGGAGCATCTCCTTCATGCTTTTTGATGATGAGAGAGTACATCGGCGCTGGCTGGAGACTGTTACCTTGCCCGGTATCACGGCTGAGGCCATTGACCACCAATTGATGAACTCGGGGGTCAGGAGATAGGGGAGCTCGCCTTAATCAGTTCTATCTTTGCCCTTGCCTGATGCAAAAGTTCGTTAAGCTCCAGTACCAACTCGTAGGGAGTCCCATGCGTTTCGTTGGCTAGTCGTCGTCCCATTTCTTGGACAACTACGAGCAATTCTGAAATTTCTTCAACGGTTTCACGCCTTTCTTGCTCTTGTAAGTCATCAATTTGCATAAGAATAGACCTCCGATAATTGAATAATTTCGTTGCCCCATTTGAGCAACTCAGGGACTATAAATACAAAGCTGTAGATTAATCATCATATGGACGTTTGTCCAGTTCTGCAGATAGGGCGTTAGGGCAACATTCTTTCTGCAATTTCCCAGACCACTGAAACAAGGCACTTGCCAGGCCGCCGGAGACAGCCCTGGGCGGATTGTGCCTGGTCAGCCAATCATCGGCGCCTCTGATTGGCCGGCAACCTATTCAAGTTCGGCTACATCGGTCGTTTGCTTGCGCCTCATAGGGTCAAAAGCATGGCAAGAACCGCTACCGCCATCATTAACGTCGCCAACCAGCCCAGTACTCTCAGCCCTGTTGAAATGACGAACTGCCCCATGATCTCAGGGCGTACAGCCATCAACATCATTACCACCATGATAGGGACGGAGATGACGCCGTTGATGACAGCGCTCCAGTACAGCGCTTTGATCGGATCGATTGACGTGAAGCCCAGCGCAATGCCGATCAACGTCGAGACTGCGATGATGCCGTAGAACTGCTTGGCCTTCATGGGCGTGCGTTCAAGGCTATTTTTCCACTTAAAGGCACCCGCCATGGCGTAGGCGGAAGACCCGGCCAAGACCGGAATCGCAAGCAATCCAGTGCCAATGATGCCAGCGCTAAACAGCATGAACGCAAACTCGCCGGCAATCGGACGCAGCGCCGTTGCCGCTTGCGCCGACGTCTGGATATCGGTGATTCCGTGCAGGTTGAGCGTGACCGCCGTTGTCAAGATAATGAAGAAGGCAACCAAATTTGAAAACCCCATGCCGACGTAAGTGTCGATCTTGATGCGTCTCAAATTGGCCTTCGCCTGATGCGGCGCCTTTATCAAGGGTTGGGCCCGGGGATCTGCCAGTTGGTCCTCGACCTCCTGCGAGGCTTGCCAGAAGAACAGGTAGGGGCTGATCGTCGTGCCGAATACGGCCACGACTGTCGTGATGTACTCTGGCTTCCAGGACAAATGCGGCGCCAGCGCTCTTGCCAGTACCTGTGACCAGGGAATATGCACGACAAACGCCGTGGCCACGTACGCCAGCAAAGCCAGCGTGAGCCATTTCAGGATGCGAACATAGCGCCGGTAAGGGATGAACACTTGCAGCAGCAGCGAAACAAGGCCGAACGCCATTGCATATATTTGTCCCGGACCGCCGACAATCAATTTCAATGCTTCGCCCATGGCGGAGACGTCGGCCGCAATATTGATCGTATTGGCGATCAGCAACAGTCCGACCACACCATACAAGAGCCACGCCGGGTAGTGTTTGCGAATGTTGGTGGCGAGTCCATGGCCGCTCACCCGCCCGATTCTGGCACTGACCACCTGAATGCCGACCATCAAGGGGTAGGTGAACAGAACCGTCCACAGCATGTTGAATCCGAACTGTGCGCCAGCTTGCGAATAGGTGGCAATTCCGCTGGGATCGTCGTCAGCCGCGCCTGTGATGAGTCCTGGGCCAAGTTTCTTGAGCCACGAGTCTTCACGGTCTTGGGGGACGGCTTCCGCGTTACGCATTGTTTTTTAAAGTAGATGAATTTGCGGCGACCATAACATGCACGCGGGAAACGATGAGTCTTCCTGAGTTTTACGTGCGGCTTGGCAGGTGCGCAATGGGTCCTGACACATTCAATGCATGGTGAACCCGTGAAGTTTCCTGGCTACTTGACCTGGACTCGAACCAGGGACGTCACATTTGGCGTTGCCTGCGACAGGTCACTAACCCGTAAAGACTTGTAAGCAAAATTTACCGTTGTCATCACACGGCCCTTGCACTGCGTTGAGCATGTGAGGCTTACACCTAGCCTTTAAGGAGTTTCAAATGAAGAAGTTTTCCCTCTCCCTCGTCGGAACCGCTGCGGTACTGGCGTTCGCCACCATGCTTCCAGCCCACGCCGCTGTTGATGTTGACGCTGCCCAAGCCTTGTTTAAAAAGAATGAGTGCACCAAGTGCCATTCAGTGGACAAAACCAAAACAGGTCCGGCCTTGAAAAAAATTGCACTCAAGTACAAGGGCCAACCTGACGGACAAGAAAAAGTCATCAAGCAAATCACGACTGCACCCAAGGTCAAGACGGAAGATGGAACCGAGGAAGAGCACAAAGTTATAAACACCAAGGATCCGGTAGCTCTCAAGAATCTGGCCGACTGGATTTTGTCGCAATAGATTTATTTGCTGGCGAATCCACAAGCAGGACAAGGAAAAGCCAGCACTGCGCCTGGCGTGGCAGCCAGTATTGCGGCCATGAGTTTCAAAGTGATTTCTGCCCTCTCTACGCCTCAAGGCCTTCTGTCCCATACGCTGTCGCCGCGACGGTGCAGTAGGCGTCCGACTCACTTGGTACGGCGGCGCACAGACCTGCGGTGGGGTGCGGTCACATCATGCAGGCGTGTGTACTTTTTTGACTCAATAGCATTGGAAATATCATGAACCTTCACCTCGGTCTGACACCCCTGATCTCGCTCATCGCAGGGATTCTCATATTGGTCATGCCCAAGCTCTTGAACTTCATCGTGGCCATCTATTTGATCATGATCGGACTAATTGGCTTGTTTGGTACTGGGGCGCTTCACCTTAAATAAAGTGCTCATAAAGCTTGTGTTAGCGGGACTGGGCAACCACAGGGTGGAGGTCCGCGCCGGCTGGCCCGCTGTCCATATGTTTGATCACAGGTATTGACAATGAAAACGCGGATTTTCATTGCCATGTTGTTGGCAACGGCCTGTTTGGCTGCTTGCTCTCATGAGCCAATGCCAAAAGCCAGTTTGCAGGTGTGCAATGATGCGATGCGAGACTACGATGCCGCCGTCCGCGGTGGCAATGTCGAGGCGACTGCGGCTGCCAGGACTCGGGTTCTTCAAGAGTGTTATACAGGGTCAGGTAGGACACCGACTTTGCAGGAACCCATTTCAATCGGCGCAGAGCCCAAAGCCGCTGCGCCGGTCAAGGCGGCACCTGCAGCCCCAACGATTGTGATTCCCAGCGCACCGAGCGTGCTTACGACATGTGATGCAGGTGGCTGCTGGGACAATCTCGGCAACCGCTACAACGGCACGGGCGCGACTCTGATTGGTCCCACTGGAAAACTCTGCATCCGCATCGGTGACCGGATCGAGTGTCGTTGAACAGTCATGGAGTTTTGCGTGAGTTGTCATGGACGTGAGCCGAAAAGCCTTCTGACAGACCTTTGCATCCCACCACCGAACCAATGCAGAACCTAAAGAGCTGCTAAATGCCAACCTGAAAACGAAGAAAAGCACCTGGGCTTGCGACTTAAGTGCTTGATCTCCTTCTAAATTATGGCTCCTCGACCTGGGTTCGAACCAGTGACCTACGGCTTTGCGGTGTGCTTGCAATCTTCCCAGGGCAGGACATCGCATCCACAGTGCGGCACCTCACTGACTGGCTTGGAAGGTGCAGGGTCTTTGGTCGGTTTCGGTGGATAACTTCTTGGCTTGGTCGTTCGCGGAGTGCCCCCTGCATCTGAGTTATCTGTGGCCGCTTCCAGATTTGGAATCCACCGCAGAAACGGAGTGAGGTCTGCTACGTCGGTGATGTACCAAAGCTTTTTGGTGGCGTCCCAACGGGCTCCCAGTGCCTTCACGGCATCTTTCTCAGCGAACGGCGTTACCAAATTGATTCTCATCGGCCAATTATCCATGTTGGCTGGCCACCCCATGATGACATTTCCCGCACCTGACATTGGCCAGTAGTTGGCTCTTGTGTTCGGGCAGGGATCGTTGCCCACAGTTTGGCCGCAGAGTGTTTGATCGATAGAGTGACGTCCACGTGAGATATGACATTCATAGGGTGGTGGTCAACGTCGGCGGGCCGATTTCGCCCCACACATGACAGGCGAGGGACGTGGTCGGAGATGCCGAGAAGCGGATGATGGTAGTCAACGCTCAACCCCTAGCGGCAGGCCATGACAACCGCGTTTAAATGACCCTTAATTCTGTTACGGATTCCGAACATCTTCGGGAAGTCGACCCTGACGTGGACGATGGCCTGCACCTGCACCTGGCCCTTGACCCTGGGGTGGCTGCTGACCGCTGTCCGGTCGTTGACGTTGAGGCGGACGTTGTCCCCCACTCGGACCCTGTCCCTGGGGTGGCCGCTGAGCACCGCCTGGGCGTTGACCCTGAGGTGGACGTTGGCCCCCACTCGGACCCTGTCCCTGGGGTGGCCGCTGAGCACCGCCTGGGCGCTGACCCTGAGGTGGACGTTGGCCCCCTATCGGACCCTGGCCATGGGATGGTCGCTGAGCATCGCCCGGGCGTTGACCCTGAGGCGTACGTTGACCTCCACCCGGCCCGAATCCTGGACGCAGCGGCGGCAGACGAGGACCATCGGGCCCGAACGCGGGATGCGGCCTGTCGATCCAGCGCTGTCTCTGGGGGTACCAGGGACTGGCACGGTAGTGATCATCCCAATA
>Ga0209913_1001255_pt1 | contig 14906 bp, 4 predicted proteins | sample PersoiDNA2013203_FD_185805 | JGI IMG/M metagenome (GOLD analysis project Ga0209913, IMG submission 185805) | Permafrost soil microbial communities from the Arctic, to analyse light accelerated degradation of dissolved organic matter (DOM) -... | ecosystem: Environmental > Terrestrial > Soil >... | reverse complement strand
CTGGCCTGTGGTCGCGTCCTGAACTGCGCGCTTTTGTTACCTACGGCAAATGGAACGATGCGGCCACCGCCTCGGTCAACGCGTCGAACAACGGCGGCCCGATCTACAACAACAATACCAGCGGCACATCGTATGGTTTCCAGGTAGAGACCTGGTTCTAAACGGAATCAGCGGTAAAAACTAAAAAGGGCGGAACCTCGGTTCCGCCCTTTTACTTTACGGCAGCGCCACCGGCAATTCAGGGTACTCCTGCGTCAGCGCATACCTGCTGCCGCCCACGGTGAGCGTGTAATTGGCCGGCCCGGAAATCGGCAAGCGGTAGTTCAGGGTCAGCGCCACCGAGCCGCCCGGCGCCAGCGATTGCCAGGCGGGAATCGCAAAGCGGGCGCGGTTGTAGTTCTTCGTGAAGCCGCCGATATTGTTCGGCCCCGTATAGCCGGCATTGATGACCGTCAAGCCGAAGCCCGACTGGTCGCTCATGTCCGATGGCGCGGAAACAGGGTAATCGAACTCCACCACGGTGCCGCCCGGCAGGGTCGACGCCGTGTTGTTCTTCACCGTCATCACAGGATTGATGGGGAAGTTGTTGTCGCCCAGCTTCCAGCCGCCCAAAGTGATGCTGACGTTGGCCGCCGTGCCCGGCATGGCGATTTCGGCGCGCTTGTTGCCGTACACGCCAGCCGTGCGGAAGGCCTGGTACAGCACGTCCGTCAGGGTGGTGCCCATGAAGTACTCGCCCTTGCCGCCGTTGCGCGTGGCATCCCAGGCATAGTCGCCCGCCATTTCCCAGATCATCACGCCGCCGATATTATTATTGACGATGTACTGGGCCTTGGCCGCGATCGACTGCGTGGTTTCCGTGGAAATGAATACTTTCTTGGTAGCATTCCACAGCCACGGCGCCACCATGGTGCTGCTGTAGTACGGCACATAGGTGCCCACCAGCGCCTTGTCCGTGACTTTATACGCGTCGAGGTAGCTTGGCACTATGCCGTTTTGCAAGTTCAGCGCATGCCAGATGGGGTTGCCGCCGCCTGGCGTGGGTTTGCCTTGGGAGTCGAGGTCGTACCACACGTTATCGATGCCGGTGGCGCCCATGCCGCAGGTTTGCACGCCCGCGCAGGTGACCGTGGAATTGGTCAGCGCCGTCGTGCCCCACAGGCCGTTGGTGCCACCCGTCACATCCTTCCATCCCCGCGTGTAGAACGGCACGCCGATATTGATGCGTCCCGCCTGCATGGCGCCACGATAATAGCGATAGGCCCAGTCCGTATTCAGGTAGCCGATGTTCTGGTACTGGTAGGCGTTACCGGCACGCAATTCGCCATCGTTGCCATCGTCAAACAGCGCCGCGTTCGGGCCCACGTACTGGTTCCACGCGCCGTGCAAGTCGTAGGTCATCAGACTGGCGTAATCGAGATATTTCAATCCCGACATGTTTTCTTCGCCCCGCAAGACCCAGCCCGAGGCGGAGCCGGCGATGGTGAGCAAGTAATACTTATTGTCCTGCACGGCCGCTTCGTCGAGCTTCTGGCGCAGCACTTTCAGCAGCACGTTATAGCTCGTCATCAGGCCCGCCAGGCGCGGCTTCGAGACGGCGAAGTCGTTCGGATTGCCCGCTTCATTGTTGGTCGTCGGGTGTTCGTAATCGACATCGACGCCATCGAAGAAGTTGTACTGGCGCACGAACGCCACCATGGAATCGGCCAGGGTATTGATGCCGGCCGTGTTGATGCTGCCATCCGCATTCGTCGTGGCCGTGTAAAAGCCGCCGCTGCCGGCCCAGCCGCCCACGGAAATCATCAATTTGACGCCCGGATACTTCTTCTTGTATTGCGCCAGCAAGTTGAAATGGCCCTTGTACGGCAACGATGGGTCCATGGCCGCCGCCGGCACATTGGGCCAGGTGAGGCCCGTATCGGGATTGGCCGCGCCGCTGCCGATGGCAATTTTCGAGGTGGCCGGATCGACGGACGCGAACGCATAGTTCAAGTGGGTGATCTTATCCCACGGCAAGTTATTCACCAGGTAAGTCGGGCTGCCATCGGCGCCCGTGCGCCAGCTGGCGAAATAGCCGACGATGCGCCGGTTCAAGCCATTGCCCAGCACTTCGCGGCCATTCGCGTCGTACACCTTGCAATACGGCACATTCGGCACGGCCGAGATCAAGCCGTCGGGACGGCAAGCCGTGGGCGTGGGCGTAGGCGTGGGTGTTGGCGTCGGTGTCGGTGTCGGCGTCGGTGTCGGTGTCGGTGTCGGTGTCGGCGTGGGCGTGGGCGTCGGCGTTGGTGTCGGTGTCGGTGTCGGTGTCGGCGTTGGCGTATCCGTCACAGCCCATGGTCCCCACTGGTCAGTGGCGCTGGGGACATTGCCCTGCGTCCACCATTTGGCCTTGTAGCTGACGCCCTGGTAAAGCACGCACTGGCCGCCCGTGTAGACGGTGGCGGCATCCCAGACGGCGCACGCTTCCACGGCGGCGAGCAAGGTGTTTGGCGTGGCGGTCGTGCCTTCCTGGCCGCCGCCGCAAGCGACGAGTACGCCGCTGAGCAGGGCCATCAATAATGCATTCGATTTCATGTGGTGTCTGTCTCCGTTATGGTTATACATCGAGAGCTTGTTGCAGGCCCCTCGAGGGGCTCTTGTCAACTGTGATCCCTGGCCGGCTTTCCTGCGCTTGCTGCTACTGCAACTTCACATTCCAGTTGGCTTCCACGCATTTCACGTAGTTCCCGGCCAGCAAGGCGCTGTACGGGGTTTGATAGCTGACCAGCTGGCATTGGTTCGTGCCGCCCGCGCTCCAGTTCTTTTCCCAATAGATGTTGTAGGAAGCGGAACTGGCCGGGGTGAAACGTTGCATGGTGGCGCACGACAATTGTTCGCCGGAATAATCCCAACCCATGTCGGCGGCAAATTGCTTGTAGTAATCGATGCGGTTTTGTGCGGCCTGCTTTTCCGTGCCCTGCCCGCACTCGGCATTGATGATCATGATGGTGGTGGCAAAGTTATTGCCCGCACCGGCTGTCGTATCGGCCGCGTTCGGCACCCAGGTGCCGTCGAGCACATGCAGCATCGACGGTTTCGGCGGTTGCGGATAGACAAAGAAGAAGGTGGCCGAGGCCAGGTTCAGCCAGGTCGATGCCACCAGGTCCGGGTTTTTCAGCAGTACCGTTTGATCGCCGTCATGCATGGCTTGCGAAAACGGACCGTAGTTGTAGTTGTACGACAGCTGCTTGGCGCCGCGCCCAAAGTATTTCTTGAAGCTGCCGTCGGCATTGGTGCCGCAGGTCCAGACCTTGTTGAAGACCGGATCGGCGCACTCGATGTTGTAGCCGCAGCCGGCGCCCGTCTCGTCGCAGCCCAGCTCGCGCAAATACTTCAAGCCCTGGCGCCATTGCGGCAAGGGGCTGCTGGCATTATGCTCGCCCGTTTCCTGCCCGAAGTGGGCAAACATGGTGGCCAGGCTGTGGCGGCAGATGGCGTCCGCATTGCGCCCGTCGCCGTAGTCGTCGCATACGGCGGGGAACTTGGCCACCGCTTGCAGGAAGCGCTGGTAGGTGTAGCTGGCGTCGCGCGCGGCAAAATAATAATCCCACTTCGCCGCCGGCAGCAGGCGCTCGACGCGCTTGACGTTGAGCGGATTGCCAGCCAGGCCAGGCTGCACGGCTTCGACGGCTGTATTGCCCAGGGTGCGGATCGACGCCTTGACCTTGCGGAAGAAATCATTGTTCGTCAGCGCCGTCTCGTTGGCCTCGGCCTGGGCTTTGGTGGGCACGCCTGGCGTGGGAGTGGGTGTCGGTGTCGGTGTCGGAGTGGGAGTGGGCGTCGGTGTGGTGGTATCGAGGCTCCACGGTCCCCACTGGTCGTTGCCCGGCGCCGTGCCCTGCACCCACCATTTGGCCCGATACACCTTGCCGTCGTAGACAGCGCACTGCCCTGCCGTGTAGACGGCAGCGGCGCTCCAGGCCGCGCAACTGTCGCTGGCGATGGTCGCGGCCAGCAGGGCCGATGGGGGTTCGGTGGTGGAATTGCCGCCGCAAGCGAGCAGCGCGCTGCCCAGCAGGCCAGCCATGAATGGCGTAGCCAGCCGGCTTGATTGCCGTGTCTTCACATTGTCTCCTGAACGTTATACGAAAACTATCGAAGTAGCTTTTTATGTTGTACGTAAAGAAAGCAAAGCGAAGCATCGGCTTTCTGCACAGAGAATGCGACACCGAAAATTGGTAGTCAAGTGGTTTTATATAACGGTGTTTTTTACAATACCAGTGCCGTCAGGCGGTACGGCTACGGCGCACCAGGCGAAGAGTAAGGGAAGAGAAAAAAGGAGGATTTGCGCCAGTTACCGGCAATACCGCGCCGGCAGCGCTGCGGCAAGTGGTATTAACACTGCCGCAGGTGTTTTCAGGCCGATGGCGTTGCCGCGCGTTGATGTTGCGGATAATACAGTTCATAAAACCAGCCATACGCGCTTTCGATCTGCGCCTGGATACGCGGCGGTATCGCATGCGCCCTGGGCGCGCTGATCGTCGCCTGCTGGCGGTGCGTGTATTTCATGCGGTAATGGCTGTCGCTTTCCTGTATCCCCACGGCAAGATCGTGCGGGTCGATCTGGAACGGCGCCAGGCCCAGCCACGCATACAGGTGCGACATGCATTCCACCGGCCGCGCCATCAAGTCTTCGAAACGCACGAAATACAACTTTTGCTGGACTTCGGCAGGCATGTCCAGCACGGCGTGCAGAGAGCTCAGGGGCGCGCCTATGGTGCGATCCTTGGCAAACAGCATGTCCGCGCGCCCCATGCGGTCAAAATCGGCCAGGTGGTCGATAAAATCGAGCAGGATGGTACGCTGGTGCTGCGCTTCGATGGAGCCGTAGACCTGGCCCAGTTCGCGCACGCAGACAATGACCTTTGCTTCCGGCGCCAGTTGCAGCAGCATCTCCACGCAATGCAGCCAGGCGCGGTTCTTGTCCACCACGCCCTGCTTGCCGCAATCCTGGTACCAGCCGCGCAGGAAGCCCTGCATGGCTGTTTTCAGATGGCCGTAACTGGCGTCGAAGGTGCTGTCGAGCTGGGACAGGAAAAAAGCATCGTCACTGACCATGCGCCGCATGCCCAGCAAGGTATTGCACAGGGAGGAGCTATTGCCTTCGCAATGCAGGTCGGGATGCTGCGCCAGCAACTGGCACAGCAAGGTGGAACCGGCGCGTGGCAAGCCGGCCACGCCGATGAAATGGGATGTCATGCGATAGTACTTTCTGTTCAACGCTGCTCTTCTGACGGAAAACAAGGATGGTGCAGCCATTATAAGAGTGATGCGATGACGCGACGGCATAAAAAATGCCGCTTCGAAACACGAAGCGGCACTCCGACGCCACCCTATGGTGACGCAGCGGGCTTTACTGGCTGTCCTGGCGCGTGTTGCCGCCAGCTTCGGCCGGCAGGCGCAGGCCGCTGTCGACCACGCTCAGGCGCAGGCCTGGCAGGACATTGCTGACGACGTTGCTGGCCAGTTGCACCACCGGCGCGCTGCCTGCGTTACCCTTCTCTCCCTCGCGCGGTGCGTCCTGCGTGGCGGCGGGCTTGCCTGGCGCCTTCTCGCCACTGACGATCATGTCGGCCTGCACCATATTGCCCTGCGATGGCGCCACGGCAACGGCCCCGATCACGCTGGCGACTGCGCTTTGCAGCGCTTCCGTCGGCTTGACCTTCAGCACGCCTTCCACATAGTTCAAGGCGTAGTTGTTCGACGCTTGGCCCGATGCCGATACCAGATAATTGCCAGCCACGGATGCCGTCGTCGCCGGCGTGCTGAACACCAGGTTGCCGCTCACTTCGGCCGCCACCGTGTCGCCGCCGAGCAGGCCGCTGTAGCCGGCGCTGAAGTCGGGGTTGACGCGTCCCTGGTCTTTTTCACTGTTATCGACTTTGACCGTCAGTGCTGCCTGCGAGATCGTGGCCGTGGTGCTGGCGCTAGTGTTGACCACGTAATTGCCCGCATCCGTGCCGCTCAGGCTTATGCCTGTCACCATCACCGTCTTGCCCACGCCCGCATTCTTGTCGCTGAAACTGGCACCATTGCTGGCAATACTCAGCTGGTCATTACCGATGCGGTTGTCGCGCAAGGAGACGGCGGCATTCGTGGTAGCGTCATACACCTTGTTGACGCCGCTGGCGCTGACCGTCAGGGCGGCTGGCGTAATCGTGGCCGTGGTACTGGCCAGGCTGCTGGCCAGTACATAGTTGCCCGCATCGGCACCGGCCAGGCCCAGGCCGCTGATGGCCACGGTCTTGCCCAGCGCCGCATTCTTGTCGCTGAAGGTGCCAAGAACGGGTCCACTGCCCAGGCTCAGGACGTCGCCGGCCACCATGCCATTGAAACTGGCCCCCGCCAGGTTCAGGCTGGCCGCCGTACCACCGTCATACACCTTGTTCGCTGCCACGATACCGGCAATGGCGCTGATGGTCGCCGGCGTGATGCTGGCCGTCAAGCCGGTCGGATTGCTAACCGTGTAGTTGCTGGCCAAACCAGTGCCATCGAGCAAGGTCGTGCCGCTGACCGTCACGGTTTTGGCGTTCGCCACGTTCTTGTCGCCAAACGCCGCCGTCTGGCCGGCGATGGCCAGGGTTTCGTCGCCCACCAGGCCGAGCAAGCTGCCACCAAGCAGTTGCGCTACCGCATTGCCATCGTAGACCTTGTTGCCCGCCACCTGGCCCGCCACCGTCAGGGCTTTAGGCGTGATGCTGGCCGTCAAACCGGTCGGATTGACCACCGTGTAATTACTGGCCGAACCAGTCCCGTCCAGCAGGGTCGTGCCGCTGACCGTCACGGTTTTGGTGTTCGCTACGTTCTTGTCGCTGTAGACGGCTGTCTGCCCGGCGATGAACAGGGTTTCGCTACCCACCAGGCCGATCAGGCTGCCACCAAGAAGTTGCGCCACCACATTGCCGTCGTAGACCTTGTTGTCCGCCACCTGGCCCGTTACCGTCAGGGCCTTGGGCGTGATGCTAGCCGTCAAGCCGGTCGGATTGCTGACCGTGTAGTTGCTGGCAGCACCCGATCCGTCGAGCAAAGTCGTGCCGCTGACCGTCACGGCTTTCGCGTTGCCCGCGTTTTTGTCGTTGAACGCCGCCGTCTGGCCGGCGAAGGAGAGGGTTTCGTCGCCGACCAGGCCGGCCAGGCTGCCACCGAACAGTTGCGCTACGGCATTGCCATCGTAGACCTTGTTGCCCGCCACCTGGCCCGCCACCGTCAGGGCTTTAGGCGTGATGCTGGCAGTCAAGCCGGTCGGATTGCTGACCGTGTAGTTGCTGGCAGCACCCGACCCGTCGAGCAAGGTCGTGCCGCTGACCGTCACGGCTTTGGCGTTCGCCACGTTCTTGTCGCCAAACGCCGCCGTCTGGCCGGCGATGGCCAGGGTTTCGTCGCCCACCAGGCCGAGCAAGCTGCCACCAAGCAGTTGCGCTACCGCATTGCCATCGTAGACCTTGTTGCCCGCCACCTGGCCCGCCACCGTCAGGGCTTTAGGCGTGATGCTGGCCGTCAAACCGGTCGGATTGACCACCGTGTAATTACTGGCCGAACCAGTCCCGTCCAGCAGGGTCGTGCCGCTGACCGTCACGGTTTTGGTGTTCGCTACGTTCTTGTCGCTGTAGACGGCTGTCTGCCCGGCGATGAACAGGGTTTCGCTACCCACCAGGCCGATCAGGCTGCCACCAAGAAGTTGCGCCACCACATTGCCGTCGTAGACCTTGTTGTCCGCCACCTGGCCCGTTACCGTCAGGGCCTTGGGCGTGATGCTAGCCGTCAAGCCGGTCGGATTGCTGACCGTGTAGTTGCTGGCAGCACCCGATCCGTCGAGCAAAGTCGTGCCGCTGACCGTCACGGCTTTCGCGTTGCCCGCGTTTTTGTCGTTGAACGCCGCCGTCTGGCCGGCGAAGGAGAGGGTTTCGTCGCCGACCAGGCCGGCCAGGCTGCCACCGAACAGTTGCGCTACGGCATTGCCATCGTAGACCTTGTTGCCCGCCACCTGGCCCGCCACCGTCAGCGCTTTCGGCGTGATATCGGCCGTGCCGCTGGAAACATTGCTACCCAGAATGTAGTTGCCGGCGTCCGCACCAGCCAGCGTGATACCGCTAACCGTGACAACCTTGGCCGTGCCCGCATTTTTGTCGCTGAACAAGCCAAAGCCTGCGACACTCAAGCCGTCGTTGCCGATAATGCCATCAAAGCTTGCAGTTCCCTTCAAAGTAGCTGTTCTCAAGCCATCATAGGTCTTGTCGTTGACGCCCACGTTCGACACGCTGCCGATGCTGGCCTTGGCGATGTCGGCCACGCCGCTGGACGTCGTGCTGGCCAAAACGTAGTTGCCCGCGTCCGCGCCGCCCAGTGTCAGGCCGCTGACATTGACGGTCTTGCCCGTGCCCGCGTTCTTGTCGCTGAAGACGCCGCTGCCCGCCGCCGTCAGGCTGTCGCCGTTCATCTTGCCATCAAACACTGCACTGCCGTTCAAGGTCGCCGTTCTCAAGCCATCATAGGTCTTGTTGTTGACGCCCACGTTCGACACACTGCTGATGCTGGCCTTGGCGATGTCGGCCACGCCGCTCGATAGCGTACTCCCCAGAATGTAGTTGTCTGCGTCCGCGCCGCCCAGGATGATGTTGCTAACATTCACCGTTTTGCCCGTGCCCGCGTTCTTGTCGTTGAAGACGCCGCTGCCGGCCACCGTCAGGCTGTCGCCGTTCATCTTGCCATCAAACACTGCACTGCCGTTCAAGGTCGCCGTTCTCAAGCCATCATAGGTCTTGTTGTTGACGCCTACGTTCGACACGCTGCTGATGCTGGCCTTGGCGACGTCGGCCACGCCGCTCGATAGCGTACTCCCCAGAATGTAGTTGTCCGCGTCCGCGCCGCCCAGGATGATGTTGCTAACATTCACCGTTTTTCCAGTGCCCGCGTTCTTGTCGTTGAAGACGCCGCTGCCGGCCACCGTCAGGCTGTCGCCGTTCATCTTGCCATCAAACACTGCACTGCCATTCAAGGTCGCCGTTCTCAAGCCATCATAGGTCTTGTTGTTGACGCCCACGTTTGACACGCTGTTGATGGTTGCCTTGGAAATATTCGCCGTCACCCCGCTGGCATTGCTGAAGGCGTAGTTGCTGGCCAGGCCGGTGGTGCCATCCGAGATGGTCGCGCCCGTCACGGTGACGACCTTGCCGCTGCCCGCGTTCTTGTCGGCGAAAACGCCGGTCTGGTTCGTCAGATTCAGGTTCAGCGTCTCACCACTAACCAAGCCGCTCAATGCGCCGCCTGACAGCACGGCACTCCGCGTGCCGTCATAGTCGCGGTTTGCCGCCGTCACGTCCGTCACCGTCAGGGCTTTCGGCGTGATATTGGCCGTCACGCCGCTGGCATTGGTGAAAGCGTAGTTGCTGGCCAGGCCGGTGGTGCCATCCGAGATGGTCGCCCCCGTCACGGTGACGACCTTGCCGCTGCCCGCGTTCTTGTCGGCGAAAACGCCGGTCTGGTTCGTCAGGTCCAGGTTCAGCGTATCACCACTGACCAAGCCGCTCAATGCGCCGCCCGACAGTACGGCATTCCGCGTGCCGTCATAGTCGCGGCTTGCCGCCGTCACGCCCGTCACCGTCAACGCTTTCTGCATGATATTAGCCACGCCGCTGGATATCGTGCTGGCCAGCGCATAGTTGCCCACGTCCGCACCGCCCAGTGTCAGGCCGCTGACGTCGACGGTCTTGCCCGTGCCCGCATTCTTGTCGCTGAATTCGCCATTTCCCGCCACCGTCAGGCTGTCGGCGCCGATGATGCCGCTGAAGGTTGCCGTGCCAGTCAGCGTGGCCGTGGCCGAGCCATCATAGGTCTTGTTGTTGACGCCCACGTTCGACACGCTGTTGATGGTTGCCTTGGAAATATTCGCCGTCACCCCGCTGGCATTGCTGATGGCGTAGTTGCTGGCCAGGCCGGTGGTGCCATCCGAGATGGTCGCGCCCGTCACGCTGACGACCTTGCCGCTGCCCGCGTTCTTGTCGGCGAAAACGCCGGTCTGGTTCGTCAGATTCAGGTTCAGCGTCTCACCACTAACCAGGCCGCTCAATGCGCCGCCTGACAGCACGGCGTTCCGCGTGCCGTCATAGGCGCGGTTTGCCGCCGTCACGTCCGTCACCGTCAGGGCTTTCGGCGTGATATTGGCCGTCACGCCGCTGGTATTGCTGAAGGTGTAATTACTGGCCAGGCCGGTGGTGCCATCCGAGATGGTCGCCCCCGTCACGGTGACGACCTTGCCGCTGCCCGCGTTCTTGTCGGCGAAAACGCCGGTCTGGTTCGTCAGGTCCAGGTTCAGCGTCTCACCACTGACCAGGCCGTTCAATGCGCCGCCCGACAGCACGGCATTCCGCGTGCCGTCATAGTCGCGGCTTGCCGCCGTCACGCCCGTCACCGTCAGGGCCTTGGGCGTAATCATCAGGTTGCCATCGATATAGCTGATCGCATAGCCGGACTGCCCGCCCGTGGCATACAGGCCGCTGGCCGACACGCCATAACTGCCTACATTCACGGCGCCTGAGGGATTAGCTGCATACGCAACCGTACCGAGCAGGCTGGCTCCCGCCACCGTGTTCGAATACGTGACGCTATTGCTGCCGCCTGCGTAGGCCACGCCGTCATACACCTTGCTGCCATAGGAAACGCGCACGGCGATCTGCTTCATGAACGAGCGCAGGAAAGGCGCGCTCTGGCCATCGTAGGCGACCCACATCTGGCCCAGTTCCCAGCCCGCGCCCGTGTAGTTCGACAGCGTCTTGAGCCCGCTCGTGGTCAGGTTGGTGCCACCGGCGCTCGTTGCCTTGCCGCTGGCCGTGGTATCCCAGTAGCTGCCCGTGACGCTGCCCGCGCCCGTGCCGACCAGGCCGCCGCCGGCGCCGCTCACGCTGCCATTCGCATAGCTGGTGGTGACGGTGCCGCTGTTGCTGCCCAGCAAGCCGCCCGCGCCGCTGCTGCCAGTCACCGCGCCGCTGGCATAACTATCCTTGATGGTGCCCGTACTCGTGCCCACCAGGCCGCCAACGTTGTTGGCGCCCGTGACGGCGCTGGTGGCAAAGCTGCCGCTGACGCTGCCGCCATTCGTGCCCACCAGCGCGCCTGTACTGTCGCCGCCGTTGATCGTGCCGCCAGACAAGCCCACATTGGCGATCACGCCGCCGCCACCGACGACGCCAAACAGGCCCACGCCCGCCACGCCAGACTTGATAATATTCAGATTGGAAACAATATGCCCGGTGCCGTCGAGGCTGCCCGTGAAGGCCGACCCGGCCGTGCCGACCGGGATGAAGCCCGTACTGCCCCACACGTCGTTGCCGTTCGCGGCCGTGCTGGCTGCGCTGAAGCTGCTGTCCAGCGTGTAGCTGGCGGCCTTGCTCATCGCCATCAATTGCAGTTGGTGCGTGGAATTGATGGTGTTCGACCATTCCGATGCCAGCATGGGGCGCGTGCCGGCGCTCGCGCCATTGATGGAACCGTCGCCGCTGACGATCACCCAGTTGTTGCCCGCCGCACCGGCCGTGGTGGTGAAATTGAAACCTGCGAAATTACTACCTTGCAACATCTGCGCGCTGGTCAGGCCCAGCGCGTTCGAGGTGGCCGCGTTGCCAGTCACGCCGATGGCGGCGATCATGCTATTCAAGCCTTTGTCGAAATAGGCATTTGTCACCGTGCCGCCGTTGTTATCGCCAACGATCATGCCGACGCTGGCGCCACCCGCCGTGAGCTTGCCCGAATAATAGACATTCGTCATTGTAGACAGGTTATAACCAACCACGCCGCCCACGGTGGAATTGCCAGTCACATTGCCGGTGGCATAGCTGTTGCGTATCGGGCCATACGACAAGCCGACCAGGCCGCCGATGTTATTGCCACTGCCCGTCACATTGCCGGTGGCATAGCTGTTATCGACCGTGCCGCCGGACTCTATCCGCCCCAGCAAGCCACCCAGGCCGGAAGTCCCCGTGACATTGCCCGTGGCATAGCTGTTCTTCACCACGCCATTGTAATGGTTGATCGCTGCCAGCCCCCCGCCATAGCTGCCACCAGTGCTACCGACACTGACTGCACCAGTAGCATAGCTGTCGCTGATCGTGCCGTAGTTAATTACCGCCAGGCCACCAGCAAAGTAACTGGTGGATGTGGCAGCCACGGCGCTGGAACTGCTCTTGATCAAACCGCCCGCGGTATTCAATCCCACCAGTCCTCCCGCAGCACCGTAAGCAGTTGCCAGCACGGTCCCTGCAGCGCGGCTATTACTGACCGTGCCCGCATTGGTGCCCACCAGCGCGCCCATATTGACGTAACCGGCACCGTGCACGGCGCCGCTGCTGCTCACATTGTTGATCGTGCCCGCATTGTAGCCAGCCAGCGCGCCTACATCCGTGTAAGTGGCGCCAGATACGGCTTGCGAACCCGTGATGGTGACATTACTCAAGCTCAAGTTGCGCACAATGCCCGCGAGGCCAATATTGCCGAACATCGCAGCCGGCGTCTCGGCGCGGTTGATAGTCAAGCCATACAGTTCATGGCCCAGGCCGTCAAACTTGCCCGTGAACGGCGTAGCTGCGTTACCGATCGGCATAAAGCCCCTGCCGCTGTCCCAGCTGCCCGTGACGCTGGCATCGATATTACTGCCCAGCACATAATTACCGGACAAATTGCCCTGCATGCCCTGCACATCGCTGCCGCTGCTGCTGTTGAAGGCGCCCAGGCTGTTAATGACCTGATACACGGTCACGCCGCCATTGCTGCCCAGCTTGGTGCTGAAGTTATTACCCGATGGCAAATCGACTTCCGCCTTGACGTTGTAGGTGGCCGGATTGCTGGCGGCGACGGCGCTCTGGCCGTATTCCAGCGCCAGACTGGCCGTGCCCGAGCCGCGCATGGCCTTGTTGATATTGATATTGTTTTGCGCCGTCAGGGTCAGCTTGTTGGCCGACCAATTGACGTTATCGTTGACGTTGATGTTGCCTTGCGTGCCACTGCCGCCCGAGATGCTCTGGATCTGCACGTTGCCGAATTTGAGCGCATTGCTGAAGTAGGCGCCCGTCTGGTCACCGCCTGAGGCCGCAATAGTGTAATCCGTGGGATCGATCAGCCAGGTGCCCGACAGGCCCTTGTTCGACGCCGTCGTCACCTTCAGCGCATCATCGATTTTTACATGCGCCGCCGAGGTGTCGACAAAGCCGCCATTGCCACCCGTCGGTGCACTGGCGTCCAGCGTGCCGCCCGCGTGCACCGTGCCGCTCTGCATGTCGCCCAGCAATTTGATGGTGCCGCCGCGCGTGTCTATCGTATGCGCCTCGATCACGCCCGTGTTGTTGACCACGGTTTTCAGCAAGTCGCCGGCCGCCTGCGCCGTCAAGACCACGCTGCCGCCATCGGCGCGGATCATGCCGCCATTGTTGACCAAAGCGCCCACGGCGCCCGCGTTGACGGCGACATTGAGCAAGCCGTCGCCCGCCACGTCCAGGGTGATGGCGCGGCCCGCCGCCAGGGCCACCGAACCCAGGCGTGCCTGGATCGTGCCCTCGTTCGACACGTTGGCACCCAGCAAGGCCACATAGCCGCCCGGCGCGCTGATCGAGCCCTGGTTCAGCACCTTACCGCTACCGTTGCCGCTAAACTGGTACTTGCCCGACATGAAGTCGGCGTTGTTGATATCCAGGGTGGACGCCACCAGGCCCGCCGTATTGACGGATGCGCCCTGGCCGAACAGCACGCCGTTCGGGTTGACAATAAACACCTTGCCGTTGGCCGACAAGTTACCGAGGATGGTCGTGCCGTCGCTGCCCAGCACGCGGTTCAGGGCTACCGCATTGCTGTTCGGCTGCACGAATTGCACCGACTCGCCCTTGTTGATATTGAAGTTGGCCCAGTTGATGACGGCGTTCTGGCTACCCTGCCTGATCACCATCGAACCCGGTGCGCCGGTGATGCTGGCCTGGCCCGCCACCACCGTGCCGCCCGCCGGCCCCGCCAGGGCCAGCGAACCATAACCGAGCATCAGCGCCGCCGCCATGCTGGTCAAGGCGAAATGCGCGCCGCCCCCGCTGCATCCTGGCATCGAGCGCTTGCCGGCGGATTTGACGTTTTCGGACACGGCGGCGTACGCGCCGGTAGCCTGGTTCCAGATGGAGCGGTAGATGCGGTTCATGGTGGTGTCCTGATGTGTTAGCGTGTGTTAATTTAGAAATACTTGACGGCTTGCAGCCAGAAGCGGCCTGCCGCATCCGGTGCCGAGGTCGCCTTGGCATTGCCCAGCTTGTGTGCGTAATACGCTTTCAGGACGAGTGCATTGGCGCCCGTCCACGTCACGCCCACGCCGGCGCCGCTCAGGGTGCGGCGGTTCTCGCCGGCGCTCCAGGCGTCGCGGTTCAGCTTGACGGTGCCCGTGTCGGCAAAGGCCAGCACCTGCAGCTGGCCGGGCAAGGAGCTAAACGCCGTGAGGTTCTGGCGCAGTTCCAGGTTCAGCACGTAGCCCTGGTCGCCATACGCCTCGCCGCCCGGATAGGCGCGCACGCCGCCCACGCCGCCGATGCCCATCTTTTCCGAGACATCGAGATTTTTCGACGCTGCCTGGCCGCTGAGGGTGCCGAACAAGCTCGTCTCGCCGCCCAGGCTTTGCACGCGCGCCGCGTTGAAAGCGAGCTTATTGAAGTGGCCGTTGCTCTTCACCGTCAACTGGTCGATCCGGCGTGCCAGCGGCGTCTCGATATCGATCTTGCCCGTGGTGTAGGTCAGCGAATACGTGCTCGCGCCACCGCCGCCCCAGCCATCCTTGGCGTCGCCGTTCAGGTTCAGCATCCACACCCTGGCCGTCTTATCGTTGACCGTGCCCGTCGATTCCGTGC
>Ga0209913_1001254_pt1 | contig 14920 bp, 11 predicted proteins | sample PersoiDNA2013203_FD_185805 | JGI IMG/M metagenome (GOLD analysis project Ga0209913, IMG submission 185805) | Permafrost soil microbial communities from the Arctic, to analyse light accelerated degradation of dissolved organic matter (DOM) -... | ecosystem: Environmental > Terrestrial > Soil >... | reverse complement strand
GCAAGCGTGCGCCGGTAGTAGGCGTTATTCATCCTGCTGCTGTATCGCACATCGTTCAGCTCGACGGTCACAAGGTCACCGAACAGCCCTTTCGTATCGCTCCATACCAGCACGTCACCGGTGCCGGCGGTCCCCTCGGCCATACGGCTCCAGTTCAGGACGGTCAGTCCCGCATTGGCGTTGATTGAGAAATTATTTTTCTTGTAGAACTCCTTGATCGCCTTATCGTTATTCAACAACATGACGAAGGCGCCACCCTGTGCTCCCGCCTGCAGGCCCAGGCTCAATCCGCCCGTCGTGTAAAAGGCGGGATCGCTCCAGCTGCCGTCGCTGTGGCGCACCAGCAGCAGTCCGGTGCCGCCTGCGGCCCCGACACCCACGGCCGCACGGCCATAGGAGGGAATGATAAAAATTCCCTTGGCGCGGCCGATCGCGCTACGCATGCGCGGATCGTTCTCCAGCCTGTGGACGACTTCGACAGCGTCGTTGACATGACGACTAGCGGCGGCCTCCAGCCTGGCAGGCGAAGCGTCCGACTCGACCGGCGCGACGGCGTCCTGCTGCGCATGCGCGGCAGGGATGCTGAACATGGCCGCCACAACGGTAATGGGGAGGCAAAATCTATAGGCGTTCTTCATGAAAGATGCTCCGAAAAATGAGATTGAAATGCGTGCAGACAGGCCGGGACCGCCGCGCGGAAAACGGTCAATACCGTATGTATCGTATTCGCCCACTCGCCCCGCTCTGTATGAGGTAGATCAATTGCGGCCAAGTCAAAACAAGAAATTGAGGCATCAATCCCAATTTGATGTGCATCAAATTTTTTTGGGACTTGCTTGCTAAGGTGATTGACGATCCCGGTCATTCTCACCAATCTGCGCAGCGAGATTGGCAAGTCGCAAGCTGCCAATCGCACGTCATTTTGAAACGAAAGGAATTTTATGGAAACCGACAACAAGCTCACTGTGGCGGTGTACGACAGTCACAACCGCGCTGAAGCGGCCGTGCTGGCGCTGCAAAAAGCCGGCTTCGACATGAAAAAAATCTCCATCATCGCCCGCGATTTCCAAACTGAAGAACATGTGATCGGCTTCCTCAACGCCGGCGACCGCGCCAGGATCTTCGGCAAATTCGGCGCCCTGTGGGGCGGATTGATGGGCATCCTGTTTGGCTCGGCATTCATGTTCATTCCCGTGGTCGGCCACCTGATCGTGCTTGGGCCGATTGCCGCGGCCCTCGTCAGCGGTCTTGAAGGCGCTGCCGCGCTCGGCGGCACGAGCGCATTGATTGGCGCGCTCACTGCACTGGGCATTCCAAGGAACTCCGTGCTGCGTTACGAAACCGACTTGAAGGCCAACAAGTACCTGCTTGCCGTGCACGGCGACGCCGCCGACATCGAAAAGGCAAGCGCGCTGCTGGAGAGTTCGGGCTATTCCTCGATTGATCATCATTTGCGCGCCGCATGAGCGGTTCGCGCGCGCACAGGAGCCCGCCATGAGTTATCAATCCATTATCGTTCATACCTGCAATTCCCCTTCCGCTGCCGCCAGCTATCAACTTGCAGCCCGCGTCGCGCTTGCTGAAGGTGCGCATCTGACAGGATTCGCCTTTTCCGGCGTACGTGACTACATTTACCAAACAGGCGCCGCAGCTTCCATCGTTCCCCTCGGGGCTGGCGATCTTGCGTTCCTGACCGAAGCGGCGGAGGGCGACCTGCGAACCTTCACCGAATCGCTCGCGTCGATGAATATCTCCCATTTGCAGGGCCGTATCAGCGAAACTTCGGCAGAACACGGTTTGCCCCTGGAGGCGCGCTATGCAGACCTGCTCGTGATCGGACAGGAATGCACGCCCACTGGCCTTGTCGCAAACCGGCATAGCGTGGCAAGGACGATCCTCGTGCACGCCCCCTGCCCCGTACTGGCGGTGCCCAAGGGCGATCACGGCAAGCATACACCGCAGGATGTGTTGATCGCCTGGGATGGCAGCATGGAAGCAAGCCGCGCAGTCCGTGCCTCGCTGCCCCTGTTGAAATATGCTGCCACAGTCACGGTGGTGTCCTATGCGCCGCCCAGGTTTTTCATCGAGGAAGACCAGCCTTGCGACGCGCTCGCCATCTATCTGGCCTGCCATGGCGTGGAAGCGAATGTCATCGAGGCGCCACACAGCACCGACATCGGCGGCAGTCTGCTCGCGCTGGCGCAGGAGCGGGCCTGCGATCTGCTCGTCATGGGATGCTTCGGCCACTCACGATTCCGGGAAATTGTCCTGGGCGGCGCGACCGAACGGGTACTCGCCGAAAGCACCATACCGTTTTTCATGTCCCGTTGAACAGTCCTCTCTCGCACGCCCGCAGCGCGCCGGCGGAAAGATCCGGCGTGCTGCAGACGACGGATTGCTGCTCGAACCGGCGCGGCATCGCAGCGCACGAAGTAGCCGGCACCGCTCTCCAGGGAGGCCGTTGCAGCTACCGGCGTTTCGAACTTATATGAGACCATCGACGGGCCAGACCTTTCGCCAGCTCGAACCACAATCCGGCCAACACTGCGCCAGCAGCAGCAAGTAGCAGTGATTGAAAGGACGGCATCCGGAATGCAAAAAGTTTCGCGAGCTCCGGGGTCATCACGACCAGCGCGAGCAGCATCGCCGAGAGGAGCGCGACCCAGTTGAAGTAGCGGTTCGCAACGGGGCGCCGACGCCATATCGGTGTTTCCCAACTAAGATTGAGGCGAATCAGCGCGACGCTGGACAGGACCAGCGCAATGAAGGTACTGGTTCGGGCGGTATCCGCCGAGAGCGACATGGAGCCGCTCCACGCATACACACCGCACAAGATAGCAAGCAGCCCGCTTCCCTGTATCAGCCCCCTGATCAAGACAGTGCGGTCGAACAGGCGCTGGTCCGGGCGGCGTGGCGGGTCGCGCATGACATCAGCCGCCGGCAGCTCCGCTTCGAACACCAGCGCGCAACTGGGATCGATGATCAACTGTAAGAACAGTATATGGGCGGGCATCAGCACCAATGGCCAGCCCAGGATCACTGGGACAATCGACAAGCCCACGATCGGCACATGGACGGCAACAATAAAGGTGATCGCACTGCGCAGATTGGCAAAAATATGCCGGCCCTGGCGCACTGCCGCGACCAGCGAGGAAAACTGATCGTTGAGAAGAACCAGACTGGCGGCCTCCCGCGCCACGTCCGTGCCGCGTGCTCCCATCGCAACGCCGATGTGAGCCGCTTTCAGAGCAGGTGCGTCGTTGACCCCATCACCCGTCATGGCGACGACATCGCCCCGGCGGCGAAATGCCTGCACCAGGCGCAGTTTGGCGTCCGGTTGCACACGGCAGAAAACATTTGTGGCGGCCAGCCGCCGATCGAGTTCCGCATCGCTCAGGACGGCAAGTTCCTGCCCTGTGATGCTATCCCCACTCGCAGCAAGTCCGGCGCGTGATGCAATCGCCCGCGCAGTATTCGCATGGTCGCCCGTGATCATCACGACCCGGATTCCGGCCGCCTTGCACTCGGCAATGGCGGCGGGCACGTCCTGTCGTACCGGATCCTCCAGCCCCACCAGTCCGAGGAAATGGAAATCGAAGTCATGCTGGCTCTGCGGCAGTCGTCCCGCAGGGAACACGGCCCGCGCCACCGCGATGATCCTCAGGCCGCCGGCGGCCATTTCGGCGACCTGGGCGGCAATAGCATCGCCCCTGATCTTATCCAGATGAGAAAGATCGACCAGCGCCTCGGGCGCGCCCTTGGCGGCGATCATCCTTTGTTGGGTGTCAGGGGATTGCCACACCCGGGTCATTGCCAGCATCTGGCGCGACAGGGGATAGTCATCCACCGGCACCCAGTCAAAGTGAATATGTTCGGTGTCAGCCAGGAACGCCTGCCCCGCCGCGCCGATGGCCATCTCCATGGGATCGAAGGCTCGCCGGTGGCTGGCCAGCATGGCGTATTCGAGCAGGCAATGAAATGCTTCCGGCAGAACCGGTGCCGCCCCCTCATTCACCCGAAAAGATTCACCCTCGCACCACAGCTCCCGCACCACCATGTGGTTGGTGGTAAGCGTGCCGGTCTTGTCGACGCAAAGGACGGAGGTGGCGCCCAGCAGTTCCACTGCCGGGATGCTCCTGGCTAACACGTCCTGTCGGGACAGACGCCATGCGCCGAAGCCGAGGAACAGGGTCAGAACAAGGGGCAGTTCTTCCGGGATGAGCGCCATTGCCAGTGTCAGTCCAGCCAGGATCGCCTGCAGCCAGTCGCCACGGAGCAGACCGTAGCACAGGGCCACAGTTGCGGAGAGCAATATCGCCGCCGTTGCCACCCCTTTGACGACTGACCGTGTTTGCTGCTGGGTAGGGGTGCTCTCGCCGCCCAGTGCAACAAGGGAGCTGCCGATCTTTCCCAGCGCGCTATGGGGGCCAGTGGCGACGACGACACCCCGCGCCGTGCCCTGCGTCACCAGGGTGCCGGAAAATGCGGTGCTGACGGCATCCGTTTCCTGCCCTGCCGATGTGGGCGCGGGCAAGGTGCCGGCATGCTTGACTGCCGGCGCCGACTCGCCCGTCAACATCGATTCGTCTATCATCAGGTTCGACGATTCGGTGAGATGGATATCGGCCGGCACCCGGTCGCCCTCGGCCAGAAAAACTGTATCGCCCCTTACCAGCTCCCGGGCGGCAATCCTGCGCGCGCGGCCGTTGCGCCAGACCTGGGCGCGCGGACTGGACAAATCGCGCAGGGCATCGAGCGAGCGCTCCGTGCGGCGTTGCTGGGTAAAGGTGATCGCCATCACGACCACCACGAAGCCCAACAGCATCAAGGCTTCCCGGCGGTTGCCCAAGACCATGTAGATAGCGCCGCAGGCCACCAGCAACAGCAGCATGGGTTCGCCCACAAGCTCGCGCAGCAAGCGCAGGAGACTGCGCGGCCTTGACCTGGGCAGTTCGTTGGCGCCCTCCGCGCAAAGACGGCGTTGCGCCTCGTTCTCGTCAAGGCCGTACAGCTGGACCGTGGCTACCGGCCTCATGCAGCATCGCCCGCATCGACGCGCTGGCGCGATACATGCCCGGTCAACGCAGCAGGCCCGGCGTGCCGGCGAAGGGAGCGGAAGAAGCGCTGCTTGACCAGCTCGGTACATATCAGATAAGCAATGGTAATCGTTACCAGTGCCAGCAGGAAATGCAGAGGCGGCGCGACGAAACCGAGCAGGGGCGCCAGCGCGGTAAATGGCAGCGCTGTGGCAATACCGACGACGGCCACGGCTGACGCCACCAGGACCGGGTGCGCCTTGCTTTGCAGGGGACCCCGGCGCGTGCGTACCACGAAGATGACGAGCACCTGGCTGGCGATCGATTCGATGAACCATCCCGTGTGAAACAGGACTGGACCCGCCTTGAACACCGTCAGCATCATGGCAAATACCAGGAAGTCGAACAGCGAGCTGACCGGCCCCATCACGATCATGAAATTGCGGATCAGCTTGATGTCCCATCGCTGCGCCTGCCGGAGAAATTCGCGGTCCACCCGATCGAGTGGAATGGCCAGTTCGGACAAGTCGTAGAGCAGGTTGTTCAGCAATATCTGCATGGGCAGCATGGGAAGAAAAGGCAGGAACAAGGCCGCGCCGGCCATGCTGAACATATTGCCGAAATTGGAACTGGTGCCCATCATCAGATACTTCATGACATTGCTCAGGGTGCGCCGCCCTTCCAGCACGCCGTCGTGCAGCACGCGCAGGTCGTGTCTGAGCAGGATGATGTCGGCAGCGTCGCGCGCCACATCGACGGCCGAATCGACCGAGACGCCGACGTCCGCGGTAGGCAACGATGGCGCGTCGTTGATACCGTCTCCCACATAGCCGACCACGTGGCCGCGCTTTTGCAAGGCCCGGAGGACCATCTGCTTTTGCGCAGGAGAGACGCGGCAGAACACCGTCGTCGCGTCGACCCTGGCCATCAGCGCCGGTTCGCCCATGGCAGCAATCTGGGCGCCGTCGAGAACGGCGTCGATGTGCAGACCAAGCTGGCTGCACAGGTGCCTGGTCACCAGTTCGTTGTCGCCCGTGACTATCTTGACCGTGACATTGCTGTGGGCGAGCGCGGCCAGCGCCACGCCGGCGCTGGCCTTGGGCGGATCGAGGAAGGCCGCGAATCCGGCAAACGACAATGTGCTTTCGTCCGCGACACCGGCGTCGGTCCGGGTGCGCGCCAGCTCTCTGACAGCGATGCCCAGCACGCGATAGCCTTCGCGGCCGAGCGCGTCGCACTGCTGGCCGATGCGCTGGCGCAGTGTCGCATCGAGCGGCACGGTGTTTCCGACGCCGTAGCTGGAGGACAGCCGCAAGATATCTTCCGGCGCGCCCTTGACGATCAGAAGGTGGCGGTCGCCTTTGTCCAGCAGCACCGATACCCTGCGCCGCTCGAAATCGAATGGTACCTCGTCCACTTTTCGCCAGCCTGAGGTTTCGATATTGCCATGCGCAAGAATGGCATCGTCGAGCGGACTGTGCAGCCCCGTTTCGAAATAGCTGTTCAAATACGCCAGCTCGAGCACCTGCTCGCTATCGGCACCCAAGCCGTCGACATGCCGCTCGAGCTTGATGACCGCCTCGGTCAGGGTTCCCGTCTTGTCCGTACACAGCACGTCCATGCTGCCCAAATCGCTGATCGCGGCAAGGCGCTTGACCACCACTTTGCGCGCGGCCATCCGCAAGGCCCCCCGCGACAGGGTGACCGACATCACCATTGGCAGCAGTTCGGGCGTCAAGCCCACCGATAAGGCCATGGCGAACAGAAAGGACTCCAGCCAGGGACGGTGGAAATAACTGTTCACGAGAAGCACAAACAAGACCAGCAGGATGGTCATCCGCATGATCAAAGCACCGAAACGATGCAAGCCCTGTTCGAAGCTGGTGGGGGGCGGCGCGGCTGTCAAGGCGGCCGCGATCGTGCCGAACTGCGTCGCGCCGCCCGTCACGCAGACCAGCACGGTCGCGCTGCCGCTCACCACCGAGCTGCCCAGCAGCACTGCGTTGCGCGCATCGAGCGCTGCAGGTTCTGCCAGCGGCGGCGCAAGGTCCGCCGTTTTTTCGACCGGATAAGCTTCCCCCGTCAGGCCGGCCTGATCGACGAAGAAATCATTGGCCACGATGATGCGGCAATCAGCGGGCACCAGATCGCCCGCACTCAGGTACACCAGATCTCCCGGCACCAGCTGGGCACGGTCAAGGAGGATGGTGGCACCGTCGCGGCACACGCGGCTGCGAACGGCCACACGCTGCTGCAAGCGCTGCACCGCCTTGTCTGCACGCGTTTCCTGTATGAAATCGAGCGTCACACTCAACAGGAGGATGATCGAGATGACGATACAGCTGGCAAGCTCACCGGTCAGGCCGGCCAGCATGCTTGCAAACAGCAAGATCAGCACCAGGGGATTTCGAAAGCGGGCCAGCCATTGCAGCAGCAGCGCAGGCCGCTTCGATCCGATAATCTCGTTGGGGCCGTATCTGGCCAGGCGCTCACGCGCCTCGGCACTGCGCAGTCCTGTGGCGTCGACCGCCAGGGCCGACTGCAGTTCGGCCGCCGGCATGCGCCAATAGTCGAAAGCGCCCATTATCGGCGCGCCCCGATATGACCATCGATGAGTTCCACGATACGGTCGCAACGCTGCCCCAGCGCCAGATTGTGCGTCACGAACAGAAACGCCGTGCCCCGCCTGGCGCTGACTCCACGCATGAGCTCAAACACGGTATTGGCCGCTGCGCTGTCAAGGTTGCCGGTCGGTTCGTCAGCGAGCACCAGCGGCGGATCGAGCGCCAGTGCGCGTGCGATTGCAACACGCTGTTGCTGACCTCCTGACATATCGCCAGGACGGTGGGTGGCGAGCGGCTGCAGGCCGACTTGATCCAGCAGGGACAACGCGTGTTCCTTTACGCTCTGACTTGCTCCGCGGTGCGCCAGCAAAGCCGGCATCATGACGTTTTCCAGGGCGCTGAAGGCGGTGATCAGGTAGTGATACTGAAAGACAAAACCAATCGATTGTCCGCGCAGCCGCGTCAGATCGACTTCGGCCAAAGCAGTCGTGTCGCGGCCGTCGATATGCAGGTGTCCACTGCTGGGCCGGTCGAGCAGTCCAACGATATTGAGCAGCGTGCTTTTTCCCGAACCTGACGGCCCCATCAGCGCCACAAACTCGCCGCGCTGCAGCTCCAGACATATCCCATGCAAGACTTCTGTCTCCGCAGCGGTACCAGCCCCGTAGGTCTTGCTGATCATGTCCATGCGTAGCACCGGTTCATCCACGGATCGCCTCCACCGGCTGCAGGCGGGCTGCGCGGATGGCCGGTGCCATGGCAGCGAGCAGGCCGGTGACGCTGGCGACCAATGCGGCAAGCAGGTACAGCGCCAGACTGATGCTGATGTCAAACATGGGTGTGCCGTCTGGATTTCGGGCAATCCCACGCCACAGCACCAGCAACACCGCAGCCATCGCCGATCCAGCAAGGGATCCTAGCAGGCCGACAATGGCGCCTTGCAGCAGGAACACCCGCAGGATCAGCCCGCGCGAGGCGCCCATGGCGCGCAGAATCCCGATATCCTTGGACCGCTGTACCACCGAGACCACCAGTACGCTGGCGATGCCGGCAGCAACCGACAGGCCGACAAACAGCCGGATCAGCTCGCTGGTGAAGCGTTGGGCGTTCAAACCGACGAAGAACTGGTTATTGGTAGCAATCCAGCTGAGTGCTTCCAGCCGGGTTTGATCGGCCAGTGACTGTGCGATGACTTCGGCTTGAAAAGGATCACGCAAGGTCAGGTGAATCGCCGATACCGCACCCGGCCGCTGCAGCAAATTTTGCGCCGTCGACAGCAGCACGTAGACCGCACGCTGGTTGGCGGCGCGGCTGCCCAGATCGACCAGTCCGCTGATCTTGAGCGTGACCGCCGCACCGCCCACCGCTTCCAGACGCAGGCGGTCGCCCGGCCCCACGCCCATGTCGGCGGCAAGTTGCTGCCCGACAAGCATGTCCGTGTTACCAAGACGATAGACGCCGGCACTGAGCTTATCCGGCAGCGGCACGATCCTGGCATACGAATCCGGCTCGATACCCGTTACCGACACCGACTGGGTCGCGGCGCCCCGCACGATGAGCGCCGAGCCGGCGACGATCGCCGCCACGCCATCGATATCGCTTCTTGCCAGCATGGCACTGCGCACTTTCTGCCACTGGTCAATCGTATCGGGACGCTGCTGCGGCGTCTGGATCCGCGCGATGACAGCCACACTCTGAGCCATCGGCGCCGCCAGACTGCGGGCGACATCCTTCGGCCTTTCCAGTACGATATGGGGTTGCGAACTGAGCACGCGTCGAAACAGATTGCCCTGCATGCCGTCCAGTAAAGCGGACATGAACACGATCACGGCGACACCGATCGCAGCGCCGACGATAATGAACAGGGACTGCACGCGGCCTTCGCGCAGGAAGCGGGTCGCGAGCAGCCATTCGCAAGGCATGTCAGCGCCCACCCATCGATGGCACGGCAGGCGGTCCGGCCCGCCCTGCCTGCGCGGCGAGGTCGAGAGGCCGGATGCGCTGGCGCTCGGCCAGACCGGTACCGGCCTCGCTCACCACCGTCTCGCCTTCGTGCAAGCCGGCCAGCACTTCCTTTTGCAGTTCCCCGCTGATACCTGGCACTACCGGCTGGCGTGCGACGCGCCTTTCGTTCACTTTCCATACCCATGCTGCCGGGCCGGCGCTATCGTGCACAGCAACCGTGGGAACCACCAGGGCACGATTTTTTCGTGCCACCGCTATTTCAACCGACACCGTCATATCCTGGCGCAGATACGCTGGCGGGTGCGTTACGTTCAGCTTGACTTCGACGGCGCCCCTTTGCGGGTCCACTGCCGAATTGATGTAGGAAATGACGGCATCGAAGCGGTCGGCTGGATAGGCATCGGCGGACACTGTTGCCGGCTGTCCAAGTCGCAACAACGCCATGTTCTTTTCATCAATCTGCACCACCGCCTGCGTGGGGCCGTCAGGCGACAGAACCAACAGGGCCTTGCCCGGCTGCACGACATCGCCCCGCTCCACCGCGCGCGCAATGAGGACGCCGTCGACGGGCGCCTGGATCGTCGTGTAAGCCAGGCGCACCTGGGCGAGGCGCAGCGCGGCCCGAGCCTGTTCCAGCGACGCCCGCGCCATTTGCACCTCGCTGCCAGGTCCGGTAAGGCTGCGTTCCTGTGCCTGAGCACTGGCAAGCTGGCTATCCGCAAGGTCCAGATTACGGCGCGCATCGTCAAGCGCGACCTGGCCGACAAAACCTCGCCCGAACAGCGCAAGATTGCGCTCGAACTGGCGCCGGGCATTGGCGCCGTTTGCCTCGGCCTGGCGCATCGCCTCGACAGCAAGCGGGTGATTGAGTTCACTGATCTGACGCATTTTTATCTCGGCCTGTGCCACCGTTGCACGCGCCTGATCCAGGGCCGCAGCGGCCTCGCCCTGCTCCAGGATGATCAGCGCGCTGCCCTTTTTCACAGCCTGTCCCTCTTCGACCGGCATCGCCGCCACCGCACCGCTCACCTGGCTGCCAATGTCGATCCGGCGCGGCGTCTCGATGCGGCCGCTCGCCACCACCGTTTGCACGACGGCGGCGCGGATAACCTTACTCACATGCACTTGTGGTGCAGACAGCCATGGCCAGCTCAGGCCCGCGATGACAATGCAGCTCAGCAGCGCGCCGATGGCATACCATCGTCCCCACTTGCGGGCAGACCGGCCGTTGCGCTGCGACTGGGCGACAGCACCGTCAGCGGTGGCGAGAATTGGCTGTTCGGGCAAGAGCTTCATGACGGCGACTTCAAATGGGGATGCCCAAAAAGGTCTGGCGGCACCGGTCGGGCCTTGACCGGGCCGAGCATTCGTTCGCCCGTGGATCGATCAAGTGGCCGGCAGCCCGACGCATGCCGAACACAGCGTGGCAGTCGGCACCACGCGCAGACGTTCCAGCGCAATCGCCTCTCCGCACTTGACGCACAAGCCGCCGATATTGAATTCGATGCGCCGCAGCGCCTCGTCGATCGCGCATAATTCGGCAAGGTCGTGACCGACCAGAGCCGCATCGTCCTCGCTCAGCGCGGCATCGGCGTCGTACTCCCGTTGGCCCAACACGACCGCGCCTGCCGCATCTGCGTTATCTTCACAGCCCGGAAGGCGTTCGCGCAGGCTGGCAAGCAGCGCCTGGCGGTCGCGGCGCAGCAGGGCTTCGATCTCATCGAGGTCCGATGCGGTCAGCTTGGCCATATTCCCCGTCCCTGCCATATAAAGCAGTCACTGCTACTGGATCTTCAGGGCCTTGGCGCTGCCACCGCCCTTTTTCGGCAGGTCCAGTTCCAGGACGCCGTCGTGGAACGACGCATGGGCTTGGGTATCGTCGACCGCTTGGGGCAGGGTGAAGCTGCGGTAGTATTGTCCCCAAGAACGTTCAGCGCAGATCATATTGGCCGCTTCCTGCTCCTGTATCGATTCGGTACTCGCGGAAATCGATACCTGCGCGCCATCTATATTGACCTTGATGTCCTCGCGTTTGACGCCGGGCAGATCGGCCATGACCTTGTAGCCCTGCCCGGTTTCTTTCACATCGAGTTTCATACGGGGCGCGCTGTCGCTGCGCAGAAAAGGCAGGCGCATATCAGAAAAGAAATCGTCGAATTCACGCAATGGATCGCCACGTAGCAGCCGTGCAACTGGTTCGAAACGGGTCAGGGAATGTGCCATGATGATTCTCCAAAGATGGTTTTGACTGGCTGCCTTGCCGGGAATCGCAGGTAACGTAAACGCCGGCTGACATCCATACCATCGTACGGGCGCGGCGCCATTGCCAGCCTTGAGGCACATCAAATTTGACCAAGTCGCCAAGATGTCTGCTGCCGCAGCATCGCCGTAATGAATTGACGCAACTTAACGACTGCTTACTGCATCAGGACATAGCTGCCCGGAGCCTGGTCGGGCACAATGGCGGGGGTTGCCGGCGCAATAGGCATCGCGGGCACACGGGTTTCGCCTTGGGATGCGAGCCAGCGCTGCCACGCAGGCCACCACGAGCCCGAGTGCGTCGCGGTCGTCGCACGCCAGGTTTCGGGCGCGGTGTACGGCCCGTCCTGTTCACGCATACCCAGCTGATAGTAATGGTCGCCTGGCTGTCCGGGCGGATTGACGATGCCGGCGTTGTGCCCGCCCGTGGTGAGGCAGAACGTCAGCGGCGCATCGCTCACCAGGTGCATTTTGTAGACCGATGTCCAGGGCGCTACAGTGTCGCGGTCGGTGCCGACAATAAACATCGGCAGATGCAGATCGGCCAGCGCGACCGGCCTTTCTCCAACACGGTAACGTCCCTGTGCGAGGTCATTATTCAAATACAGGCGGCGCAGATATTCGCTTTGCTGCCGGTACGGCATGCGGGTGGCGTCGGCATTCCACGCCGCCAGGTCGGTGGCGGCCCCCTGTCCTTTCCCGAGCAGGTAATTCTGCACCATCCGCGACCACACCATGTCTTTCGCGTTGAGCAAGGCAAAAGCGCCTTCCATTTGCTGGCCATCCAGATAGCCCTTGCTGGCCATGACGTTGTCCAGAAAGTTCAGCTGGCTTTCGTCGATGAACAAGCCCAGGTCGCCCGGCTCGGTGAAGTCGACCTGGGCAGCAAGCAGGCTCATGCTGGCCAGACGACGGTCCTGGTCGCGCGCCATCGCTGCGGCAGCAATGGCGAGCAGCGTCCCGCCCAGACAATATCCGAGCGCATGAATGGTTTGGTTCGGCCGTCGCCGCGCCACTTCATCGATCGCTGCCATCACGCCTTCCTCAAGGTAGCCATCCATGCCGATATCGCGGTCGCCCGCATCCGGATTCTTCCACGAAATCATGAATACCGTATGTCCATGCTGCACCAGGTAGCGCACCAGCGAATTCTGCGGCGACAGGTCGAGAATGTAGTACTTCATGATCCATGGCGGCACCATCAGGACGGGCTGCGCGTACACGGTGGAGGTGTGGGCGGCGTATTCGATCAGTTCGATCAATCGATTGCGAAACACCACCTTGCCGGGTGTGACGGCCACACCGATTCCAGGCCGAAACCGTTCCGGTACGGCCGGCGTTGCGCCTAGACTGTCAGCCCAGAACTTGCGCATGCCTGCCATCAGATTGGCGCCATGCGACAAATACGTCGCCTCCAGGGCAACCGGATTAGTTAACAGGAAATTCGATGGCGCAAACATATCGAGGGCCTGGCGCATGGCAAACGTCCAGAGTTGCTCGTGGTGCCTTGTCACACCCGGCACGTCCGAGGTCACGTTGTGCCACCACTGCTGCTCCAGCAAGAAAGTCTGATAGATGATATTGAATGGCCATTGCTGCCATTCGCGGCCCTCAAAACGTCGGTCCTGCGGCAAGGGCGTGATGCAGGGTGGTCCGGCGAGCAGATCGCGCGACGCTGCGAAGGCTGTCAGGCGGGCCAGCTTGCGCTGTGCCTTGAACAGCAGCTCCCATTGCTTCGCCGGGGATCCGGCCAGATGCACCATCCAGTCGCTGGCGGCAAGCGCCAGCGAACCGGGCGACAGTCCCTGGCTCCACCAGGCGATCTGGCTGTCGAGCGAGCGATCCAGATTGCGCAGTTCGGGCGGCTCGCACGGCGGCGAAGGTTCGGCTGCCGTGATCAGATCTTTCATGATTTTCTCCTTGGCTTTTCGTACCACTTACTCATGCGTTCAGCCACCGGCCGCTGCCGTCAACGAAACACCAGCACCGGAAGGCTTGCGTGCTCGACAACCTGCGCCGTCTGGCTGCCGACCCGGTCACTGGCACCTGGCCGCCCGTGCGCCAGGATGCAAATTAAATCGCTTTCCGTATCGCCAGCCGCGCGCAAGATTGCGCGCCACGCCTCATCACTGTGGCCGACCATCGTGGCACACGCGACGCCTGCCAAACTGGCTGAGACGCTGACCTCCTGCAAGACACGCCGCGCGAAGGCTTCAGGGCCACCCGAACCTGACAGCCGCCTGCCAGCATCTGCCGCAAGGTCTGATTCCGGCAAGACGTGAACCGCGTTCACGCACGCACCGATCCTGCGGGCAAACTCCAGGGCTTGCCTGAGCAGCTTCTCGGTGGAGAGCGAACCATCGACCGGGAGCAAAATTCGTCGAAACGAGGGCGAGCTCATGGTAGAAATCCTTCGAGTTGAACGGGATAGGGTGTGCGCCGCTGGCATGCCGTGCACAGTTACGGCACGGGCGACGGGGCGCCATGGGACGGCACCAGTACGGCTGCGCCCTGGATCGTTCCGGCGCGCAGGTCCGCGATGGCTTGATTGGCTTGTTCCAGCGGATAAACACTGGCGTGCGTTTGAATTTCACCGTTGGCGATCAGGCGAAAGAATGTTTCGCCGTCGGCGCGGGTGAGGTTGGCAACCGAGCGCACGCTACGCTCGCCCCACAACAGCGAATAGGGAAAGGCAGGAATGTCGCTCATATGGATGCCCGCGCATACCACGGTGCCCCCCTTGACCACCGCGGCAAGCGCTTGTGGCACCAGCGCGCCGACGGGCGCAAAGATGATCGCGGCATCGAGCGGTGCGGGTGGCGCCTGGTCCGACGCGCCGGCGAATTCCGCACCCAGCCACAGCGCGTATTGCTGCGAGAGCTCATCATCCGGCCGGGTAAAAGCCAGCACTCTACGCCCCTGCAGAATCGCGAGCTGAGCAATGATGTGGGCGGCCGCGCCAAATCCATACAGGCCGAGCGTGGCTGCCCTGCCCGTCATTGCATATGCGCGGTAGCCGATCAGGCCGGCACAGAGCAAGGGCGCAACATGGACGTCATCGTAGGCGTCCGGCAAGGCAAAGCAATAGCGCGCGTC
>Ga0209913_1001253_pt1 | contig 14940 bp, 12 predicted proteins | sample PersoiDNA2013203_FD_185805 | JGI IMG/M metagenome (GOLD analysis project Ga0209913, IMG submission 185805) | Permafrost soil microbial communities from the Arctic, to analyse light accelerated degradation of dissolved organic matter (DOM) -... | ecosystem: Environmental > Terrestrial > Soil >... | reverse complement strand
GGCTGACAGGGGCCGGCGGGGGCGCCACCCAGACCAACTCCAACGGCGGCACACCTCGTGAGCGATCTGTCGGTGCGGCCCGCCCCCCAAGCTGGAGCAGGCCCAGCAGCGTCAGCCCATGCAGCAGCAGGGTCAGGCAGGCCACCTGCCATGCGCGACTCGCTCGGCGTGGCGTCATGCCAGCGCCTCTCCTGGCAGGGCGAGCGCTGGCACCTTGCCCCGAGGCTGGCGCAAAGGCGCCACCACCAGGGCCCCATGGGCATCGGTGAAGCAGCTCAGGCTGACGCCGTACAGCGCCTCCAGTGCCGGCAACGCGGGCGCCGTGGCCGGAAGATCGGCCACCAGCCCGCCCCCGCGGATCAGCAGCAGCCGATCAAAGCCCGCCAGGGCCTGATTGATGTCATGAAGAATGGCCACCAGGGCATGCTGTCGCGTGCTGGCGTAGTGGTCCAGGCTGTCCAGCAGCTCGCACTGCAGGCCGGGGTCCAGCGCGGCCAAGGGCTCATCCACCAGCACCAGGCCCTGGCGCGTGTCCCACAACTGGGCAAAGATGCGGGCCAATTGCACCCGCGCCTGCTCGCCCCCCGACAAGGTGTCGAATCGGCGCCCCAACAAGTGGCCGGCATGGGCCAGCCCGGCGGCGTCCCGGACGACGCTGGCCAAGTGCGGGTCGTGCGCCCGGGCCACCCGGCCCAGGCCGATCACCAGCTCGGTCTGCAGCCCGAAGGCCACGTCACCGGCCTGGGGCAGCACGGCCCGGTGCTGGCTCAACGCGGCCAGTGGCCATTCAGCCGTGGCCCGCCGCTGGAACAGCACCTGCCCCTCGGCGGGCGGGCGCTCACCCGACATGAGCTTGAGCAAGGTGGATTTGCCCGCCCCGCTGGGCCCCAGCACGGCGACGCGCTCACCCGCGGCCACCTGCAGCGAAAACGGGCCAAAGCGCTGGCCGGCCACGTCAAGGGTGGCGGCCTCCAGGGTCAACAGGGTGCTCATGCGATGCGCCCCCGCGCCCCGCGCAGCAAGAACAGAAAGAACGGGCTGCCCAGCAAGGCCGTGAAGATGCCCACCGGAATCTCCGCCGGGATGGCCACGGTGCGCGCCAGGGTGTCGGCCAGCAACAGCAGCAGGCCACCCATCAACAAGGACAGCGGCAAGACCCGGTGCTGATCGCCCCCCACCCACACCCGCACCAGATGCGGAGCAATCAGGCCGATGAAGCCGATCATGCCGCACCACGCCACTGAAAACCCCGCCAACACCGCCACCAGCACAATCACCCGGCTGCGCAGGCGCTGCACATCCACCCCCACATGGGCCGCAGCGGCTTCACCCAGGGCCAGGGCATTCAGGGAGCGCACGAGCTGCCGCAAGGGCCAGACAGCCGCCAACAGCAAGGCCCCCATCAGCAGCACCAGACCCCACTGGGCGCCGGCCAGCGAGCCCAGGGTCCAGAACGACAAACTGCGCAATTGCTCGTCGGTGGCCAGGTAGGTGCACAGGCCGATGACGGCGGCGGCCAGCGCGTTCAGCGCCACCCCGGTGAGCAACAGACCCGAGATGGACCCGGGCGTGATCCAGCGCGCCACGCGGTCCAGCGTGAAGCACACGCCCAGCGCACCGGCAAAGGCCGCCACCGGCAGCGTCCACACCCGCCAGGCCTGCGGCAGGGCCAGCACGGGGCCCGACACCAGCACGATGGTGAGCGCTGCGGCGCAGGCCGCCCCCGCACTCACGCCCAGCAAGCCCGGGTCGGCCAGCGGGTTGCGGAACAGGCCTTGCGTCAAGGCCCCGGCCAGCCCCATGCTGGCGCCGACCAGCATGGCAAACACGGCCCTGGGCAGGCGGATGTGCCACAGCACATAGGCCCCCCCACTCAGGCCGGCGGGCGCATCGGTGGCCGAAGCCGGCGGCCCCAGCAGGGCCCACCAGTCACGCCCGGCCACCGGCACGGCGCCCGCCTGGACGGCCAGCACCCCGGCCAGCAACAGCGCAGCCACCAACAAAAATGCGGGTGAGGCCCGCCAGCCAGCCCCAGCCCGGGCGCCCCACAACGCTGGCGCACTCATGCCTTCATCGCCCGGGCCAGGGCCGCATCCAGGGTTGCCACCGCTGCCGGCAGACGCGGCCCGAAGCCCAACAGCAACATGGCCTCCATGGCCAGCACGCGACGCCGCTGCCCCGCCGGGGTGTGGGCCAGGCCCGGCAGCCGAAGAATGCCGTCCACCCCGCCCGCGGCGCTCAGGCCCTGATCGGTCAACAGCACAAGCTCGGGTTGCGCCGCGATGACCGCCTCGGGCGTCAAGGGCTTGTAGCCACTGAAGCCGCTGATGACGTTGCGCGCGCCCACATAATCGAGCATGGCCTGGGCGCTGGTGTCGGCCCCGGCCACCATGATCTGGTTGGGCGCATGGGCCAGCACAAACAAGACCCGGGGCGGCTTTCCGGCCCGCTCGGCCACCTGCGCCTGCACGCGGGCCCACTGCTGCACCAGGCTTTGCTGCAGCGTCCGGGCTTCGGCCACCCGGCCGGTCAACTCGCCCACGCGCTGGACGCGCTCGCACAGCCCCTCGAAGCGGTGCCGGGCCGGCAACACCGACACATCGACGCCGGCGCTCACCAGTTGCCGGATCACGGCCGGGGGGCCTGCATCTTCCGTGGCGATGACCCGGGTGGGCGCCAGCGCCAACACCCCTTCGGCCGACAGTGTGCGGGCATAGCCCACGCTGGGCAGCTTTTGCGCCGCCTCGGGAAACAGCGAGGTGGTGTCCACCCCGACCAGATCGGCCTGGGCCTGCAGGGCATACACGATCTCGGTCAACGCCCCGCCCACACTGACGATGCGCTGCCGGGTCGGAGCTGCACGTGCGGTCGACGTCAGCCAGGCCGCGGCGAGCAGCCCCCCTTGAAGGCAATGGCGGCGCCGGGCCGCGTCCACCCCCGCGCCTGCGATCGACAACATCACACCAGACATGGGCGGCGCTCCTGGGTCAGGGTGTCGAGCAGACCTCGCCAGTCGCAGGACTCCGGCTGTCCGGGCTTGCGGGCACCGAACAGCATGGCGATGGTGTCGCCCTGGCTGTCGAACAGCTCCAGCGAACTCACCAAGCCGTCGACGGTGGGCTTTCTGACCACCCAGGCACTGGCAATGTGGTCTTCGCGCAGGTGCAGGTTGAAGCCGGGGTCGAGCACATTGAGCCAGGGGCCCATGACCGCCACCTGACGGACCGGGCCGGTGTGGATCTGGATGGCCCCCGGGTTGCCCACAAAGACCATGATCGCCACGCCTTGCGCGGCGGCGGCTTGCAACAGGCCCTGGCCGTCTTCAGGCTGCACAGCCTGGGCAAAGCGCGCCTCAGCCAGGCGCAGGGCCTGGGTGCGGGTGGTGCCGAAAGCCTTGAGCAGACCCGCAAAATCATGGGTGTCACGCAAGGCGCCCCAAGCCTGGCGCAGGCCGGCCACATCGATGTCAGCATCGGCCAGCTCGGGCTCGCGTGGCGCCGCGGCCTGCATGCCCAGGCGGGCCGTCTGGTCGGGGTCGGCCAAGGCCTGCACCAGCTCGGTGTAGGCCGCCACATCGCTGGCAGGCCGCAAAAACACCTTGTGCAGGGCCATGCCCGTGGCATCAAAGAATTGCAGGCTGCGCTGCAGACCCTGACCCGTGCGCTCCTGCACCGCAAAGCCATGGGCCCAGGCCGGGTAGAACAGGCGCAGGTCGATGTCAGGGCCCAGCACCAGGCCGACCTGCTCGTGCACGCTGGGCTTGCGGTAGCTGCCGGTCTTCTCATGCACGCAGGATGCATTGCGGGTCAGGGCCATCACCTCGCCCAGGCCGGGCAAGGCCTCGACGATGGCGGGCCACTGGGGGCGCAAGCGGGTGGCCTGAAGCTGGGCCTGCGGCTCGTCGGGCGGGGTGCCGGTGTGCGCTGCGATCAACTCGCCCTCTGACACGCGCAATTGCTGGGCGATGTCGCGGTGCCGGGCCTTGCCGTCGCCGCGCAGCAGGCGAAAGGAGTCGCGGAGGGACTGGGGGGAAGCGTTCATGAAAGCTCCTGAAGAGTGGGCCAAGGTGCTGTGAATGCAGTGCCGACTGCAAGGGATGCAAGGGATGCGAGCGTCACTGCGCCGCTGCGTCCAGGGCCCCGGCGGTGGCCTGATCGGGGCTGCGGTGACCTTGCTCGCGCCGGTGCCGGATCTCGCTCAAGCCTTCGCCGCCCAGGGTGTAGGCCTGGGCAAAGCCCGCGACATACGCGCCACTGAGCGGCCGCAAGCGGTACAGGTGGAAATCGGTCAGCTTGCGCAGCATCGCCATGAAGCCACCGAACTGCTCCACAAACCGGTCCAGGATCAGGTCAAACTCGGCGCTGCCACGTGGGCACTCGGTGGCAGCGCATTGCAGGGTCAGACGACGGCGGGCAAACAGGTGCCTGGCCTGGGCCTCGCTCTCGATGAACAGCACCGAGCAACGGCCACTGGCCGCCAGGTTGGCGGTGTGGGCCGAAAGCTCGCTGGTGTAGACGTGATAGCAACCCTGGTGCTCCACATAGGCCGCATAGCTGGCTTCGGGCTCAGCGTCAGCGTTGCAGGTGGCCAGGTGCAGGCTCTGAAACAGGCCGGGGAAGCGGCGGCACTCGTCCATCACGGCCAACAGGTCGGGGGTCTGGGGCAAGGTCTGGGGCATGGCGCGTCCTTTCTTCAAAAGTCGTAACGAACAGAGACCTGGGCATTGCGCCCGGGTGCGGTGTAGGCATCGGCCACCGTGCTGCTGGCGGCCAGGCCGCTGACATCGGACCAGCGCCAGTACTTCGCGTTGAAGACGTTGTTGAGGTTGGCGTTCAGGGTCACCTCGGGCCGCAGCTTCCAGTGGAAGCCCAGATCCAGCACGTTGTAGGCCGGTGGAGCAAACTGCGCCGCGCCCGTTGAGATATCGCTGGCGGCCTTGCCGGCGCTGTGCACCAGTTGGGCACGCGCCCCCCAGGTGGCCTGCTCATGGCGCAAGCCCAGGGCCAGTTTGAAGGGCTGCACCGTGTCCAGTGGGGTCTTCACGCCCTTGGTTTCGCTGTGGCCCTTGGCATAGGCGAAGCCGGCGGTCGCCGTCCAGCCTCGATCCAGCGTCCATTCCGAGCGCGCCTCCAGGCCGTGGATGCGGGCATTGGCCAGGTTGATGTACTGGAACACGGTCGGGTTGGCTGCCGTGCCGGCGCCCCCCACGGCCTGCTGGCTGATGAAGTCGCGGTAGCGGTTGTCATAGGCCGCCACCGAGTAGCGCACCCGATCCCGTCGGCCGCGAAAGCCCAGCTCAAGGCTGTCGGCGTGCTCGGCCTTCAGCTTGGCGTTGCCGATGGTGGTGTAACCCGAGGCCAGGTTGCTGAAGCCATTGTTGACCTGGTCTGGGGTGGGGGCCCGGAAGCCTTTGGCCCATTGGGCATAGGGCGCGAATGCCGGCGCCCATTGCCAAACCACCCCAAGGCGAGGCGTGACCGCCTGGTCGGACAGCGAGACGGCCGTGCCGCTGTAGCCTGCGGTGGATGGTGAGAGCTTGTAGTGATCGAAGCGCAGGCCGGGAATGATGCTGAACGGCCCCGCCTGGATCTCGCTTTGCACAAAAGCGCCGCCAAGAACGAAGTGGGTGTCCGGGAAAGGCTTGCTCGGAAAACTTTCGCCGGCGGGCGGCACCGTGCCATCACGCAGGCTGCTGAGCTTGCTGCGGCTCCAATCCAGACCATAGGTGAGGCGCTGATTGAGCCAGCCGGTCAAATTGCTTTCCAGCAACGTCGAGAACCCGGCCACTTGGGTGTTGTAGGTGTTGTTGCGGGTTCGATCGGCTGCGGTGTTGCGGTCTTCTGCCCCGAACTGGCTGACCTGGGCGTCCTGCCAGTAGACCCGGGTTTCGGCCCGTTGGATGGCCAAGGCATTCAGGTCATTGAAGCGATGCTCCAGCGAGGCGCAGTTGCGTTCGATGTGGTCGCGCGTGTCCAGATCGATGACGCTGGTCGAGCTCAGGGGCGCCACCCCCCGGGCGGAGTAGACCTCGGTGTCCTGGCGGCGCTTCTGGGTTTCGAAAGTGAGGCCCAGTTGCTGAGCCGCATCGATTTTCAGGACGGCCTTGCCCAGCAGGTAACGGTTGTTGTAGTCCACCGGGTTGGGGGTTGTGCGATTGGAGTTCAGAGCACCGTTGCTGCCCTGGTTGCCCACCTCGTGACCCTGGCGGTAGCTGCCCAGCAGCAGGCCCTGCCAACGCTCGTTGGCGCCGGCCACGCCCAGGGTGTTGGACCAGGACCGATCCACCGAGGCATAGCTGGAGCGCGCAAAGCCGCCTACAGACTGGCCGGGCTTGAGCAGGTCGACCGGGTCGAGCGTGCGGAAGCTGACGGCGCCCGCCAGGCCATCGCTGCCGAACTGGGTGGACGCGGGGCCTCGCAGCACCTCGACGGTCTTGATTCCGTCCACATCGAGGTAATCACCGCGACCGGCGGCCAAGGAGCCGAACGAGAAACTGTTGGGCACTCGGATGCCGTCGACCAGCATCAGCACCTGGTTGCCCTCCAGCCCCCGGATGTTGATGCCTTCGTTGCCGGCCCGCCCGGTGGACGCTCCCGCAGCGGTGAAGCGGGTGGGGGCAGCCCGCACGGACACACCCAGCTCGTCGCTGAACACGTCTTTGATGTCGCGGGCGCCGCTCTGTTCGATGCGGTCAGCCGGGATGACTGTCACGGTGGCGGGCACCTGGTCCACCCGCCTCTCGGAGCGGGTGGCGCTGACGGTGACCTCATCGAGGCGGGCGGCCTCAACCTGTGTCGGCGGAGTGGGCTGGGCCAGCAGCAAGGTCGGGGCTGTGCCCCAGACCACGCCCAGCGCCAGCGCGAGCTTTTTCTTGCGCAGCATGGTGGTTCCTAAATCTGGATTCAGGCACTGGCTGGCAAGCGCTTGCTGGTGCAAATGGATTGACGGCTCGCAGCCCCGGCGGGGCTGTACGGCGAGGTGGCCGCGTTCGCCAAGGGCTGGGCGCCGGGCTTTTACCCCGGCGTTGTTTTCATTCTAGATGAGATTTATTCTTATTTGCGACACATTCAGGTAGAACAATTCTGTCTTGCAGGTCTGGCGATTAGATGATAATAGTTATCATTTGATGCCTGAACGGTCGACTCCTCCCTTGACAGGCATGAGCCGAACCGGCAGCCCGCCCCACCCACGCCTTGCCACCATGAGAAACCCAGAAGCCAGCGCCAAGAACCTGTCCGCAGAGGCCGCCCGCGCCAAACGCCGCCACCAGACCTACTCGCGCTTTGTGCATTGGGTGCGCAAGACCCACGGCTGGATCGGGCTGTGGGGCGCCTTGCTGGGCCTGGTCTTTGGCCTGAGCGGCATCTGGCTGATCCACCGTGCCGTGCTCAAGCTGCCCTTGAACCAGCAGAAAAGCCACGCCCAGATGGCGCTGGCCGACCCGCCCCCCAGCACCCCCGAGGCCATGGGCCAATGGCTGGCCCCTGCACTCGGCTTCTCGGGCCCGCCCAACAGCGTGCGCATCGACCCCGCCAAAGCCCTGCCCTGGGCCGAAAAAGGCGCCACCCAGGGCGACGTTCCGCGCCAACCGGAGCGCTGGGTATTCAACTTCGGTGGCCCGCACGAGACCGTGCAGGTTGAATACTGGAAGGGAAACCGTTCGGTCGGCATCAACACCACACAGCACGGCTTCATCGCTGCGCTGACCAATCTGCACAAGGGCACGGGCATGACCGTGCCCTGGATCCTGCTGGTGGACACGATCGCGGGCAGCATGATTTTTCTATCGATCTCGGGCGTGATCCTGTGGGTGCAGATGAACCGCCGGCGTGCCGTGGGCCTGGGCATCTTCAGCGTTTCGGTGCTGACTGCGCTGGGCATGACCCTGGCCCGCCTGTAAGGCAGCAGCCCGCACCGGCCCCAGTTTCAGGGGCCTGCCTCGTCTCCTGTCTGACAGCCTTTTCTTTCAGGTTCTCAAAAGCTGACAGACATGAACCCAACACGGCGAGGCAGGCCTGTTTTTATTCACCCACGCGACCGGGATGAGCAGGCGGCTCAAACCCCAGCCAAGCCTCTGCGTCGCATCATGTCGCGCCCCATTTCAGCGCTCAACACCTCGTTGCCCAGGCGGCGGGCGGCCGGGTAGGCCAGTTCGTCTTCGGTCTGCAGGTGGGCGCGGTACAGCTTGGCAAAGCCCTCGGCCTGCAGCGACGTGTCCTGGCCCGCGCTCACCTGTTCGAGTTGCTGGCGCGGCGCCGCCCAGGCCGGTGCCATGTCGCGGTGCTCCTGCTGCAAGCGCCCGGCCAACGCCACCCAGGCCGGGTTGCCGCTTTGCAGCAGCAGCGGAAACACATGGCGCTCCTCGTCCTCGTGGTGCAGCGGCGCGGCCAGGTCGAAGTAGCGCATCACGTCGCGTGCGGCCTGCATGGCCTGGCTGTCGGGCCCGCGCTCACGCAAGTGGGCCTGCAGACGCTCCAGCAGGCCAAGCATGCGCTGCACCTTGTCATGGCAGGCGGCCAGCATCTCGTAGGGGGCGGCAAAGCCCGCTTCAGGGCCGAGGCGGCCGGGCAACAGCGAAGGGTGGGCGATTCGGACAGAGGGTGTCATGGCAGACAGATCTGGCAACAAGGAGTCCCATCATGCGGCAAACCCGGGCCGATCGCCATGGGTGAGCTTTGGCAGCCGATCACGGCCAGCATCGGCGTGCCCCCACAGCCCGGAGGGTCAGGTCGACCTGCAGACCCTGCAGCAACGCGCCGACAGTGCCATGTACCAGGCCAAGGCCGCCGGTCGCAACCGGGTCACCCGCCTGGCTTGGTCGGGCGCCTGGATGGACAGCGCCATTCGGATTTCCGAACGCGCTCCGGCCACCAGATTCGGAAAGCCGAACGGCACCGCGGCCAAGGCCTGAAATTTCCTTTGCAAATCAAGCCTCTTTCGTCCCGCACAGACTGGCACGCTCCGTGCAAAACAGACAGCGGCCGCGCCCGGCGTGGCCCTGAATTTCCTGGAGACAAGAACTGACCCGATTCGCGCAGCGCCCCCTTCAACGGGTGGCCGGGCGTGGCCTGGGTGCGGCCTGGTCGACAGGGACTTCCGCCCCCTCGGACGACAGATCGCATCCATCGGAAAACAACATGAAACTCAATCGCTTGACCACCCTGGTCATCCTGGCCATGGTCCTGGGCGTGCTGGTCGGCTATGCCTGCCATGAATTCGCCCCCAGCCCCGAAGCCGCGAAGGACATCGCGGGCTATTTCAGCATCCTGACCGACATCTTCCTGCGCATGATCAAGATGATCATTGCGCCGCTCGTTTTCGCCACGCTCGCCGCCGGCCTGGCCAACATGGGTGACTCGAAGGCCGTGGGCCGCATCGGCACGCGGGCCGTGGGCTGGTTTCTGAGCGCCTCGCTGGTGTCGCTGCTGCTGGGTCTGGTGATTGCCAACCTGCTGCAGCCCGGCGCCGCCTTGAGCGTGCCGCTGCCCGACGTGGGCACGAGCACCCAGCTCAAGACCGGATCACTCAACCTGAAAGAGTTCATCACCCAGGTGTTCCCCAAGAGCATCGTCGAGTCGATGGCCAGCAACTCCATCCTGCAGATCCTGGTGTTCTCGCTGTTCTTCGGCCTGGCCCTGGGGCACCTGCACAACCAGGCGGCCCGCTCGCTGGTGGCCACCCTCGATGAGGTGGTGCACGTGATGCTCAAGGTCACCGACTACGTGATGCGCTTCGCCCCCGTGGGCGTGTTCGGTGCCGTGGCCGGTGCCATCACCACCCAGGGCATTGGCATGCTGAGCGTGTTCGGCCGCTTCATGCTGAGCTTCTATCTGGCCCTGGCCGCGCTGTGGCTGGTGTTGATCGCCGCAGGCTACCTGGTGCTGGGGCGCGATGTGTTCCGCCTGGTCAAGCTGGTGCGCACACCGATGCTGATCGGCTTTTCCACCGCCAGCAGCGAATCGGTCTACCCCAAGCTGATGGAACAGCTCGAGAAGTTTGGCGTGAGCCCGCGCGTGACGGGCTTCGTGCTGCCGCTGGGTTATTCGTTCAACCTCGACGGCTCGATGATCTACACCACCTTCGCGGCCATCTTCATCGCCCAGGCCTATGGCATCGACATGCCGCTGAGCGCACAGATCACCATGCTGCTGGTGCTGATGGTGTCGAGCAAGGGCATTGCCGGTGTGCCGCGTGCCTCACTGGTGGTGGTGGCCGCCGTGCTGCCGATGTTCAAGCTGCCCGAAGCGGGCGTGCTGCTGATCCTGGGCATCGACCACTTCCTGGACATGGGTCGCACCATGACCAACGTGCTGGGCAACGCGATTGCCACCGCCGTGGTGGCCAAGTGGGAAGGCGCGATCTCGCCCGTGGACCCGGCCCTGGCTGAAGCCGAAGAAGCGCTGCCGGTGGAAGGTGACGACAGCGCCACGGTCGCACGCGCCTGAAGCCATCCCGCCCCCGGGGGCTGGCGGCACTGCTAACATCCCCGTCAGCCGCCCATGCCCCCAAAGTCTCTCTTCAGCACCCTTGCACGCCACCTGCTGCGTGCACCGCGCTTTGCCCCCGTCCTGTTGCTGCTGCTGGCTCTGATGGGTCTGAGCAGCCTGGGGGCCTACCAGATGGCACAGCGCCTGGGCCTGGCCGACATGCAGGCCACCGGCCTGCACCGGCTGGACCTGTATGCCGCCAGCCTGGAGCGCGAAATCGGCAAATACGCCTTCCTGCCCGGCACCCTGGAGCTGCAGTCCGAGGTGCTCGACCTGCTGGCCCACCCCGCAGGCCAAAAACCGCCGAACAAGGTCAATGCCTACCTGGAGCAGCTCAACGACCGGGCCGGCACTCTGGCCATTTACGTGATCAACCCCCAGGGCCTGGTGCTGGCCACCAGCAACTGGCGCCGGGCCGACAGCTACCTGGGTGAGAACCTGTCGTTCCGCCCTTATTTTCGCGATGCCGTGGCCCAGGGCAGCGGCCGCTTCTTCGGCATCGGTACCACCCGGGGTGAGCCGGGCTACTACCTGGCCTCCACCCTGGTGGATGCCCACGGCACCCAGGGCGTGGCTGTGATCAAGGTCAGCCTGGACCAGCTCGAGCAGTCCTGGACCACGGTGGAAGCCCCGGTCCTGGTCAGCGACGAGAATGGCGTGGTCATCCTGGGCTCGGTGCCCGACTGGAAGTTCACCACCCTGCGCACACTGGACGAGGCCACCCGCAAGGCCTTCGACCAGACCCAGCAATACAACCGCCGCGCCTTGAAGCCCCTGGGCCTGCGTGAGCTGCGCGAGTTGGAGCACGGCGCACGCCTGGTCAGCATCGCGAAAGAGCGCCCCGAAATGGTCTCGGTCTACCCCGTGGCGGGGCGCTTTCTGGCGCAGTCGCGGGCCTTGCCCGGCACCCCCTGGACACTGACCGTGCTCTCGCACCTGGAACAGGTGGACGAGATTGCCCAAAGCCACGCCCTGATCGCCCTGATTGGCGCGGCCCTGCTGTTCGTGCTGGGCCTGATGCTCAATGAACGCCGCCGCCACCTGAAAGACAGGCTGGCCGCACGCGAGGCCCTGCAGGCCGCCCACGACGAGCTCGAGCGCAAGGTGGACCAGCGCACCGCCGACCTGTGGGCCAGCAACCACCGCCTGCAGGCCGAGGTGACGGAACGCACCCGAACCGAGGCCAATCTGCGGGCCGCCCAGGACGAGTTGGTGCAGGCCGGCAAGCTGGCCGCGATCGGCCAGCTGTCCACCGGCATCGCGCACGAGCTGAACCAGCCCTTGACCGCGCTGCGCACCCTGTCGGGCAACAGCCTGCGCTTTCTGGAGCGGGGCGACCTGGCCACCACCCGCACCAACCTCGAACGCATGGCGCAATTGGCCGATCGCATGGGTCGCATCACCGGCCAACTGCGCTCGTTTGCCCACAAGTCGCCCGCGGCCAGCCGCCCCGTGCCGCTGGACCAGGCGCTGGACAACGCCCTGGCCGTGCTCGAAGGCCGCATCGCCGAAAGCCAGGCCACCATCCAGCGCCCCTCCAACGGCCCCTGCCCGGTGGCCCTGTGCGACGGCAACCGCCTGGAGCAGGTGCTGATCAACCTGATCGGCAATGCGCTCGACGCGGTGCCCGCCCCCGAGCGGCCGCGCATCGACATCGCCTGCAGCCAGCAGGCTGACCGGGTGCAGGTGCAGGTACGCGACCACGGCCCCGGCCTGGCCGAGGCCGTGCAGGCCCATCTGTTTGAACCCTTTTTCACCACCAAGCAAGCCGGTGTGGGCCTGGGCCTGGGCCTGGCCCTGTCGGCCGGCATCGTGCGCGAGTTCCAGGGCAGCCTGAGCGGAGCCAACCACCCCGACGGCGGGGCCGTGTTCACACTCGAACTGCCCAGGGTCCCATCCGAGGCCTCAGAGGCTTCCGAGTCTCCCGACCCCATTGCCCCACCGAGCCCCAGCGAACCCCGCCTATGACTGATGCCCTCAAAGTCCTGATCATCGAAGACGACCCCGACATCGTGCTGGGCTGCGAGCAGGCACTGCAACTTGAAGGCATTGCCTGCGACAGCGTGGGCAGCGCCGAAGCGGCACGCCGGCGCCTGGGGCCCGACTTTGCAGGCATCGTGGTCAGCGACATCCGCCTGCCGCGCTGCGACGGCCTCACCTTCATGCGCGAGCTGATGGCCCTGGACCCGGAGCTGCCCGTGGTGCTGATCACGGGTCACGGCGACATTGCCATGGCCGTGCAGGCCATGAAGGATGGTGCCCACGACTTCATCCAGAAGCCCTTCGCCCCCGAATACCTGGTGGGCGCCGTGCGCCGGGCCCTCGAAAAGCGTCGCTTGGTGCTGGAGGTGCGGGAGCTGCGCCGCCAGTTGGCGCAGCGCGACACCATCGAAGGCCAGTTGCTGGGCCAGGCCCCCGGCATGCAACGCCTGCGCCAGATGCTCGCCGGCCTGGCCAGCAGCGCGGCGGATGTGCTGATCCAGGGCGAGACCGGCACCGGCAAAGAGCTGGTGGCGCGCTGCCTGCACGAGGCCAGCCCGCGCCGCCAGGGCAACTTTGTGGCCATCAACTGCGGCGGCCTGCCCGACACCTTGTTCGACAGCGAGATGTTCGGCCACGAGGCTGGTGCCTACACGGGCGCCGCCAAGAAACGCATCGGCAAGATCGAGCACGCCAACGGCGGCACCTTGTTCCTCGATGAGATCGAGAGCATGCCGCTGGGCATGCAGATCAAACTGTTGCGCGTGCTCCAGGAGCGCACCCTCGAGCGCCTGGGCTCCAACACGTCGATCCCCATCGACTGCCGTGTGATCGCCGCCACCAAGACCGATCTGCTGGCCCTGTCGGACCAGGGCGGCTTTCGGGCCGATCTGTACTACCGCCTGAGCGTGGCCACCGTGGCCCTGCCGCCGCTGCGTGAGCGGCGCGAAGACATTCCCTTGTTGTTTGAGCACTTTGCGCTGCAGGGTGCCGCGCGGCACCAACGCTCGGCACCCGAGACCAGCGGCGAGCGCATGCGCCAGCTCATGGCCTACCACTGGCCCGGCAATGTGCGTGAACTGCGCAACGTGGCCGAGCGCTGTGTGCTGGGCATTGAAGGGAGCTCGCCGCCGTTTTCGGGTGCTGGCGGCCCAGCCACGGCCCAGCCGCTGGCTGGCACGGTCGAGGCCTTTGAACGGGCCCTGATCGCCGACGCCCTGCGCCGCCACGGCGGCAGCCTGGCGCGCAGCGCCGAGGCCCTGGGCGTGGCCAAGACCACGCTGCACGACAAGATCCGCAAGCACGGGCTGGATCAGGGCGCGCTCTAAGCCTCTGAGATTTTTGCGGCTGTGCGCGGCTGGCTCAACCCGTCTGGCGCTGCAGCTCCTGCGCCAGCTCCTTGACGACCTTGACCAGGGCCATCAGATTGAATGGCTTGATCAGGTATTCATCCGCGCCGGCCTCGAAGCCTTCGTAGTGATGGTCCAGTCGCTCGCGGGCACTGACAATGATGATCTTGGGTTGGGGACCGCCCCTGGCACGGATGGCCCTGCAGACGTCAAAGCCCGTCATCCCGCCGGGCATCATCACGTCCAGCAAGATGATGTCCGGCTTTTTTTGCTCCCAGAGCACCATCGCCTGCGGGCCATCACAGGCCTCATGCACCTCCGCTGCCATGCCCTCTGTGGCCATGCGCAAGAGCTGGCGGATGTCTTCCTGGTCGTCGACGATCAGCAGTTTGATCATTGTCCGCCTCGCTGTTTGTGTCATGGCTTCAGGTCACCGACCCACGCATTGCAGATGCCGGCGCCCCGAAGGTGGCGGGCGGCGTGAGGCGCCATACTCCACGCCAGGGCAGGCCCCGAGCTGGTTGGCGCCGCACCTGCGCTCAGAACGACTCCCAATCCTCATTACCGCCGGCGGTCGCTTTGGCAGAACTGGTCAGCGCAGGGCTGGGGGCCTTGGCCAGGCTGGGCTGCTTGGGGGCTGCAGCCTTGGGCAGAGGCGCAATGGCCGGTGCCTTGCTGAACTGGCGCGAAGGCAGGGCTGCAGGGCTGGCATGCCCGACCCGGCTGGGCTGGCCGTCGATCTTGAACACCGACACCAGTTCAGCCAGGCGCTGCGATTGGTTCTTCAGGCTGTCTGCGGCAGCGGCGCTTTCTTCCACCAGTGCCGCGTTCTGCTGTGTGACCTGATCGAGCTGGTTCACCGCATCGCCGATCTGGCTGATGCCGCTGCTTTGCTCCATCGAGGCGCTGGAGATCTCGTTGATCAGCGCGCTCACGCGCTTGACCTGGTTCACGATGCCTTCCATGCTCTGGCCGGCCTCGTCCACCAGAACAGTGCCGTTCTCCACCTTCTCGACACTGGCGCCGATCAGGCTCTTGATTTCCTTGGCGGCTTCAGCCGAACGCCCGGCCAGGCTGCGCACCTCGCTGGCCACCACGGCAAAGCCACGGCCTTGTTCACCGGC
>Ga0209913_1001252_pt1 | contig 14947 bp, 10 predicted proteins | sample PersoiDNA2013203_FD_185805 | JGI IMG/M metagenome (GOLD analysis project Ga0209913, IMG submission 185805) | Permafrost soil microbial communities from the Arctic, to analyse light accelerated degradation of dissolved organic matter (DOM) -... | ecosystem: Environmental > Terrestrial > Soil >... | reverse complement strand
CGGTTGTTATCGCTCGTCGGCACAAGGGAGAACTCCCGTCAAATCCCGTCATCCGGCCAGCCCCAATAATGGGCCGCGGGGCCACACCAGGCCTTGTGCTGCCCAGAGTCGGCAGTGCCGTCAAAAGGGGTCCTCTTGTTTTTAGTGCAATTTAGGACGTTTCCGAACCCAGCATCCATGCGGGTTCCCAGGGGGCGGCCTCTTGGAACCCGCATGAATACTGGGTTTTCTGTCCCCCCCTCTCGCATCGCAACACGCAACTCGTGCTTGGTAGCCATAGCAACGATTTGACTTGAGCTTTGCCATGGCGTGGCTCTGGCAGTTGTCCACAGAGGTGGTGGACTACTTCGGGCATTTCGGGCTGCTGGCGGCGTCCAGCCTTTACGGCGGTTGGGTGCTGAAATTTTGAGCATTCTCCAAATCGGCGTTCTGTGCCGTCTTTCCGCACGCGCTCCCCACCACCTCGGGCGCCAGGGGGGCAGCCCCCTCCAATCCTTGCTAATAACACTTATCTAGTATTAATTGAAAAATTTGTTTGCCTTTATTGTTTCATAACGATATAAAACGTCGTAATTAAACTTGCAAATTGCCCTCTGACATGGCTCGCCCAGCGATTTCCACCGTGGCGGAGGTTCGCTCCGCAGTTCAAGCATTGCTGTCCGAGGCCGGAATCGGCGCATCGCCCTCCCGGCAATCTTTTCGCCGCGCAGTTTCCGTGCGCAAGGTCCGCGAGCGGCTGGGGGGCGGCAACCCGGCCACCCTTGGCCGAGAAATCAACCAGATCGAGGCGGAGTTGGCCCAAGGCGTGGACGCCATCCCCATTCCTGACTTGCCTGCGGACATTGCCGCGTTGATGACCCAACTTTGGCAAGCAGCTGTGGGCACTCAATTGGACGAGCTTCAGCAGCTGAGAATTCAAGCCCAGGCGGTCGCAACAGCGGCGCAGGACGAGCTTCAAGAATCCCGCCTTCGAAGCCAGGTGCTCCAGGAGGAGCTGGCTCAAATGCGCACGGCTATCGCTGATCGAGACATGCGTCTGGCACAGGCACAAGCGATAAACGCCTCGCTCGAAGAGCAGATCCAGGCCTTGCGGGGCGAACTGTCGGCCGCGCACCAAGAAGGCATGGCCCTGAAATCCCAACTCGAAGGCCTGACCCAGACGCAGGCCCAAGCCGTTGCGACCGCCCGAGATCGCTATGACGGGCTGTCCAAACAGTTACTCCAGGAAACGGCCCTGCAACGCCAGGCCGTTCAGCAGGAGGTCTCGCGCCTCGGCAACCAGCTCAAGTTTACCGAAAAGCGTGATGCGGCCCAGCTCCTGCGTTTGAATCAGCTCGAAGTTGAACTTCAGGAGTTGCGAGGGGAAAGAGACAAGGCCAATGGCGAAGCTGCAGCGCTACGCTACGTGAACAGCACCCTGCGAGCGCAGGTGGATGACATCGTGCAGACCATGAGTCTACCGGCACGGCGGGTCGGAAGCCAGGCCCCCAAGGCCGCGACCAAGAGTCCCAAAGGGCTCGGACAGATTCGCCTGACGTCTGCCAGCAAGACCAAGAGGCCTCCCGAATGAATACACCCAGTGTCGAGCGGTGGCTGGATCAGGGCGTGACGCCGCCCCATTGGCTTGCGGACTCGTCAGTGGCCAGGGCCACCTATTTGACCGAGGCACTTGGCCATGTCGTCTATGAGCGGTGGACTTGGCAAAGGCTGCTGAAGATCCATGGCACCCTTGCGGACGCCCGTCGAGCCAAGCCCAAGGTCTGCCGCCTCCTGATGGACCAAGCAGCCGTTGTGGAGTTCTGGCAACGAGGCAGCATGCACACGGTGCCCGAGACGGAGGCTCCCAGTGTCGAGCAAGTGGTGTTTGCTGTGCTGAAGACCCACCGTCGCCGCTTCAAAAAAGAAGGCGACGCCCCAAGTGGCGCAACGGAAATTTCGATCGCGGGCTCGAACATTGACGCTGCAGATCGCAGCATTCCCCTCGCCCTGGTTTCCTGGCTTGAGCGCTGCGGGCGCTTGCAAAACCCACACCCCCAAACCAACGCATTGGGGGCCGGAGACGATTTCAATGCCATGGCCGCATTTCTTCGAGAAAAGGCCAGCCGTTCTCGGCATACCTGGCGCGCTTACATGGCAGAGCTGGAGCGCCTGTATCGGTGGTGCGTGACACACGGACTGGGGCCGTTTTCTGACCTGACACGGCAGGACCTCCTGAGGTACAAGGTGTCGCTTCAACGCCCGAGTCTCGATGCCTCTGAAGAAGCGGCCACAGCCAAACCTGCTGATTCCTGCTTGAGCGACAAATCCCAAGCTCGTGCGGTCGCTGTACTGGCCAGTCTCTTTCAATACTGGCATTCAACCGGATACCTGCAAAGCAACCCGGCTGCTGGTTTGACGGGCGGCACGCGAGCCCAGGCCGGATTTGCCCCAACGAGGTTCGTGCCGGTTCTGTTGCTGAAGCAGTGCGATGCCTGGGTTGCAGGCAAAGCCGGTAGTGGCGATGACCTGAACGCTCACCGCCAAGCCGCTATTTGGTTTCTGTTCCGCTTCAGCGGCGCCCGCCTGGCCGAGTTGGCCTGGGATCCGTCCACCAGACTTCCTCGGCTCGAACTCGATGAAGGGGGAACTGGCCTGCTGATGGTGCAGGGAAAGGGCGCAAAGCCCCGCGCAATCCCTTTGCCCAGGGTGTGCAGCGAGCCGCTGAAAGCTTACCGAGTGGTGAGGGGCTTGAGCGCGCATACGCATTCTCAGGAACAGGTGCCACTTTTTCATGGGCGCAAGCGAGGCTATCTGGGGGCGACAGGGCTGTACAAGGAGGTGAAGTCCATTTTGTTGAGTGTTGCCAGTGATATAGAAGGAACGGATGCCACTGGGGCTCAACTGCTGCGGGGAGCCTCACCCCATTGGCTGCGTCACGCCTATGCCCGAACCCTGGTGGTGGACAAGCGGGTGCCACTTCCTGCTGCGCAGGCTCTGTTGGGGCATGCCTCGGTGCAAACGACCGCTGCTTATGCGAAAACCGATCTCACCCAGTTACGCGAGTTCGTTGAAGTAGGTTTTGACAACGCTGACACGATGCACTGCAGATGATCTCACTCCTATCTATTCTGTAAATATTTATATTCTTCGACTCTGAAGTTAATGATCGATGTTTATTTGTGGAAATCGAAAATCGCTACGGCAATGTGATCTCTGATTTTTGGCATTTTTCATATAGTGATGGATCGATTTCTATCTGAGTTCTAGAACACAAATGATCTATTGTCTTAGGTGCGGGAACAAAGGCGATGGCCGGGCCTTCTGGTTCTGGAATGGGCGCAACCCTCAAGGGGCCAGACCAAGTGCTGGCGGGTAACGATACTTCCGCTGTTTTTATCGGAGCCGTTCCGGGCCTTATGGATTGAGTTGGAGTAACTGGATCGGCTTTCGGGGTTGGTATTGATTCAGTCGTAATACCGGTCTGATTCGGGATAAGTTCGGCTGGTGCTGAACTTGTAGGGGCTACCTGTTGCAACACGATCTCTGATTCGGAGAAATCGACGACTTCCATAGATGCCCAGACGGGCTCAGCCGAAACGATTGGACCTCTCAGCGTAGTTGAATGGAGCAGCCAGGTACCAATAAGCACGTGTAAAGCCAGTACGAAAATGGATGCAACCACTAATCGGTATTGCGAAAGAGTGGATTTAACGTCCAATCGCATTTTTATTTGGAGGCGTTAAATGTTGCCGAAATTGAGGCTTTGTGCATACATAGCACCGCACTAGAAATGTCGTACTGGCTTATCTTGAAATCAATCAAAAATTCTGCATTGGAGGCTGATTTGAAACTCAAGACTGAGTGACAAGTCTCGACCTGTCGACCATATCGTTTTGCAACATAGATATTCAGGAGGGCTCCATGAGCCAACTCCTGAACATTATTTTTTGTGCGCATTACCATGAGAGGTATGCCTAAGTAGTCGAGATGGATTACTTGGCATTGCCAATAACTTTGTAATTTCTTTTGTCAATAACTTGTGTTTCCGTTGCACCTTTTTCTGTATAGGGAACAAATATTGTTACCGTGGACGTTTCAGGGATTTTCACCTTTGCACTAAATTTGTGGGGAGCGCCCGCCGAAACAGTGGCGGGACCATCCATCCCCAAGGATGTACCATCTGCCCCTTGAATAACAAGAGTGAGATCGCCCCCATCTTTAACATTTCTGGCTTCTGCGAGAACTTCAAAATTAACCTCTTGCCCAGAAAGCAGTGCCACCTCCCCCGATGGACTAGCATTCAATATTATCACTTGCGGCTGCGGTTCGACTTTTGAGCATGCCATTAAAAAAAATGGAATCAACAAAAAATAGGTGAATTTAATTTTCATATTAATCTTTACTTGCATATCAATTTGCACGCCTGACCAGGAATAAGCGGAACTTTGATTAATTGCCCGACAGTCTTACTGCAAGACCATTTGCAAATCCCATTGTTGATATCATTTTGAATCTGGTCGTTGGTTCTATTCTCATTTTTGGCCGGCAAAACACCTGCGACGCACTCTGGAGTAGCCGGTATTTTAAGGTCAGATGGTTCATTTGGATTGAGGGCGCATTTATAGACTTGGCCACCGGGATTGTTTGGGTCAGCAATCGCGGTGTAGCCTGGACCACACATGGCGTCTAAACCTCGGGGATCAATCAAACCAACCGGATTTCCGCCGACATATAGGTAAGTATTAATGCCCCCAGCCAACCCAATAGGATCGCTCTGCGCGTAGCGCCCAGCACCAGGAATGTAATCCCGATTCAGGTTGTAGTGCATCCCCGACTCCGCGTCAAAAACTTGACCCGGAAACCGCAAACTGAACGCGAAATTGCCCGCCCCGCTGGGGTTGCTGTCCGCCTTGGTTGTCCCAAACGGCTCCGCAAACCAGCTCCAGCGCATCACGTTGGCGGTATCCATCACGACGCGAGGTGCATTCAGATGATCGGTGTGGATGAAATACGCAAGCGGCGGGTTGAGCGTGTTGGCCGGGTCCGGCGTGAACACGGCCACGGGCAGGTCGCCCAGCCACACGTATTCACGGATTGGCGTACCGTTGACGTCGTACTCGCCCAGCAGGTGGTCCTGCGTGTCGTAGGCGTAGGTGATGGTGGCACCTGCGCCGAGCGAGCTGCTCTTGCGCACGCGATGGCCAGCGTTGTCATAGGTGTAGGTCGTGACAGTGCTTCCCGCCGTGAGGGTGGAGAGTCGCCCACGCAGGTCATAGTTCAGCGTGTAGTTGCCGTCAGCGGTCGCATTGCCGGCCGCGTCGTAGCTCAGGCTCACCGTTGGGTTGCTCAGGGCCATCAAGCGATTGCTGGTCGCGTCCACGGTGTAGGGTGCAGGCGCTCCGCCATTGAGTGCAACGCTGGTGCGGTTGCCATTGGCATCGTAGGTGAAGCCCCATTGGGTAGTGGCCGTATTGGCCTGCGTTATGCGACCCAAGGCGTCGTAGACAAACTGTTGGTTGAGATCGGCCACAGGCGAGCCGGTGCTTGCACCAGGTGCAGCCAGGTAGTGGTTGTACCCCGTGATGCGACCCGCTGCGTCGTAGCTCACGTCACGCAGGTACGGGCCCAGTTGATATCGCACCATTTGCCCATTGGTGTCAAACACCCGGGTGTGGCTGACTGTGCCGCTGCCCATGACCCAATTCCAGCTCTGCGGTGCTCCAAACGGAAGATGCTGGATATTGGCCAGCAGAGACTTGACGGTCCCGCCGCTTTGCGCTGCAAGGCCAATAGTTGTGGGCAGGCCGTTGACGTAACTGATGCTCACGACCCGCCCCGAGGGGTAACCCACGCTGGTGACGTGACCTGCCGCGTCATAGGTGTAGGTCACGGCCGCCACCAGGGGCGTCGGGTTTTGGTTCAACGAGGCATTGATGGTTTGGGTGCTGGTCAGCACGCGACCCAGTGGGTCATAGGCAAGCTGGGTGCTCCCTTCAGGGAAGGTGGCTGTGGTCAAGCGGCCGACACCGTAGCTAAAGCCTGTCCCGGTCTGGTCATATGTCCACTGGTAGGTTTGCGTCCCTTGCCCCGTTTGGCTGTAAGTCACCGAGGTGGGGCGATTCAGTGCATCGTAGTTGTAGCTCGATTGCGCACCTCGGCTGTCAGTTCGCATGCTCAGGTTGCCGGCCACGTCGTAAGCCAGGGAGGCTACACCGGTGTCTGGACTGCCAATCTGCAAGGGCTGGCCAAAACCATCGCGCGGGGTACTCGTCACCAAGTTGCGTGGATCGGTCACGGTGGTCACGGAATCATTGGCGTCGTAGGACAACGCTGTGATTCCATTGCCCGGATCCACCACTTGCTTGGTTCGATTCAAACCGTCATAGGCAGCTTTTGTCGTCAAGGCAAGACCACTGACATCGGGCGCGACGGTTGTCTGAGTCGCGTTGCCGTTGTTGTCGTACGCATAGCTGCGCACCACGGCCGGAGAGGTCTGAGCTGCAGGGATCGTCACGGGCGCCGCAGTGACCTGGAGATTGACCCCTGCAGAGGTGACTGCTGAGTTGTACGAGTCGCCTGCGTAGGAGGCCGTGATGGTGTGAGTGCCAGTGACAGTGAACGGAAAACTCAGCGTTGCCACGCCACTGCTGATTGAGGAAGTACCCAGAGTCGTTGTTCCGTCTTTGAACACAATCGAGCCCGTTGCGCTGCTCGGTGTCAATGTGGCCGTCAGCTTTGCGCTTTGATTGACGACAGCCGGCATCGGGGTGATCGTCAGCTTGATGACGGTCGTCGCTTGAACAGTTTGGGTCAGTGCACTGGAAGTGCTGGCTGCATTGGCCGTCGAGCCTGAATACTTTGCCGTCAAGCTGTGCGGGCCGGACGTGCTGAAGGTCCCTGAGTAGGTTGCAGCGCCTGCATTCAGAGTGCCGGTGCCGAGGACCGTTGTACCGTCCAGGAAGCTGACCGTGCCTGTCGCACTGCTGGGACTGACGGTTGCTGTCAGCGTCACGCTTTGGTTCGTCCAGGCCGGGTTGAGCGACGAGCTCAGCGTTGTCGTCGTTGCTGGCAAGCTTGTGACCTGCTGCGTGAGCGCGGCCGAGGTGCTCGATCCGTAGGTAGACGATCCGCCGTAGCTGGCGGTCAAGCTGTGAGAGCCTGCAGTCGAGAAACTTGCAGACAGCGTGGCTGTTCCTGAGGTGAGACTGGCAGTCCCTAATGTGGTTGACCCGTCCTTGAAAGTGATCGTGCCGCTGGCCGCTGCAGGACTCACCGTGGCGGTCAGCACTGTGCTTTGGCTGACGGCTGTGGGGTTGGTGCTCGACGTCAAACTCAGCGAAGTTGAGGTCAGATTCACGGTCTGGCTCAACGCGGAAGACGTGCTGGTCAAATAGCCTGTGGCCCCCGCATATACCGCCGTCAAGGAATGGGCCCCTGATGTGCTGAAGCTGGTGTTGAGCGTCGCCTTGCCGCTACTCAAATTGGCCGTGCCCAGGACCGTTGTGCCATCCTTGAAGGTCACGGTGCCTGTGGCCGCCGTCGGTGTCACCGTGGCCGTCAAAGCGGTCGATTGGCCGACACCCGATGGATTCACGGATGAGGTCAAAGCGGTCGTTGTGGACGTCGAGGTTGAAACAGTCACCGCCACCGCACTGGAGGTGCTGGTTCCATAGTTGGTTGATCCACCATAGACCGCCGTGATGCTGTGGCTTCCTGACGTGCTGAAGGAGGTATTCAGCGTAGCAGCGCCGCTTGCCAGATTGGCCGTTCCCAGCGTGGTCGTGCCATCTTTGAAGGTAATGGACCCCGTCGCGGTGCTTGGGGTCACCGTGGCGGTCAGTAGTGTGGATTGACTCTTGGCGACAGAAGTCGGACTGATGCTCAGGGCAGTCGTCGTTGTGCCTGCCGTGACGGATTGAGCCAACGATGACGAAGTGCTCGTCGCATAGGTTGAGGAGCCACCATAGACCGCTGTCAGGGTGTGGCTTGCTGCGGTCGAGAAGCTCACGGTCAGCGTCGCCTTGCCACCACTCAAGGTTGCACTGCCCAAAGTCGTGCTGCCATCTTTGAAGGTAACGCTGCCGGTCGCTGCCGATGGCGTCAAAGTGGCTGTGAGAACTGTGTTCTGGCCAACCTTGGATGGGTTAACGGACGACGTGATTTTTGTCGTGGAAGACGTCAGTGCGTATGCAGAGTTTCCGAAGGCAAGCAGTGACGCCACGAATACTAAGAAAAGTGAGCGGATGACTGCGCCAGAGGACAAATTTCTGAAGATTTTATTATTCAACATGCTCATTCCCCCCCTGTTGTTTTTTGGAGCAAACCTAGGTCGCTGAATGCTCTGTTGACTTGTCTGATCAATACATTGTTTGACGTGCTAATGGTTTCTGCTACACGGCCACCTGCACCATTCAATGTGTAGGCAATCTTGTTCCCAGAAATATCAACAATACCGGTCAAACGCTGCGCAAGATCATATTGAAGAGTGACTGAGTTGTTGTCCGGAAAGGTGATTCCCGTGAGAAGTCCACGGAGGTCATAAGTAAACGTGGTTTTCTGACCAGCGACGGTAATGGTTGCTACTTTGCGACGATCAGTGTATGTGTAACTAGATTCAACTCCATTGGCATCCACCTTGTGGAGCAAGAAGCCATCTGCATCATAGTTGTCGTATTTCGTAACCTGACCCAGGGGGTTTGTCTCAGTGGCCACCAAACCCAACGAGTTGTAGGTGTACTGGGTGGTGTTTCCACGAGGATCTGTCTGGGTCAGCGCATTACCAAAAGAGTCATAAGTCCAAGACCATTTTCTTTCGATGCTGGTCGCGTTATCCACTTCACTTCGACTCAGAAGGTTGCGATTGGCGTCGTATATGTAGTTAGTCGTTTTATTCGGGCCTGCAACCTGGACGGGCACTCGATACGTCGGGTGCCATTGGATGGTAGTCTTGCGCTCGATCGCTTGGCCACTTGCTTCAACGATTTGAGTTGGTAGATTACGCGTGTAGTCATAGGCGACAACTTTGGCATTGCCATTGAAATCGGTCGCTTGCGTCGTCAACCCAGACGCAGGATCGATAGTCTTTGACGATGCGTTGCCAACGCAACCGATGCACGGGGTATCTTGTCCAGAAAAGAGGACACGACCTTGTACATTCTGAAAATTTAGAGTCCTGCTGGTTCCCAACGCATTGGTGATCTTGGCGCTGGCGATGGTTGATCCACTGGTGTCTGTGGTATAGCTCACTGCAGCAGTGTTTGCGCCGCCTGGTTGTACTGCCGTTATTGCACGACCAGAATCATCATAGGTCCAAGTCTGATAGACATTGTTATACGCATCAGTAACTGATGTTAAGAGATTTGGAAATGTAGTGTTTCCATAGGTGTAAAAGCTTGTGCTTTGTGTGGCTTGGTTCATGCTTGCTGAAGCCAGTTGATAGTACGGGGCCCAGTAACTGAATCCGATACTCCATCCACCGGTCGAGCTGGCGTTCAATATCGCGCCCACAGGTTTGTATGGGAACATTGTCCCAAAATTTATTCCAATGCCAAAATTATTTCTTACAGATGAAAGGTGATCGCGCTGATCATAGGTGTACTGAACATATTTTCCATTTGGTGATCGAATGAATAGAATTTTTCCGTTGGCGTCATAATATTCCACATCATCATTGGCGTTGGTGAGTTGCCATACACTCCCATCACTTGATGGCGAGGAGAGTTGCACTAGCTTTTCAATGACTGTCGAATTGGAAGTCCAAACATTGTTGGAGTCCTTGGTGAAGGTTAGCACCCTACCGTCAGCGCGGACTATATTTGCAGTCGTTTTTAATGTGTTTGCGACGATTTTTTGGCTGTAATTGTGAAACCACGCCCCATGCGCTGAGTTGTAATAGCGAATGAAGTGCATTCCCACTGGGCTGGTGAAATCTTGTTCTTTTAGGAAAACACTCCCAGTACTGGCAATGATGGGATCTCCAGCTTCTTCGACTAATTTGCAAGTTTGGGAGCCAGTGTCGTCAGATGACGCATCTTGATCAAGCCCCGGCAAGCCACCTGTTGGGCCGGCTCCTGGCTCTCCTCGTGGATCACCAAGGTTCTGAAATGGTGATGTGGGAGTTGTGTTCACCGGGGCGTTGGGTGGGCAAGGGTAGAAGCCATTGGTGCCGTTCTCACAACTCTGGGGAACATCATCACTAGCACACGCCAATCCAGTTGAGTCAATTGAATATCCATACGCGCAACTGAGCACCAAATTCAATGAAATTGTGTAATATGGGGTTAGTGGCATCCCTTGGTTTATGTAATTCATTGCCGAAGTAGATAAGCCATAGTTTTCATTCGTTTTGAATTTAATGAAACACCTTAATCCTGATTCGAGAGATGTCGAATCCACTGCGAACTGACTGGGTTGAGGATATGCCGGTGTATAGTAACGGTACCCACTGTAGGAGACAGTTGTTATCCACCAGGATGGTAGGATCCGTAAGTAAGGGCCTTGCGCATCTGCTGCAGCCGTGCAAGCCTCTTGCATGCTATTGTAAGGACCAATACCTTTATTGGTTGGATAGAATGAATTGTAGTAGGCAAGTTGCTCGACGGAGTCAGTTGGTAACCCCCAGGCTGATCCCATGGCAGCTGAGTATCTTTCATTGACTGCAATGGCAGATATTGGTACAATCATCGTACAAATAATTAATATTTGCCAAATCCATTGGTTGAATATATTTGCTGGTTTTGATTTATTCATTTTCCCTCCGGCCTTGCTATGTTTTACGTGTTTTCGTAGTCAGTTCGAGTCCATTTGGATTATGGATTCTGGTTTCATTTAGGACAACAAAACTGTTCGTTTAGTGTGTAAGTTGTCTTCTTGGATCCAAGGTACTACATTCATGACAGATATGGATTGTCCCAAGCTCAGCCAACCGAATTTCGACGGTGTCATTTTCGTGCCTGATGAGATAGGTTTTCAACAATTTGAGCGCCGTCGGGTTGCCAAGAAAACGTTCCGGGCTCTTCAATAAGACAAGTCAGAACAGCATTAGTTGTTCCCTCGTCCACGATGCCCTGGCCACCGGTGGCTGAACCTGCGCAATTGTTGAGTTTGTTGTCTGGCCAGAGAAAGCCTGTTTGAATGCACATCCCGTACCCTTGGGCGGAGATGTTGGGCTCAACGCAACGAGGTGTTCCGTCCGAAGCGTTGCCCGTGCATTCAGCGGGGTATGCATGCGCGGGTTGTGCAAACCCGACCAGCGTCAGCACCACGAAGAGAGCGAAGGCCGTCAATGGCCAAAATTTGGACGCAATCACGCCCCCGAGTCGCAACAACCCCATCTTTCCTCCCTCGTGACGCACGGTTCACATTTCTTTATCTGGATCGGTGGATGCTATCAAATTTACTAAAAAGAGACCACAAGAAGAGAAATTTCACTTTTCCAAAGGTTGCATGCACAGCGCCCTTGTTCAACATCGTGGCCGCCAAGCATCGCGCCGACGATCGCCGGAAGAACTCTTGGCGGAGGCCTGAAGTAACAAGTCAATCCGAGCAGCCAGCCGGTCCCAGACTGAAGACGGATGGACTCCCTTAAGTCGGTTCACCGCTCCATTGCTACCCGGGCAGGCTCCGCCATGCCTTGATGCCTCACTCACAGCGAACTGTTGCAGGGGCTTTTGTGCTGGTGCTGCAGAGATCGCTTCTCATGCAGAGCGCCACCGTCCAGGAGTGGCGCTTTGCGCGGAGCTGGGCATGATGCGCTCCGCAAATTTCTCAATCGGAAAATCAAACGTGCCCCGCAAATTGATGCCTTGGATGTCGGTCGGGGCCACCCGGCGCATATCCACAGGCAGCGGCGTGCCCCCCGCCTGACGAATCCTCTCCAAGGCCGTTTGCATGTGGCTGGCATTCCAGGCCATCACCGCATTGCTCAACAAGCTCAGCGCCGACGAAACCGCAGCCAAAGACTCGTGTCGCTTGGACAACTGCGCCGGCACCTTTCCCGAGTGGATGGCCCGCTGCAACGTGTGGCTGGACTCGCCCCGGTTGAGTGCATGGCGGACCTCGGCGCGGAATCGAGGGTTCAACAAGTAGTCAATCAGGTAGATGGTGCGCAGCAGAAGGCCAAACTGGACGCCCCCATCGTAGATGGCCTGGCCCCTTGCATCGGAGCCAAATCGGATCAAAGCCTGCACAGCACTGCACTTGCCGCTATGAACGGAGGCGGCCACTCGGACCAGGTCGTCGTAGACGTCATGGCACTTGCTGATGTCAATATCGCATTTCAGAATCGGTGCCAGAGAGATGGGGGATTGGTATCCCTTCAGGGCATGCAACTGCCGGTGCTTGATGTCGGCCAGGTGGGGGCAAAGGTCGCAGTGCAGCAGCTTGCCCAGCGCCATCGCGAAATCTGTGTAGCCGTGGGTGTCCACGGCCAGTTGGCTGATGTTCTCCACTGCGGTTTGGCGGACCATCCCCTCCAGTGCAACCCCTGCTTGGCGCTCGTTGAGCACAATGGGCTGGTCGTAGATGATGCCCCACCCATCACGCACGTGTGTATAGACGCCCACAGAGGCCGTCTTTCGACGTGGGTCAGCTCTGGCCTGCCAGATGGCGCGTTCGGTTTCCAAACTCATCATGTCTGACGAAGCCAGGTCTGAACGGCCCCAGTGCTTGGCAATCTCGAATCGGTGCAGGTACTGGACCACCGCGTCACTGGCCTGCCGCAATCGGCGTTCGTCGCTCAACCGTTTCATCGTTTGACGCACTGCATCGGCAGTCAGCTCCGGGATCATGCGTGAGACCTCGGCGGCCGACATGGATGTGCCGTGTGCCAACACCGCCGCATAGACCATCAGCAGTTCACGCCGACTGTGCGGCTCACGGCCCAGCAAGATCCAGCTGAACCGGACGGCACTGTCGACTTCCAGTGCGATTTCAGGGAGTTGGCCAAGCTGCCGCGTGCTCATGAGGGCTCTGCGCAGCTCAGCCACTCGCAGGTCCTCCGGGCTGGGCGGCTGACGCTCATAATGCATGCCCTCCGAATCGACAAGCACCTTGCCTTGCTGCGCCGCGAGGTCAAATTCGGCCAGCCGTTCCTCCAGATGTTCCACGATCGGCCCGAAAGTTTCTGCCGGATCACGGGAGAGCTTCAGGTGCCCATAGTAGGTATTTCTGTGAACGTCCCAGTGCTCCTTGGAGATCAGCAAGCTGGCTTGGCTGCGGAAGGAGAAGCTGTGGGCCAGGTACACAGATCCATTGCGCAAGGCGACGCGCAGGGCGAACAGGGTCGCCCATTCAAATGCGGCTAACGCTTTGGCTCGATCAGGGTTTCCAATGGCCTCCTGCCAGCGGCGGCCCAGTTTGATGGCAGGCACCTGGAGCAGGACATTGGATTTTTTGACGTAGAGCACTCGCAAGAGCGCCAATGCCTCAATGACGGGATGGTCCCCCTGCGCTTCAAGCGGCAAGGCCTGCAAGCGAGCCAAAATCGCTCGGGCCTGGCGAGGGTGGTCAATGAGGTAGGTTCGAGCCACAGCGGTTCGGCTCACCTTGTTGTCTTTCAAGGTCGCGTTGGCCAGTTCGCAGAGTTGGGCTTTCAGATCTTCATGGGACAGCCCTTCCTGGGTGGCCAGTGCTTTCACGGCCTGAGCCAGTTCTTTGAGCTGTGTTTGAGCATCGGTGTAGCAGGGCTCGGTGTTTCGAGCAGCGTCGTTCGCCATTTTTCTGATCCAGCGACGCAGTATCGTCAGCAGTTCGTCGGAAGACACGCACAAAGCGTGGCGAAGAAAGCAGGCCACCTCAAGAGTCCGACGAGCAGATGTCACCCGCTTGCTGGCCGAAGGGGAGCGATTCGCACAGCGCCTCGCATACTGGCGAACGGTGACATCCGTGACATCTTCTGGCCAGTGATCGGCAACGCCCATGGCGCGCAGGTGCTCAATCTTTTTGAAGAGCTGGCTCATTTGCACAGTCGATTGTTTCAATGGAGCAGCGGCCAACCACGTCTGCAGCGGAACCCCATCCGCCTCACGGGGCGTCACCAGGGCGCGATCCCACGCGTCCAGTTTGTGAACTGTGTAGGCCCGAATCAAGTTGCCGATCTGGACCGATTCGAAGCTGATTTGCACGCTGGCAATGATGCTGCGGAGTTCTCGATCGGAGATCAACAAGATCCGATGTTCATAGAACCAGCGTTTGAGGTCTGGCAGCAAAGAGCGGCGATCAGCTCGTCCTGCCATCGTCTCGCGCAACCAACGTACGACATACCGTTGTTGGTGCTCAGTGATGCGCTGAAACCCCAGACACCCATAGGCCAGCTGTTGGTGATCAGCCAGTGTTCTCGGGCGCCCCAGGTACAGGGAGTGCAGGTTACCGATTTCTGGGGCATCAACACCGAGTTGCAGTCCCAGATGAGTCCACAGCTCTTTTGGAACCTGTTCAAAGGCGCTCAGCGTCTGGCCAGTCATGCGCAGGAAGCCGATTTGCAGAGCCAGCGCCAAGCGGTGAAGGGGTTTGCGCAGGGAGCGAATCGCAGCCAGCTCAGCCGCACTGAAGGAGAAGAACGTGGTCAGCTCGAAGTCGTCAAGACTCGGGGGGATCTCACGCAGTCCCAGGTAAGGGGCTCTCCAATGGTCCATCGGGGACTCCAGGCGATTGATGTGTGGGGCAGCAATTATTGATGCGCTCCATCCCCGGCCTCAAGCATGGGCTCAAGAAAGACTGATGAAAAAGTGGGCAGTCTTGTGGGTCAGCCGCAGCGTGGCGGGATTTCTGGATAGGGGGGGGTCAGAGAACCCAGCATCCATGCGGGTTCCAAGGGGACGACCTCTGGAAACCCGCATGGATGCTGGGTTCCGAAACGTCCCAAATTGCACTAAAAACAAGAGGACCCCCAAAAGAGCCCCATTAAGACCGAGGACGCGGCGGGGTCTCGACCGCGCGCCGTGGATCAAGGCAGTGCCTGCCCGACGTG
>Ga0209913_1001248_pt1 | contig 14963 bp, 13 predicted proteins | sample PersoiDNA2013203_FD_185805 | JGI IMG/M metagenome (GOLD analysis project Ga0209913, IMG submission 185805) | Permafrost soil microbial communities from the Arctic, to analyse light accelerated degradation of dissolved organic matter (DOM) -... | ecosystem: Environmental > Terrestrial > Soil >... | reverse complement strand
GCCGGCTTTTTCGTGCGCGAGCGTTCATCGATGAATATGCCGGCGCCGCAGCCTGAAGTGGTAGCGCAGCCGATGGATGTGGTGTGGCTGATCCGCAATATGTTCCGCCAGAAGCCGCCCCATCATGCTCCCGGTTCCGGCATGCTGCCCAATGACTGGCTCGATGGGGAACTGGTGGCGCGCGCCCTGCGCGACGTGGCGCGCCAGCCTGGTTCCCTGCTGCTCAGCTATGGTTCGCCGCAAGGCTTCTTGCCGCTGCGCCAGCAGCTGCAACTGAAGCTGGCGGGCCTGGAAATCGCTTGTCCGCCCGAGCAGCTTGTCACCACGGTGGGCGTGATGCAGGCGCTGGACCTGGTGGCGCGCGAATTTGCCCGTCCCGGCGACACCATCTTTGTCGACGATCCTGCGTACTGGCTGATGTTCGGCGCCTTTGCGGCCATGGGCATGCGCGTGATCGGCATCCCGCGCCTGGCCGATGGCCCCGATATCGCCATGCTGGCCGAGCTGGCAGCCCTGCATCAACCCAAGCTGTATGTGATCAACTCGGTGCTGCACAATCCCAGCTCCACCTCGCTGTCGGCGGCCAAGGCTTTCCAGGTGCTGCGCCTGGCCGAACAGCACGATTTCCTGGTGGTCGAAGACGATATCTATTGCGACATGCATCCGGGTGGCGGGCAGCCGGTCACGCGGTTGGCCGCGCTGGATCAGCTGCGCCGCGTGATATACCTGGGTGGCTTTTCCAAGAGCCTGTCTGCCAACCTGCGCGTGGGCTTTATCGCCACTTCGCCCGAACGGGCGCAGCGCCTGGCCGACCGCAAGATGCTGGCCACGCTCACCACCAGCGATATCGGCGAGCGCGTGGTCTACCAGGTGCTGTCGCAAGGCCATTACCGCAAGCATGCGGAGCGTCTGCGCGCACGGCTAGACAAGGTGCGCGAGGCAACTTACCGCCGCATCGAGCAGGCCGGCTTGCGTTTTGATCCTGCGCCGGCCGGCATGTTTGTCTGGGCCGACGCCGGCTGCGACACCAATATGCTGGCTGAAAAAGCCCTGGGGGTAGACCTGGTGCTGGCGCCCGGCAGCCTGTTTTCACCGCGCCAGCTGCCATCGACCCGCATGCGGCTGAACCTGGCGACGGTGCAGGATGACAGGGTCTGGGCGTTTTTTGAGCGTGCATTAGGGTAGAGGGCTTGAAATCACTTATTCAATCCCCAACTTCGTAAAATCCGTCCCATCCACCACAAGACTATGAGGTAAAAATGGCTGTCTCCGAAAAGCAAACCCTGGGTTTTCAGACTGAAGTCAAGCAAATGCTGCATCTGATGATCCACTCCTTGTACTCCAACAAGGAAATCTTCTTGCGCGAATTGATTTCGAACGCGTCCGACGCGGCCGACAAATTGCGCTTCGAAGCGATCGATAACGATGGCCTGTATGGCAACGATCACGAATTGAAGATCAAGGTCAGCTTCGACAAGGATGCGCGCACCATCACCATTTCCGACAATGGCATCGGCATGACCCGTGACGAGGCGATCTCGCACCTGGGCACCATCGCCAAGTCGGGCACCAAGGAATTCTTCGGCAAGCTGTCGGGCGACCAGCAGCAGGACGCGGCCCTGATCGGCCAGTTCGGCGTAGGCTTCTACTCGGGCTTCATCGTGGCCGACAAGATCACCGTTGAAACGCGCCGCGCCGGCGCCGCCGCGCTTGAGGCCGTACGCTGGGAATCGGCAGGGGAAGGCGATTACAGCATCGAAACCATCGAAAAAACCAATCGCGGCACGGACATCATCCTGCACCTGCGCGAAGGCGAAGACGAGTTCCTGTCGAGCTGGAAGATCAAGTCGACCATCCGCAAATACTCGGACCATATCTCGCTGCCTATCGTGATGCAGAAAGAAGAGTGGGACGACGAGAAAAAGGAAACCGTCGCCAAGGATGAACTGGAAACCGTCAACCAGGCCAGCGCCCTGTGGGCGCGCAGCAAGTCCGAGATCACGCCGGAACAGTACGACGAATTCTACAAGCACGTTTCGCACGACTTCCAGGCGCCGCTGACGCACACGCATAACCGCGTCGAAGGCCGCAGCGAATACACGCAGCTGCTGTACATTCCGGCCAAGGCCCCATTCGATATGTGGGACCGCAACAAGCGCGGCGGCATCAAGCTGTACGTCAAGCGCGTCTTCATCATGGACGATGCCGAACAACTGATGCCGACCTATCTGCGTTTCGTCAAGGGCGTGATCGATTCGTCCGACCTGCCGCTGAACGTTTCGCGTGAAATCCTGCAGGAGTCGCGCGACGTCAAAGTCATCCGTGAAGGCTCGACCAAGCGCGTGCTGGGCATGCTGGAAGAACTGGCGAACGCCGACGAGCAGGATAAAAAAGACAAGTACGCCACCTTCTGGAAAGAATTCGGCCAGGTGCTGAAAGAGGGTATCGGCGAAGACGCGTCCAACAAGGAACGCCTGGCCAAGCTGCTGCGCTTTACCTCGACCGCCAACGACAGCGACGAACAAATCACCTCGTTCGCCGACTACGTGGCGCGCATGAAAGAAGGCCAGGACAAGATTTATTACGTCACGGCGGACAATTACGCCGCCGCCAAGAACAGCCCGCACCTGGAAATCTTCCGCAAAAAAGGTGTTGAAGTGCTGCTGCTGACGGACAGAGTCGATGAATGGATGCTGTCCTTCATCCAGGACTTCGAAGGGAAGGAACTGGTGTCTGTCGCCAAGGGTGGCCTGGACCTGGGTGCGCTGGAAGACGAAGCGGAAAAGAAAGAGCACGAAGAAACGGAAACCTCGTACGCCGACCTGGTTGGCAAGATGAAGACCGCCCTGGCCGACAAGGCCAAGGACGTGCGCGTAACGTTCCGCCTGACCGATTCGCCAGCCTGCCTGGTGGCCGACGAAAATGAATTGTCGGGCAACCTGCTGCGCATGCTGAAAGCGGCAGGCCAGAGCGCGCCGGAATCGAAGCCTATTCTGGAGATCAACCCGAACCATCCGCTGGTGACGCGTCTGAAATATGAAGATGCAGAAGGCGGCAAGTTCGGCGATTGGGCCAACATCCTGTTCGACCAGGCCTTGCTGGCCGAAGGCGGTTCGCTGGCCGACCCTGCCACCTTCGTCAAGCGCCTGAACGAATTGCTGCTCAATTCGGCGAAGTAAGCCCGTTTTGCAGCAGTAGACTAGCCGGCCCTTTCTGCATGAAAGGGCCGGCTTTTTTTTCTAGGTACGACATGAAAATCCGTCTGATCACCGGCCTGGCCGTGCACGCGCTGGGCTGTTTGCTGTTTGTCTTCCTGAGCTGGCTGGGTTTTTATCTGTATACCCAGCTATTTGGCGGCCTCGGTTCTGTCGGCATCGCCGGTGCGAAGGCCTGGCTGCTGGTGTTTTATGCTTATGCAGGCATGAATCTTCTGCTGGCGCTGCTGCCGCCCGGCGGCATCAAACCTTGGCTGTGCACCTTGCTGGGCGCGCTGGTACTGGCCTATCTGCTGCGCCATCATCCTTTGCGGGCGATTTATTTCAGCGTGCTGGCGGGTGGCTTGAGCTGGCTGGCGGTTCTGGCCAGCCAGAAGCTGGCGCTACGCCTGCAGGCTTGAAGGGCAGGCAGATGGCCCGTGCCATCCATGCCTGGCAAGAGAACCAGCAGATGAGGTATTGATGGATTTGTCATTATTGAGCTCATCATAACAGTGCCGGCTGGCGCCGTAGTGTCCGCACACTTTGCCTGGCAACGGCGCGGCATGGGCGCTGGCGCCGTGCTAGAATCACCGACGCGCCATGCGTGGCCGGAACGACGGTCAAATCCCGGACAGACAGAAACATGTATATCACCTTATCAAACTACCGCACTTGGGGCGGCGCCTTGCTGGCAGCGTCCTGCGTTCTTTCCCAGCCCGCCAGCGCGACGGCGGCACCTGCGGTCGTGGCGATGCCAGCGCCCAAGACCTTGTCTTCCCTGCTGTCCGGTGGGCCCTTGCCGCGCTTGAGCGAAGATCCGCAGGTGCGCGCCGCGCTGTTTGATTTTTTCGGCTATACGCGCGGCAGCTATACGGAAGATGATGAACTGGTGCTGGACCAGGCATTTGAATCCATCAGCGACCGGCGCGATGCGACGCGCACCGTGCTGCCAGATGGCCGTCAGTTGCTGGCGTCGATGAACGACCGCAACCAGGGCCGCGAACGGGGCGCCATCCTGGTCGACAAGCGTGGCGAGATTATCGCTTTTGGCCTGGTCAATGGCCATTGCCATTTGCAGGCGCAGCCTGGCCAGCCCTTGCTCAAGGTGTGCAATCCCGACCCCAAGGCCGTGCTGACGATATTTCATAAAAAAGGCATGCTGGTAGGCGAGGCCGCGCCCTTGCTGGCGTGGGCAAAGCAATTGCCGCCCATGCTGGCGCTGATCGCCAATGACGATGAAATCGGCGCGGGCGGGCAAAAGATCGCCAGCGTCGAGTATGTGCTGGCGCAGCCCGAATTGCCGGGATGGAGCCGCGAGCAGCTGCCGCAAGTCTATCCGCCTTCGCTATTGCCGCTGCTGCTGCCCCATTCGACGGTGCTCAGTTCCTCTGGCGCCGGCGTGTTTGCCTATCCGCTGACGCTCAAGGGCAAGAAGCAAAACAATCTGCTGGATCAGGCGGAAGGCCGGCCGCAGCGCGACATCGAAGTGGCGCTGCGCAGCTTTGCCAGTTTCGACAGCGTGGTGGAAAAATACCGCCAGATGGCCAAGGGCGCCCGCTTGCAGCGTAACGAGCGCACAGCCTACCTCGATGGCAGCCTGGGCCAGGGCAGCTACCGCGTGTATATCCGCAATACGGGCAGCGACGGCGTGATGATCGACGTGGCGCTGTGGCAGCGCAAGCTGGCTACCGGTCAGTAATCTGCCGGCAGCATAGCTTGATTATTCGCTGAAGTTGAACATCACTTTCTTGGGTGGTGGGCAGCCTTCAGGGCCGGGGAAAGTCTGCTTGCCCGTTTCGTCGAACTTCTTGCCGCAATCGAGGGCCAGGCGCTTGCTGTAGCTGCGTATGCTTGCCATGACACCGTTCGGGTGATAGCAGATGCTGTCGCCGTCACGGCTGGCCGCACCATAGCTTTGAATCGCTTTCCCATTGACCGTGCGATTGCCATGGCCACGGCGCGGTTCCGTGCATTTCAGCTGGCCGCTCTCATAATAGGTGTTGTACACCGAGGTATCGGCCGCGCGGTCGACCAGCAATTCTTCTTTTACTTTACCGTTCTTGTAGTAGGTCTTGCCTTCCTGGCGGTCGCCATACAGGAAAACATAGTCGTATTCGGGGCTGCCGTCCGGGAAGTAGGTGCGGTGGTATTCGCACACGTCATCGCGCTCGCTGCCGTATTCGGTGAAATAGCAGCGGTGGATATCGTTCAGCAGCTTGCCGTCAGGGTAGTAGTCGCGCAGATGCGCGGCCAGCCGGCCCCGTTCGATCACGGTCAGGCGTTCCGGTTTGCCGTCCGGGAAATAGCGGGCATCGAGTCCCTGTTTTTTACCGTTGTCCCAGGCGATATCGAGGCGCAGGATCTTGCCGCTATCATCGAACGCCTGTTCGCGCCCATCGAGCTGGCCATTGCGGAATGTCGCCGTGTAGACCACGACCTCCTTGCCGGCCGGCCCCAGATAACGCGTGCGTGCGCCATCAAGCACGTCGGCCTGGTAATGGTCGCGCAGGCGCAGCGCACCCTGGGCGTCCCGGTCGATCGCCTCGCCCTGTTTTTTGCCTTTGACATAGCTCACGCTTTGCATGGCGCCGTCTTTCAGCTTGAGTTTCCATGGCCCGTCGCGCTGGCCATCGATAAAACTGCCTGTGCCTTCTTCCGTGATCCACGGTCCCTGGTACTGGCCGTTGCCAAACACGCCGCGCTCGCGCAGCTCGCCGCCCATGCTGCGTTCATGCGGGCCGTTCAACTGGTCGGCGACGTAGGTGTCGAAGCCTGTCGTTTCGTCTTCGCCGGCATAGTTGACGACATTCCAGCGGCCTGCACGCTTGCCATTGCGATACAGGCCATCTTCGATTTGCTGCGGGCTTTCAATATGCCATGGGCCCTCGGGCAAGCCGTTGACATATTTGCCTTTGGTTTTGCCATCATGTAGGCTGTCGCGCACCCACAAGCCGTCACGCTTGCCCTTGCGGAACTGGCCGCGCTCGATCACCGAACCATCATCCCAGGCGCGGCTATAGATGACGGCCGGCCCTTCTTCAGTGCCCGTGTATTGCTGCGGCGCCGCTTCCCACGTGACCTGGTACAGGCGGTAGTTGGGCAGGGTGTCCGCGTCGATTTCGCTATACAGGCTGTAGCTGGCCGTCAGATAAAGCTCGCCCTTTTTCTGGAAGCTTTTTTTATAGGTGACGACGTTCTTGTCGCCAGCGGCCACGGCTTTGTTTTCATCGTTGTAATAGCCGACGATGGCGCCTTGCGTATGGTCGATGGCGTCAAACTCTGGATTGCCGCTCTTGCCCCGCGTGACGCTGTAATCCATGGGCGCCAGCCTGGCCAGTGCGGCCTTGACCTGGCCCGCATTGGGCGAGGCGCTTTGTGCGGCGATGCGGTCCAGCGCCGGCTGCAGATCGGCCAGGCGTTTGTATTTGCCCGAATTACGGTCAAAGCGGTAGGCGCGCAGTGCGTTCTTGTCACCTTGGCGCAGCAGCACCAGCATGGTTTGCACGCTGTGCTCCGACTCGCGGTCCAGCGCCGCGTAAAACACGGAGCGGATGGCGGCATTGCCGAACTGGTCGAGCAGCATGGTTTTTGAACCGCTGCTGCGGCACTCGCAATAGTAGCCGTTGACGCCATCCTTTTCCTTGATGAAGGCGATATCGGCGCCGCTATCCTGCGACGCCATGATGGCGGGGTGGGCCAGGGTTTTGCCTTCGTAGAAGGGCGCAGCGTGCACCAGGGTGTAGCAGAACAGCAAAGGCAAAAGTGCGGAGAGCGGCGAGCGTTTCATCGACGGGCTGGCGCCGGAGCGCCCTTATGGAAAGGGCATGATTTTGCCTGCCTTCGTCTACAGGTGCAAATAAGGCCCTATCGTGCACGCCTGGACTTCAAGCCTGGTGGGCAGCGCAAAAGTCCAGCAGCATCTGCTCGCCTTCCGGCCAGGGGCCGTAGCCGGCGTCGCCATTGATATGGCCGGCGTCGCCTATCATCGTCAGATCGCTGCCCCAGGCTTGCGCAAAGGCGCGCGCCCGCGCAAAGCTGATGTAGGGATCATCGCCGCTGGCAAGCACCAGCGATGGAAAGGGCAGGGCTTGCAGCGGCATCGGCGTAAAACCCGTGGTGCCGGCCGGGTAGGATGGCGCATCGACATCGCTGGGGGCGACCAGAAAGGCGCCGGCGATCTTGTGCGTCGAACCGCTGGCGGCCCAGTGGGCGACCAGGGCGCAGCCCAGGCTATGCGCGGCCAGCACGGGCGGGCGCGGGCAGGCGGCAATCGCCTGGTCCAGCGCCGCCACCCAGTCATCCTTGTCTGGTGTCTGCCACTCCTCCTGCTGCACCCGCGACCACTGCGGATGGCGCGCTTCCCAGTGGGTTTGCCAGTGCTGCGGGCCGGAGTTCCACAGGCCGGCCAGGGTCAGGACGAGAGGGGGCATACCAGCTCCTTATAGTTCGGTGCGTAAGGCGAAGAGTTCAGGGAATAACACGACGTCGAGCATCTTGCGTAAATAAGACACGCCTTCGGTGCCGCCGGTGCCGGTCTTGAAGCCGATGATGCGTTCCACCGTGGTGACATGGCGGAAGCGCCAGAAGCGGAACGCCGTTTCCAGGTCGACCAGTTTTTCAGCCAGTTCGTACAGGGCCCAGTATTTCGATGGATCGCGGTAAACTTCCAGCCAGGCTGCCTTGACCGTGTCGTCTGGTACCGTGGGCAGGGTCCAGTCGGCATCCAGGCGCGCGGGCTCGATATGCAAGCCGCTGCGGGCCAGCAGTTTGACCGATTCATCGTAGACGGATGGCGTGCGCAAGGCCGTGGCTAGTGTCGCGTAGGCGTCCGGCGCCGTGGTGTGTACGTTCAGCAGGGCGGCGTTCTTGTTGCCCAGGATGAACTCGATTTCGCGGTACTGGTAGGACTGGAAGCCCGATGACGCGCCCAGATACGGGCGGATGGCGGTGTATTCAGGCGGCGTCATGGTCGCCAGCACATCCCAGGCATGCACCAACTGGTCCATGATGCGGGCCACGCGGGCCAGCATCTTGAAGGCGGGCGACAGGTCGCCGCTTTGCAGCTTGCTGCGCACGGCGTGCATTTCGTGCAGCATCAGCTTCATCCACAGTTCGCTGGTCTGGTGCTGCACGATGAACAGCATTTCATTGTGGTTCGGCGACAGCGGATGCTGGGCCGTCAGGATGCGGTCCAGCGCCAAGTAGTCGCCATAGCTCATCGATTTGCTGAAATCCATCTGCGCGCCATGCCACTGCGCGTCTTGCTGGCCGCCATGCATGGGGCAGCCGCTTTTCTTGTTGTCGTCGTTCATGGTGGGTTTCTTCAGGTGACTGCATCGCGCTTGGCGGCGATATCGTAGGCTTGATTGTCGAGGATGTCGCGCAGGATCTCGACTGCATCCCATACGTCGGTAAAGCTGGTGTACAGCGGCGTGAAGCCGAAGCGCATGATGGCCGGTTCGCGGTAGTCGCCGATCACGCCGCGCGCGATCAAGGCTTGCATCACGGCGTAGCCATGCGGATGGGTAAAGCTGACCTGGCTGCCGCGCCGCGCATGTTCGCGTGGCGTGACCAGGCCCAGCGGATGGCTGGCGCAGCGCTGTTCGACCAGGCTGATGAACAGGTCGGTCAGCGCCAGCGATTTTCGGCGTATCGCTTCCATGGTCGTTTGCGCGAAGATATCGAGCCCGCATTCGACCAGAGCCAGCGAGACAATCGGCTGCGTGCCGCATAGGGCGCGGCCTATGCCGTCGGCTGGGGCAAAGCCTGGTTCCATGGCGAAGGGGGCGGCATGGCCCCACCAGCCGGACAAAGGCTGGCGGAAGCAGGGCTGGTGTTTTTTCGGCACCCAGATGAAGGCGGGCGCGCCGGGGCCGCCATTCAGATACTTATAAGTACAGCCGACGGCCAGATCGGCGCCATCGGCGTTCAAGTCCAGCGGCACGGCGCCGGCCGAATGGGCCAGGTCCCACAGGGCCAGCGCGCCTTGCGCGTGGCAGTGGCCGCTGACAGCCGCCATGTCGTGCTGATAGCCGGTGCGGTAATTCACGTGGGTCAGCATGGCGACAGCGCAATCGGCATCGATAGCCGACGCCAGTTCGGTCGGATCGTCCACCAGGCGCAGGCTGTAGCCACGGTCCAGCCAGGCGGACAAGCCTTGCGCCATATATAAGTCGGTCGGGAAGTTGCTGCGCTCGCTGACGATGATGCGGCGCGCCGCCCGTTGCGGATCGCTGGCCTGCATCTGCAGCGCGGCGGCCAGGGCCTTGAACAGATTGATGGAAGTGGTATCGGTGATGACGACTTCGCCGCTGCCGGCGCCGATCAGCGGCGCCAGGCGGTCGCCCAGGCGTTTCGGCAAGTCGAACCAGCCTGCCGTATTCCAGCTGCGGATCAGGTCCGTGCCCCATTCGGCGGCGATGACGTGCTGGGCGCGGGCCAGGGCGGCGCTGGGGCGGGCGCCCAGCGAGTTGCCGTCAAGATAAATGACGCCGGAAGGCAGGTCGAACTGGCGGCGCAAGGGCGCCAGCGTATCATCGTCGTCGCGCGCACTACAGTCATGTCGTGAAATCATGGTGGCTTTCATGTCGATACTTGTCTGGATGGCATGATTTCGGCCTGTTTGGCCCAGTCATACGGGAATGGAAGTGTAGCAAGGATGGACTGGCCTGCCGCCTTTTTGGCGCCGTCCTTAGCGAAAAAAAAGCGCATTTGTGGGGCGCCAGGAAGAAATTTGCAGTTTTTTCAAAATATTTTCAAAAAACCCTCAAGTTTTCCAGACAGGGGCCGTAACCGGTTTAGACAAGGGGAAATCCTTATTGAAATATTTTTGAAATATTTTGTAAAAAAGCCTCAAGTTCCCGTTTCAGCTGTCGTTATATGGTGTGAAACGGCTTGATTCAGGTCAAGCTGTTGTAAAAAAGTGATTTTAAGCGCTGTCAGAAAGTCAGGAAAATTTGATTCTTTCACCGCCTCTTTTCCACGCTTTTACGGGCGTGCGACCGTGATCGAGTAGTGTTTGTCGGACAAACACCTACGATCCTATCTCCTATTCCCCGACGAAAAATACAGTGCTGCGCCTCTGTTGCATTTGATGTTGCTCCTTCAGAATGTATCTCACTGGCAACACACCACCTGCCAGCTGAATTCAACGGATTGAGGAGATGGAAATGACTGCTAACGATATGATGGCCGAGATTCGCGATGCCAACCTGAGCTATCTGATGCTGGCGCAGCAAATGATCCGTGCCGATAAGGTCACCGCCATCTTCCGTCTCGGCATCTCCACCGATATCGCCGACTTGATCGAAGGCATGAGCAATGCGCAGATCCTGAAACTGGCAGGCGGCAATATGATGCTGGCCCGCTTCCGTTTTGACGACAGCGCCATCCTGTCGATGTTGACCAACTACAATAAAGACCGTTCGCTGGCCCAGTCCCACGCCGCCATCCTGATGGCAGGCCAGGGCGTCGAAGAGATCGCCTGATCGTCCCCTCGTTTTCACGTCAGACCAGTCGCGGAGCTCACAGCATGGCCAAGAAAAGTGTCGTATCGGAAGCGCAGGAAATCCAGCTCGCCATCGAACTGATACAGCTGGGCGCCCGTTTGCAACTGCTGGAAACCGAAGTCTCGCTGTCGCGCGAGCGCCTGTTGAACCTGTACAAGGAATTGAAGGGCGTATCGCCTCCCAAAGGCATGCTGCCGTTTTCCACGGACTGGTTCCTCACTTGGCAACCGAATATCCATTCCTCGCTGTTCATCAATATCCATAAGTTCCTCGTTGATCACGCCGGCGCGACCGGTATCGAGGCGGTGATGAAAGCCTACCAGCTGTACCTGGAACAAATGCCGCCCGAACCGGGCGAAGAACCGCTGCTGTCGCTGACGCGCGCCTGGACCCTGGTGCGCTTCTTCAGCAGCAAGATGCTCGACATGGCGCCTTGCGGCAAGTGCGGCGGCAAGTTCGTCGTCAATTGCCTGGACTTGAATTCCGATTATGTCTGCGGCCTGTGCCATATGCCTTCGCGCGCCGGCAAGACCAAGAAAGCGCGCGATGAAGCGGCTGCCGTCCCGACCAGCCTGGCTGCCTGACGCACTTGCTTTCGGGCTCACTTTCTTATCCGTAGTCAAGAATTAATCAAAGCCGGAACCGCTAGCGCAGTGGTTCCGGCTTTTTTCATGGCAATTCGCTTACACTGGCGCTTTCGTCTACCTTCTTGCCCATGCTGCAACAAATCCTGCGGGCGCCCGCGCTCAAGGCGCTCCTGATCCAGGTGCTGGCCTTTCCCTTGATGCTGCTGCTCGTGTATGGATTGGCGCGCGCCGGCCTGGCCTTGCCGCTGCTGGCCGTGGCCGTTCTGCAGGGTGCCATTGCCGCGCTGCTGACCTGGCGCGCGGGACTGGCGCGCTGGTGGTGTCTGATCGGCCTGCTGTTTGCGCCCGCACTGCTGGTCGCCAGCTGGCTGGACTTACCGCCCGTGGTCTTCCTGCTGGCCTTCATTTTTTTGCTGAGCCTGTACTGGTCCACCTTCCGCACGCAAGTACCGTTTTATCCGTCGGGACCAAGAGTGTGGCAGGCGGTTGCCGAACTGGTGCGGGATAGACGCGGCGTGCGCCTGATCGATATCGGCAGCGGCCTGGGCGGGCTGGTGCTGGATTTGTCGCGGCGCCGGCCTGACGCGCAGGTGGCGGGCATCGAGCTGGCGCCGCTGCCGTGGCTGCTGAGCCGGCTGCGCGCGCGCTTGTCCGGCAGCCGCGCGCATTTTGTGCGCGGTGACTACGAAGCGCTCGATTTTGCCGACTACGATGTGGTGTTTGCCTACCTGTCGCCGGTGGTGATGACTGCCCTGTGGCTCAAGGCTGAGAAAGAAATGTTGCCTGGAAGTATGCTTGTTAGTTACGAATTCAAGATTACGGCCCGCGCACCCGATAAGACCATAGTCACCACAGAGGGTGGGCCCTTGATCTACATATGGTGCTTTTAAGCAATTGTCTGCGTTATTTGCTTGCTCAGAGGACAATCTCACGTTATTGTAGTTCTACACGGCATTTTTGTCGAAGTGCGTTGAAATGCAAGCCGTTTCTATCTACCTTCAGTCACATTTGCCGCTGGCCTCCGCCGCGGCATCGCCGCCAGCCACCGGGGCCGGTTTGAACATGCCGGGCGCTGAGGCCCGGCCACTATTGGGAGTCAGGGCACTTGTTAGTCATACTCGGATACATCGTCGTCTGCGCCTCGGTTTTTGGCGGCTTCGCGCTGGCAGGTGGCCACCTGGCGGCCCTGTTCCAGCCGATCGAACTGCTGATGATCGGCGGCGCGGCGCTGGGCGCCTTCCTTGTTGGTAACAATAACAAGGCCATCAAGGCCACCCTGGCCGCCTTGCCCAGCCTGTTCAAGGGTTCGCGCTACACCAAAGAACTGTATATGGAGCTGATGTCGCTGCTGTTCGAGGTGCTCAGCAAGGTGCGCAAGGAAGGCTTGATGTCGATCGAAGGCGATATCGACAAGCCTGAGGAAAGCCCGCTGTTCTCCAAGTATCCGGCCGTGCTGGCCGATCACCACGTGATCGAATTCATGACCGATTACCTGCGCCTTATGGTGTCGGGCAATATGGACGCCTTCCAGATTGAAAACCTGATGGACAACGAAATAGAAACCCACCATCACGAAGGCGCTGTGCCGGCCCACGTGATCGCCAAGGTGGGCGATGGCTTGCCGGCCTTCGGTATCGTCGCCGCCGTGATGGGCGTGGTGCACACCATGGAATCGGTGGGCATTCCGCCATCGGAATTGGGCATGCTGATCGCGCACGCGCTGGTCGGCACCTTCCTCGGCATCTTGCTGGCGTATGGTTTTGTCGGCCCGCTGGCTGGCTTGCTGGAGCAAAAGCTGGAAGAGTCGAGCAAGATGTTCCAGTGCGTGAAAGTCACCTTGCTGGCCAGCCTGAACGGTTATGCCCCGGCCCTGGCCGTCGAGTTTGGCCGCAAGGTGCTGTTCTCGACCGAGCGCCCCACATTCAATGAGCTCGAAGAGCACATCAAGAAATCGAAAACGAAGTAAGCAGTGAAAACACGTTTGGAAAACATGAGTCTATCGCTGTACAGGGAAGGGAGATGCCATGGCTGATGAAGGCATGCGCCCGATTATCGTCAAGCGCATCAAGAAGACTTCTGGCGGACATCATGGCGGGGCGTGGAAAATCGCCTACGCCGACTTTGTCACGGCCATGATGGCCTTCTTCCTGCTGATGTGGCTGCTGGGTTCCACCTCGAAGGGCGACTTGAACGGCATTTCCGAATTCTTCAAGACGCCGCTGAAGGTGGCGATGGCGGGTGGTTCCGGCAGTGGCGAGAGCAATTCCGTGATCCAGGGCGGTGGCCAGGACTTTACGCGCAAGGATGGCGAAGTGCGCAAGGGAGCGGAAAGCAACCAGCGCAAGGAATACGACTTGAACTCGGCCAAGGCCGCGCTCGAACGCGAAGAAGGGCGCCGCTTGCAGGCGCTCAAGGCGCGCATCGAAGCGACCATCGACGCCAATCCGCTGCTGAAGAAATACAAGAACCAGCTGCTGCTCGATATCACCAGCGAAGGCTTGCGCATCCAGATCGTCGACGAACAGAACCGCCCCATGTTTGCGCTGGCGAACGCCAATCTGCAGCCCTATACCAAGGAAATCCTGCACGCCATCGGCTCGGTGCTGAATGAAGTGCCGAACCGTATCGGTTTGTCGGGCCATACGGATTCGACGCCCTACATGAGCGACGCCGGCTACAGCAACTGGGAATTGTCGGCCGACCGCGCGAATGCCTCGCGGCGCGAATTGATTATCGGCGGCATGAATGAAGAGAAGGTGTTGCGGGTGGTGGGCCTGGGTTCGGCCGCCCACCTGGACAAGCTCGACCCTTTCAACCCCATCAACCGGCGCATCAGCATCATCGTCATGAACAAACGCACGGAAGAAAATGTCCTGCGCGATGGTTCGGCGATGGACCTGCCGGCCACCGGCGCCACGACCCCGCAGGCAGTTGCCGCCGGGGTGGCGAACGGTGCGCCGCCAGCCGCTGCGCCGTCCCCCGGCCCGGCAGCGGCAAAGAAATAAGCACGCGGCAGCGATCAGCGCTGCGCGGATTGAAATAATGAGATCTTTATGACAAGAAAGAAAGTACTGGGCTCGCAAGTGAAGCGCCTGTTGTCTGGCGTGTCGGACCATGGACGCAAGCATTTGACCGAGGTGGAAACCGACCTGGTGCAGACCGGCATTCTGCTGGAAGAGGCGATCGAGAAGCTGTCCTTCAACTTCATGGCCATCCATGCGGCCGTGGCGGCGCAGCAAGACACCATCGCCTTGCTGCTGGACGGCGGCGTGCCGGCCGAACAGCAGCGCGAGAAATTACTGGCGTTGCAGGACGAGGTGGGCGGCTACGTCAACGCCGCCATCACCAGCATGCAGTTCCAGGACATGACCAGCCAGTTGATCGACCGTACCCTGAAGCGGGTGACAGGCTTGCGCGAATTTCTCGGCACCCTCGGTTCGCATGGCGCCGAGATGCTGCCGGAAAGCGATAACGAAGAAATCGTCGCCTTGCTGGCGCGCGTGAGCATGGCGCTGGCGATACAAAGCCTGGAATTGCGCAGCGTGCTGCGCAAGGCCGTCAGCCAGCAGCATTTGGAAAGTGGCGACATCGAGCTGTTCTAGCACAGGTTGCTGAACGCTTGCGGTTGCATGGATTAATTATCAATGGGCAAAAAAGCCCGGATTAGAGTG
>Ga0209913_1001247_pt1 | contig 14965 bp, 15 predicted proteins | sample PersoiDNA2013203_FD_185805 | JGI IMG/M metagenome (GOLD analysis project Ga0209913, IMG submission 185805) | Permafrost soil microbial communities from the Arctic, to analyse light accelerated degradation of dissolved organic matter (DOM) -... | ecosystem: Environmental > Terrestrial > Soil >... | reverse complement strand
AAGGAAGTGAGAATCCTTTGTCCGGTGCAGCCATCCAAAGCCATCTGCATCGGATTAAACTACAAAGACCACATCGAGGAATCCCATGCGCAGACTCCTACGGAGCCAATCGTTTTCATCAAGCCCGGTACGGCGGTTATTTCGCCGGAGGAAGGCATCGAATATCCGAGGCTTTCCAACCGTGTGGATTATGAGGGGGAATTGGCCATCGTAATCGGGAAGCGTGCCAAAAACATCGCTGAGGCGGACGCGCCCAAATACATACTTGGATACACCTGCGCAAACGATGTTACGGCCAGAGATTTGCAGGCACCCGATGGACAGTGGAGTGTCGCCAAGGGATTCGATACCTTCTTGCCGCTCGGCCCGTGCATACAGACGGAAGTAGATCCCTGCTGTCTCGACATCCAAACAATCCTCAACGGCAAGGTGGTGCAACACTCCAACACAAAGTATCTGCTGTTCAAGCCCTACTGGCTGGTCAGCTACCTGACGTCTATCTATACGCTTCTCCCGGGAGACGTGATCCTTACGGGAACCACGCTGGGCATAGGTCCCATGCAGCCAGGAGATACAGTTGTTGTCTCAATCGAAAACATCGGTGAATTAAGAAATACGGTAGTCCGGGTTTAATTTAGGGCACTATATAATTACTTGTGGTATCTTTAAGTGATGGCCACAATATTCGTAGTAATAGGGTGAGTTCAGAGGGGGAGGTGATCATTGGTAATAGTGTGGATAATTTCTTCTCTTTGACACCAGCCAGAGCCTCCGATAGAATAGCAACAACAAAAAGGCGTTCTGGTATGAGCGAGCAAGAATTTCTTTATCAGATGAGATGAAAGATACTTCAAGAAGCGGATAAGAAAGAGATCCCAATTGTTCTTCTCTGTAGAAAACATCACGTGAGTAGAAAATGGTTCTACAAGTGGAAAAAGAGAAGAGAAAGATGAGGACACGAAGGGTTGAGGTCCCAGATAAGAGCAGTTCCCAAGATGCTGGGTAGAGTGCCAAAAGAACTGGAAGAGCAGATTCTTAACTTCATAAGAGAGTATCTCGCGAATTAGAGAAGACATGCAACAGACTTGGGATAAAGCACGCCGCTACTAAGGTAAAGCATCCCTGGACCAATGGTTACGGAGAGAAGCTCAATAAAACCCTCGTAGATAAATTCTACGCTGTTGCCTTCTGAAAGAAGCGATATGAGCGTAGTGAGGAGTTGCAAATTGATCTGGATAACGTTATGGATTATTATAACTACCGAAGAACACATCAGGGATACAAATTAAAGCAGAATGGCTTTAGAAAGCCAGCAGAGGTACATCTTCAGAAGAATTTGACATCAAATAGGGAAAGTGCTAACATAAAAAAACTAGAATTAATCAGAGACCAAAAGAGGGTGGAAGAACGTTTGCCTTTTGCTTATGATTCTGTCGAAACAGAGAACAAAAGGAGGGAGGTTCTGGAGCATCAATTTGTAACCGCGTGATTTTTTTGGATTCATCCTAAAAATGACAAGGAGGATTTAGAATGTTTGATAAAGAGAAATATGGAAAGATATTTGTTCCCTTGGTAACCCCCTTTAAGGAGGATCAGAGCGTAGACTATAAAGCAGCAGTAAGCATAGCTGAAAAATTGATCAAAGACAATCAAGCTGACTCATTAGTCTTATCTGGAACAACAGGTGAATTCTTTACTATGAATTTCGAGGAGAGAGTGAAGCTCTTTCAAGTTATTAAGGAGGCTGTTGGAGAAAAGATTCCGTTAATGGCAGGAGTGGGATGTGCTTCCACTATTGAAACAATTGCCCTAGCCAAAAAGGCGGAAGAACTGGGTTTTGAAATAATGATGGTGGTTTCCCCTTATTATACCAAACCCACACAAAAAGAACTTTATAATCACTTTAAGAAAGTAGCTGAATCAGTAAATATTCAAATGATGATTTACAACATCCCCATATTTACAGGTGTTAATGTTAGTCCTGAAATAGTGGCTAGACTTTCAGAAATAGAAAACATCGTTGCCATAAAGGAAGAGGCCGAACTTAACCCTAAACAGATGACCGACTTTATCAATATTACTCCAGATGATTTTATAATTTATTGCGGAGATGACACCATGATCCTCGAAGCCTTTGCCCAGGGAGGAGCAAAGAGGATAGGAGGAATAGTCAGTGGTGCTTCCCACCTAATAGGAGTGCAATTAAGGGACATGATTGAAATGTTTCTTGGTGGAAAGGTGGAGGAAGCAGCTAAAATACAACAGAAATATTTACCACTATTTAGAATAATGGGACAAAACGGTCGCACTAATCCTTGCTCTCTTTTAAAAGAAGCCATGAAGATGGTAGGCTATAATGCAGGCATTCCTCGGTTACCTTTGACTGCTGGTACCGAAGAAGAGATAGCAGAGGTAAGAAAGGTAATGAAGAAATTGGAGATGATTTAATCGAGAAGTTGGAATTACCTTATTGGACATATTCGACTTAGTTCTTTGGAAAAGAGGAAAATATAGATATCTTTGGAACATTTGCGCTAATGTATGATCCACTTTCCTAAAATTCAAGTGAATTGGAGGAATAGTTACATGAATTCGGATAGACTGGTGGGTATGATTGCCCCAATGGTAACTCCTTTTGATGAAAATGAGGAATTGGATTTAGGTGTTGCGAGAAGAGAAGTTAGGTACTTACTTAATACAGGTGTAGATGGAATTAGCACAGGTGGTAGTACCGGCGAAGGTGCGTCGTTATCTAATGACGAACTGAAGAAGATAATCGAAATAGTAGTAGAAGAAAATAGGAATAGAATACCGATAGTAGCTGGAATCATTAGAAATTCAACTCGAGAAGCGATAAAGACTGCATTAGTCGCGAAAAGTGCAGGAGCGGATGCACTGCTTATAACACCCGTAATTTACTCTGGTGCAACCCCAGAAGGCAATTATGAATATTATAAGTTAATTGCAGAGAAAGTTGGATTGCCTATTATTATCTATAATGTAATTCCTGGCAATCAAATAACTCCGGAAGTAATGTTAAAGATCAGCGAAATAGAAGAAGTGGTCGGGATAAAACAAGGAGTGATGATAGAACGACTACTTGCTATGGTTTCTGCTTGTGGAGATAAGACAAAGGTTTTTAGTGCATGTGATGAAATGCTGTATGGGACTTATGTCTCTGGGGCTTGTGGAGCAATATCGGCTATGATAGCCGCGGTTCCCGATTTATGCGTTCAACAATGGCAAGCCTTTAAAGAGGGAGATCACAAAACTGCAGCGGAAATTCAAAGAAAGTTGTACTTTGTCCGAGAAGCGTATAACTTTACGCCTTTTCCTGGTATGCTCAAAGAAGTGATAAATCAGCTTGGCCGGCCAGTAGGAAAAGCGAGGAGTCCCATACTGGAGCCAAATAGAAAAGAGAAAGAATTCATTAGGAGCAAGCTAGTGCAGGCAGGTTTGTTGTAGAGTACCTTGCCACGCATAGCGTGTACAAAGGGCAGAAACAGCGGTGCGCCACATCATCAGGACCAAGTTAGTGCAAATGAAACGTTTGTGCACAAATATGTCCCTATTCGAGGCCTTGACTCTCTCGTACGCCAATATGCTCGTGTTACTATCAACAGGTTCCGACATCCAGTGTATCGGGTTGAGTAGTGATACTGAAATTCAAGTATCTACTTGTGGTGGAAGGATTTCCGGATTGCCGCGCAAGGCACTTCTTGAAGCCTCTTGAAGCGGAACCCCCGAAAGAAGTGTTTGAGTAGGAAGGCGTAGAACAGCAAGACCTGTCCACAGGGAAGAATCCATGAAGCACGACTGGGTAACCCAGGGGGTTCTGGCGTTTGAGATTGGGTAAGAATGACTTTCTATGAAAGGATGTGGGGAAAAACAGGAGATATCGGACTTTGAACGCAGAGGTATACATTCAGCACGAAAGTCAGTAGGCGTTGTATGGATTTGAGAGACAACTGGCGTAAATTGGCCACGTAGAAATCTTGACGAATAATGACTGGGAGGTAAAGGTAGATGAATATCGGCAGCAACAAGAATCCGATGATCGTGTCTGTTTTGGCCGTATTGATCTTGGCACTTGCCTTGACTGGGTGTGTTCCTCTGGGAAATGTCGCAAGCCCGGCAAAGGCGCCTACCACCCAAGACGCGCTGGATCTGGTGGTTCAGCGAGGTACATTGATAGTATCGACGGAGTTGGGGAATTACCCGTGGGCGTATAAGGATCCAAAGACTGGCGTGATCACCGGCCTTGTTATCGACATAGCGAGAGGATACGCCACGGCGCTAGGAGTCAAGTTCCAAGTCAATACTTACGTCTGGGCTGGAATTATTCCGGCTCTCACTACTGGAAAGGTCGATATGGTCGCAGCTCCCCTGTCGCGGACCATTGCTCGCTCTGTGAAGATTCTTTATTGTGACCCATATGTTACAGATCCTGGTGTCGTGTACGCACTGAAAGGGAAGTACACGAGTCTCAGCGACCTGAACAAGAAGGGTGTTATTCTCACTACTACTGCCGGGTCTATCCATGAGACTATGGCAAAGACACTCTTCCCGAATGCTACCATGAACGCTCTTGGTACGGTATCAGATACCACCGCAGCAGTTCTGTCGGGGAGAGCTAATGCCAGTCTTACAAGCAGAAGTGTGGGTCTGGGAATTCTCAAGACAAATCCTAAGTTGGAAATCCTCCCCGGAAGTACATTCATGGATTCGCTTGCGTGTGCTGTCAATTTCAGTTCTTTCAAACTCTGGAAGAGCTTCAACATGTACCAACAGATGATCAAATTGGATGGTACTTATGGCAAGCTCTTCAAGCAGTATTTTGGGGTTAACTGGGTTCCCAACAATGTGCAGGATGGACTGTAGGGATTAACTAAGAACCTATGGGGGCTCTGTTTCAGACAGAGCCCCCATTTTGTCTAAATCGAGACCATCTGTTGCCTCTTCATAGGAGAGCGCTTTATGGAGTTTAGTTTTCGCCTCATTGGTACGTGGCTTCCGAAGTTCATCGGAGCATTGGTTGTCAGCCTCGAAGCTGCGGTCGCATCGGGAATACTTGCCTTGTGTGTGGGAAGTGTAGTAGCATTTGGAATGGCTCTAAGGAATCGCACACTTACGTACTGTCTCCAGGTCTTTACCGCAGTTTTTCGCAACTCGCCCTTAATTGTTCAACTGTTCTTCTGGTTCTATGGATTGCCTTTCATTGGCATTAAGATGTCGTCTTTCTTTACGGGAGTCCTGGCCATTACTTTGAATGAAGGGGCTTTTTTTGCAGAGATTATTCGAGGCTCGATCAACGGCGTTCCAAAAAACGACTGGGAAGCCGCTGAAAGCCTTGGGTTAGGGCGGGGTCGGATTCTGACAAACGTCATATTTCCTCAGGCTTTGCGTAATGCAATTCCCGCCTTGACAGGACAGATCTCTCTGGTTATCAAGGATACAAGCTTGCTTTCAATGATCATGATAGTTGAGCTGACCAGAGTGGGAAGCATGATCTACAATCAGTACTTCGATCTTACTGGCTTCATTTTCGCCGCAGCTTTGTATGTTGTCCTGTTCATAGGAATAAACAGAGCATCGTTCGTTCTAGAGAACAGGAGTCGAGTGAGGAGATAACCTATCATGGAGACGGCGATTTCCTTTGGAGAGGTTCTGATCAGTCTAGGAAGGGGCGCCCTTCAGACTTTTCGAATTGTCCCGCTGTGTGTGCTATTCTCCTTGGCGGGCGGCATGGTATTGGGAATAGTTCAAAGCAGGAAGATCCCGGTGATAAGGGAGATCATCAATGTCTATATCGTTATCATGAGAGGACTTCCGCCACTACTATTGATGATGTTCTTCTTCTTTGCATTTAAGCTTAGTATCGCATTTGTCACTGCCGTGCTGGTCCTTTCCCTCTACCATACTGGATATCTTGCTGAGATCATTCGGGGAGGGATTGAAGCGATTCCAAAAGGACAGCTTGAAGCAGCTGAGTCGTTGGGCTTGTCAAGTTATAGTACTATGACCAAGGTGGTCATACCCCAGATCTGGTACCAGATCATTCCTTCGCTGGCTGGTGAGTACATTGTCTTGGTCAAGGATACTGCGCTCGTTTCGGTCATTGGGGTAGGAGATATCATGCAGGAGGGAACGGAGTTGATGCAGCTGACATATAAGCCATTCGAGATATATTTCCTTATCGGAGCGTTCTTCTTCGTAATATGCTTCTCTTTGCAGCAATTATCGGGCTGGGCCGAGAAGGCACTTCGCAGCAAGCTTGTTGGTTCCGAGGGAAGGGCATAATGAAAGGTGATGTGCTAGTGTCCTTTGACGGGGTTAGCAAGTCTTTTGGTGAGCATGTGGTGATGGATGATCTGTCCATAAAGTTTCTCGAGGGGGAAACACACATTGTCTGCGGTCGAAGTGGGGCAGGCAAGAGCACATTAGTCAGGTGTATCAACTATCTTGAAAGGCCTGATAAAGGGAAGATCTACTACCGCGGGCTGGAGGTCAATAAGAAGAACGTAAGAGAGATAAGGACCAAGGTGGCTATGGTCTTTCAGGAATTCGATCTCTTCCCGCATATGACCCTTTTGGAAAACGCGGTGCTAGGGCCGGTCTATAGCCTTGGACAGCAAAGGAATAGAGTAGAAGAGCAGGCCAAGGGACTGTTTGAGCGAGTGGGCATGAAGGACAAGATTAACAGTTATCCCTATCAACTCTCAGGTGGACAAAAGCAGCGGGCAGCCATTGTTCGAGCCCTAAATATGAATCCTGATCTCATATTGTTCGATGAACCAACGTCGGCCCTTGACCCTGAAATGACCGGAGAAGTAACCGAGGTCATCAAGGCACTTGTTGAAGAGGGACGAAGCATGATCATAATCACTCACGCAATGAACTTTGCATTGGAATCATCGAATATGATATCGTTTATGGAGGCGGGAAAGATCCTCTTAACCAAAACACCGGACGAATTCTTTAGGAACCCCGAATATGATACGATACGTCTTTTCTTGAGACAAACACTTGACACCAAGAGTAATGCAGAAGAGGTTAAAGATGAGTAGAATGTCATTGTATGTACCTGGACCGATTGAATTGTCGGATGATGTTCGAATGGAATTGAGTCAACAGGTGGGTGCTCACTATGGGAAAGAATGGGCTGATTTCTACAATTCAACCATCTCGTTACTCAAAAAGGTGTTCCAGACGACCACTTCTGACGTTTTTCCCATGGTAGGTAGCGGAACCGCCGGGATCGAATCGATGATTTCGAGTATGATTGCCCCCGGAGACAGATTGATGGTTCTTACCAACGGTCTCTTTGGAAATCGTTTGGCGGAGATTGCAAGATCGTATCGGGCCGAAGTGGTAGAAATATCATTCCCAGTCAATGTACAGATCGATCCCGATCGAGTTAGGGAGGAACTGAAAGAACATTCGCTGGTGAAAGCAGTTGCGATGGTCCATTCGGAAAGCTCAACCGGGATGCTTAACCCCCTGAAGGAGGTCGCGGCAGTATGCAAGGAATTCAACATTCCACTCCTTGCAGACGTTGTGTCTTCCTTGGCAGGGGTTGAGGTAAAAATGGACGAATGGGGCATCGGTGCTTGTGTTACAGCTTCCCAGAAGTGTCTTGAAACTCCCGCCGGTTTGGCGGTGGTTGCGGTATCAAACTGGCTGTGGCCGATTATTGAGAAGACCGAGTCTTGTGGATGGTACCTAAACTTGAAGGTATGGAAAGACCAATATGAGAGACAGCGTGACTATCATCCCCATCCCACGACGATGTCAACACCGCTAATTCGTGCACTTAAGAAGTCTTTGGAGAAGGTATTGGCAGAAGGATTGCCTCAACGTTTTGAGAGACATATCGAAATGTCGCAGATGCTTAGAAACATGCTGGCCGAGTTGGGATTTGACCTCTTTCTTCCTTATGAGATCGCATCGCCAACTGTGGTCTCGGTTCTTGGAAACCAGAAACTGCCCGCAAATACGGTAGTCAGTGAGTTAGCAAAGAGACACAGCATTCAAATTGCTGGAGGAATCGGTCCTATGGAGGGAAAGGCCTTCCGTATTGGTTGCATGGGGTCTTTAGCGACACCAGAGAAGATCCAGGTGCTGGTTGATTCAATACGAGAGATCGTGGAGAATCCTTAGCATAAGGATTGAAAGGATTCTGGTAAGATTGCATTGGTCTAGCGGATCGATCTGGACGTTGTCAATTAGATCGTGTTCCGCGAAACGTTCCTATCTCCCTGGCTATTTCTGGGTGTACAAGAAGATGAGTGTTATGGCTTGGCCTGTTTGTGCTACAGGGTTCGGATTCAAAGGCCCACGTTGGTGACGGAGTCCGACGAGCTCTCCGTCACCTTCTTCAAACTGACACTGTCCACAGGGGTACCAGAGGCGGAGACCATCTTCAGGACTATTTTCAGCTTTGGTGCCAACTTGAATATGGCCTGTCCCAGATGTATCCACGGCCGGTGCTAGGGCGGGCGTTGACGATGGACACCAATTACTTCAGCTCCTCAAAGATGGGCAATATGCCGACGCAGTCTCCCAACGCTTCGAGCCACGCTCATTCGAGAATCTTCATGCCTGCAGTAGGGGTGGCTCGTTGATCCAACTGACCAATATCATTGTCTCATCCTCTATGTAGCGCCTTATCAATATGATTCACCATTGCAAACGAAGCTCCTGCATCGCCGTACGAGGCATCACTCGACAGTGGCCATCATAATTCGACAGCAACGAAGTAACGGTTGGCCATCTCCACTAGAATGTGCATTGGCATGTACGTTACGAACGTGAAGGTTGGGCGCGACGGACCAGATTTTCTTCCAACAACAGTGTTGTGGATTCGATGCTTGAACTGCTTGGCTCCAGCTGGATAGTGTCAAACGTCTACGCCAGGTACGGCGTCTGCTGAGCAGAGACACTGTCCGTTACGTGACCGATGACAATGCACACATTGAGGAACAATGTTGCTGCCCCATGGAGCCACATAGCTAACGGCGTCAGCAAACAGAAAACCGAGACGCGCGCGGACGTATTCCTCACGGGCACGTTGCGAACGAGGTACCCCCTCCAAGATTGAGCATCCCATTCTCTAGTGGGGGTGACCCGTATGCTCCTACGACGCAGACTTAATGTCAACAAACCCAACTCGCATAAGCAGTACTCAACTTCCCTGTCGTAATCCGCCGACCTAAAGTGGGGATTTATCGACGCCATGTCCAAAACTATCCCATAGTTTTCCGTACACACCTGTGCAGTCGCATCATGTGCAGCACAGGCGTCCTCCAGATAGGACCGGTTGATAAAAGGCTGCACGATGGAGCCGCCTATGTGACAAAAGGGTTTCCCCTGTGTTCTCCATGCCGAGCACGTAGTCATATGCTAAGTGGCTGTCTGCATTAATGACTATTCCAGAGACTTCCCCATTATGCTTGGATTCCACGACTAGACAACGCTTATCGTAATCAAAATATTCGCAAAGATACGCTTTTCCCCTGTGGAAATGGCCAAACGCACAGCTGGCTGACAACATGCGTCGTAAAATTCATAGCGGCCGAGCTTTTCTAGCTTCATACCGTCCAGAATCTGCGCGAATTCCTCAAAAATCGGTGGCAGTTCACCATCAGGTACCATGACCTCGGCTTTCTCGACATTGATGACGCCTTTGAGCACTTTGAGCACCTCCGTAACCTCCGGCTTACCACTCGTCAGCCCGAGGTAGACTTTGGCTGCGTCGCCACTCTTGGAATTGAGCGGATAATTGCCGTCCGCAATCAGAATCTTATCGCCGTGACCGCACAGGGACAACACTTTCATAATCTCCGGATGGATGCAGGTAGTTTTTAACATATCAAAACCTCCCTATTTCTCGTTGTCGCGCAGTTTGCCAAGCGTCCCGCCCGGATGCCACATGACATATTCCTGCGGCGTAAGCCCGCGGTTCGCCTGCAGCACAATGCTCAGTATTTGCAATGCTAACGTCTCCGCAAGAATCGACGCTCTGGGTGCACGGTTCAGTGGGCCGCCCTCCTGCTTCACGCCCGCAAACAAATGCGCGTCGCTCTGCTTTGCCAGCCACGACTCCGGATTGCCGGTGACTGCAATAATCTTGCAGCCGTTGTTCCGAATTGCCATCGCTGTTGCCTTCATCTCGGCGGTTTCGCCGCTGTTGGAAATGCAGATGACCACGTCGCCCGCGACGAGCTGCCCGGAGGAGCCATGCACCGCCTCGGTGCCGTGCAGAAAATACGCGGGCGTTCCCGTTGAAGAAATCAGGGAAGCCGCGTAACCCGCAATGTGGGAGGGTTTACCAATGCCCGTGATATGCACGCGGTTGTGCGTGCCTTTCGCGTCCAGTATCAACTGCGCCGCCTTGTCGTAAGCGCCGTAATCCGTCGCCTGCGCAAAGGCGTCAAATTCGTTCTGCGCCGTGTGGATGAAAGTATCCAACGCGCTGCGTACGTTTTCGTTCATGTCATTACCCCTTTATCAGTTAGATTGAAATACTGTAAAATTCCCGTCCGTGTCAAATACCGCGGGAATTTCAGTTCCGTTTGCCTTCAGGCCCTCGACCGCCGGAAGCTCCGGCAGCAGCGCCTGAGAAATATAAAAATGGTGCATGCTGAGTGTGTTTTTCATCCACACGACACGTGGGCCGACAGTGCGGTCCGTTTCCAGTGACGTGTGCAGCGCAAATTTCACCGCCAGCTCGTCGTTCGGCATCACAGGCGGGATTTTCATGCCACCCGGATCGCAGGACGTCAGGCCGTTGGGATACGTCGTATCGAAGTCAAACTTGTTAAAGGCGCGGCGTGTCGTCACGTCGGCATTGCCCAGTCCGGAACCGTTGCCATGGGATTTATCCGTGATATCGAACACAGCAATGCGCTCGACAAACGGTTGCCAGCGTCCCACCATAGAGGAGCGCCCCGTCACGTTGGGATCCATGCCCGCCCCGCTGATGTCCTTTCCGATTTCCTCCAGCACAAGAATATCAATTTTGGGGAACGGAATGCCCGGCACCAAGCGTTTGGCCTGCTCCAGCAGCGGCGGTTCTTCCTGTGCGATTCTTTCACCCGGAATCGCCTCAATACGGTATGTATTATGGAACGCGTCCTCCAAAACGGCCAGCCCAAACGGGATTTTCCCCATCTCGATGACTGCGCCCGCAAGCTCTATGATGTGCTCCGACATCTTTGGAAAGCCCAGCCTGTGGCACGCCGCTGCGCCCCGCTGCTTGCCCAGACCTATAACGATCATCTTCATCAGGCCGCTTTCCACCGGCCCACGAAAATCTGTGTGCGGCTTTATCCTGCCGATTGGAATGATCCAGTCCGCCTGACTTGCATTACGGTCCAGATATAGCGTGAGCCCATTCTTCGTTTTTCCGAGCACAACCGGTTCCATATCTGAGAGGACGCGCGCACCCATGCGTTCCTCCGTGACGCCATAACCTGCAAGGATACCGCGCTGACCCTGTGCCGTAGCGCCACCATGGCTGCCCATGGCGGGTACGATAAATGGCAGCGCGCCGCGCGCCTTGAGTACGTCGAGCAAAACCCTGACGATGCGATCGATATTGGTGATTTCACGGCTTCCCACTGCTACGCATACCGTATCGCCCGCTTTGATGCGGGGAAGCAGATCCCTGCGCGTCAGTTGCTTGTGTACTTCGCCTGACAAGTCGCTGATATTACCCCTGGGCAGGTCATAGGTCACGGGCACAAAAAGGGGAATCTGATCCTCCTGCAACAGTGTTTGAAAGATGCTGTCCATGGAAGTTTCCTTCTCTCTGCTACTTCAAAGCCGCTAAAAGTGTGGAATCACCGTTGCTGTACTTTTGCTGCTCCATAAGCTCCAGAACTTCGCCCAGCGTGGGCAGCGAGGGCTGGGCACCCATTCTGGACACGGTGAGCGTCGCGGTGTAGTTTGCAAAATCAAGTGCCTGGCGATTGCTCATACCCGCGCAGCGTCCCGTGGTGAACGCCCCGACAAACGAATCGCCCGCCGCGGTGGGATCCTTGACCTTCACAACATCAATGCAGGGCGCATAGATGTATTCCTCCGCATTAACGACTACCGCGCCGGCGTTGCCCAGCGTGACAATCACATTCTTGACGCCCTTGTTCTGCAGGATGGAAGCAACCTTCTTCACGTCCTCCGTGTCAACGTTTTTCCCTTTCCTACGGATGGCAACGCCCGTCATGTCGGCGGCCTCGTGCTCGTTAGGCGAAATGTAGGTCAGATGCGACAGCATGCTGTCCGAAAGCGGCGCAGAAGGCGCGGAGTTCAGCATGACTGGCACGTTCTTGTCATAGGCGAACTGCGCGACAAGTTCATTGATTTTCATAGGGATTTCCAACTGCAAAATGACCATATCATAATTGGAGACATCCTCCTTCAGGAACACGACGTCCTCCGGCGTAATGGACATATTGGCGCCAGGCACCACGATAATTCTGTTCTTCGTTTTCTGCCCGGGGGTGACTTCCAGCATGACATTGCCGACCGCTGAGGGCAGCGTGGGGTGGCGCAGGATTTTCTCCGTATGAATCCCTGCCTCTTTGCAGGAGGCGATCAATTCGTCGCCAAAGCTATCCATACCGACCTTGCCCACCATCGTCACGTCCGCGCCCAAGCGTGCTGCCTGCACGGCCTGATTCGCGCCCTTACCGCCCGGCGCCGTCTGGAATCCGCACCCCAACACGGTTTCCCCCGAATTCGGGAATTTTTCCGTGCTCACTATCAAATCCATGACAAAGCTGCCGACCACTAAAATCTTGGGTTTTCTGTTCATTTTTTATCACCATTCCTTTCGTTATACTCAAGGCACAAAATGGTATGAGATTGATTTGCTCGCCTTGAGTTTTGTTATGATAGATTGTAAAATGAAGTGCGACAAATAAAAGCATCCCGCAAAAGAATCTTCGTGTAAAATAAAGTTACTTCAACACCATTACACATGGAGGAAACAAATATGGACTACCAACATCTTACCGCATTTGAAAGAGGGCTCATAGAGGCACTTCACAATTTGGCGTATACCACAAAGCGTCCTAGCTTCAAGACGTGGTTACAAGTTGACATTCCAGAACCTCCCTGTTCTTGTTCTCTGTTTCAACAGAATCGTAAGAAAGGGGCGAATGTTTTGCACCTCCTTCTCGCCTCTGATTGACTCCTATCTTTTCACATTAGCACTTTTCCTATTTGAGGTCAAATTCTTCTGAAGATGTACCTCTACTGGTATTCTACAGTCATTCCCTATCATTTTGTATCTCTGATGCATCCTTCGGTAGTTGTAATAGTTCATAACGTTATCCAGATCAATTTGTAGCTCCTCAAGACACACATATCGCTTCTTTCAGAAGACAACGGCGTAGGATTCATCTACGGGGGGATTTATTGAGCACCTCCACGTAACCATTGGTCTAGGGATGCTTCATCCTAGTCGTAATCTACTTTACCCAAGTCTATTGCATATCTTCTGCAATTTGTGATTTGGTATTACTTCCTCATGCCAGGTGGTAGACCCTGTTCCACAATCGGGAAGGATTCTCTGTATCTTTACTGGAGCAAACTTCTTGGCAAGATGATTCTCTACAAGGTCTGTAGAAGCATTGGTCGTTTTGTTATGGCCGCCAGTAACTCCTAGCGCATGAAGCGTTAGGATGAAGAGATGGAAAGTTGCAGAACAATTAGGTCGGAAGGACGAGAAACGATTCTTGTGTTGGTACAGAACGGAAAGAACCAGCCGATATAGGGAAAGCGCTTGGGAGAAATCAGTCGAGTCTGTCGCGAGAATTGGCAAAAGGGTTAGAAAAGAGAGTGTACAATCCTTTTCTGGCTCAAAGAGAGACAGAGGAGCGGGCAGCGTACCGGAAGTCATCGCTGAGAATCGATGCGCAGACCTAGGGAATCATCAATGGTCATCTTTCATTCCATTGGTCGCAGAAGCAGATCGAGAACTTTTTGCAGACAGGTGGGAATGATCGTACAGTCACTCCTGTGAGTGAAAAGACTATCGAGAGCTTTATTAACTTGCATATGAAGGGCGAACTCAGGAAACTCGCCTTGCCGGAGCTCAGGCAGAAAGGTGAACCACGGCAGAAAGGTCCTGAACCACGCGGGAAGCTGCTCCATATGACCCTGATTGATGAGCGGCAGGGCGAAGTCGACAGCAGGGATGTTCCAGGGCATGGGGAAAGGGATCTGATAATTGGCGATCAGCATAAGTCAGCACTAAGTGTTATCGTAGAAAGAAAAGCAAGGTATGTGGTGGAGGGCGGGCTTTTGTCGCATGACGCAGCGACGGTACGAATGAGCCTGGAGCATGGCTGGGGGAAGCTGGATCCTGCAGTGGTAAAGAGCTTGACCTGTGACCAAGGTAAAGAAATGGCGCAGCATGAAGCCTTGGTAAAAAGAGTAAAGATGAAAGCCTACTTCTGTCACCCGCATTTACCATGGGAAAAAGGAACGTGTGAGAACACGAATTATCTCATTGGGGATATGCTTGAAGGGGCCACCGATTTCCGGGTACTGAGAGGGGCACAAGTGACCAGAGTTGCTGATCTACTGAACGAACGACCACGACAGACTTTGGGGTTCAAGACTCCCAAAGATCAAATCATGCAATTATGCGCTGAGAGTTAATGAGTGCCTATCTTTACTATCATAGCGGAAAAGGGGCATTGCGTCCAGCCTCGGACGCTGTGAATCAGCCGGCTGCGCGGACGGGGTTCAACTGTTGTGCTTCCTCACCCTCTCGTTAAATCCCTGTGCTATGCGGTGAGCGATGACGAGGTAGTGGTCCAGGAGCAGGGCGCGGTCCTCGGCAGATGTCTCACCTGATGCGGCAAGCACCGCCTCGCAGCCTCTTGGTCGCTCCAGCTGTTCGACAAATACTGCGTAGGCTCGTTGGGCAGCAGCGTTGCCACAGATGGAATGC
>Ga0209913_1001246_pt1 | contig 14968 bp, 13 predicted proteins | sample PersoiDNA2013203_FD_185805 | JGI IMG/M metagenome (GOLD analysis project Ga0209913, IMG submission 185805) | Permafrost soil microbial communities from the Arctic, to analyse light accelerated degradation of dissolved organic matter (DOM) -... | ecosystem: Environmental > Terrestrial > Soil >... | reverse complement strand
AATCGTGTACGCATCACCTGCAAAGGGGAGCTTTATTTGTGTTTGGGGCAAGAGGATAAAATAGATTTAATGCCGCTATTAAGAAACCACCCTGATGATGACCATGCATTAGTGGAAGCGATTTTAGGCAGCATGGCGATTAAACCTAAAGGGCATGATTTTGATTTAAAACGTATAGAGCCCACAGTGATTAGGTTCATGTCACATACTGGTGGGTGATCTGCTTAATTACTCAAAATTACAATAGTGCAATTAAATAAGTCAAATCCAAAAATACTAGTCTAAGATCATTATGGCCATCTCAAGTATCATCCTCTCAGGCGGTCGTGCCACTCGTATGGGTGGTGTGGATAAAGGCTTGGTACAATTACAACAGAAGCCACTTATTCAACATGTGATAGACCGCTTAAGACCACAAGTGGATGAAATCATCATTAACGCTAACCGCGAAATTGAACAATATTTAGCCTTGGATTACCCCGTGTTGCAAGATGAAGTTTTACAAGATGGAACCCCTGACTTTATAGGGCCACTGGCAGGCGTGCATTTAGGCTTAAAACATGCTCAGCACGACTATTTGCTAACGGTCCCTTGCGATTCGCCCTTATTACCACTAAATTTGGCATCACGTTTGCTGGCAAGCTCACTTGAAAATAATGCTGATATCGCCGTCGCAACCAGTGATGGTGATACGCACCCCGTATTTTGTTTGTGTAAAAAAAGTGTGCTGAAAAGTCTGGAAGATTACTTAGTGAATGGCGGACGTAAAGTGAGCGCTTGGCAAAAGAGTCAAAAGTATATTGAGGTGGACTTTAGCGATTGCAGCGATGCATTTGTGAACTTGAATACGCTTGAAGATTTGGTCACATTAGAATTAAAAATGTCTCAATAAACTAGCCACCCAATCATCGGTTATTACCAGTTGCGCACCACAGAGGCACTCAGAGCTACTAAACGCTAAAGCATTGCAAAATCGTATGCGTGAATAACGAAACAGCTTAAATTAGTTTACCATCTCATCATGCTAAACATTCTGCCAAACCAACTAAAAAAACATCCACCTACTTTAGGCTTTTGTGCTGCGGGCAGCAACGCAGGCAAAACAACCTTGATCACCAAGCTCATTCCGGAATTAGCTAAACGGAATATCAGCGTTTCAGTCATTAAGCATGCGCATCGCCAATTTGATATTGATCATGAGGGTAAAGATAGTTACCGTATTCGTGAAGCAGGCGCGGTGCAAACTTTAATCGCATCGAATAAGCGCTGGGCGTTAATGACAGAATTACCTGAAAGTGCTAATGAGGCAAATTTGGAGGAATTGCTGCAACAAATAAACCCGAACTATGCTGATTTGATTTTGGTGGAGGGATTCAAATCTGCCCACATCCGTAAAATTGAGGTCTATAGGCCAAGTTTGAATACTCCACTATTAGCTAGCTTGGACCCTAACATTATCGCGGTTGCTAGCGATGCTGCACTGAATCAGAACATGAACATCGCAATTCCAGTACTAGACTTAAACAACATATCCCAAATCGCCGATTTTATTATGCAAGAATTGATCAAACCATGACTCAAGCTATACCAATCTCTCAAGTCGCTTTAGATCCTAGCTGTATGGACAACTACGACCCAAACTCGATGTCTGTAGTGAACGCTCGGCAATTTATCAAACAGTATCTAAACCCGGTACAGCAAGCTGAAACCTTACCAATACGCGCCAGTTTAGGCCGCGTATTAGCTACCGATATACTTTCGCCAGCTAACGTGCCTAATTACGACAATTCGGCGATGGATGGCTATGCGTTTAATGCGGACGATATTGTTGCTGAAGCACCGATACACTTAGCTAAGGCTCTTACGCACTTAAAAATAATCGGTACGGTTTATGCCGGCAAAGCGTTGGATACCACGCTAAAAAGTGGTGAATGTGTGCGCATTATGACTGGTGGCATGATGCCAACTGGGGCTGACAGCGTGATTATGCAAGAACGCGTTACTGTTGAAAGCGACAATATCACCTTCACCGAAGTAGCAAAACGCGGCATGAACGTGCGATATGCAGGCGAAGATTTACAGCAAGGACAAATAGTATTGGCTGCGGGGCATATGATGCGTGCAGCTGATTTAGGCTTGATTGCATCACTGGGTCTTGCTGAGGTCAGTGTGTATCGTAAACTTAAAGTCGCCTTTTTTTCTACAGGCGATGAGTTGGCTGGTATAGGCGAAGCACTAAAAACAGGCCAAGTATACGATAGTAATCGATATACGCTTTACGGCATGTTGAGTCGGCTAGATATTGAAGTCATAGATATGGGCGCAATTGCGGATGACCCAGCTTTACTTGAAAGCACACTGCTAGCTGCAGCAAACCAAGCTGACGTAGTGATTACCAGCGGCGGTGTTTCAGTGGGTGAAGCGGATTACATGAAACTGCTATTAGCGAAACATGGCCAAGTAGTATTTTGGAAAATTGCCATGAAACCGGGCCGTCCATTGGCTTATGGCAAAATCCAGGGAAATAATGGGTCTGCGCATTACTTCGGCTTACCAGGCAACCCTGTGGCGGTGATGGTGACATTTTATCAATTTGTACGTGAAGCGATGCTGGTGTTAATGGGGCAACCCAACCCAGCACCACTCCCTATGTTTAAAGTTGAATGTACAGAAAAAATCAAAAAAATGACTGGCCGCACTGAGTTTCAGCGCGGCATATTGTTTGCTGATGCAGATGGCACTTGGAAGGTCAAGCCTACAGGCTCGCAAGGATCAGCCATTTTAAGCTCCATGTCACTGGCCAATTGCTTTATTGTGCTGGATGAGTCTGCGGGAAACCTTGATGCCGGCAGTTTGGTAAATGTACAAGTGTTGGATGGGATTGTTTAAAGGGTAGCTCTATTAATCCAATTTTCGCGCCTTCTTAAGCTTAGAGACTTGAATTAATAAAGGTACCCTAAAGATAGCTACAAATATTGGCTGAATACAGCCAATTGCAATTGGCTTTCAAATATTGAGCGAGCTTGTTGTATAATTTTTAGTTACTCAAATATTTCAATCAAACTCCTCTAACCAAACTAGGCTTTTTTGTCTTTGAACCTCGCTGTTAAAACCCCCACCACTAGAGATCACAAGCTTATTTGGGCTATTATCGGCTCATTGTTATTGCATGCTTTACTAGTAGTGGTCATTCCTAACATCAAGTTAAATACAATCAAAAAACCAGATATTTTAGAGATTGAGTTAGTTAAAAAAACTGCACCGCCACCAGTAGTATTACCAGAACCGATTCAGCCGCAACCAGAAGCGGTTAAGCCGAAAATAGAACCAAAGCCTGAACTAAAGCCGCTAGTTAAACCATTACCGATGACTAAGCTAGTAAAAAGTGAGGCCACGCCATATCAGCCACCAACAACGGTAGCGCCGCAAACCGAAGTGATTGCCGTCCCTGCGAAACCTGAGGCTACACCTTCACCCATGCCACCTGCACCAATTGTGGCACCAACACCACCGCCTATTGGACCAAGTCAGGCTGATATTGAAGATGCCCGTGGGAAATATGGTAATGCATTGTGGGGCGCGATTGGCAAACACAAGCAGTATCCAAAAATCGCACAGATGCGTGGCTGGCAAGGTGATGTGATTGTTGAGTTGCAGCTTGATGGCACCGGCAAGCTTAAGTCTAAAAAAATCATACAGTCCAGCAGTTACGATGTGCTGGATAAACAAGCCTTAGACATGGTTGAAAAAGCCGCGCCATTTCCTGCGCCTCCTGAAGCCTTACGAGGCAGTAATTTCAGCATTAAAGTTCCGATTCCTTTTAAGCTTGAAGAACAATAATTTAAAAAGAATGGTCAGGCGCCAATTATCAAACACCGATAATCAAATACCTATGATCAAAAAAAACAAATCACTCAAAGATTTACTGCTCATTCATGAATTGGCGTTTATATTACTGATTGTTCTAGCAGCCACGGCAGGCGCTATCGGCATACATCTCTGGGAAAAATCTAGTCAGGAATCCAATCGCATCAGCTCATTAGTCACCGAAGTACAGCAAACCCGTGGCGATTTGTATCGGCAAATGAAAGAGTTGTTTGATGCCTATTTTTTAGATGACTTAGGCGCTCGCACCGAATATAACAACTTTACAATTTCGGTTGAAAAACACTTTGTTCAACTACAAAAAATTACGGTTGGTGAAGCAGAAAATGCTGCTATCAATGATTTACACGCTAGCTATAAAGAGTTCGTGCTTGAGACCTCTTCATTGTTTGACCAAAATCAAGGTATTAGCAACGATGCAACAAAAAATGCCATCAAACGCACATTAAACTCAGGCATAGAAACCGGGCTATTTAAGCGTTATGAAGACATTCTTGCACATACCGAAAGCTTGCTAAGCCAAAAGCAATCTGAGCTTGATAAACAGCTTGTCGATACAAAACGCACATCAATGATTTTGCTGGTTATTCCTCTGATACTAGCCGTTCTATTGCTAATGTTCTCCAGGGTTTTTCTTAAGCGCGCCATTGTAAAACCAATCAATGGCGTATTGAAAGCAACATCAGAAATTAGCTCGGGCAACCTGACACACAGGGCACCTGAAGAAGGTGTTGCAGAACTTACCGCTGTTTCAAAAGCCATCAATGACATGGCGGATAAACTGGCTATTAGCCAAGAAGCACTGGTGCGCACAGAAAAACAAGCAGCTCAAGGTTTATTGGTACCCATGCTCGCACACAACATTCGCAACCCTTTAGCCAGCATTCGCGCTACTGCGCAAGTCATGGACGACCCAGAGCATGATGCTGAAACGCGTGAATCTCTCATCGGCATTATCAACACTGTCGACAGGCTGGAACGCTGGACAGGTGCGCTGCTAGCCTATTTGCTCCCACTCAAACCACAGCCGAATAACACCACTATAAAAGATATTGTCGAAGGGGCATTAGCGCCACTTCAACAAAAAATAAGAGAAAAATCAATCCAGCTTAAACTACCTTCGTGGCCCAAAAATAATGCTATATTCACTGATCAACATCTACTAGAGCAAGTGATTTACAATTTACTGTTAAATGCCATTGATGCTTCCAGCAAAACTGGCAGCTTGGAAATAACGCTTAAAATCACACAACATATGTTCAAACTACAACTGCTAGACCGTGGCTGTGGCATGCCGTTTACCCCAGACCCAAGTGCGATGAGCGCGCCTACCACCAAAAGGTTTGGCACTGGACTAGGTATTCCATTTGCATTTAAGGTGTGTGACGCACTAGGTGGTGAGCTTAACTTCGAAGCACGACCACAAGGTGGCACTGTAATTACAATATCACTGCCCAAATTGAGCCTATAGCTAAAGTGGGGCTATAAAAATAGGATCCGCAATAAATATTGTCATTTTCTTGTTATATGCTATTGCCTTAATCGGGCTTTTTATCAACAATGGAGCAAGGCTTTAATAGAGATGATGCGAAAACTTAAATGACAGATACTTCAATGCTTAATCAAGTTGTTGCAGATTTTAAGCTGCCAGCAACCAGCGGTAAAACTTTTCAATTGTCAAACTACATTGGCAAAAACCTGGTTATTTACTTTTATCCAAAAGATTCAACACCGGGCTGTACTACGCAGGGCATTCAATTTAGAGATGCTTATACGGATTTCCAAACAAAAAATACTGAGATATTTGGTGTTTCACGTGACAGTTTAAAATCACACGAGAACTTCAAAGCAAAATTCACTTTTCCATTCGAATTGCTGGCAGATACTGAAGAATTAGCCTGTACCTTGTTTGGTGTCATGAAAATGAAAAACATGTACGGAAAACAAGTACGAGGAGTAGAAAGAAGTACATTTATCATTGATAAAAATGGAACTTTAGTAAAAGAATGGCGTGGCGTCAAGGTAGATGGACACGCGGCAGAAGTCCTTAACTTTATTCAAACACTTTAATTTCATTCACGAGTTTCATTCCAACACCTTCATAGAAAGTCATTTTATGGCAAAAAAGAAAATCGAAGCCGCAAAACTTTTCGTACTTGATACCAATGTTTTAATGCATGACCCATCTAGTCTATTTCGCTTTGAAGAGCATGACATTTACTTACCAATGGTAACGTTGGAAGAGCTTGATAACAATAAAAAAGGCTTAACTGAAGTTGCTCGTAATGCGCGCCAAGCGAGCCGGAATCTAGAAGAAATTGTAGGTACTAATTTAGTCGATCTTGAACTGGGTTGTCCGCTCTCAATTCATGGTAACAAACATGTGACCGGTCGATTGTTCTTACAAACCAATCAAGTCAATGTTGAGTTACCAGGGCTAGCAGGCAGTAAAGCAGACAACCAAATTCTTGGCGTGGTGATGGATTTGCACAGAATCCATTCAAACCGTCAGGTAATTTTAGTCAGTAAGGATATTAATATTCGCATCAAAGCCCGCGCAATGGGCATGCCTGCTGAAGATTATTTCAATGATAAAGTATTAGAAGATACAGAGCTTTTATACAGCGGCATGAAAGAATTGCCTGCTGACTTTTGGGATAAACACAGCAAGGAAATGGAATCTTGGCAGGAATCTGGTCGCATGTTTTACCGACTTAGCGGCCCCTTATGTAAAACATTTCTAATCAATGAATTTGTTTTTTATGAATTTGAAAAACCTTTCCATGCCATAGTACGGAGCATTGAAGGCAACACTGCGGTATTGGAAGTTGTTAAAGATCACCTATTACCTAAAAACAATGTTTGGGGCATCACCGCACGCAATCGCGAACAAAATTTCGCACTCAACTTATTGATGGATCCAGAAGTTGATTTCGTAAGTTTACTGGGCCAAGCGGGTACTGGTAAAACGTTACTCACATTAGCTTCAGCCCTAACTCAAGTACTTGATACAAAAATTTACTCTGAGATTATCATGACCCGCGTTACCGTTTCTGTAGGTGAAGATATTGGCTTTTTACCGGGCACTGAAGAAGAAAAAATGGGGCCATGGATGGGTGCGCTGGACGACAATTTAGATGTACTGAATAAAAGTGATGAAGATGCTGGCGAATGGGGTCGTGCCGCGACACAAGATTTAATTCGCAGTCGGATTAAAGTCAAATCACTCAATTTCATGCGCGGTCGTACATTTTTAAATAAATTCTTAATTATTGATGAAGCGCAAAACCTAACCCCTAAGCAGATGAAAACGCTCATCACCCGCGCAGGCCCTGGGACTAAGGTAGTTTGTTTAGGCAACATTGCGCAAATCGATACGCCGTATTTAACTGAAGGCAGCTCTGGGCTTACCTACGTCGTCGATAGATTCAAAGGTTGGGGACATAACGGTCACGTAACCTTACTTCGAGGCGAGCGCTCACGTTTGGCTGATTTTGCTGCAGAAGTTCTGTAAACAGGATGCGTAAAGGATTTTACACTTTACTGGCGGCGCAATTTTTATCGGCACTTGCGGATAATGCTTTGTTATTTACAGCAATTGCTTTGTTACAACAAATGCATGCGCCTAATTGGCACAAACCATTACTACTGCAATTTTTTGTCATCTCATACATTGTCCTTGCCCCTTTTGTTGGCTCATTTGCAGATGCGCTACCAAAAGGCCGGGTCATGTTCATCTCAAATGGTATCAAATTCGTAGGCAGCCTAGCCATGATATTTGGCATGCCGCCACTATATGCATACGGCATTGTTGGTATAGGTGCAGCGGCCTATTCACCTGCAAAATATGGCATTTTAACTGAGTTACTACCGCCCGATAAACTGGTCAGTGCCAATGGCTGGATGGAAGGCTCAACCGTCATTGCCATTATTTTAGGTGCGATTATTGGTGGTAAAATGGCTAGCATTGATCCGCAAGCAGCCATGATTGCCATTACCGCTTTGTATCTAGTTGCGGCGGGCTTCAATGCATTCATCCCGAAACTCCCAATTGACCATACCATTCCAAAGAAAGAGCTGTTATTCATATTAAGTGATTTTTATCACTCATTCATCGCACTATGGCGAGACCCGCAAGGTCAAGTTTCATTATCAGTCACCACATTATTTTGGGGTGCAGGCGCAACCTTGAGATTGGTCGTCATAGCGTGGGCAGGCATAACGCTGGGCTTTGAATTAGATCATGCTACGCAACTGACAGCCACGGTAGCGCTAGGCGTTGCGCTAGGTTCCGTAATTGCAGCTCGCTATATATCGCTTGAGAACTCAGTAAAAGTCCTGCCAGCAGGCATTGTAATGGGGCTATTAGTCATGGCAATGGTGTTGGTAACCGAATGGCACTTCGCGGCGATATTGTTGTTTATGATAGGCGTACTCAGCGGATTCTTTGTAGTGCCGCTCAACGCCTTACTGCAACATAGAGGGCACTTGCTGATTGGTGCTGGTCACTCCATTGCGGTACAAAACTTCAATGAAAACCTTGGCATTCTGCTATTGAGCGGCGCCTACACATTGATGGTAAGAGCCAACTTACAGATTAATCATATCGTAGTGATTTTTGGCTTATTTGTGATTGTTTCAATGAGCATGATTAATAGACTTTATCGCTGCCAAATATAATCAAAAAAGCCTCGAACCTATCGAGGCTTTTTTTAAAACTACGCGATTTAACTTAATGAAGCTTCACGTGCGATTCTGTACGTCGTGTAATGATACGCGCTAATGTTTGCAATGCAGTACTCCAGAATCCATGCAATGCCATTAAATGCATTTTATACAATGACTTGTACATTAATCTAGCAAACATTCCTTCAATAAATAGACTACCGCCTGAAACAGATCCCATCAAACTCCCTACTGTGGAATAACTGCCCAAATTTACCAGTGAGCCATAATCTCGATAAGTATACTCAGGTAAATCTTTTTTACCGGCAACTCGACATTTAACGGTTTTAATCATCATAGATGCCTGCTGATGAGCTGCCTGAGCACGAGGCGGCACGTTTTCGTCAGCTTGGCCGCTAGCTCTAGGGCAAGCAGCACAGTCACCAAATGCGAATATATTTTCATCCAGTGTTGTTTGTAATGTCCGATGCACCACCAGTTGATTGATACGATTTGTTTCTAAGCCATCAATCTCACGTAAAAAATCAGGTGCTTTAATACCTGCTGCCCATACTACTAATGTAGATGGAATAAATAGGCCACTATGCGTAAATATACCTTTGTCCGTAACTTCGGTAACGCGCTCACCCGTATAAAGATGAACCTGTAATTTTCTAAGTTCAACATCCACAGAGTTAGAGAGTTGTGGTGGTAATGCTGGCAACACGCGATCACTCGCTTCTATCAATGAAATTTTAACATCATGGTCAGGATCAATTTTATCCAAACCATAAGCTGCAAGCTCACGTGTTGTATTATGCAACTCAGCAGATAACTCTACTCCCGTTGCACCAGCCCCCACTATCACTACCTCCAACTGTCCAGCTTGAACTGGCGTCAACTGAGTTTGTGCGCGTAATAACGCATTGTGTAATCGCCGATGAAATCTCTCCGCTTGTTCTTGTGTATCCAAGGCTATTGAATACTCACCGGCCCCTTTTACACCAAAATCATTGGTTGTACTGCCAACAGCAATAATCAAAGTATCATATTGCAAAATTCGCCTTGGGATGACCTCAACACCATCCTCATCATAATGCGGAGATATTGAAACTTCTCGTTTTGCTCTATCAAGACGATCCATACTACCTAAGCGAAATTTGAAATGATGCCAATGCGCTTGAGCAATATAAACCAACTCATGCTTTTCCGGATCCATACTACCAGCCGCAATTTCGTGTAACAACGGCTTCCACACGTGTGTTTTTGACTTATCAATTAATGTGATAAGTGCTTTTCCCTTACGCCCCAGACTATCACCAAGTTTTGTCGCTAGCTCTAGTCCGCCCGCGCCGCCACCCACGATGACAACATGGTGTAATTGACTATCTTTATTATTTTCCACGGCGACCCTTACATTTTTCATACAATCTGAAACTACAAATAAAAACGCGCCTGCTAAACTCAGCAAGCGCGATTAAACTAGTCACTCAATTACTCATTACCCGTAAGTTTACCCATGCTACGAATCCAAGCAATAATTTTCAATAATTCATCTGGTGTAATGCCATTTTTTGGATCAGTTGGATCCATCAAACCTATGCCTTTAGCGCCCATACCGCCATTTGTACCGTGCCAAGCAGTTTCAAACATACCTTTATTTGTTGCATCTTTAGGATAACGGAAGTCAGGGCCAGTTAAACCTGGACCAACTTGACCTTTAGCTTCTGGGCCGTGGCATTGTGTACATGAATATAACTGAAATACTTTCTTGCCTTTTGCAATCGCTTCAGCATTGCCAATATATGGGTTTTTACCAGTTGTCATAAACTCCTTTGCCGCAGGTGTATCAAATAACGCGGTATCTATCACTAATGGCTTACCATCTTGAGTCGTTACAAAGTCAATCATTTTGCCAGCAGCGACAGAACCCGAATCAGTTGATGAAGATGTACTACTGGTGTCTTTTTTATTACATGCACTTAACGCTAATACCATCAGTATTAAAACTAAACTAAACTTACCTTTACTCATTTCCAATCCCCCGATTCTAAAATACGAGCTCTGCATTCAAGCTCTAATATTAACAAGTTCTAATCTTAAATAATAATTTATCACCATGGCTTTACACCTATGAATCAGTTTACTCAGATGCATAAAAAACGGCTGCTGTAATTATACAGCAGCCGTTTCAGTTATTACAGAATCCATCAGCTTTTAAGCTAATTGCACATTCTCAAAAATTATTGTAACCAATCTTTAGTACCGTCACCTTTGTATTCAGAGCGAATATACGCAATGATTTTTAATATATCATCAGTTGGCAAGCCGTCACCGATATGGCCATCTAATGACTGATGCCAGATATACATTGTGCCGCCAGAAACGCCAGGAGTACCGCCAGAAATTGTTTCGAACATACCCTTATCAGTTGAGTTTTTAGCATATACCCAACGCGTATCGTATGCGCCTTGACCACCATTTTTCTTAAGTGACGGCGCCATAATGCCTTCCAGCTTACCACCGTGGCAGCCTGAACAGCCGTTATAGCCAAAAAGTTTTTTACCGCCGGCTTTAATCAGCGATGGGTCTTCAGCATAAGCTTTTGTATATGGGTTAATACATGTTTCCAGAAACGATTTTGCTTGTGGCGTATCAGTTTCTGATGCTTTTACTGGTAGTGGCGAACCGTCTTTTGTAGATACCAAATTACAAGCTGCAGAAGCCTGTGTAGTTGCAGTTAAACCTACAAACCCCAATACTGAAATTAACAACGCTACTCTTATTGCTTTATTACCTAACATGTCATCTCCTAATTTATTTAGCTACAATCAACCATGCTAACGCACTATTGAACGGGTTACAACTTAATAACGTACTCATTATTTAACTGGTTGACTCAACATCATAAATAATATTTTGAGCATATTTTACTAATATATCTATAAAAAACGGCTATTGCAATTATACAATAGCCGTTAAATTTATTACAGTATCGAATTCCGATAACAGTGAATTTAGATTGAATTTAAGAATCTAATTTAGCCAAGGCCTATCTGTGCCACCTTTATACTGGGTACGTAACCATCCAATCACTTTTAAAATCTCATCTGTTGATGGGTTATCTGGGTTACTTAACTGCTGATGCCAAGTCATCATGCCACCGTTACTACCACCTGCAATCGTTTCAAACAAACCTTTATCAGTCACGTGTTTTGCATATTGCCAGCGGTCATCTGTAATGCTTGGACCTACCTGCCCCCCTGCATTAGGGCCATGGCACTGTGTGCAAGAATATAAACCAAATAGTTTTTTTCCTGCCTTTGCCGCCTCTGCATCTTTAGCAAATACTTTTGTATAAGGATTAATACAAGTTTCTAGAAACTTTTTTGCTTGCGGTGTATCAGCATCCACGCCCTTAACTCCTAATGGGCTATCATCTTTCGTTGAAACCAAATTACAAGCTGCACTGGCTTGTGTAGATAAAGTCAATCCGGCAAACCCAAATACTGAAATCAACATTGTTGCTTTAATTACCTTATTGCTGAACATGCTGTCTCCTATTGTAATGAATGTGCTACATCAAGCATGTCAGTGCAAGTACTGAACATGTCATTACCCAACGTGTTTATTATTTAATTGGTTGACTTAACCCAATTAAATAATAAACAGGATCATTATTCAGTTTTTGATTTAACGTCAGCGTGTGCTTCTCTTTCACGCGCAATGTCTTTATGATAAGTTTTAATTATGTCATCACCATCCACGATAGCAACATGTGGGATACCAAAATCATCTAATATTTTATTGATCTTATCTTGGTTTCTATCTAATGCACCTTGAATCATCTCCATGCGTTTTTTATCACTTTTACGTACGCCAATTGAAATATTCCAATACTCTTTACCCTTTACATTGATATTTTCGTATTCAGGAATATTCACTGTCACTAAAGGCACTTTAGATTGCTTAGCAAAGTAGCCACCAAACGGACCCCATACAATTGCCACATCAATGTCACCTTTAACCAAATCATCAACTAAAAAACTTGGAGGTAAATTAAGATCTCGCTGCATACGATAAGGTCTAGCATTACCCATCAGATTATGGTCATTCAGTGGGATTGTTGCGGGGCTCTGACCTACAATACCAATACGCGCTTTAGCTAAGTCCGGACTATCCCAATCAGTAATGTTATAACCACTATCTTTTCTATATATAAATAAATTGCCGGTACGGTAATATGGCTTTGTTGTTCTTACTGCGTCATTGTCTGGCGTAGTACTCATCATTACATCACAGCGCATTGCATTTAATGTATTCCTTAAAAAACCTTGACGACTATAAGCATAGGTATAAGTAAGTTTTTTGCCTAAATCTTTTGCTAGCACTTCAGCAATTTTGTCTTCAAAGCCTTCCTGCTTAGAATTGGAATAAGGCATAAGATCAGGATCAGCGCATACTTTAAATTCTGATTCATCAACAACACGCCTAAGCTCTCCTATACGCCCCTCATCTGGATTAAGCGATGGAATATCAGGGTCTGCAGCATGGCTGATATTAGCTATTATCGCTAGCAGTGCAATTAATCCCAACTTGGTCTTAACATGTTTCAACATTATTTGTTCCTTATCGTCAAATGCGCAGCTCATATTGAACTGCTTGCTTCTATAGAGTGCCTACTGAATTAAAAAGTTCTTACCCTTTTTACATACTTAACAATTAGGTATAAAAAAGACTAGGTATTGTACCTAATTTGTTGCTTTATATGGGGTTTTTCTATGATGTACGACTACATATTTGATGTTATTTTGATTGTTCCCGACATAAAAAAAACACCCCGACAAGTCGGGGTGTTTTTGGTATTACTTTTTACGTAAAACTAACTTAAGTAGTTAGCTAATAACTAATGTTTTGCAACAATCAATTATAGGCTGAATACTGTTAATGCACCGCCGCCAGGAGCAGCGTTGTATTTAGTTAATTCTTTGTAACCACCAGCTGCACCAAGTGCATCTGTGTCGTTAGTCATACCAAGGTTCATCGCAACGCCAGCCCAACCACCAATACCTGATAGTGTACCAACGAATTGTTTACCAGCATGGCCGTATGTGAATGCATTACCAATCACGCCAGAACCAACTTGGAATTTCCAAAGTTCTTTACCTGATTGTGCATCAACAGCTTTAAACCAACGATCAAGAGTTCCGTAGAACACTAGGTTTGAAGCAGTTGTTAAAGCACCACCCCAAGCAGAGAATTTCTCTTTGTTGTACCAAACTTTTTTGTTAGTCATAGGATCATAAGCAGCAAAGCCACCCATCACACCGTCAGGACCAGCAAACATAGTTAAAGTAGCACCAACCCATGGTTGACCTGCAACATATTTAGACTCAACTGGCTCGTATGTCATACATACGTGGTTCAATGGAGAGTAAATCAAACCAGTTTTTGGTGAGTAAGCAGCTGGTTGTTGATCTTTAGTACCTAACGCAGCTGGGCAAACGCCTTTAGCATTATAGTCTTGGTGAGTTGAAGCATTCGCTGTTTTAGCAGGTACGCCAGATTTCAAATCAACGCCAGTTGCCCAGTTAACAAATGGGTGTACTTTTTCAGCAGCAATCAAAGAACCTGTATGTGCATCCCAAGTGTACGCAAAACCGTTACGGTCATGGTGCCAAGCGTATGTTTTACCACCTTTGTCGAACAAGATTACTTCGTTAATACCATCATAATCCCACTCATCATGTGGAGTCATTTGCATGCCCCATTTTGCAACGCCTGTATCTAAGTCACGAGCAAAAACAGTCATTGACCATTTGTTATCGCCTGGACGGACATCTGGGTTCCATACTGAAGGGTTACCTGTTCCGTAATACACTAAGTTTGTACGTGCATCATACGGCCACCAGCCCCATACAGAACCACCACCATGTTGCCAACCATCTTTAACTGCTTGTGGTTTTAACCATGTGCGAGTACCAAGTTCTTTTTCGCCGCCTTTGATTTCGCTATTTGGTAGCGCTTTGAAAGAACCGCCTTGTTTGTTACCACCGTTCACATCAGCGTAAACTGATAGAGCGTTGTATAGTGGGTTTGCTGAGTTGAAATCAGCACCAAGCATCACTTCAGCATCTGGACCTGTTGAGTAAGCTTTCCATGCTAATGAACCGTCTTTGATGTTGTAAGCAGCTAAGAAGCAACGAACACCAAATTCAGCACCAGAACAACCTGTTAATACTTTATCTTTACGTACTTGTGGTGCGTTTGTGTTAGTAGCGCCGACTTTTGGGTCATTTACTAATACAGACCAAACTTTAGCACCAGTTTTAGCGTCTAAAGCAACCAAGTTACCATCATTTTGTTGAAGGTAGATTTTACCGTCACCGTAGCCAAGACCACGTGAAACGTTATCGCA
>Ga0209913_1001243_pt1 | contig 15017 bp, 17 predicted proteins | sample PersoiDNA2013203_FD_185805 | JGI IMG/M metagenome (GOLD analysis project Ga0209913, IMG submission 185805) | Permafrost soil microbial communities from the Arctic, to analyse light accelerated degradation of dissolved organic matter (DOM) -... | ecosystem: Environmental > Terrestrial > Soil >... | reverse complement strand
CGCCGGACGGTATTGCGCGAGATGCCAAGGCGCTTGGCAATTTCCCTCAAAGGGATTTGGTCGCGAAGGTGCCAGCGCCTGATTATTCCTAGTAATGCCACGTCGATCACTCCGATCCCCTACTCATCAAAACAAGTAGGATTGTGTGCTAAACGTGCGTCAATTTTCGATGCAAATTATGCGGCAAAGTGGGTCAGTTTTCGCTGCAAATCAACAGGTACTAGCATCCGGACATTGTGCCCAAGATTCTTGGGACGAAATGACGCTTTCCTCTTTCCTCGCCAACAACACCTCGATAATATTTTTCCCCAACTGCTTTTTGAGCGCGTTTCCAAAACCGATACTGATCGTAATACTCTTCTACACTTACAAGTCGATAGCGAATCTTCGGAGCATTTCCTGTTACCGGATGAATTTCCATTTCTTTTTTATGCGTTAAATTCCAGAACGTGGGCATCTTTGAGCCGATATGATCCGCCGCGGGCTCCTGCGAAATCGGTTCTTGCCATGCAGAGAACTTGTCTACCGGTATTTCTTTCGGCGGTTTATACCAATAAGTCGTAAGCCGATTGTTCACGTCCAGAGATATGCTGTACGCGATTGTATCGTTGAGACGATGCCCCTCATTTTCATAAATAGGCTGATTTTTTTCGGACTGCCCCCATAGGCCTATGGTGCCAGAGCCAGCGCTGAGGACGCCGTCCCGGTCTAGCACTTCTCCAAATCCGATAACTGACCTCTTCAACTCATGTTCGCCTGAGCCTGGCACCCAGCGACGAACAGTGACGTGGTTCGGCTCGAGTTCCGGTTTTGTTATGGGAAGAGTAACGTGATCATTTCCGATCTCAAAATAGCCGTTAGCTGTTCGTTCCTCATGTAATGTTTTCGCCTCGGGAATACCGGTCAGATCAACCTCGACGTCTTCAAAGGAAACTTTGAAATCAGGCAGACATACTTGAGCAATTACCCGAATTTCGTCGCGAGGTGTAATGCCGCTCCAAGCTTTTCCATGATCAGAAACACTTGCGCAAGAGCTAAGTAAAAAAAGATGAGTTGCTGCCAAAGCAATAGTCGTAGCTCGCCGAGACAGAGTCATTATGAATGCACTCCATACATAGATAGGTATTGGTAGGATGAAATTTACGTTACCTGTTCAGGTCTGCTTTTGGCCGAAAGCAGTCTATCACCGTCCGGCTGGTATCGACCCAAAGCGGTCTAAAAATTTGAGAAAGGGGCATTCGAAGTTCAGGGTTAGATTGGTAGAGCTTCAATTCTATTAATCGCACGATGGAATCGCCTCAATGGACTTTGGGACGAACTCGTACACAAACTGCTGGTTACTGGTTTCCGTTCGATATTTTGATCTCGCCGTAGTTAATGCGGGCAGCGTATCGGTCGTCCAGTCCTTATGCGCGGTCTGACGCTGCTGCAACGCGAACTTCTGCAACGTGACCCGCATCTTCGGTGGATTAGCAGACACCGGATAGATTGCCAGATCTCCCCCATTCACCAGCTTCCACCATAACTTCGCGTCGACCCCCGTTGCCCGCTCAGGCTCCATTGAAACTGGGTTGAGCCAGGCAGAAAATTTGTCATCAGGGATGGTCTTAGGAAGGGTGAACCAATATGTCACGTTTCCCTCTGGCCCGTGTTCTTGACCAGAAAGACGGACATGTATTGCGACATAGTTTTGAGCTGGATATCCATACCCGTTCTCGTAAACCGGTTGATTCGCAACCGTTGAGCCCTTGATCGACATGACACCAGCTCCGTCAGTATACCCACCAGGCCCATTCAAGACCGCTCCAAAATTGATGCCGTAGAACTGGATGGCTCTGGGGTCGCTCGAAGTGGCAATGCGTCGAACCACCTTCGGCGCGAGTTCGAGCTGTTGCGGAGAATAACTTGTGAATTGAGGATGGTTTATGAGTCGGTCCAATTCAATATCATTGAAGTACACCCGTTTAGCTGGCAAACATAACTGAACACGGACCTCCGCATTCCCATCCGAGCTGGCATCGCCGTTAAGTCCGGTGGGCTGAGTTGAGCAGCCCAGAAGGGCCACAATAGCGGGATAACAAATACCACGGCCAATGTTTTGAATGTTAGACATGCGAGTCAAATAGTTCTCTCATGATGCTGTTCGGAAGGTTTACGTATGGCCAGTTTTGGCCGAATCCGGCCAGTCGACCAAGTCTAACATGTTGCAAAATGACATTGCGGCTGTGCCGTTACAGAGTACTATGCGTCGTCGGTTACTCCCACATACCGAGCAACGGACGAACGCATGACAGCTTACGCCTCGCAGCGGTTAGGAAAGTTCCTTCAGGATCGCGGCGGCCAGTCAGACCTCGGTTTGCTCGGCGATTTCCAGGGCATCGTCAACTTCGATGCCGAGATACCTGACAGTGCTTTCGAGTTTGGTGTGCCCGAGCAGTAGCTGGACGGCCCGGAGATTTTTAGTACGCCGATAGATCAATGTGGCTTTCGTCCGCCGCATAGAATGTGTTCCGTACGCGGTAGGATCCAGGCCGGCTGACTGCACCCATGTGGAAACGATGCGAGCGTACTGGCGCGTGGACAGGTGCGGCGAATCTTTGACTCTGCTAGTAAACAAGTACTGAGATCCCGATAGCTTCTTGCGGTCGATCCACGCCAGAACAGACTGTCTGGTTAGCTCTGTTATTTCGAACTGCACCGGACGGCTTGTTTTTCGCTGCATCACTATCGCACGGTGGAACATACTTCGCCCTTGAGACACGTCGTTAATGCGAAGGCTCACCAGGTCACATCCGCGCAGTTTGCTATCGATCGCCAAATTGAACAGTGCCAGGTCGCGCAACCGCTCAGCGAGTTGCAAGCGAATGCGGATCGCCCATATCTCGCGTAACTTTAAGGGTAGCTTTTGCCCGACCAAGCGCCCTTTGTTCCACGGTGCGGCGGTGGCGGGCGTGCGCGTGTTCGTTTCCATGTTGACCTCCTTGTTGTGGAAGTCCATTTTTACTCTGCATTCACCGCCGGAAAGGCGAAATAATCGTTTGCTTTTTTGTCCACATCAGCCCTAGACTAGTGCTGCCCGAATGGCCGAGTACGGCCAGTAGCAGCCGTTCGAAGACCACGCCAGTAGTAAAGGAAGAGCTTGAGAAAAGAAACGATTGCGTCAAACGTATGTGGGGTCCTAGCGTTATGCGCTTTGGGCTTCTTCGCCACAAGATTGGGTCATGTTCAGCCTTACATTGCGATATTTGCCTTCGCATCGGCGTTAGAGGCACTGTCGCTCGCTTTAAATCCCTCCGTGCTTTTCGAACGCGTCACGTACACACAGCTAAAGAATGGTGACGGCCCGGTGAGATACGGTTATGCGGCTGCAATTTCAATAGCGGCCAAAGTGAGTTTTATTTTGGCGGCAATGTTCTTTGTCGCCTCACTTTAAGCGTGGCTGCGTAGCAGATTTCAGCACCTTGCAGTTCGCGAGGAGGCTTAGGGTCGGAAGCAGTCCGTCGCGATGCACCGTCGTCGGCCAACAGCAGTCGTTCTAATGATGGATTTCAAAACGCAAGAAGGTAAGCGATGAACCCACCCACAAGAGAGTTCGCTCGTGCGGCTAGAGACGGCGGGATTCACGCTGTGGCAGCGTTGGAATTGTCATACTCTCAAGCGATGAGCACTCTCGGGGTCAATCATGGCCTGGCGGATAAACAGCTTAAGGAATTGAAGCTGGCGTTCGCCCATGCCATGAGCGAGATCATTGACCGGATGATTAACCCTGCGATTCGCGCGTTCCTGGATCTGGACCCAAGCCAGGCGGTTTGGTCTGAAGCTGTGCTTGAGCAATCAAGGCTGATCGGTTTGCAGGCAGCGATAACTTTGGAAACTGCGGCGACCGATCCTTTGGTAATGCGTCGGACTTGACGCACGACTGGCGAAGAGTCCGCTTCGGGTCGGGTGCGGTCGTTCAGCTTGGTCGAGCATATTGCTGTGAAAGGCCCTCAGCGCGCAGGTTGGACATCTTTGCGCCTCTATGAGATACCGACAACAGAGGTAACCAACGGCGTCCTCGCTAAAAAATCGGTCGACATGCCCGCAAGGCGTGTTGATGCTACCATCCTTCGGGCAGGGTAATGTCACGAAAATCGAGGTCGCAAAATGACCATGGATCTATCAAAGCTTTCGCTTGGCGAGCTCAAAAAACTGCAGAACGATATAGACGCATTGATAGCGGATCAGGCCAAGGAGGCTTTAGCAAAGGCGCGCAAGGACATCTTAGCTATTGCACAATCCGTTGGTCTGACGGTAGACCAGTTGTTTAACGGCGGCGGTCAACCAAAGCCTCCGAAGAAAGTAGCTCCTCAGTATTGCAATCCGAAAAATAATACGGAGAAGTGGTCCGGTCGGGGTCGAAAACCTGGCTGGGTGATCGAGGCTTTGGATACCGGCTCGAGCTTTGATGACCTAAAAATTTAAATCGGCCAACGCCAAAAATTAAGGCCTCCAAATTGACGCTGGCCGAAGTGATACAAAGGCACCTAACGTGCACTCTCGTCGACTTTGGCGTATGCGTGCGGCTGGTTTCGACCCAAAACGGAGGGCCGCGTTAGACGGATAAGAGAACGACCTCTTCTGACCGATTGCAGTCGTTGCGGATCGCCTTTTATGACCGCAGCTCGGCTGGGTGAGGAGCCTGTCAGATTTTTTGTGTGAACGGGGTCATGAGCGATCAAGGCGGTGACGCTGAAGGTGCCGACCGGTGCTTCAGCCATCGACGTGCAGCTGCCAGCCAACGCGCGCCAGGCCGTTGGCGTCTACAGCTACGCCAGCTACCTCATGCCGGGCGGCTTGGCACGCTGCAATCTGACCAATCAGGTGACAGTCACCATGCGCCTCAAGCAAGACGCGGTCGAGTGCAGCGGAAAATAAAGTGATGGCGACCAGTGCGGGTGCAGTACTTTTCAGCGGCAAAACTTTGCATTCGCCGTCGCCGAGCAGTCATATGACGGGGGCAGTTTTTTCATTGGATGGGCGCACATCTTGCCGGCATCCGATCCCGTCACCTGGTGTCGCGCATTAAAAAATATTTCGACACGCGAGCATCCCGGATTGTCCCAGGCGAGAACGTATTCGATCTCGGATCCCCTGTCGATACCGTTTGCCTTCAGTTTGCCCGGCATGATTACGCTCGATGGCGCGCCAATGGCCGCGATGACGGCAGACCTGGTCGTGCCCATGCCGATGGCGTCGACCTTGCGCGACAACGCGGTGCTCCCTTGCATCGGTGCGCGACCCGGGGCCGCGCCGACCGGCAGCGAGGTGCCCGCCGGGACAAGGGCACAGACGAGCAGCAATGCTTTCATACAAATGGATGTCATTTTCTCTTCCGCTGTTAATGCTGGCCTGAGCTGTCTGTTCGCATTGAAAACCCGCTTTATCTTGCCCTCGTCAGCAACGCCTTCACCAGTGCGGCCGCCAAAATCGCGCCCGCCCCAACTTTTATGGTGGTGAACACCGCCCCAAGAATCAAAAGCAATGCCCGGCCGATGTCGGCCCAGGCGTCGATAGCACCCTTGTCGAGGTGACGATGGAACCAGTGCTTGAGGAGCGCGGCATACGAAGTCCCGATACGGTCCCAGGCGTCGATACCGTCGTGCCGCGTCAGCAGCGCCGCGACCAGGTGGTCCGCCAACGCAACAAGGAAAAGCACGAGCATCACCCATTTCAAGCGCAACAGCCACTTCGGAAACGCCTCACCGGCGATGGTGGCCGGGCGGGCAATGCGCCGGGCTGCCCAGCTCATCGGAAAAGGCAGCCACGCGCAGTAGGCAAAGATGAGCAGCGTATCCCAGCGCAGCGGATCGCCAATGACCGATGGCCGGCACACAGGATTAATATGCGTCTGCCATGGCGCAAGGTACTGCAGCAGGGCGTAGCCAAGCGCTGCCGGCGACCCCGGCAGGGTGCATGCTATGGTCGTGTAACACATCGACACGATCGCCAGTACCGCCACCAGCAGCAACAGCCCTCTGCCCAGCCAGTTGGTCCACGGCCTTTTGCGCGCCTTCATCGTCGCCGCTATCGCCTTGCCGATGTCGCCGCTCGAGGGATCGATCTTGTCGGTATTGCTGCGCGGGCGCGCGCTCAGCCCGGTCCATATCCAGTAGGGGCTTTCGTAGCTCTCGTCGTGCAAGGTCAGATCGGGGCAATTCGCCGTGAAGTTGGTTTCCTTGAGCTGCAATCCGCATGCACGCGCGGCATCTGCCATCCACTGCAAAGGCGCGACCGACAAGCCATCGCGTGCGTATGAGCCGCCGACATCGCTGTGCACCCCGGCGAACCAGTGCTGGCTGAAACTGCGGTGGACCTCCTCTTCTGGCGTCAGTTTTGGGTCGACGTAGAGGCGCGGCCGGTATTTGTCGCGCGTCTCGTGAATCGATACTGCGTGGCGCACGTGGGCAAAGCGCTTGTTGTCGATGGTGGGCGGATTGGTGATCGTGACGCCGCCGCTCAGGCCGCTGCCGATCGTCTCGACGGTATCCCACACCCCGACAAAATGCACCAGCGGGCGCCGTCCGAGTGAAAAATTGGTAATGATGTCGTCATTGAAGTGCGTCTTGTCGCTGGAGGTCTTGCCGACAACCGTTTCCTCGGGAACGGCAAAATAGTTGTTCACCATCAGCGGCAGCATCGACATGGCCATCGGATGCGCCAGGCCGTAAAGGTTGACCATGCCGCCCAAAGCGCGCGCCGTAAACGCGCCGCGCGAAAAGCCGAACAGGAAGATGCGGTCGCCGTCCTGGTAGTGATCCACCAGGAACTGATAACCCTGGGCGACATCCTCGAAGGCGCCGCTGCCAAGAGCCAGTCCTCCTATCTTGTAGAGCTTCTGGCGCAGCAAGCCGAGCGTTGAGCTCGATGGAAACTCATTCGACGAGCCGACGCCCGGATCGTAGTACACGAGCTGCGCCGGCTTGCCGTCGACCGGACCACAATGCTTGTCGATCACCCGCATCAGGCGCACGACATTGGTGTCCTCCTGATTGCCAAGGATGTTGCCGGTGCCGTCGAACATGAGCACCAGATTACGCCCCATCTGCCGATTCCATGCAGTATCAGCGTGCACGCATTGATCGAGAACATCTTTGCGCGTCGTCGGCGGTACCGTGGGCGCAATGGCGCCGGTAGCGCGCGGGCGCGGCCGTGCAGCACTTGCGGGGGGGATAATCGATGCGTGCGTCGAGACCATGTCGTGGACTTCCCAGCCGAGTAGACACGGCGGGACGGCCGTGCGCGTCGAACGAAGTGTGTTTCGAAAGCGGTAAGTTTCGCCAGCCGTGGCGGTGGGCTACGTCAGGCCAGCTGCCTTCAGGGTCGGTATCCAGCGCTCAGCGATCATGCCGAAGCCATGACTGGTAGGGTGCATTTCGTTGGCCCAGTGATCCCGGTAGCTGGCGCCGGTGGTCAGGGTGCCTCGCGTGTCGACGTGATAGACGCCGGTATCCGGCGCGTGAAAGGGCTTGAACACTTCGTCATTGAGCTTGTCGATCAGGTACTTGACGACTTCCTTGCGAAAATTCATATCGCGGTCCACGCCGGCCGGATCCATCTTCGGCTTGAGCCAGCCTTTGCTGTTCATGAAACCGCGGCCGTCGGGGACCGGATAATCGTAGCCCTGGATAAAAAATTTCTTCAGCGGCTTATTGTCGTCCTTGTAGGCGTATTGAATCTTGTGGATCACGCTGCCGATCGCCGCCGAGATGTCGGCCAGCATGGTGCGCAGGTGGTCCGGATCGAAACAGTCGGCCGGCACCTTGATGCCGCGACAGTCCTCGCGCAACGCCAGGTTGAGGTGTACAGCGTCGTTGCCGGCGCCGCTGATATAAAACTCGCTGAAGCCCTCGCGAAACCCGGTCTTCAAATAGTGATTGATGGTGGAAGCGTAGCGGCCGTTGCCGATGTATTCCGACAGCGATGCGCCGTTAAAACCGAGCAGCTGCACGGTCGAATACTGTGCTTTCAGCTCATGCAGATGGATCAGGCTTAGCATGAGGTTCTGATTGGGGTACCAGAACCAAGAGTCGCCAATGGCCAGCGCGGAAGGATATTCGCCCTCTTCCCAGTGATCGGTGACGTTGTAGACGCGACGCGGCATGTGGACCCCTTTTCGTGAAAAAACAAGAAAAGCTGCGGGGTCCAATACTGCGCCAACAATATTTGGTTGGCAATGTTCTCTCAACGAAGTGTTGTAATTATGAGTATATCTTTTAGCCCCATCCGCATTTAGGTATCAGCCGCAGAACATCCGGTAATTCGGCTTCACGTCGTAGCAACCGTCGTCGCGCCCCTGAAAACTTGCTAATAAATGCGTAGCGTCAATCCGCGCCATCGAATCGATTAAATTAATTAATCAACAAGTGGTTGCGGCAGCGTATTCTCGTAACATTATTTTTATAACCAATGGTGAAACGTGTCCAAACTCGTCCATTGCCTGGCAACCACCATATTGCTGACTCTCCTGTCCGGCTGTACCAGCTTTCTGCCCCCGAATGCCTATCCGATCTACCGCTACCCAACCACCGCCGAGCAAACCGAGTTGACCAAGCAGCAAACTAGTCTCGGCGCCTACACGGATCTCACAACCGCCAAGGCTACAGTGATGAATGAACGCCTGTGGTACTTGAAGGCGGCGGAAGATGCCCAAAGGGGCATCTACAATCAAAGCGACTGGGCCACCGCCGGGGGCGCATTGGGCACTATTGGCGGACTGACAAAATCGGTTTCGACGGCTGCAGTGGGCGCGATCGTTGGCGGCGGCTCGGCAGTTGTGGCTTCCCGCTACTCGCTTGCCGGGCAATCAAAAGCGTATTTGCTGGCCGCAGACAAGGCCGGCTGCACGTGGGCGGTACTTGACGCTTATGGGCGCGACACCGTCACCGAGGCCCCGATCGGGGACGGCGCCGTTCTCACTGAGGCGTCCCTGGGAGCGCTGCAAATCGAAAGCGAACTGCGCCGCACCCTGATGGACTTTAACCCGGCTCAGGATGCGGTCGATCCCAAGCAGATATTGGCTCTATACCAGCAGCATAAGGACGCAGCAGATGCCGCAAAAGGGAAAGTGGTGGAAGTAGTGCAGCAGCGCGAAACGCTAGCGGATAAAGAGTATGGCGTCACAGCACTGCGCGACAGCCTGTCGCCTCCTGAAGCCAATGCAGCGGGCGCCCGCGCCAGCGGAGCTGTCGCCGCCGCCGCGACAGGTAAGAGCAACGGCAGCGCGGCCCTTGCCGCGGCTGCCGCGGCCGAACTGAGGCGCGCTCCGCCCCTTTCGCGCGACGAAAGCCGCAAGCGGCGTATTGCCCGGGAGATGCTTGGCGGAACCACCGAGGACAAGGTGGAACGGTTGAAGGTAAAGATAGCCCAGCGCGACGAAGCTGCCGCTGACCTGGCGCGACTTACCGCCGAGCAGGCCCAGCTTGACCAGAAGGTTGTCGTGGCTGACCTCCGCGCCTGTGTCCTGACCGCCAGGCCGGTGAATCACTAATCGAGATCGCTGATTTTGCCATTTATTGGTATCGCTCGGGATACCTGAATGCACTTATACGCGGGTATCTGAAATGCACGCCAAACATTTTGAACAACCGAAAAACATCGGGGGCATCATGGATCAGCAGGCCGTTGCAGCGTTAGTAAATCCTGATGGCGATTTTGCGTACCTGCGGGAGGTGCTGACGATCGCGCGCCAGGAAGCGGCATCTTATCTGGGCGTCGACCCAAGCATCGAATCCATCCCCAACGGCTGCGCCACGGTGCTGTCGATCATGCTCAGGCGCGCGGGCATCGACATTCCCATCGAGCCGGGCGCAGGCAATCTGGCCCGGTTACTGGAAAGCCGGACTGGCCATGGCCGCGGCTGGGACCGGGTGGCGGTCGGATACCATCAGCCCGGCGACGTCGGGGTGACGTTCGATTTGACCAGCCCGCCTGGCGCTGACCATATATTTTTGATTGCAAGGCTGATCGATGGCAATACCGTGACGGTCGCCGATAACCAGCGCCGCCAGCTGCACGAGCGGACCTTGCTCGGCGGCCCCAGGACACCGACCGCCTACCTGCTGCGGCCGCGGTCGAGCCTTGTGGTCGCCGCGCAGCCGCCACTGTCTGAAGAAACGATCGCTGCCATCTTCGAACTGGTCGACCAGTCCGGTTTTCAGAAAGAATACATGTGGCCCGACCGCGGCCACGCGCCTCGCGCGTATCTGCTCGGGATGGCGGTTGGATACGCGGTGGTCTACAAACGCCTTGCATCGGACCCAACGGTTCAGGCGATGGCGCGGCCGGTCGACCTGGCGAATAAGCACACCGACGCGCTGGCGATCTATGCTGATCGCTTCGCCCAGGCAGGTTTGCCGCTCGACGACAAGCCGGCAGTAAGGCTGCGGCGTCTGTATGTGCTGCTGACCGGGTTGGGGATGCGCGAAAGCAGCGGTATCTACTGCACCGGGGTGTATGCGCCGGACCAGAATTTTGCAAGCGACACCGCCGAAGCCGGCCTGTTCCAAGCAAGCTACAACTTAGTCCGCGGAAACCCCGAGTATGAGCCGATCCGTGCACGGTACGCCGGGTCGACCGACTTGCGCGTGATCTTCAGCGACCAAGTTGCCTGCAATCCTGATCAACTGCAGAACTGGGGCGACGAGCCCAACGGCGTCGAGTTCCAGCGTCTGACCAAGGATTGCCCGGCCTTCGCCATTGAAGTCGCTCTCCTGGGCCTCCGCAATCGGGCCCGGCTGTGGGCGCCTATGCGTCAACGTTCCGTCACACTTAGCCAAAAATGGGATTACATCTTGCAATCGGTGGAAGCGTTGCTTTCGAAACCATAACGGCAGCGGTATAAAGGTCCGTGACAGGCGAACTCGCCGGTGGAGAAAAGCTTCGCCGGTCACTCATATATGACTTTTCTGTAGTGGTCACGGATTCTAAATCGTACGAATCAATCGGAGCCGCGATCTACGGCAGTCACCGGGCGGGCTTTTCGGGCGACAGATTTCGCTTGGTTATCGATGGCGAAGCGCAGGGAGTCTGACTTCGAGCAAAACGCCTTTTGTACGCTGACTTGAGCGGCTTGACGAGGTCCGCTTTGGGGCGATAGCGGACGGCCGGTGATTCGCTGCTTTTCGGCCATAAGCAGACGTCCAGTTTGAATTTGAGTAACTGGTGTGTCGTATGATTGGTCATTAGCATCTCAAGGAGGATGTTATGGCTCCGTGCCCAATATTTCATGCTCTACTTCAGGCGACGGACGCCGGTCGCATACACCATAATCCATATATCTTATTCAAAGGGAGCAAGCTGATGCTTGTCTTGATCCAGCGTATCTGGTTGGCTGCACTGCTCGCGGCGAGCTCCCATGTGTTTGCGGCTTCAGCCACCGATCTACAAAAGCAAGTCGCCGACACTGAACGCGCGTTCGCCCATACGATGACGGTACGCGACCACGCGGCATTCGTCTCTTTTCTGTCGCCCGACGCTGTATTTTTCTCTGATGCCAAAGTATTGCACGGCAAAAAAGAAGTCGCGGCTGGCTGGATGCGGTTCTACGAAGGGTCTGAAGCCCCCTTCTCGTGGCGCCCAGACCAGGTGGAGGTGCTTGCTTCAGGCAACTTGGCCCTCTCGACCGGACCGGTGTTCGATTCGCGTGGTAAGCCGATTGGCCGCTTTAATTCGATCTGGCGCCGCGAACCGCAAGGTCAATGGCGGATCGTGTTTGACAAAGGCGACTCTCCCTGTGAATGCTCCTCGCGGTGATTGACACGCCGGCAAAGCAACCGTCTAGCTCCCTCAATCATAGACGCGCTTTGTGTGTGACTGACGCAGTGACGAACTCTGGAATGTTACCGCCTGCGTGCGGAACCGCTTTGGGTCCACATCGGACGGTCGGTGATAGACTGCTTTCGGCCAGGAGCGGACGATCCGTTGGCTTATTTCTTGGTTTCCAGTTTTTTGAAAACGTGTTTTTGGATTGGACGATTCATGGGAGCACGGGAAAGACTTGCAAATGCTCGTGCATCCATTGCTAGGGAAGCGCTGATTTATTCGAGCACGAGCGTTTCCTGCCGTGGCCAGACCTGAGACAATATCGGCACTTTCAGCGCACCGCCATCGATCATGCAAAAGAGTTTTTCCGACCTCGAGTATGCCGCCAAGAAGAAGCTGACGCGACGCGATCGCTTTCTCGCCGAGATTGACGTGGCCACGCCGTGGGGCAAGTTGCACAAGCTGATCGAGCCGTACTACCCGAAGGCGAGCGGCCCTGGCCGTCCACCAATCGGCCTGGCGCGCATGCTGCGCATGTACGTGGCCCAGCAGTGCTTCGGCCTGTCCGATGAAGGCATCGAAGACGCGATCTACGACAGCCAGGCGATCCGCGCTTTCGTCGGCATCGACCTCAATCGCGAGAGTGCGCCGGACGCGACGACCTTGCTTAAATTTCGGCACCTGCTCGAAGCAAAGGGACTGACACAGAAGATTTTCGAGGCGATCAACACGCACCTGGCGGCCAAGGGTTTGATGATGCGCGAAGGGACCATCGTCGACGCGACCTTGATCGCTGCGCCACCGTCGACCAAGAACAAGGACGGCGAACGCGACCCGGAGATGCACCAGTCGAAGAAGGGTAATGACTGGCACTTCGGGATGAAAGCCCATATCGGCGTGGACGCCGCCTCTGGTCTGGTGCATACCGTTGTCGGCACCGCTGGCAATGTTTCGGACGTGACCCAAGCGCATGCGCTGCTGCACGGCGATGAAGTAGCTGCCTTTGGAGACGCCGGTTATCAGGGCGTCGAAAGGCGTTCCGAGAACATCGGCAAATCGGTGACCTGGCACGTGGCGATGAAGCGCAGCAAACGCAAGGCGCTGCCGAAGAGCAAGCTGGGCCGCATGACGGAAAAACTTGAGCATCTCAAAGCGAGCGTGCGAGCAAAAGTCGAGCATCCGTTCCATGTCATCAAGAACCTGTTCCGTCATCGGAAGACGCGCTACCGTGGCTTGGCGAAGAACACCGCCCAGCTGTTCACCTTGTTCGGCTTTGCCAATCTGGTGCTGGCCGGCAGGCGTTTTACGATCACTGAAACCCGAAGAGCGTCCTGAGCGCCGAGAGGCGCGAGGGAAGCAGTCAATTTGTTGAAAAGCCAGCCTCTGGCAGCCCGAAAAGACGCGATAAAAAATTGCAAGGCGCTCGCGCGCGTAAAAATCAGCGGAACCGCCGAAATCATCAATTGATCAGTGCTTCCCTAGCGGGCGATATGAGGAAGCTTTGTGCGACCTGGTTTGGTTTCACGAACATGCGTTGGCAGAAAGTCCGAGCTGGGCCGGAGTACGGCGTAGTTATGCCTTGAGCTATTGGGTTCAGCTCGGTAAATTGTACGGTCCCGCACTTACCGCGCTGGAAGTCACACGCGCGCAGAAGGCGGAAGGCCTGCGCCGGGGCAAAGAGACAAGATCGGCCTTTCGCGATGTTGCTGCGATCGACGACTATTTGGACGCCGTTCCCGCAACGTATTGTTTGTACACCGAGCTTTTGAAAATGCAGCCAGAACTGGCTAAGTCGTGTGCGCAAGATGCCTTAAATTCCGTCGTCTTATCGAGGGATTACAAACTAGCCGCTGAACTCATCCCTGACGCGGCAGCTTCAGTTGAAATGAAGAGTAAGCAAATGAATCTCGACGTGCGGCTTATAAAACACCAGCCATACTCCCGCGCTCCGGTCCGTTGGGCGTACGTCGGAATTTATGTGGAAGAAATTCAGAAGATTTTGAAGATAAAAGTTGGAGTCGGGGAATACGCTGAGGCAGCGCGGTTAAAATCGCGTGCCATTGAACGCATCGAAAGTCCTTCCTTGCGTCGCGAAGTCCGATCGGGTTTTACGAAGCGCCCCCGCGTGCCCAGAGTGGGCTAAGGTTGATTTCTGAACTGGCTGCAGGGAGTTGTTCGGGTCGAAAGCGGACCTTGCAATGAGTCCGCTTTCGGCCAAAAGCCGCCGTTGGCGACGGTAAAAGCGCGCGCTGAATTTCGATACGCTGTCAATAAGATCAGTAAAAGTCGAACGATGAAAGCACACGCTATTGGTTTCCCGTGCGCCCCGCCCGGAATGGCTGGGGTTGGGGTCTGCCCACCACCTGGCAAGGATGGGCTGCATACCTGGTGTATTTCGCAGCGCTTATCGGTGGAATTTTCCTCGTGTCGTCTCATGGCCAGTGGGCCATCATCGCTTTCAGTTGTGTTTGGGCCGCCCTCTTCCTTGGTCTGATGTTTTGGAAGGGCGAGCCGCAAAGCATGCGCGACAATAGCTCGCCTTAATCCAAGAATAGAATTGGGTCGACAGCGGCAGGTCTCGACCGGGTAGGGCTTCCACATTGGGACGATGCCATGCTGCTTCGACCGACCGGGTTCGGCCAGAAGCGGTCATGCCACATTCGAGGAAAATATGTTCAGTCTGCAAAGCATCAGGACATGGCTTCTTTTGAGACGCCCAAAACCGTTGAGTGAACTGCTGACCATTGTATTTGACGACGTACGAGTCAAAGTGCTCGTCCTTGAGAAACTTGATCCGGCTTGGAATCAAGAATTCGTCTGGGCTGACATCTCGCGCGTTTGCTTCAAGGATGAGGGCCTATATTCTTCGGACTCGATCATCATCCAACTGAACGGACGAGAGAAGCCAGTTGTAGTGCCGAGCGAGGCCAAGGGCGGCTCAGAATTTTTTGGAGCGTTGACAGAGCGAGGTCATTTCCCTGAAGAGGTTTGGCGCCGTGCGATGGGTGAAACCAGCGGAGCCATGCATTGCTGGCCGCCGCTTGAAAGCAAAAACAGCTGATCGTCCGGCGCTGTCACCGTCCGCTTTGGGTCGAGACCGGCCCCATAACGCAATCTTCGCCAACAGAACAACGGACGACACAATGACTCGACATATTGCATGCGCAATGGCCCTGTGCCTGATGACCTTACCGGCGCTGGCTTGGAACGGCGCA
>Ga0209913_1001241_pt1 | contig 15046 bp, 13 predicted proteins | sample PersoiDNA2013203_FD_185805 | JGI IMG/M metagenome (GOLD analysis project Ga0209913, IMG submission 185805) | Permafrost soil microbial communities from the Arctic, to analyse light accelerated degradation of dissolved organic matter (DOM) -... | ecosystem: Environmental > Terrestrial > Soil >... | reverse complement strand
CCCATCACTGCCCCCAGCACGCCTTGCGTGACATTCCCGGCGCCGCTCCCGGATTGGTTCGCACACCGGAACTGGTCAGGCTGAAGGCCCCGCAAGCGTCGCCCGCCATGACAGAGTCGACGCCAGGTGTGGCCAGCAGGCTGAAATCCTGAGGGTTCAATACTGCAGTGATTCTATAGCGATCATTGCCAACGCTGACGCCGCTTGCATCAATAAAACTGCCGTTCTTCGTGTAATACCGCTCCAGATGCTGAGCGTGCTCGGTCAACAGCACGACAATTTCCGCGCGGTAGGCCTTGTTTACATGGCCGACATACCCCGGATAAGCGATACCGGCCAGCACAGCGATGATCGCCACGGCGATCAGTAATTCAATCAACGTAAAACCCTGGCTATCCATGCCCATTGCACTGCTCCTTAATAAAGTTGTCGCCACATCACTCGCCGAAACCGCGAGCGTCCGCCTTCGTCCACCCGCGCATACATGGCCTCCAGCACCGTGCGCGACTGGCCACTGAGCCCCACCGCCGTGACCCGATACGCCATTGCCGGCATCTGCGGGGGCAAGTGAACCAGCCCCATAGCCGGCCCGAGCGCTTGAACAGCGTAGAGGCCGCCGCTCATGGCAACCCAGTTCACCGTCGAAACGGGATGGGTTCCAGGGTTTATCACCGAAGACGATTCGCGCGGCGGCGCACAGGTGATGATCGACGGGCACACAGGCCGTGCAGCACCGGCCTGACGCACACTCTCCTCCCCCAGCCTCAGGCCACTTTCGGCACTTTGCAGCGACTGGTTACGGTGCCAGACACTGCTGGCGACCTTCTGCTGAGACACCGCACCTTGCATCGAAGACAATCCGATCAGCGATAGCAACAACAGGAACACCAGACTGATCAGCAGCACCATGCCCACCTGCCGTCGTTCAACAACGCGAAACAGCGCCATGGTCGCCCTACCCCAGCCGGTTACGCAGCGCCGCAACCACGCTCCAGGTTTGCGCCTTCACCAACCCCGCCGGGTCTTGCAGCGTCAACAGGATGCGCACACTGCGTATCAGCGATTCATCGGCCGGGCCAGGGTCATAACGCACCACATGCGTCGAATCAGGCTTGGCTGCCACGCCGAAACTGATCTCGAACGCCTGCACGTTGTCCACCAGTACCGTCTTGGCCGGGGCTGCCGGGGTGCTGACTTTCAACTGGCCAGCCTCGAAGGTGTAGGTAAGCTGACGTATCGCAAAGCGTATCTGCCCCGGCGCGGCAGGAGGCGGGGTGCCGGCATAAGCGTGGGCAGAGCCGGAGCAGTCGGACAACACAGTCCAATCCGGCTTGCCGCCGTCCTCGCCGACCTCTGCGCTAACCAGGGTCAGCGACCTTGAAGCACCCGTGGCACTCCAACTGATGGGCCGTTCGAAGGCCAGCGGCGCACCTTCGATCAATGCCGTATCCAGGCAACCAAACATGCCCGCCAGGCGAATGTCCTGAATCAGTTTGCCGAGCGCAAACCGCGCATCATCCTGCAGCAGCATGGCGGCCTGCTGACTGGCATGAGTCGTTCGAGCGCTGATGGCGATTTGGCTGACCCCGAGGCTCAGCACCAGCCCAAGCGTCAATGCCAGCAGCACCTCCAGCAAGCTGAAACCCTGCACCCGCCGCTTCATTGCACCACCTGCGATTCGTCGGCGACGCGACTGGTGAGCGTGAACGTTTCCCTCGCCCCAGCGTTTTTTGCCCCCCTGGCGTCATCCCAACTGATGCTGACGATCACTTCATTGGCGCGAACGACCACCGAGCCACTGCCGCTGTCGCCGGCGAAACCGATGATATTGGCCTCGAAATCGTGCAGGTCGAGGTCACGCACACTGGCCGTCGACGTGAACGGTGGTGCACGCTCGCTTCGCGCCCACGAGTAGTCGGCGCCGGAGTTGGCGCGAATGCGGTCCAGCATGTCGTAGGCGATAAAGCTCGCCTGGCTGGTCATCCGCGAGCTGTCGGTGTACTTGAGCGCATTGAGCTGGACCACCGCGACCCCCAACAGGCCGATCACGAGAATCAGCACCGCCACCACCACCTCGATCAGGGTCATGCCGGTTTGGTGGCGGGAAGTTAAAGGTCGAAAAAAAGCAGTCGGGCAAGCAAGCATTACCGTCGTCATCCCTGTCGAAGGCCGGAAAAAAAGCAGGAAAACCCTGCTGAGCGGCCCAAGACTAGCGCCGGTTTTTGGCCTGCGCTGCTCCAGGAACAAAGGGAAATACTTTGGACATATAGGCCAGCATTCAATACCACGAGCCGGACGCTATACCTAGGCATGCCATCTGAGTATCCATCACGTCCACGGAGGGACTGCACATGACACAGCGAGGTTTCACCCTGATCGAACTACTGCTCGGGCTTATCCTGAGCGGTATCCTTGCGCAGTTGGCGGTACCCAGTTTCAAGGGTTTGCTGGAATCCCAGCAACGACAAAGTGCTGCCCAGTCGTTGGCTGGCGGCCTGCGCTATGCGCGCACCGAAGCCATCGCACGCAACCGGGTGGTAGTCATTCATGCCGTTGACGATGATTGGAGCCGGGGCTGGCGGGTGATCGTGGATCTGAGCGGGCGCGGCCATCAGGACGACGATAATCCCGTGCTGCTGGAGCACCAGGACAATGGGCGCGTGCAGATCGTGGGCAATGGGCCGGTCAGGAGCCAGGTACGCTTTAGCGCGCTGGGCGAGCCGGTCTTTGCCGGCGGGGGCTTTCGTGCCGGCACCGTGCATGTATGCGCCACGGACCAGGCACAAAGCCTGTTTCAAGTGGTGCTGGCCCCCAGCGGGCGCATCAGCCTGCGCCGAGATAAAACCGAGCAGGCATTATGCCGAGGCTCGCTCAACACCCTGGGGCTCAGAGCAGCGAACGAACCCGCAGCTCCTTGGGCATGGAGAAAGTGATGTTCTCCTCACGACCGGCCAACTCATCGGCACCTGTGGCGCCCCAGGCCTGCAACTGTTGGATCACACCACGTACCAGGACTTCCGGTGCCGAGGCGCCCGCAGTGATGCCGATACGCTCGACGCCATCAAACCAGCTGCGCTGCATGTCCTCGGCGCCGTCGATCAGGTACGCCGGCGTGGCCATGCGTTCAGCCAGTTCACGCAGGCGGTTGGAGTTGGAGCTGTTAGGGCTGCCGACGACCAGCACCACATCACATTCATCGGCCAGTTGCTTGACCGCATCCTGGCGGTTTTGCGTGGCGTAGCAGATGTCGTCCTTGCGTGGGCCGCCGATCGCAGGGAAGCGTGTGCGCAGGGCATCGATCACCCGGCTAGTGTCATCCATGGACAAGGTGGTCTGGGTGACGAAGGCCAAACGCTCAGGGTTGTGTACCTGCAAGCTGGCGACGTCTTTTTCGTCTTCCACCAGGTAGATCGCGCCACCGTTGCTGCCGTCGTACTGGCCCATGGTGCCTTCGACTTCCGGGTGGCCGGCGTGGCCGATCAGGATGCATTCACGGCCATCGCGGCTGTAGCGCGCGACTTCGATATGCACCTTGGTGACCAACGGGCAGGTGGCATCGAATACTTTCAGGCCGCGGCCTGCCGCTTCGGTACGTACCGCCTGGGATACGCCATGGGCACTGAAGATTACGATGACGTCGTCCGGCACCTGATCGAGTTCTTCGACAAAGATGGCGCCGCGAGCGCGCAAGTCTTCGACCACGAATTTGTTGTGGACGACTTCATGGCGCACGTAGATCGGCGGCCCGAAGACTTCCAGGGCGCGGTTGACGATTTCGATCGCCCGGTCCACGCCGGCGCAGAAGCCACGGGGGTTGGCGAGTTTGATTTGCATGCTGTGCCTCGTGTCTTGCAGCGCAAGAAATTGGATCATTGCAACCGCGGGCGCGGCTGATCTCTATATAACGACGCGGGCAAATGTGGGAGCGGGCTTGCTCGCGATAGCGGTGTATCAGCCAACAGATTTACTGAATGTCAGTCAGCAATCGCGAGCAAGCCCGCTCCCACATTTTGAACCGCGTTGTCGGTTAGAGCGCTTTAACGTCGAAGATTTCTACGTCAAACGTCAAGGTTTTACCGGACAACGGGTGGTTGAAGTCGATGGTCACTTGCGCATCATCGAAGGCTTTGACCACACCCGGCAGCTCGGTATTCGCCGCATCGTTAAAAATCACCAGCAGGCCTTCCGACAGGTCCATGTCCTGGAACTGCGAACGCGGGATGATCTGTACGTTCTGCGGGTTGGGCTGGCCAAAGGCGTTTTCCGGCAGGATCTGCAGGGTGCGCTTGTCGCCAGCCTTGAAGCCGAACAGGGCTGCTTCAAAACCCGGCAGCAGGTTGCCATCGCCCACCGTGAAGGTAGCCGGGGATTTGTCGAACGTGCTGTCGACCGTGTCGCCATTCTCCAGGCGCAATGCGAAATGCAAGGTGACTTCCGTGTTCTGGCCGATGCGTTGCTCAGCCAATACCTGATCAGTCATGAACGGTCTCTCCGGTTTTCTTACTTTTGAACATATCAAGTGCCAGCATGATTGCACCGACGGTGATGGCGCTGTCAGCAAAATTGAACGCCGGGAAGTAATGGCGATTCTGCCAATGCACCAGAATGAAATCGATCACATGGCCCAAGGCGATGCGGTCGTACAGGTTGCCCAGCGCCCCGCCCAGCACCAGTGCCAAGGCGATGGCCAGCCAGGTGTCATCGCGACCCAGGCGCTTGAGCCAGACCACCAGCACCGCACTGACCACCACGGCGATCAGGGCGAACAACCAGCGCTGCCAGCCGCCGCCATCGGCAAGGAAGCTGAACGCCGCGCCGGTGTTATAGGCCAGGGTCCAGCTGAAGTAATCCGGGATCACCACGATTTGCTGGAACATCTCCAGGGCGCCCTCGAAGTGAGCCTTGCTGACCTGGTCGATGACCAGGACCAGCACGCTCAATACGAGCCAGCCAAGACGTCCGAAACGACTGGCGTTAGGCATAGTGACGAACCTCACCGGCACCGCTGATGTTGTCGACGCAACGACCGCAGATTTCCGGATGCTCAGGGTTCACGCCGACATCTTCACGGCAGTGCCAGCAACGGGCGCACTTGGGGAAGGCCGACTTGACGACTTTGAGCTTGAGACCAGGCACTTCGGTGGCCACGGCGTCGGCCGGGGCCTGGACGAATGGCGCCAGGCTCGCGGTGGAGGTGATCAGCACGAAGCGCAGTTCGTTGCTCAGCTTGGCCAGGTCGGCGCTCAGGCCTTCCTCGGCAAACAGGGTGACTTCGGCTTGCAGGTTGCCACCGACGGCCTTGGCCGCACGCTGGACTTCCAGCTCCTTGTTCACGGCCACTTTCACCGCCATCACGCCTTCCCAGTATGCGCGGCCCAATTCGAAGTCGGCCGGCAGTTCGGTCAGGCCTTCGTACCAGGTGTTGAGCATCACGGACTCGTTACGCTCGCCCGGCAGGTATTCCCACAGTTCGTCGGCGGTGAAGGCCAGGATCGGCGCGATCCAGCGCACCAACGCTTCGGAGATGTGATACAGCGCGGTCTGCGCCGAGCGGCGCGCCTTGCTGTTGGCGCCGGTGGTGTACTGGCGGTCCTTGATGATGTCGAGGTAGAAACCGCCCAGCTCCTGCACGCAGAAGTTGTGAATCTTCGAATAGACATTCCAGAAGCGGTATTCACCGTAGTGCTCCTGCAACTCGCGTTGCAGCAACAGGGTACGGTCCACGGCCCAACGGTCCAGGGCGAGCATTTCCTCGGCCGGCAGGATGTCGGTGGCCGGGTTGAAACCGGTCAGGTTCGACAGCATGAAGCGTGCGGTATTACGGATACGACGGTAGGCATCGGCGCTGCGCTGCAGGATCTGCTCCGACACGGCCATCTCGCCCGAATAATCGGTCGAGGCGACCCACAGGCGCATGATGTCGGCGCCCAGGGTGTCATTGACCTTTTGCGGCGCGATCACATTGCCCAGGGACTTGGACATCTTGCGGCCGTTTTCGTCGACGGTGAAACCGTGGGTCAGCAGTTCGCGGTACGGTGCGTGGTCGTCGATGGCACAACCGGTCAGCAGCGACGAGTGGAACCAGCCACGGTGCTGGTCCGAACCTTCCAGGTACAGGTCGGCGCGCGGGCCGGTTTCGTGACCCATCGGGTGCGAACCGCGCAGCACGTGCCAATGGGTGGTGCCGGAGTCGAACCACACATCGAGGGTGTCGCTGATCTTGTCGTACAGCGGCGCTTCGTCGCCCAGCAGCTCGGCGGCGTCCAGTTTGAACCAGGCTTCGATGCCTTCCTGCTCAACGCGCTGGGCCACGACTTCCATCAGTTCGACGGTACGCGGGTGCAACTCGCCGCTTTCCTTGTTGAGGAAGAACGGGATCGGCACGCCCCAGTTGCGCTGGCGGGAGATGCACCAGTCCGGACGGTTGGCGATCATCGAGTGCAGGCGCGCCTGGCCCCAGGTCGGGACGAACTTGGTGCCTTCGATGGCTTTGATCGCGCGGTTGCGCAGGGTGTCGCCGCTGGTCGGTTCTTTATCCATGCCGATGAACCACTGCGCGGTGGCGCGGTAGATCAGCGGGGTCTTGTGGCGCCAGCAGTGCATGTAGCTGTGCTTGATGGTATCGGTTTGCACCAGCGCGCCAACTTCACGCAGCTTGTCGATGATCACCTGGTCGGCTTTGAAGATGAACTGGCCGCCAAAGAACTCCAGCGATGGCACGTAAACGCCATTGCTCTGCACTGGGTTGATGATGTCATCGTTGACCATGCCGTATTTTTTGCAGATCACGAAGTCGTCGACGCCATAGGCAGGCGAGCAGTGAACCACACCGGTACCCGAACCCAGTTCAACATAGTCAGCCAGGTACACCGGCGACAGGCGATCGTAGAACGGGTGACGGAAATTGATCAATTCCAGCGCAGTGCCGGTGGTGGTGGCGATCACCGAACCTTGCAGTTCGTAGCGAGCCAGACAGGCCTCGACCATCTCTTCGGCCAGCACCAGCAGGCGATCACCGACATCCACCAGGGCGTAGGTGAATTCCGGGTGTACGTTCAGCGCCTGGTTGGCGGGGATGGTCCACGGGGTGGTGGTCCAGATCACGATGGCGGCCGGCTTGGCCAGGCTTGCCAGGCCAAAGGCCTCGGCCAGCTTGGCGTCGTCGGCGATCGGGAAGGCCACGTCGATGGTCGAGGACTTCTTGTCTTCGTACTCGACTTCCGCCTCAGCCAGGGCCGAACCGCAGTCGAAGCACCAGTTCACGGGCTTGAGGCCCTTGAACACGAAACCGCCCTTGACGATTTCGGCCAACGCGCGGATTTCACCGGCTTCGTTCTTGAAGTCCATGGTTTTGTACGGGTTGGCCCAGTCACCCAGGACACCCAGGCGGATGAACTCGGACTTCTGCCCTTCGATCTGCTCGGTGGCATAGGCACGGCACAGCTCGCGGGTTTTATCGGCGCCCAGGTTCTTGCCGTGGGTCACTTCGACTTTGTGTTCGATCGGCAGGCCGTGGCAGTCCCAGCCCGGGACATAAGGCGCGTCGAAACCCGAAAGGGTCTTCGAGCGGATGATCATGTCCTTGAGAATCTTGTTCAGCGCATGACCGATGTGAATCGTGCCGTTGGCGTAAGGAGGGCCGTCGTGCAGGACGAATTTCGGACGATCCTTGCCAATCTCGCGCAACTTTCCGTACAGGCCAATACTGTCCCAGCGCTGCAGGATCTGCGGTTCGCGCTGTGGCAGGCCGGCCTTCATTGGGAAGGCGGTGTCCGGAAGGTTTAGCGTGGCTTTATAGTCGGTCATTTAAGGCTCTTCGGTTAGCGATGGGCGCTAGGTGCGGCTAGGGCACGGGCGGCGGCGACATCCGCATTGATCGCCGTTTTCAACGCCTCAAGGGAGGCGAAACGCTGCTCTTCACGCAGCTTCTGGTGGAAAACCACCGTCAAACGCCGGTCATATAAATCCCCGGCAAAATCCAAAAGGTGAACTTCCAGGTGGGCCTTGCCATCACCTGCAACCGTGGGCCTGACGCCTATATTGGCGACTCCCGGCCACGATTGGCCGTCGATGTCGACACTCACCAGGTAAACCCCGGTCAGCGGCACACGACGGCGCTTGAGCTGCACGTTAGCGGTTGGCGTGCCCAGTTGGCGCGCCAGCTTCTGGCCGTGCAATACCCGCCCGGCAATGCGGAACGGGCGACCGAGCAAACGCTCGGCCAAGGCGAAGTCGGCGGCAGCCAGGGCATTACGCACCTGGGTACTGCTCACGCGCAGGCCGTCCAGTTCGACGGTTTGCGCGGCTTCGACGGTAAAACCCTGGGTCACGCCAGCGTGTTGCAGGAAATCGAAATCGCCGACCCGGTCACACCCAAAACGGAAGTCGTCGCCGACCTCCAGATGCTGCACGCCCAAGCCATCCACCAGGATACGGTCGACGAACTCGGCGGCGCTGAGGCTGCGCAAACGCTGGTTGAAGGCCAGGCACAGCACACGGTCCACGCCCTCCTCCGCCAACAGTTGCAGCTTGTCGCGCAAGCGGGCCAGACGCGCCGGCGCCGTTTCCGGGGTAAAGAATTCCCGCGGCTGTGGCTCAAAAATCACCACGCAGCTGGGCACGCCCAACTCGACCGCACGCTCGCGCAGCCGGGCCAGGATAGCCTGGTGGCCACGGTGTACACCGTCAAAGTTGCCAATAGTGGCGACGCAGCCCCGATGCTGGGGGCGCAGGTTGTGGAGACCTCGAACCAGCTGCATAACGCGCTTCTTGCTCATAAAGTGGTCGATTATAACCACACCCGGCCCCGGATCACAGGCAACAGCGCAGGGCAAAATGGATGGAATCGATAAAACACCGGTTTTATCGCGGCAAACCCTCTAACCCAGCGCCTTGCGATTGAAATCCCGCAGGCGGAAACCTTGCAGCAGCAACATCCCGAAGTACACCACCACGCCCGCCACCACCAGCACGCCCAGGCGCAGGAAGCGCTCCAGCATATGGCCTTGATCCCAGGCCGGCATGAAGTGCATCAGGCCCAGCAATACCGCCGACATCATCGCCACCGCCACCAGCAGTTTGAGGGCAAACATCCCCCAGCCCGGTTGCGGCTGGAACATCTGCTGTTTGCGCAGTTGGTAAAACAGCAGGCCGGCATTGATGCAGGCACCGGCACTGATGGCCAAGGCCAGGCCGGCGTGGGCCAGCGGGCCGATAAACACCAGGTTGAGCAATTGCGTGACGATCAGCGTGAAGATCGCGATCTTCACCGGCGTGCGGATGTTTTGCTGGGCGTAGAAACCCGGCGCCAGCACTTTGATCACGATGATGCCGAGCAGACCGACGGAGTAGGCGATCAGCGCATGCTGGGTCATCAAGGCATCGTGCGCGCTGAATTGCCCGTACTGGAATAACGACACCGTCAGTGGCTCCGCCAGGATTCCCAGCGCCAGGGAACACGGCAACACCAGCACGAAGCACAGGCGCAAACCCCAATCGAGAATGCGCGAGTATTCATGGCGGTCCTTGCTCGCGTAAGTACGCGCCAGCGTCGGCAGCAAAATCGTGCCCAAGGCCACGCCGAGGACGCCGGACGGCAGCTCCATCAGGCGATCGGCGTAGTACATCCACGACACCGAACCGGACACCAGCAGCGACGCAAACGCTGTGTTGATGATCAGGGAAATCTGGCTGACCGACACCCCGAGGATCGCCGGCAGCATATTGCGCATCACCCGCCAGACGCCGGTGTCCTTGAGGTTCAGGCGCGGCAACACGAGCATGCCGATTTTCTTCAGGTGCGGCAGTTGGTAGAGCAATTGCGCCAGGCCACCGGCCAATACCGCCCAGCCCAGGGCCATGACCGGCGGATCGAAGTAGGGCGTGAGGAACAGCGCAAAAATAATCATGCTGACGTTAAGCAGGGTCGGCACGAACGCCGGCACCGAGAAACGGTTCCAGGTATTGAGGATGGCGCCGGCCAGGGATGACAGGGAGATCAGCAATATGTAGGGGAAAGTCACTCGCAGCAGATCAGTGGTCAGCGCGAATTTTTCCGGCGTATTGGCAAAACCGGGCGCTGTGGCCCAGATCACCCAGGGCGCGGCGAGCATGCCGACCAGGGTCACCAGCATCAGCACAAGGGTCAGCAGGCCCGAGACATAGGCGATAAATGTGCGGGTCGCCTCCTCGCCCTGCTGCGTCTTGTATTCCGCCAGAATCGGCACGAACGCTTGGGAAAACGCGCCCTCGGCGAAGATCCGACGCAACAGGTTGGGCAATTTAAAGGCAATAAAGAACGCATCCGTGGCCATGCCGGCGCCAAAAATGCGCGCCAACAGGGTGTCACGCACAAACCCCAAAACCCGGGAGATCATCGTGATCGAGCTGACGGCAGCCAACGATTTGAGCAGATTCATTGAAAGAGTTTGCGCCTATAGATAAAGAGCAGGCGAACTACGCGCCTACTTATGCGATACTGCGCGCCTGCAACAGCTCAGCGCCAAAGCTCGCGAGTTTACAGGTCAAGCGCCGGAAATAAATCACCCGCCTCTTCAGATCGACCACTCAGCAGTTCGCATCAACCGCCCTTGACAACCCATCAACTCATCGGCATGATTCGCGGCCTATTTTGTTTGCTATTTCCTAAAAAGTCTTTCGAGGAGCTCGACGGTGGCCAACACACCTTCCGCCAAAAAACGTGCAAAACAGGCTGAGAAGCGTCGCAGCCACAACGCCAGCCTGCGTTCCATGGTTCGTACCTACATCAAGAATGTAGTTAAGGCCATTGACGCAAAAGACGCTGAAAAAGCTCAAGCTGCTTACGTTCTGGCTGTGCCAGTTATCGACCGTATGGCCGATAAAGGCATCATCCACAAGAACAAAGCTGCTCGCCATAAAGGTCGTCTGAATGGCCACATCAAGGCTCTGAACCTTGCTGCTGCAGCCTAAGCGATAAACTGCCACGCAGGTTTACCTGCGTAACAGTTAAGAAATGCCCCGTACCGAAAGGTCCGGGGCATTTTTGTTTGGGCGCAATAAATCGCTGTTCTTTATTACGCGCACAAAAAAACGCCCCGAACCAGTCGGGGCGTTTTGGCTACCACCTGATCAACACATCAATCAGTGGTGATGACCGCCTTCACCGTGCACGTGGCCGTGAGCGACTTCTTCCTCGGAAGCGTCGCGGATGGCCACGATCTTCACTTGGAAGGTCAGGCGCTGGCCTGCCAGAGGGTGGTTACCGTCGACGGTGACGTCGTCGCCGTCCAGGTCACGGATGGTGACGATCTGCATTTGGCCATCCGGCGCGGAAGCGTGGAACTGCATGCCCACTTCCAGTTCGTCGACACCTTCGAACATGCTGCGGCTCAGGGTGCTGACCAGCTCGGCGGAGTATTCGCCGTAAGCATCTTCGGGCTCTACGACAACGGTCAGTTCATCACCGACGCTCTTGCCGACCAGGGCGTTTTCCAGGCCCGGGATAATGTTGCCTGCGCCTTGCAGGTAGACCAGCGGCGCGCCGCCGGCTGAGCTGTCGATGACCTCACCAGCGTCGTTGGTCAGGGTATAGTCGATGGAGACTGCCTTGTTAGCGGCGATCGTCATGGGGCGAGACCTTTTGCATAAGAATGAAGAACGGACAAGTCTAAACAAGGATTTGCCCGAAAGCGAACAGAACCCGGACGGACGGGGTCGATCAACGGTCGCCGTCATCCTCGGATTCCACCAGGACGACGACCGGCACTGGGTTGCCGAGCTGTCCTGCGGCCACACCCAACACCTGCGCCACCAGCCGCCCTGGCAATCGCGCGCCTGGGTACTCGACCCCGCACACCGTCTGGAAAAAATAGGCCAGCCCTTTGCCTGCGGCTGGTGTGCGCAGGAGCGCGAATAACGATAACCTTGGCGCCTGATTCCCGGTAGGCACTCAACCATAGAGCGCCACCGAAGCCATGCACCTCCAGAGAATTCGCATGCAGACTTTTTTTATCGCGCCCACCGATTTTGGTGTGGGTCTGACCTCCATCAGCCTTGGGCTGGTGCGCACCCTTGAACGTGCCGGGTTGAAAGTCGGCTTTTTCAAACCGATTGCCCAGCCGCACCCCGGCGACACCGGCCCCGAACGCTCCACCGAGCTGGTCGCACGCACCCACGGCCTGAAACCGCCGCAGCCTCTGGGCCTGGCCCATGTCGAGCGGATGCTCGGCGACGGCCAGCTCGACGAATTGCTCGAAGAAATCATCACCCTGTATCAGCAGGCCGCCGTGGGCAAGGACGTGCTGATCGTCGAAGGCATGGTGCCGACCCGCAGCGCCAGCTATGCGGCGCGGGTCAACCTGCACCTGGCCAAGAGCCTGGACGCGGAAGTGATCCTGGTCTCGGCGCCGGAAAACGAAGTGCTCACCGAACTCTCCGGCCGCGTGGAATTGCAGGCCCAGCTGTTCGGCGGCCCGAAAGACCCGAAAGTGCTCGGTGTGATCCTCAACAAGGTGCGCACCGATGAAAGCATGGAAGCCTTCTCGGCGCGCCTCAAGGAGCATTCGCCGTTGCTGCGCAGCGGGGATTTCCGCCTGCTCGGCTGCATTCCTTTCCAGCCCGAACTCAACGCGCCGCGTACCCGCGACGTCGCCGACCTGATGGGCGCGCAGATCCTCAACGCCGGCGATTATGAAACCCGGCGCATGTCCAAAATCATCATCTGCGCCCGCACCATGCGCAACACCGTGGAACTGCTCAAGCCGGGCGTGCTGGTAGTGACACCGGGTGACCGCGACGACATCATCCTCGCCGTCAGCCTGGCCGCGATCAACGGCGTGCCCCTGGCCGGCCTGCTGCTGACCAGCGACACCCTGCCCGACCCGCGCATCATGGACCTCTGCCGAGGCGCATTTCAGGCCGGGCTGCCGGTGCTGTCGGTAAGTACCGGTTCCTACGAGACAGCGAACCTGCTCAACAGCCTGAACAAGGAAATCCCCATCGATGACCGCGAGCGCGCCGAGATCATCACCGATTTCGTCGCCAGCCACCTCGATGCGCGCTGGCTGCACCAACGCTGCGGCACGCCACGGGAGATGCGCCTGTCGCCGGCGGTGTTCCGCTACCAGTTGATCCAGCGCGCCCAGGCCGCCAACAAGCGCATCGTCTTACCCGAAGGCAGCGAGCCGTTGACCGTGCAAGCCGCCGCGATCTGCCAGGCCCGCGGCATTGCCCGCTGCGTGTTGCTGGCCAAGCCGGCGGACGTGGAAGCGGTCGCCCGTGCCCACGGCATCGAATTGCCCGAAGGCCTGGAAATTCTCGACCCGGACCTGATCCGCGAGCGCTATGTCGAACCAATGGTCGCGTTGCGCAAGAGCAAGAGCCTCAACGCGCCGATGGCCGAACAGCAACTCGAAGACACCGTGGTGATCGCCACCATGATGCTCGCGCTCGATGAAGTCGACGGCCTGGTCTCCGGGGTTATCCACTCCACCGCGAACACCATCCGCCCGGCCCTGCAACTGATCAAGACCGCGCCGGGCTGCACCCTGGTGTCGTCGGTGTTCTTCATGTTGTTCCCCGAACAGGTGCTGGTGTACGGCGACTGTGTGATGAACCCGCACCCGAGCGCCGCCGAACTGGCGGAAATCGCCCTGCAAAGCGCCGACTCGGCGGCGGCGTTCGGCATTACGCCACGGGTGGCGATGATCAGCTATTCCAGCGGTGAATCGGCCAGCGGCGAAGAAGTGGAAAAAGTCCGCGAAGCCACCCTGCTCGCCCATGAACAGCAAAGCTCGCTGTTGATCGACGGTCCGTTGCAATACGATGCCGCCGCCAACGAAACCGTCGCCCGGCAACTGGCACCCAACAGCCTGGTGGCGGGCAAGGCCACGGTCTTCGTGTTCCCCGACCTGAACACCGGCAACACCACCCACAAGGCGGTGCAACGCAGCGCCGATTGCGTCAGCCTGGGGCCGATGCTCCAGGGCCTGCGTAAACCGGTGAACGACCTGCCGCGCGGCGCCCAGGTCGACGACATTGTGTACACCATCGCGCTGACCGCGATTCAAGCCGCCAACCGACCTATGGATATCTAAATGCTGGATTTTCTACCTGCCGCCGTGCGCGGGGTGATCGCGTCGTTGCTGCTGGCGCTGAACACGATCCTGCTGTGTTCGTTCCTGTTCATCGTCGCGCTGTTCAAGGCACTGCCGTTCGCCAAGCGCTTCAGCGAATGGCTGATGAACCAAACCCATGAAGCCTGGATCAGCAACAACAACGCGTGGATGAACCTGGTGCGGCGCACCCGCTGGCACCTTAAGGGCCTGGAAGGGCTGGACTACCAGCACTCTTATCTGGTGACCAGCAACCACCAGAGCTGGGTCGACATCATGGTGCTGCAATACGTGCTCAATCGACGGATTCGCCCGCTGAAGTTCTTTCTCAAGCAGGAACTGATCTGGGTGCCGGTGATTGGCCTGGCCTGGTGGGCATTGGGCTTTCCGTTCATGAAGCGCTACTCCAAGGCCTACCTGGAAAAACACCCGGAGAAAAAAGGCAAGGACCTGGAAACCACCCGCAAGACCTGCGCGAAGTTTCGCGCCAACCCGGTGGGCATTTTCAACTTTGCCGAAGGCACGCGCTTTACGCCGGGCAAGCATGCGCAGCAGAACTCGCCATTTCGCTACTTGCTCAAGCCCAAGGCCGGCGGTATTGCGTTTGTGCTGGATGCCATGGGTGAGCAGTTGAAGTCATTGGTCAATGTGACCATCCACTACCCCGCCGGGCGCCCAGGCTACTGGGACTTGTTGTGCGGGAATGTGCAGGACGTGGTGGTACGGTTCGAAGAAGTGCCGATCCCGCTTGAGTTCATTGGCAAGAATTATGAGCAGGACGGGGAATATCGATTGGCGTTCCAGGGCTGGATCAATCGGTTGTGGGAAGACAAGGATGCGCTGCTGGAACAGTTGCACACCGATTACCCAGACCGCCACTGATACAAAATGTGGGAGGGGGCTTGCCCCCGATAGCGGTGCTTCAGTCACCCGAAGCTGTGACTGACACTCTG
>Ga0209913_1001240_pt1 | contig 15047 bp, 12 predicted proteins | sample PersoiDNA2013203_FD_185805 | JGI IMG/M metagenome (GOLD analysis project Ga0209913, IMG submission 185805) | Permafrost soil microbial communities from the Arctic, to analyse light accelerated degradation of dissolved organic matter (DOM) -... | ecosystem: Environmental > Terrestrial > Soil >... | reverse complement strand
ACCTGGGCATCAACATGGAGATGACAGCTTCATCTGAATGGTCAATCACGACGACGAATTCGTCTCCACCATACCGGGCCACAGTGTCATTCTCCCGCATACAGGATTTAAGGCGCGTGGCAACAACCTTGAGAACCTGATCCCCGATATGATGACCCAGACTGTCGTTGATGAACTTGAAGTGATCGAGGTCAATAAAAGAAACCGCGATCTGGTGGCTGTAGCGCGCTGCCGACACGATCGCCTGCTGAAGACGGTCATGAAGGCGATTCCTGTTCGCCAAACCGGTTAACGCATCGTAGTTGGCCTGATACTTCAATCTGGCTTCATATTGCTTGTGGGACGTCAGATCCATCGCGACCATGCAGATGATCGTCAGTCCATCTTCTATTTGCAATATTTTGGGAGACAGGAAAACCGGCAATTCCGTCTCATTTGCATCTAGAAGCCAGATTTCGGCTTTTTGATCCTCCTCGCCCAGCAGCATTTTTTCGACGATTGCAATATTTCGCAATGCCACAAACGCGCATAGAGATTTTCCTGTGATCTTGTCCAACGGCAGTTTCAGCATGTCGGCAAAACAACGATTGCAATATAGAATCGTACCGTCTTCCGTTAGGGTGATTACTCCCTCGTTCATCGCTTCGACCATCATGCGATAACTGTGCTCGGCGCCCTGTAACGTGAATATCTTCTCTTCGTTTTTTTTGGAGACAACCAAGGCATCGACGCGACCATAACGTATCGCGTCCAACGTTTCCTCGGCCTCGCGCAGGCGCGCCCGCAAGCAATCGATTTCAATTTCGGGGCCGGGAGAAATAGAGCGGACGGCGGGCGGCTTTTTCATTTCGCTTCTTTTCCATCTTCCCAGAACAGGTAGCGAAAATCGGAAACATCGCCGATCATTTTTTACTAACCGAAGGAATTTTTGGTCAAGGAATCACGTTTGCTGAAGCGGTTTTCATAACGCCTGCATGCGTGGGCTGCCTCACATTTCGGCAGGATAAATATCCAAACCTATCAAGACCCGCTCGGTGTTGGAGAGATCGCCAATGATCTTCCTTATGGGGATCGGCGAATTGCGCACCAGGGTCGGGATGGCAATGATTTGATCGTCCTTCGCCAATTTGGGATTTTCCAACAAGTCGATCACTTCGACGTGATATCTATCCGGAATATGCTGCTCGCAAATCCGATGTAAATTGGTTCGAGCCACTATGGACTTGAGCGTCTGGCCGGCGACATAGAGTCGTAACGTCCACTTCTTGTCCGCGATGCTCGTTTGTGTGGTCATCTTTCCTGTATCTGCAATCAATTCAAGCATGATATTCATCCTTTTTCAGGCTGCGGAAAGATCCGCGCGCCGGAGTTTGGCCATATCGGCACGATCATGGATGATGACGGCGTCTCGCTGCTTTTCTTCTTCAGAAAGGCTTTCGATGATTTCCGTCGCGGTATCAAACTCCTCGCGCAAGGCAAGAATATTGGCCTCCAGCGCCTGTCGCTTGTGCTCATATTCACGCTTCTTGCGTTGGATATCGTGCTGCCGCGATACGACAGTCGACTTGTCCAGCGCTTCTTGTCCGACGCGGGCAGCGCCGGTCAACACGCCATCTGGGCCCAGATAAACGTCGAACAGATCGATACCCTTGTCGCTCAGTATGAATTCGCGAATCTGGTTCGAATGCGCCATACCGCGCGATTTCAATATGTACATACCGCGATTGCGTTCGCCTTGGTGTTCAATGTCGCGCAAACTCAGCCAGGTATCGATCAAAGAAGGAATTTCGTCGTTGCTCGCTTCCAATTTATCGCCGACGTGCGTCACGCCGGTCAATAATGTCGTAATTTTCCGAGTCTTGAGGAAGTCGATCAGGCGGGTAAGCATCGATTTGGCTTCCTTGTCGGAGCCGACCACCGTCAGGGCCGAAATCGGATCCACAACGACATTGACAGGATCGTATTCGAGAATGAGCTTGTGCATCGTCACCAAATGCATCTCCAGTCCGTGCACAGAGGGTCTCGATGCATGGAATCGCAATGTTCCCTGCGCGACCCATGGCGCCAGATCGATACCGATAGAAAGCATATTGCGCATGATCTGTTGCGGTGATTCCTCGAAGGCAAAATACAGGCAGCGCTCGCCCCGGCCACACGCGGCATCGATGAATTTTGCGGCGACGCTTGTTTTTCCGGAACCTGCCGTGCCCGAAACCAGAATCGAACTGCCGCGGAAATATCCTTCTCCGCTGAGCATGGTATCGAGACGAGGAATGCCGCTGGAAATCCGCTCGTCGGACACCGTATGATCCAGTCCAAGAGACGTAATCGGAAGTATCGAGATGCCTTGCTTGTCGATAAGGAATGGATATTCATTCGCGCCATGTTCGCTGCCGCGATATTTGACGATACGCAGACGCCGTGTGGCGATTTGTTCGTCGACACGAAGATCCAGGAGAATCACACAATCGGCGACGTATTCTTCGAGGCCATAGCGCGTCAAAGTGCGTTCCCCGCGCTCCCCGGTCACGATCGCTGTTACGCCTTTGTCTTTTAGCCATCGGAATAGGCGGCGCAGCTCGGCGCGCAAAATGGCGGCATTGGATAGCCCAGCGAACAGCACTTCGATGGTGTCCAGCACGATCCTTTTTGCACCGATGGCATCAATTGCCTGTCCCAGCCGGATGAACAGCCCGTCCAGGTTATAGTCGCCGGCTTCTTCTATTTCGCTGCGTTCAATATAGACATATTCAATTGCCAGCAATCGGCGCGCCTCAAGATCCTGCAGATCGTAGCCCAATGCGGCGAAATTGCTGGTCAGATCATCATTGGTCTCTTCAAAAGAGACGAAGACACCGGGTTCGTTATAGTCGAGCGCACCGTGCAGCAGGAATTCCATGCCCAGGATAGTTTTTCCGCAACCGGCGTTACCGCAGATCAAGCTAGGGCGTCCGTTCGGAAGGCCACCTTCGGTAATTTCGTCGAGGCCGCGTATACCCGTAAGAGATTTCGCCAGCGATTGCAGCGTGTTTGTATTGTTCAAAAGAGCTCCCGCTTTCCGTATAGCTTGGTACTTGCTGGATGTAACCACGGGAGATTTTGTCTTTAGAACATCATCGCTCATACACTTGAGATGCAACCTCGAATCGAGGTTGGTGCTGGCGTGCTGGTATTTTTGTTATACCACGTATTAACGGCCGTCCATACATTAATCTCCGGAGGAAAAATCATTGCAAGGCGGCGAGATCGCTCGTCGTCGTCCTGCTCGGGATACAGACCCGGCACGGCGAAAAAACACGGACAAAGGCATTCACGAGAAGAATTCTTTATCAACGCCGTGGCGCAGCCCCATGTGTGCTTAGCCATGTTTGACTGAATTCATTGAATGCTATTCGACGTCTAAGCTTAACGACCGCAACCGGCGCCTCAGACTCCCGTTCAATGGGGTGATTTGAAATAGCTAGCTACATCAAAGTCCGCTATCGCCGCCACAAGCAGACATAATGTGGCAGTTATCAAGAACAGGTACCAAAAGCTGTTGGACGCATGTAAGACAATTCGGTCGTAAGTAATGCAAGGCGTCCTGTCCCACTTGCAGCGGTCGTCACGAGCGTGCGACTGACGAGTCGCTGCCATCACCAGCCCCTCGCCTCGCCGCTCCACCACTGTTATAGAGGATCAACGTTGCCACAAGCCCGCACAGTGCGGCAAAGCTCATCCAGAGACCAGGCGCCGCCTTATTGGCAGTAAGGTCAATGAGATAGGTTGATATGGCTGGCGTAAATCCACCGAAGACAGCTGTAGAAAGGCTGAAGGCCAGTGAGAAGCCGACAACTCGGATATTGATAGGCATCACTTCTGTAAGAGCTACAACCATGGCTCCGTTGTACATGCCAAAATAAAACGAGAACACCAGCAACACCGCCAGCAAGTGTCCGAAGCTGGGGTTGGCGACCAGCCACGACATCGCCGGGTACGCGGTCAGCAGCGCAAGCAGGGAGATACCGACCAAGATAGGTTTGCGGCCGATGCGGTCAGATAGCGCCCCGCCAATCGGCAGCCATGCGAAATTGGACAGTCCCACCAGCAGTGTAACCAGCAGGCTGTCGGCTGCACTCAAATGCAGCACAGTACGTCCAAAGGTCGGTGTGTAGACGGTGATCAGATAGAAAGTCGTCGTCGTCATCGCGACAAAGAGCATCCCGGTCAGCACTGTCTGCCAGTTCTTAAGCATCGAGTCGAAAACTTCTCGAATATCTGGATGGTGTCGGCGCGCCTGAAACTCCTTGGTCTCCTGGAGACTGCGTCGCAGAATGAAGATGAACGGCACGATCGAGCAGCCGATTAAGAACGGAATGCGCCAGCCCCACGCAGCCAGTTCTGCGGGTAACAGCAACTGATTCAGCCCATATCCCAGGGCTGCAGCCATCACGATGGCGACTTGCTGACTGGCCGATTGCCAAGCAGTGTAGAAGCCTTTATGTCCCGGTGTTGCGATCTCCGCCAGATAGACGGAAACGCCGCCGAGTTCGGCCCCCGCCGAGAAGCCTTGCAGCAAACGACCTATCAGAACGAGTGCCGGCGCGAGAAGTCCGATCGATGCGTACCCCGGAACAAATGCAATGAGAAGTGTACCGCTGGCCATGATGGAGAGCGTGACAATCAGTCCTTTGCGCCGGCCAACTTTATCGATGTAAGCACCCAGGATGATCGCGCCCAGCGGCCGCATCAGAAAGCCCGCCCCGAACACCGCGAAGGTCAGCATCAGTGACGCGAACTCGCTATCGACAGGGAAGAAAACCTTGGAAATATAGTGTGCGTAGAAGCCGAACAGGAAGAAGTCGAACTGTTCAAGAAAGTTACCGCTGGTCACACGCAGCACGGCGCCAATCTTCGATGGGGGGGAAGAAACCGTGTCGCCCACGGTAGTGGTCTTGGCAGTCATTGCATTTGTCTCCGAATATTTTTGTGGTTTATATCGTTTGTCCTGGTTTTGGCAAACGGGGATAAGGCGTCATATGAAGTGACCGCGCCTGGCGTTCAGTCGTCACCTAGTTGTAGCGAGTTCGGTTGGCGCTTCTCGATCGCCCACTTGAGAAGTGCAGCGCTTCTGAAGATACCGTGGGCAAATTTTCCATACGGCAATGTGGCGAATAGCGCCATGACCGCGCCCAGATGCACGCATAGCGTCAGGCCCAATATCGGGGTCCCGCGTGACAGCATCAGCGTCAGGCCACTCGCGGCCGTCAGGAACAGTAGGGAGATGAACCCGCGGTCCATCGGCTTCTGTGCGGCATCACCTTGCAACGGGTGGCGATTCAGGTTCAGCACAAACAGACCCACCGTGCCGATTAGCAGCGAAACGCCGCCTGCGATGCCCAACAGCTTCGGCAGGCTGGTCAAGCCGTAGGGCGCTTCCCAGCCGAACAGGTAGTGGTATAGCGTGGCCACGCTGGTGGCCGCGAAACACAGCATGAAGCCGTAAAACGTAAAATGGTGGTAGCGGCGCCGCGCCAGCGTGAAACTATCGTTCGCGTTGTTGCAACCTTCACCGTGTCCTCCATCCAGGAATTTCAGTCTTAACACTTTGTCAGCGGCATCACCCACGGCGGCGGCCGTGGCGGCTCCGGGGGACACGTCCATCCAGAAACGCCGCACACCCAGGCTCAGGCTCAGCACCGCGAACAAGAAGATGGGGGCGAACAGACCCACCATCAGGTTATGCGGGAAAATCGAATAGAAGTTGCCGCCCGCCGACGCGTGGAACAACGAGCCTTGTAGTCCGGCGGCAAGCATCAGGAATAGCGCTAATCCTGCGACCAATGCCAGCGATAGAGTCAAGCCGTTGCGTTTGTATAGCGTACCGAGAGCCGCCGGCCAAGCATAGTCGGCATAAGTCTCGACACGTACCTTGGCCATCGCCTGCGGCACATTGATAGCAAATTCGTGCGGCGGTGCATATTGACACGCGTGCAGGCAGGCACCGCAGTTATGGCATAGGTTGGCGAGGTAATTGATGTCGGCCTTGCCGAATTCCAGTCGCCGCGTCATGGCAGGGAAAACAGCGCAGAAACCTTCGCAGTAGCGGCAGGAATTGCAGATCATCATCTGGCGGCCGACCTCGGTCTCATTAACGCTCAGAATCGGAATCACGGGGTAACTACCAGAAGCCAGCGCGCGGGCCTCTCGGGTCAGGGCTTCAAGCGGTTGCATGTTCGACTTTCTTTGCGGCAGCGGCCGCCTGGGTACCTGCGATGCGCCCGAAGGCGGTGCCGATGGCCATGCCGACGCCGGCGGTGTAGCCCTTGCCGAGCACGTTGCCCGCCATCATCTCCCCGGCAACGAAGAGATTGGGACTGGATCTACCGGCGAAGTGCACGGCGGCACGCTCATTGACCTTCAGGCCAAGGTAAGTGAAGGTGACGCCCGGCTTGAGGGCGTAGCCATAGAACGGTGCCGTGTTGATCGGTCGCGCCCAATGCGTTTTAGCGGGCATGAGACCTTCAGTGCGACAGTCGTCGAGCGCAGTGTGATCGAAGTTGCCAAGACGGCAGGCGGCATTGTAGTCGTCCATCGTCTTGACGAAGACTTGCTCGGGCAACCCGAGCTTCTGGGCCAACTCGAGCAGCGTGTTGGCTGAGGTTCCAGGAAACACCGGTGGCATGAAACGGCCAATCGCTTTCTGGTCAATGATGGAGTAGCTGATCTGGCCGGGCTGCTGGGCCACCAGGCGGCCCCAGATTGCGTAGCGCTTAGGCCAGAAGTCCTCACCTTCGTCATAGAAGCGTTCTCCTTCACGATTGACCACCACGCCGAGCGAGACGCAGTCGATGCGGGTGCAAATGCCGCCGTCATAGAGCGGTGCGCGTGCATCGATCGCTACCATGTGCGCTTGTGTCGGGTCGCCGATCGAATCAGCCCCGGCATTGATCATGTATTTGAGCAGTACGCCTTCGTTAAAGCGTGTGCCTCGGATCAGAAAATTGTCGGACGGCCATTCACCGCGTGCGTTCTGGCCCCAGGCTTCGCGCAACCACTCACGGTTAGACTCGAAGCCACCGGCGGCCAGCACACAACTTTTTGCGGTAATGCGTTCGCCCTTGGCGGTGTGCGCGGCAACAAAGCGCTCGCCATCGAGTTCGACCGACACCACTGGTGTATCGTAGCGAACCTGCACGCCGAGCTTTTCGGCGCTACGGAAGTAAGCATTCACCAAGGCCTTGCCGCCGCCCATGAAAAAGGCGTTGGTGCGTGCCACATGTAACGCACCCGATAGCGGAGGCTGGAAATGCACGCCGTGCCGGCGCATCCAGTCACGGCAGGTCGACGATGCGCGGATTGCGAGACGCGCCAAGTTTTCATCGGTGATACCGCCCGTGACTTTGAGCAGATCCTGCCAGTATTCTTCTTCAGGGTAGGCGTCGATCAACACGTCCTGTGGCCCGTCATGCATGCAACGCAGGTTGCGCGTGTGCTGCGAATTACCGCCGCGCCATTCACGCGGTGATGCTTCAAGCAGCAGCACCGAAGCCCCCGCTTCGCGGGCCATCAGAGCCGCACACAGTGCCGCATTGCCGCCACCAATAACCAATACGTCTACCATCGCTCACCTCCTTTTATGGGGGTAATTCTAAGTGGACTGCATCAACTCCGGTAGTGGCCAGCCAGACAAGCCGTGTTCATGGTTCGTGAAGACTTGCACCTATCCAATGGGATTCGGACAATAATTCTCGCACGACGTCCTTCAGCACAATCCGTGTGGCCAGTGCTGCTGGGGAGAGTTCATCTTCCGGCAGGCTGGCCAACAGATTGCGCCGGCGAACACCTTTATCCGCCACCTGTACAAGTCGAACCACGGATGCGGGAAGACGTGAGGCGGCCGCACCGGGCTGAATCGTCGCCGCCAGCCCTGACCGAACAACATCCATGAGGATGGCCAGACCGTCGATCTCGGCGACAATGTTGGGCTCGCGCTTGGCCTGCGCGAATGCCGTCGCCACGATCGCCCGCAACCCATGGGTTCCACTTGGCATGACCAGCGGCAACGCGCCGATATCCTTGAGGCGAACCTGCTTCCCCTTTGGCATGCCAATGAGTTGGTGCGAGCCGACGACGAAGAGGCGTTCATCCAGAAGAGGCGTCGCGCTCAGGCGCTTGGCCACATCTGTCTCGAACAGAATAGCGAGATCAAGTTGTCGTGCATTGAGCATGGTTGCCAAGTTGCCCGACAAGCTTTCGACAAGATGCAAACGGATGTCGGGGTAGCGGGCACGCAAGCCGTTCATGAAAGTCAGCGCCAGAACCGACGCTGTCGATGGTGCAAAGCCGACACTGACATGCCCGGACATGCGTGCGTGCTGTGCAGCACGCGCGGCCTCGTCGACATGCCGCAAAGCCAGTTGCGCTTGGTGCCAAAATGCCAAACCGGCGTCGGTGGGGACAACGCCGGTCGTCGTGCGTTGCAACAAGCGGGTAGAGAGTTCGCCCTCGAGTCGGCTGATTTGCTGACTGAGCGCAGAAGTGACCACGCCCAAGTCAATCGCAGCTCGTCCCATACTTCCCAATTCAACGACCCGTATGAAATAGCGAAGTTGTCTTAATTCCATGGCGTCGTTCACTGGTGTGATCAAGCGGGGATATTAGCATGAGGATTTCCCCAAAGAGGCCTTTCGCCAATGGCAAGAACCGGCCAGTCAAAAAGTAACGCCAATACCCTCTACATCAATAATCACGTCATAGAAAACGAATGAGCGCAATCGCGGCGGACTCAACCGGTTGACACGATAGTCCCAATAGGCAACTTGGGGGCGCTATGAGAGAGCTCGATATCGGCCAGAAACGGACATTCGCGGATACCATCTATTTGATGTCGCTCTACTAATTACTGCATGGCAGTATGCGACATCCAAATTTCAACAATGACCAAGCTCATCCATGCGCCACCTCATTACACTCGTACTCCTTACATTGTTTTCTCTTGCTTTCGCGAATGCGTCCAACCTGCAGGAGGGCCAAGTGTGGACATACAAGACGCGGCCCGGTGAAAGACAAGCGCAAGAAGGCGTCTTGTTATCTTATGAGTCCGACTCACTGGCACCAGGCTTGCTACGTTCTTGCCCGGCAATGACGAGAGATTATTGCTGATCAGCCTGCTCCGCTGCGCGCTCGATGACTTTGGCCACGTCTGCCGGATGCGCAATGAACGCCGCATGGCTGCCATTGATCTCGACCACTTTGCTACCAGCGCGCGCTGCCATGAAGCGTTGCAATTCAGGATTGACCGTGCGGTCGGCAGTGCTAATCACGGCCCAGCTCGGCTTGGTCTTCCACGCAGCTTGTGTGACGGCAGCACTTGCCGTCTGGACTGCCGGCATCACTTGCGACCTGGCCATGAAGCTGGCCTCGGCTGCCGATACATCAGCGGCGAAATCGGCGTGGAACTGTGCCTGATCGACATACAAATAGCCGTCGGCGGTCGCCTTGATGGAATCGCCGACCGGCGGTGTTTTCTTGACCAGGTTCAACAGGCTCTCACCGACCTCGGGCTGGAACGCCGACACATAGACCAGACCTGCGACCTTGGGATTGACGCCAGCTTCGGTGATTACCATGCCGCCATAGCTGTGACCAACCAGAATGCTCTTGCCGTCAAAGGCATTGATCGCTCGCGTGGTGGCTTTCACATCTTCCGCCAACGACGTCTCTGGTTCTTGCACAACGGCGACGCTATAGCCGTCGTGAGTCAATATGTTTGCCACGCCTTGCCAGCCGGAACCATCAGCAAAAAATCCGTGGACCAAGACAATATTTTTTACCGGCGCAGCCATCGCTGGATTGCTCAGTGTTGCGACCAAGGCCAGAGCGAGCGCGGAGGTGATACGGGTAGTTGTGTTCATTTTGAATACTCCAAAAAATAAATTAAAAATCAGGATGGGATGACAACGTTAAAAAACTGCAACAACGAAATGGATGTCGAGGTCTCTCTCAAACGGCAATCGAGCGATGTGCATGCATGGCAGGCCAGTCGGAATAACCTCTGGCATCACCGCCGTACCAATACTCTTTGGGAGCCTCCGCCAAAGGCGCGTTGTCACGCAGTCGGTCAATCAGATCCGGATTGGCGATGAACGGCCGCCCGATGCTGAACAGGTCGGCCTCGCCTGCGGCCAGGGTCTTCTCTGCGAGAGGCAGTGTGTATTGGTTGTTGGCGATATAAGCGCCCTTGAAGCGCTGACGCAAGGCGGCGAAACTGATACCGTCATTTTCTTCTCGGCTGACTTGCGTCACACCTTCGATGCCATGGATGTAAAGCAAATCCAACGCTGACAGTGCGTCAATATAGGCACCGAAGGTTCGCATCGTGTCGCTGTCGAGCGCGGTGTCACCGGGCGCGGTAGTGGTGGGCGAAATGCGGATACCGACGCGCTCAGCTCCCCACACGTCGACCACCGCCTGCACGACTTGCAGCGGAAAGCGCAGACGGTTCTCCAACGTGCCGCCATATTGGTCGGTGCGATGGTTGGTACTGTCGCGCACGAACTGTTCCAGCAAGTAGTTATTTGCGGAGTGAACTTCAACACCGTCGAAACCAGCACGCTTGGCGTTTTTCGCTGCCTGGCGATAGTCTTCGACGATTGCCGGGATTTCGTCCGTGCCCAGCGCACGTGGTGTGACAAAATCTTTCATGCCATCGTGGACACGAATCTGTCCATGCGGCTTGAGCGCCGATGGAGCAACCGGCAGCGCACCGGCCAGCATATCGGGATGCGACATGCGCCCGGTGTGCCATAGCTGCAGGAATATTTTCCCCTCGCGGCGATGAACCGCCTCGGTCACACGCGTCCACGCGGCGATCTGTGCCTCGCTCCAGATACCTGGTGTGCGCGGATAGCCACGCGCCTCGGCCGAGATGTTGGTCGCCTCGGTGACGATCAGACCAGCGTCCGCACGCTGGGCGTAATAATCGGCGGCATAGGCGGGAGCGACGCCGAAGTCGTCCGAGCGACTACGGGTCATCGGCGCCATGACGATGCGGTTTTTCAGTTGCAACTTGCCGATCGTGACCGGCTCAAGCACAGGGCTTGAAAAAAAGTCTGACATGATGGATTTCCTTGTTGATGAAATGAAGTCACTGCAATCGACGCAACCAGGCGCCTCAATCGACCGTCTTGGCCCAGACTGCCTGGGCGTTGGTGAATTCGCGCAGGCCGAAATGCGACAACTCCCGGCCATAGCCGCTTTTCTTGACGCCGCCCACCGGAATACGCGGGTTCGATGCAGAAAAACCGTTGATAAATACGCCACCGGTTTCCAGGCGACGGGCAATGCGCTGGGCGCGGGCGACATCGTTGGTCCACAGACTGCCGCCCAAGCCGTAGTCACTGGTATTGGCCAGTTCGATGGCGTGCTCCGTGTCTTCGGCGACCATGATGGAGGCCACCGGGCCAAAGGTTTCTTCATCGAACGTTGCCATACCCGGTTTGACATCTGCCAATACGGTCGGCGCATAAAAATTGCCGGGACCTTCGATCTTGTGGCCGCCCAGCAGCAAGGTGGCGCCAGCCGCAAGCGTGCGTTCAACTTGATTGTGCAGTTCGTCGCGCAAGTCGTGACGCGCCATCGGCCCCATCGTGGTCGAAGGGTCGAGCGGATCGCCCAGCGTCAGCTGGCTGACGGCGGCGACGAATTTGCGCGTGAAGTCGGCGGCAATGGGTTGCTCAAGGATGAAGCGTTTGGCCGCCAGACAAACCTGTCCGGCGTTCTGAAAGCGCGCCTCGACGGCTGCTTTTACTGCCAGATCAATATTGGCGTCGGCCAGAACGATGAAGGCGTCGGCGCCGCCCAGTTCCAGCAGACTCTTCTTGAGCGCCTTGCCAGCCAAGGCAGCGACCGCAGCGCCGGCGCGCATGCTGCCGGTGAGTGTGACCGCAGCAACGCGCGGATCGTCGATCACGTGGGCCACGGTATCGTTGTCGGCATTCAGGTTGGCAAACAAGCCCTCGGGAAAACCGGCCAGTTCATACATGTGTTGCAGGGCGTACGCCGATCCCATCACATTGGGTGCATGCTTGAGAATGAAGCCATTGCCAGCCAGCATGATCGGGCCAGAGGCGCGCACCACTTGCCATAACGGGAAGTTCCATGGCATGACCGCGAGGATGCTGCCGATCGGCAGATAAGAGACATGCACCTGGTCGTTGCCGTCCACTGCGACCGGCTCATCGGCAACAATGGCAGGGCCGTGTTCAGCAATCCAGTCGATGGTGCTAGCGCACTTTTCGACTTCTGCGCGGGCGGCAACGATGGTCTTGCCCATTTCGGCGGTAATGATGGCCGCTAGGTTTTCGGTGTTTTGACGCAGGGCATCGGCCAGGCGCCGATAGGTCGCGACACGCTCGGCCATCGGAGTGGCGCGCCACATGCGATAAGCGGCGGCGTTGTCGTCGAGCAGGCGTTCTACCTCGGCAGGTGTCTGGAACGCGTAGGTGGCGATCAGTTCGCCAGTAGCAGGATTGCGGGAGACTGCGTGAGCAGCGGGGTTGGTATTGAATTGCGACATAGACTGCCTCCGTGAGGTGAAGAGCAGTGTTCAAGAACTGCTCAGACGTCACTTTAGGCAATCGTGACGCCCTCAAGAAGGCGTGTTGTTATCCTATGAGTCGGACTCCCTGGCAGGCGGTGCTGTCGGGATGTAGGTGACCAGCGATAGATCGGGCCGTCCGACCGGTGTCAACGCCACATAGGTAAAGGCCGTGATCTCCCCTGACGGCAGCCGCATCTGTTTTGCGCCCTCATCGAACCCCTTAACGTTGGTATCTTGCCACCACACACGAAACTCCGGACTTAACTCAGTCAACTCGACAATCAGGCTATCAAATGGTGCTTTATCCTGCGCCTGGGCGCGTGCGGCGCGAAATGCCGAGATCATGCCACGCGTCATTTGCTCCCAATCGAGAATCTGTGTGCGATACGGCGGGTACAGGAACAGCAGGCGCAGCGTATTGCGTTCATGCGGTTGCAACAGACCATAGTCGACGAACAAATCAGCGATTGGATCGTTCCAGGCCAGGATGTCCAGACGGGTATTGCGCACATAAGCCGGCATCGGGATGGCGCGCACCAGCATTTCCAAGCCGTCGCTGAGGCGCCCGCCCGTTGCGACTGCCGGCGCTTCACGGGAAGACAGCGCAAACAGATGGCTGGATTCGATCTGATCGAGCTTGAGCACTTTGGAAATCCTGCGCAACGCATCGGTCGATGGCTGGATCTCCCGCCCTTGCTCCAGCCAGGTATACCAACTGACGCTGACGCCCGCGAGCACCGCCACTTCCTCGCGGCGCAGTCCAGGCGTGCGGCGCGGTCCCTTTTGCAAGCCATATTCCTCAGGCTGCAGGCGGGCGCGTCGGCTGCTCAGAAAACTGCCTAATTCGCGTCGTTGTTCGGGGGATGGTCTGCTTGTCATGAGGCACTCGGGCAAGGTATGAATAAAATGGTGGCAACGGAATCAGGGGTTCAGCGGCGCCAACCGTGATTCTTGCCATAAGGCAGATGAACACAGTCGGCAAAGGCTTATAAGACTTCTTGCCAGGGAATTATAACCAGCCGGTCAACCTTGCGTAACTGCCGCATCGAAGTCAGGCGCCAGTGGATTGCACCATCTGGCATCGATAGCCGGCATCCCTGCTGAAGGTGCCAGCAGACATATCAAGCCGCATGCCAGTGAGTCGGAGTCATAGGATAACAAGACGCCTTCTTGAGCTCGTCATGATTATCTACAGTGACGTCAGAGCAGTTCTTGAACAAGGCTCTTTCATCTTACTGACACCGTCTTTTTTTAAACTGGAGATTGCCATGACCGTTAAACATATCTTGTTTGTTTTGACAAACACACCCGAAATCGGCCCCAACAAGCGCCCTACCGGCTATTTCTTCTCCGAAGTCGCGCATCCTTATGAAGTGTTCGACCGTGCTGGCATCGCCATCGAGTACGCCTCGCCGTTGGGCGGCACTCCGCCTGAAGATGGTTACGACGAAAAAGATTCCGTCCAGCTCGACTTCCGCCACAGCAAGGCTATCCGCCGCATGGCACGCAGCCGCAAGCTGTCTGAAGTCGACGTCCTCGACTACGATGCCGTTTTCTTCCCTGGCGGCCTGGGGCCTATGATGGACATCGCCGTCGACCCCGAAGTCAAGCGCGTCGTCGCCCGTGCCTGGGACGCCGGCAAGATCGTCGCCGCGGTATGCCACGGCCCAGCGGCCTTGTTGGGTGTAACACTGGCCGACGGCACCACGCTGCTGCAGGGACGCAAGCTGACCTCCTTCTCCAACGAAGAAGAAGCCGGCTATGCCCAAGCGGACGTACCTTTCCTGCTGGAAGATGCGCTGCGTGCCGAAGGCGCCGATTATTCCGCAACCGATGTCTGGCAATCCAAGGTCGTCATCGACGGCCGTTTGTTTACCGGTCAAAATCCCGGATCGGCCGGACCACTGGCCGAAGCCATTGTTAACGCATTTCAAGGAGAACAAGCATGAGCACAACGACACCAATCACCATCGTGGCACGCTGGCAGCCAACGCCGGACGCCTATGATGAAATCATGGCGATCATAGGCGAGCTGCGTCCAAAATCACTGGCCGAACCAGGTTGCCTCGGCTACGAAGTATTCGAAAGCACCACTGCACCGCGCACCGTGTTGTTGCTGGAACACTACCGCGATGCCGAAGCGCTCGAAACGCACAAGCTGTCGACGCATTACCAGACGCTGGTAGTAGGCCGGGCGCTGCCCTTGCTGGCAGAGCGAAAGGTTGAGGTTCTGCAGGCGTGTCCATGATCGTAGCGGCTTGCTTCGAACTCGGCGAAAGGCCTGCGCAAGCGGTAATGCTGTTCGGTTAAGAAAAGGCCGGTGTTTTTTTCTGGGTTGCTGATGCTTTTTTTTCTTCGGACGAGCTAGCCGGGGGCGGCTCGGCAGCCGCTCACCTCATTGCGTCGTTGAATCTTTGTTTTCTTCGGACGACCTAGCCGGGGGCGGCCCGGCAGCAGCTCACCT
>Ga0209913_1001238_pt1 | contig 15050 bp, 11 predicted proteins | sample PersoiDNA2013203_FD_185805 | JGI IMG/M metagenome (GOLD analysis project Ga0209913, IMG submission 185805) | Permafrost soil microbial communities from the Arctic, to analyse light accelerated degradation of dissolved organic matter (DOM) -... | ecosystem: Environmental > Terrestrial > Soil >... | reverse complement strand
TCGAGTACATGCCTGGTTTCGACCCGAAACTGCTGGCCCTTCCCGATGACAAGCAGTCCTTCAGCGACGAAAAGGGGGGCCACAAGGATGAATGGCTCAAGCGCGAGGTGACGCGCTACCCCACCTACATTGGGCTTCCAATCAGGCCTGCGAACCGCGGCGTTTTGGATGGTGACACCGAGCTCTTTCGGCAACGCATCCGACGCCCTGGATTTCAGCTCTCCGTTATCGCACAGAAGCTTGTGAGGCAGGTGACGGCATGGCCAAAGATCCGGACTGATGTCGATGCCCAGCTGCCGGCAGAAATCGGTCTTGTCCGAGAACGCATTGAACAATGCCAACCGGGCGCCCTCCCAACTCGGCCCCTCGAGCCCGAGATAAAAGCCCACCACCATCCGGGAGAAGACGTCGACCACGACATACAGGACGGGTCGCCCAATCAGCCAAGCCCGGTTGAACACCGATACCAGGTAGACGTCGACGATGGTCGCGTCGATCTCGAACCGTGCCGCAGGTCCGAATACGCGGTTCCTGGAAGATCCAAGTACTCCACGATGCTTAAGGTTCCAGGTGGTCGTGCTGATGTTTCGCTTGGTAAGCGAAAAATCGTGGTTCATCTCCTTCACGACCTGTTTGAACTGGTGAAGCGACGGTGCTTCGTGCGCTTCAGGTGGCACCGGGATCAACAGATTTCCGTGTTCAATCTCGGCGGTTTTAAAGTATGTTCGCTTGGTCTCTTCCCAGGCCTTCTTTATCGTCACACCGGGCTTCAAGAAGGCATCAATGCCTTGGACGATTTTCGTCCGGACTTCCGCTCTCGACGGTCCGAGCAGCGATGGATCGTTCTGCAGTTTAACCCGGTCCGGCCGTCGGCCGCGCTTGTTCGATCCCGCTTGCTGCTCCTGCCCGGACGGACCACACAAGTCATAGCACGCAATCAGCGCGTCGATACAGCTTCCGTGCGCCCAATAGCGGTACAAGGGCCGATACACTTGCTTGGGGTCGAGCTCCAATTCCGCAGCGCGCGCTAGGATCAGACGGCCACGGGTGTGCGGCAGATAAATTTCGGGAATGCAGTCTTCGCGCACCAAAGGTTCAATAATCGCCCAGGATCGATCCCTGACGTCCAGGCTTCGGCGCAAGATCGCTTCCTCGGGCTGGAACAGGTAAGGCCTCAGCTTCACTTCGACCCGCTGCAGCATGCCATCGTTTAGGAGCCCCATCACCTCCCGCAGGCCATGCACATCCGGTTTCTTCAACGGGTTTTGCATGCCGATGGTAACGAGTATGTCTTCATCGGGCACAACCCACAGAACACGCTGCGCGCAAGCAAAGCCTGTGTCCACTTCGCCTGGCACCGGCTCGAATACCTCAGCAGGACACAATAGATTCATTGTGGCTACCTTCTTGAGCAGAGTTGCATCGCGGATCGGATGCGACGGGCAGGACCACCGGAATACAGCGTAAACCGATCGGCACACGCAGATCTAAGTTGATCAATTTGTGCCAGGCGCAATAACGGAACATATCCGTCACCAGTTCAGGGGAAACAGCGGCACCGAACACTGCCGCACACTCCCGCAGGCGGTCTGCGAGCGTGAGCCCTTTTAAGGACGGCATGTTGAATGCCGCGAGAAACCGGGGTAGTTGTACCTTCAAAGCATCATGGTCGACATCATGCTCCACCGTGAAGTAACTGAGCCACTCCAGGTTGTCGATGACGGTCTTGTCGAATTCGGCACTTGTGAATAGGTGCCATGGAATACCGCGCACAAGCCAATACCGTCGCTCGATCTCCAGCTTGGTCAGCACAGATTTCCGGCTTCGGCCGCGCAGGTCGTCCGCGCTTTTGATGCTAAAGGCTACAAGGGAACGCTTGCCGGCCTTATCAATCCTCGTCAGTAGAAAATCCGTTGTCATGACGATCGGCGTACGGCTTCGGGGATAGCTTGGATGACGGACTCTCAAGGATGATGCAACGTGCTGGGTTGCCGACTCAGGAAACAATGGAAACTGCTCACGAATATCCACGACGTCCGCTGCGTAATCCGCCATCAGGAAGAAGCAACTTTCGTTATCGGAAAAGAGGTGATGCACCCTGCCCGTCGTCACACCAAGGCGACGGCTCATCCGCCCTCTTGACGAAAAACATCGAACATCGATCCAGGGTTTGTAGTGTGCGCCTTCACCAAGGCCGAGTCCTTGCGCCTTCCATCTCGCGACGTCATCAGAAGTGATTGGCACGCGTCTCATCATTCCGACCAAAGCGATTACAGCATTTGCACGGCGCCCAGTCCACGCTCTTCGATCAGTCTATACCGAGATACGGTGCAATCAAGGCGACGGAGAAAAAGAAGCGCGAACTCGACTGGCCAACTAAACGCAAGTGATCAGAAGATGCGGTCTATGCGCCACAAGCAGCTCAAGGCGGAAATGGTGAAGCTACTGGAAGACGGCCAGAGCGACCATACATTCGAGGCGAAATGGATCTCAATTTCGCTAGCGGAGATGGCAATTTTTCGGCTCTCATGAATGGGAACACATACTTTGCGCCACACTGGGTTTTCATTCCGGGCCTTGGCGGCTCAAGGATGACGTGATCGGCCCTCCTCGCGAGTTCTGGAGCCTTCTGGTGCAGCGTTTCGCTTGCCAGACTCACGGCTCTGAACAGCCTGGACTGCCCTTGCCGACTTCTGCGCTGCGTCAAGTCCAACGATGAACCCTGCGGATCGGCATCCAGCAGGATCACCGCTTGCCCGCGCATCGTCAGCTGGCCCGCGATGTGCGTGGCGAGCGTGGTCTTGACGACGAGGTTTTGTAGCAGGCCGATGCGGGAAATGCTCGCGGCCAGTTCAGGGATGCATAGGCGCGGGATATTGCGCGCGTTCCGCCTGGAGCGGTGCGATAGAAACTGCGAGGGGGGAACCAGAATCAAGTTTTTGGTCGGGTCGCCAATTCCAGCGGAGTAGCGGCTTCGATGGCGGCATGCCGGGACGCTATGAGGTCGCCTTGTCTACTGCTTCGATCACCGCGCATGGCATCTTCAACCGAAGCATTCACAATTTAGTGGAAACATGAGACAATACATTCGTCCATTTTTGTATGATAAAAAATCAAATAAAATCAATGAGTTATGTAGATGTTGGGCGAAATGAATGAATTTCATAATGATTTAGCCCAGGTGATCCGACTGGCTCTTGCTGAGCAAACCGAGGACGTTCGGCTGTTCGTGGCTAGGCTCGTGCGCAAGTACCGCAACACTGATCCTGAGCTGGCAGAACAGATGGATCTCTACTTGCGTGCGAAGAAGATGCATCGCACGAGCGCGCCCATGCGTAAGGCCACACAGCTAGCGATGCCCGAACAGGTATTGCCGGTCGATGACGAGTCGCGGCTTTCGCTGCTGAAGGTCTTCAAGGATGCGCCGGATAGGGAGCAGCCGTTGTTATCCGTAGACCTTGAGGAGACGCTGAGTCAATTGATTCAGGAGCGACGCCAGACGGCGCGCCTAGCGTCGATGGGGTTGAGCCCTACACGTTCCGCAATCTTCGTCGGGCCACCGGGTGTTGGTAAGACATTAACCGCGCGCTGGCTCGCTGCACAGCTCGGGGTACCCTTGTACGTGCTTGACCTGACGGCAGTCATGAGCAGCTTGCTCGGTCGCAGCGGCAGCAATCTGCGCGCGGCGCTTGATTTCGCAAAACGTATTCCCTGCGTGCTGCTGCTGGACGAAATCGATGCCATTGCCAAACGCCGCAGTGACGATACTGATGTCGGCGAATTGAAGCGCCTGGTAACCGTCATCATGCAAGAAGTCGATGAGTGGCCAGCCACCGGCCTGCTGCTTGCCGCCACCAACCATCCAGAACTGATTGATCCGGCGTTGTGGCGCCGGTTCGATCTGGTGGTCGATTTCAAAGCACCGGAGATGTCGGCCGTCAAGGCAGCGATCAAGCGTTTTCTGGGGCCGGACTACGCGCTGTTCGGTCGCTGGATCGACATCCTGACCTTAGCCTTCAATGGCGAATCGTTCAGCGACATCGAGCGAGAGCTTCAGCGTTTCCGTCGTGCTGTGGCGCTGGGTATTGCCTCGGATGGGGACCTGATCGAAGAGTTCATCAAATCGCGTGCGCTCTCTCTGGATCGACAAGCCCGCATTGACCTAGCGGTGTTGCTGGCCAAGCAGACCCGGCTGTCTCAGCACACCATCTCCGACATCACTGGAGTCAGCCGCGACACCATCCGAAAGTACACAAACGAGCAACCGTCCACAGCAAAAAAAGCCTCGAAAAGGAAACCTGACGCATGAGTCAAACTAATTTTCTCATCGGGCGCGGTGAACTTCTGACAAACGACATCAAGGGACCGAAACGTAAACCGGGTAAGGCCGAGGTGTATACCTTGCAAGAGGCTGCGCGGCGACTGACGCCTCAATTCTTGGAGACGGCCGCAGCGCTCGACACATTGCCATCGGCTGCCTGCCCCGGCGATTTCGGCGTCGCCATGTTGACGATGAATCCCAGTTATATTGCCCGGTCATTCTTCCCGGTGGCGATGTTGCGCACCGTTGGTTTGGAGTCGATCGGCAGCCGCACCGTCAAAGTGAGGCCCGATGGCTGGACCAAAAAGGGGACTCCTCAGGAATGCACAACGACCGAATTGTTCGTCGCCGGCAAGCGTCAGGCATTCCGCAACCTCAATGATGGGCCCAGCAGGTCGAACCAGAGTCCGACGAGGCGCTGGACTTGGCGCACATCGAAAGGTTTTCAATATTCGCTCCCGAGCAGCGCATTGTCACCTATGGAGGCAAGAAGGATCGGTTTTTCGAAGTAGGCATCCATCTGCTGCCCGATGAAAACCGGTTGTTCGTTCAGCGGGCCTTTGCGAAATATGCTAAGGGCGCGGAGGTCAAGGTCCACAGCGATCTCGGGTTCACAGCGGGCAATCTGTGGTTCGTGCCGGTCGAGGGGAAACACAGCGACATTGAGCGGCTTTCTGAGTTCGTTTTCGTGCGTGTCATTCGACCGATGCCCAAGCTACGTGGCATGCGGCCGGGACCGCGCACGGGCGGAGTCTCGGTTGGTTGCAGTTTGCCGTCTGAGCAACCGCTATCGTCTGAACCCAAGGTTGCCATCCTTGACGGCGGCTTGCCAAAGCACCATGCAATCGGACCGTGGCTGCGTTCCTATCGCGTGCTTGACGAAGATGCGGCTGACGACCCCGAAGGACTAGAGCATGGCTTGGCTGTCACTTCGGCATTCCTGTTTGGCCCGATTCAGCCGAATGGTGCCGCTGACCGCCCATTTGCCTTCGTCGATCACCTGCGTGTTCTCGACAAGGGCGCCGATACCGAAGACCCGCTGGAGCTTTACCGTACGCTTGGCTTTGTCGAAGAAGTCTTGCTGTCGCGCCAGTACCAATTCATCAATCTTAGTCTCGGGCCGGACCTGCCCATTGAAGATACCGATGTTCACGCTTGGACCTCGGTCATCGACGACCTGTTGAGCGACGGCGATACCTTGATGACGGTGGCAATCGGCAACAATGGGGAGAGGGACCGACTCTCGGGCAATGCCAGGGTGCAGGTTCCTTCGGATTGCGTCAACGCACTGGCGGTCGGCGCAGCCAATGATACCGAAACGAGCTGGGCGAGAGCGCCTTACAGCGCAGTCGGCCCCGGTCGCAGTCCTGGCGTTGTGAAGCCGGACCTCATGGCCTTCGGCGGCGATGCCGCTAAGTATTTTCACGTTCTATCGCCAAGTAAGAAGCCTGCGCTCACGCCGCAATTGGGTACCAGTTTCGCGTCGCCCTACCTGCTACGCAGCGCAGTTGGTATTCGAGCCATCCTAGGCGCGGAGTTGACACCGCTGGGGATCAAAGCATTGCTGGTCCATGGAGCTGATCCTTCCACACACGACAAACTGGAGGTCGGTTGGGGCAAGGTGTCAGAAGACCTGATGAGCATCATCACCTGCCCGGCAGGGGTGGCGCGTGTCGTCTACCAAGGCGAGCTGAAACCCGGCAAATACCTTCGCGCCACGCTGCCGCTTCCCGCTGGTGGCCTGAACGGAAACATCCGGCTGTCGGCGACGTTTTGCTATGCCTCACCAACCGATCCGCAGGATGCGGCTGCTTATACGCGCGCGGGGCTGGAGACTGTGTTTCGGCCAAATGACGAAAAAATCAAGGATGGCAAGGCCAACGCTGATACGAAGGGCTTCTTCGATATGAAGAAGTACGCGACTGAGGAAGAACGCCGCTCGGACATGGGTAAGTGGGAAACCGTGCTGCACGGCTCTAAGCGTATGCGCGGCAGCAGCCTCAACAACCCGGTTTTTGATATTCACTACAACGCCCGCGAAGCAGGCGGCCGGGCAACCGGCGCCGAGAAAATTCGCTACGCGCTAATCATCACAATTGAAGCGCCGAAACACACGGATATCTACAACGACATCTTACGCGCCTATGCAAAAACGCTGGTGCCGATCCAGCCGCAAGTGTCGCTGCCGATCCGCATCAGGTAGAGCGGTGGCCGCGATGTTGAACTTATCACTATCGATTTAGCTACCTATCACGGAGGCAACGAATGCCGGAACCCCTTAAACGGAAACAGAAGGACGGTACCTCGTATGAGCGTCCTCCTGAGATTCAAGCGTGGCTCAAGAAGCTGGAGACCGTTGACGTCGCAGAGCGCCTCCGACAATTTGCTACGTTGTATAGGAAAAGCATTGGGTATGTGCCGTCGGAGGCAGTGGTCTACTTTCTACGGAAAGCTTGGGCAGACGGAAAGCAGGGAGATTTTGAAAAAATATTCCGCATTCTAATGAAGAGGATCGAGCGGTCGCTGTGCTCAGCTATCTCTGGTTCACGTATGGTCGGTGCCCGAGACATACGGGAAGAGATCATGGATCGATTCGCGGAGCGAATCGCCAAAGACTGCAAGGGGCAAACTGGTCTGCTGGACTTCTATGAAATCCGCTTCGACAAAGCGTTTTCGGCTTTTCGCACCTCCGCTCTGCGTCAGATTGGCCCGACGGTAGTAGACACGGTGCCTTTGGGCACGGATGAAGACGATGGCTTGGAGATTTCAGCCGAGGTGGAAGCCGCCGCCGCGGACTTTCTAGGTGGCGATCCCGAAAAACTTGACGATCCGGCTTTCCGGTTGGAGCTAACGGCTGCGATTGACTCTCTGCCAGATGATCAAAAGCAGGTCATCGGGCTCCTACTGCAAGGTTTTCAGATTGATTCCAAAGATAAAAACATTATGACTATTGCACGCATTCTGCAGTGCGACGAAAGGACGGTTCGCAACCGCCGCGATCGTGCCTGCAAGGCGCTCAAAGCCATCCTTCAAGAGGAGAATGCACAATGACTGTCGAACAGCACTCAAGGCCGAGCGAAGAGGAAATTCTTCTGGCCTTTTCCGTCGAGCCGACGCATGACCGCAAGACGTTGGAGCAATACTTAATTGACTATCCGGAGCATGCGAAGGCACTCATCGCCTGCTCGATTGAATTGATGGTGGATGCAACACGCCGTGACGATGTCGCAGTTACCTCTGAAGGTGCCATCGATCGTGCTTGGCAGAAGTTTCAAACCGTCGTTAGTCAGCCCAGCGACGTGTTGGTTACAAATCCGTTTGCCGCGCTCAACCCAACTGCTTTCAGGTCGCTCGCAAAAAAACTCAATATCACCAACCTGCTGCTAGTACGCCTACGTGATCGGGCCATCATCGCAGCAACGATACCGGGACGTTTCGTTCAAGGGCTCGCAACCGAGTTGGGCGCGACCGCAGAAGCGGTTATGGACTATCTGCAAAGTCCGCCAGCGATGGTGTCCGGCCACAGCTTCCGATCAACCGTGAAGCCGGCGGTTGCCGAACAGATTTCCTTTACCGAGGCGATTGAAATGTCTCAACTCACGCCGGCCCAGTTGGACGCCCTCAAGGCATTACAGGACTAGAGTTATGGACGCGACCGAGGCCGCTCGCCGAGAAGCAGAGCGCATTCATCGAGCGGCAGTCGCAGCCGGTGATGATCCGTGGAGATTGCTCGATTTTGTCCAACGGGAAGCAGTTCGAAGAGAATTGGATGTGTATGCATTGCCGGCCGGTGACTCCCAACTGAAAGGCGGGCGGGCGGTCTTCGATAGTCAGGCCGGGATCATTCTGTATGAAGACACGGGGTCTGAATTCGACCGTGCTTTTCTCATTGCCCATGAACTCGGGCATGTCGTGTTGGAGGGCGGCACACACGACCTTGTGACAGAGCAAGTTGAAGCGGATCGCTCTGTCGAGGACGCACCGGTCGGTATTGAAAAAGTGCTCGACTATGGCGCGCGCGAGCGGCGGGAAATTCGGATGGATCTCTTTGCCCGTGAATTCCTCCTACCACGCTTCGTGGTCCGACATCTCCATGTCAGCGACGACCGTTCTTCGACGGACATTGCTACACGCTTCGGTGCGCCGCTGCAGGTGGTTCAGCAACAGCTTCTGGATGCGCTGTTGCTGCCAGAGGTTACCTCGATAGAGTCAGTCACGGTTCATACTGGGGCGTTGACCCCCGACCCGACCCAGATTGCGGCGGCCGAACATCGCAATAAAGCGTTCCAATTGCAAGCTGGACCCGGTACTGGCAAAACGCGAACGCTTGTGCGTCGTATTGAGAGCCTGCTTGCCGAAGGTGTGGACCCCACGACAATCCTTGTCCTAACCTTCTCCAACAAAGCAGCCAATGAGCTGAGCGAGCGGCTGGCCGCGAGCAACCCCACGGCTGCCGCGGCGATGTGGATCGGTACGTTCCACGCGTTTGGTTTGGATATCGTTCGCCGCTTTCATGACAAATTGGGCCTGCCGCCCGATCCACGCCTAGTCGACCGGTCGGAAGCGATCGAATTGCTCGAAGATGAACTGCCACGACTTCCGCTTCGTCACTATCGCAACCTGTGGGATCCGGCACTCGATCTCAGTGATATGCTCAATGCGATATCGCGTGCCAAGGACGAGGTCATTGATGCGGCGGGATATCGAACGTTGGCGCAGGCCATGGCAGACAACGGCGGTCAGGATGAAGAAGCGGCCATGCGTGCGGAGAAGTGCCTCGAGGTCGCGCTGCTGTTCGAAACCTACGAACGGCTATTGGCAGCGGGGCACTTGATCGATTTCGGTGATCTAGTTGCGCTACCGGTGCACCTGGTCGAAACCGATGCCGAGGTGAGAACGGCGCTAAGGGCTCGGCACCAGCATGTTCTCGTCGATGAGTATCAGGATGTCAACCGCGCTTCGGTGCGTTTGCTGAGAGCCATCGTGGGTGATGGCCGAAATCTTTGGGTTGTAGGCGATGCGCGCCAGTCCATCTATCGGTTTCGCGGAGCATCGGCCACCAACATGGCACAGTTCACCGTTGATTTCCCCGGCGCGCAGGTGCGCCAGTTGGGAGTCAACTATCGTTCAGGGCAAGAAGTCATCGAGGTTTTTACAGCGTTCTCTAGCACGATGAAGGCGTCGACCGGCGCCTTGCCGCTGCAACTGACGGCTGTTCGCGGTGCCTCGAATGCCCGGCCGGAATTTCGCGTGGTCAGTTCAACCGAGGATGAGATTTCTGCAGTTGCGGCCGTGATTCAAGCACAGCAGGAGGCAGGAATTCCATATCGCAGGCAGGCGCTTCTTTGTGCATCCAATGCACGCTTGAGTGACATCGCCGAAGGGCTGGAGGCCAGAGGTATTCCGGTGCTGCACCTGGGCAGCCTCTTTGAGCGTCCGGAGATTAAAAACCTGCTGGCCTTACTTTCGATGTTGACGGACCCGCATGCGGTCGGACTGGTGCGCGCCGTCACGATGCCGACGTACGAGATGCCGTTGCAAGAGGTGATGCAAATCATCGGACATCTCAGGGAAAGCAAAGCTGCTGCGCTAGATTGGCGGCAGGCTGGCGCGAAGCTGCCGAGTCTTGCGATAGAAAGCCAAACTACGTTGTCGCGCGTAGCCGGCCTTTTTACCGGGCTGAAACCGATGGGCAACCCCTGGTCGATCCTGTCCACGTGGGTGATTGACGGGCTTGGACTGGCGAAGACTCTGCATCTGGCGCGCGACCCGCAAAGCCGAATGAAGGGATTGGCGTTGTGGCAGTTCCTTAACTTCTGCCGCCGCCAGCCGCCGGGATCTGGCATTCCCAGTGTGCGTCTGCTCGATCGCATTCGCCGTCTTGTTTTGCTGTCAGAAGACCGCGGCCTTCGACAACTGCCGGGAGTCGCAGAAGGCATTGACGCGGTGCGTCTGATGACCATCCATGGCAGCAAAGGTCTCGAATTCGACATCGTGCATATCCCCGGCATGGTGACCTCCGGTTTACCGCGCAACAACATGGCACCACGCTGCGTACCGCCGGACGGATTGATTCACGGTTCCCAGGGATTAACTGGACTGGAAGCGGTCAAGGCAGGACATGACGAGGAAGAAGAATGCCTGTTCTTTGTCGCACTGTCACGTGCGCGGAATCGGCTTTTTCTCTATGCATCCTCAGTTCAGTCCGATGGCAAGGTACGCAACCCTTCAAAATTTATTCCCGCGATCAATCATTTGCTTGTTCGTCCCGCCAATCCGGCACAGCGGAACGGAACTGTGAGACCGGCAACCACGGTCGGAATTACTTGGGACGAAAAGCCGATCTGGACCGAGAACCAGATCAACCTGTTCGAGCGATGCCCTCGCCGGTTTCTGTACACGCATGTGCTCAGGCTCGGCGGACGCCGCACAGAAACAGCTTTCATGAAGATGCATAACGTAGTTAGCGACGTGTTCGATTGGCTAAAAACCGTTCACGAGACGACGACTCCAAGCGAATCCGAGCTTAGTTTTCGTTTCGAAGAAGCTTGGCAAGCCAAGGGCGCGGCGGATCATGGCTATGCAGAAGACTACCGCCGCATCGGTCGCCGCCTAGTCGACTGCCTAATTGAAACCCGAAGTAAAGGAGTCCGCTCTCCGGCCGTGCCGCTCTCACTGGGTTGGGTTGAGGGCGATATCCTCGTCAAGCCGGATAGTGTGGCTCGAGGTGATCGAGGGCAGGTTGTGGTAGGGCGTGTCAAGACCGGCAAGCCCCGGTCGAATGCTTTTGACGATATCGAATATACGATTCTTCATCTCGCTGCCGTACAAGCCTACGGCGGGCAGGCGCAGGTTGAAGTGACCTATTTGACTAGCGAAACGACAGAGCCGATGTCGATCTCGGCAAAGAAGCTTGAGACCCGACGCCAGAAAGTGCAGAACATCGTGCAGAGCGTCCGCTCGGGCAAGTTCCCGTTGAAGGCAGAGGCGCGAGCCTGTCCGCGCTGCCCCAGTTTCTTTATCTGTGGTGAGCTGCCGGACGGTGCCGTTACCATAAAAAAGTTGTAGACAGCTTTCCGGTTCTGAAATGCGCTGCGATTGACTAACTGAAGGCCATAAAACTGCAATTCCGCAGGGCCAACAGAAAGGCGATCACATGCAAATTACTACTTCTACCGGCGATGACCGGATTCCTACCGAAGATGTTGGTGCGGCAATTCGCCATACCATCAACGTCGCCGATCAGACCTTGAATTATCGTCAGGTGGGTATTGACGACCTCACCCCATCCGGTGCACAGCTCGCCATAGCCGCCGGCTTCAAGTCGGTCGACGGGGTCAGCGTGCTGCAAGTGTTGACAACCGGCGATCTGGAAGACGTTCGCCCAAACGAGACGGTGGATCTGCGTGGGGAGGCGGGGCGCTTCGTCATCGTCGAGAGCGATCGCGCTTATCGGCTGACGATTGACGGCCAGCGTTTCGACTGGCCGTGCCGCATCGTTTCTGGAGGACTGCTGCGCAAGCTTGGCCAAGTACCGGCTGACAAGGTGATCTACTTTGAACGGCAGAATCAGCCGGATCGCCAAGTTGACGACCACGATCTTGTCGATCTCGACGCTGCTGGTGTCGAGTCGTTTATGAGCCGCAAGCTCGTGTGGAAACTTAATGTCCAGGGCGTCATGCTGGAGCTTTTCGTATCGACCATTGTGGTACGAGAAGCGCTGATTGAGGCCGGGTTCAACCCCGACCAGGGCTGGCATATTTTTCTCAAGGTCGTCGGACAGCAAAAACAGCCAGTCGAACTCACCACTGCGATTGACCTGCGCATGCCGGGTATCGAAAAGCTGCGACTCACGCCGAAGGACGTCAACAACGGCGAGGCACCGGTGGTGCCTTGCCGTACGTTCGCCCTGCTCGACGTAGACGAGGCGCATCTCAATCGCCTTTGCCTGAAGTGGGAAACCGTCGTCGAGGCCGGGCGCCGCTGGCTTCTCCTCCATGACTATCCGTTGCCTGCCGGCTACACTGTCGCCCACAGCAAGGTTGCGTTGGAAATCCCACTCACCTACCCCGGCGCGCAGATCTATGGCTTCTACGCTTATCCACCGCTTGCATTGGCGTCTGGTTGTGCGATTGCAAGCACCCAGATGCGGGGCATCCTTAATGGTGTTGAGTACCACGGGTGGTCGCGGAATCGCGGATCGGAGGCCCCCTGGAATCCCGCCACCGACAACGTGGTAACCCAGCTTGCTTTAGTTGACGCGGCACTCGCAAAAGAGGTGGGCGAATGATTCCCGAAACCACGTTAGCATTTGGCGGTGCGCTGCATGCTCAGTTGAAGCGGCATCTGTTTCCGCAGGATGGCTTGGAGGCGGCCGCCATATTAGTCTGCACACGTACACCAGGTCCGCGGCGGCGCCTTCTGGTTCGAGAGATCATTTTCGTTCCATATGCCGCCTGCAAGCGTCGGGAGCGCGACGCCATCACGTGGCCAGGCGAATACCTCGAACAGGCTGTTGATCTGGCCGAGTCGACCGCCGCCGTCGTGATCTTAATTCATTCCCACCCCGGTGGACTATTTGGATTCTCGGATGCAGACGACGAAAGCGATCGTAGGGTCATTCCTAGCTTATTCCACGCTTTCGGAACCATGCACGGTTCGGCCATAATGACAGCCGACGGTGCGATTCGCGCGCGAATGTACGATCCGAGCTTCCAGGCACGTGCGGTCAATCTTGTGACGGTCGCCGGCGATGATTTGTGCTACTGGTGGGATGACGAGGCGAGTTTCACCGGTCCCGAAGATCGACCCGTCGCCTTTACCAGTGGCATGACTGCCGAACTCGGTCGACTTTCGGCTGCAGTGATCGGCACGTCCGGGACGGGTTCCGTCGTCGGCGAGCAACTGGCGCGTCTCGGATTTGGTCGTGTTTTCCTAATCGATTTCGACCGTCTCGAAAGGAAAAATCTCAACCGTATCCTCAACTCGACACGCGCCGATGCCGACGCGAATCGCCTAAAGGTTGAAGCTTTTGCCGAAGCCGTGGTGGCCTATCGCGGCGAAGACGTGGCCATCCCAGTGCCGGCATCCATCGTAACGTTGGATGCAGTGCTTGCGACCGCTCAGTCCGATGTTGTTTTCTGCTGTGTCGATACCCTAGAAGCTCGACAAATCGCAGACCTGATCGCGGCGGCGTTTCTTCTCCCATTGTTTGACGTCGGCGTTGTCATTCCCGTCCGCAAGAAAGGCGGTGCCTTCGCGATCGCCGATGTGTGCGGTCGTATCGACTATGTACAGCCCGGAGGCTCAACCCTGCAGGATCGCGGCGTGTACACGCCGGAGAGCCTGCGTGGCGAGTATCTTCGTAAAGTGGCTCCTGATGCGCACCAGCAAGAACTCGACGCCGGCTATCTCAGAGGGCTGGTCGAAGAAGCACCAGCGGTGATTACGCTCAATATGCGCGCGGCGTCAGCTTGCGTGAATGAGTTTATATCGCGCGCATTTCCCTTCCGCTTGGAATCTAACCGCCTCTATGCCCGGACGCAGTTCAGTCTGGCTGCCTGTGAGGAAGAACACTTTTCCGAGGATGCATTCAAATGCATGCCAAACGAACTCCTTGCACGAGGCGACACCGAACCGCTGCTGGGCTTGCCGGCACTTAAGGCGCCTACGAAATGACGATATCGGAAAAAATCGCGCGGTGGTGGCGTCAAATATGGGCTCAATTCGGCCCGTATCGGAGGCTGCGCGTCGTCGAGGGTGACAGTCTGCCGTCTCAATTACCCAAGCGAGATCTTGTTCTCGCACGAGATGATGGCGAGAATTGGTGTGTAGGCATGCATTGCCCATGCGGCTGTGGCCATGTGATTGAGCTCTTAGTCGTTGCCGAGGCAAAGCCGCGATGGGACGTGTCGGTGAATGCGAAAGGCAGGCCCACGCTTACTCCGTCAGTATGGCTAAAGAAGGGATGTCGTTCTCATTTCTGGATTCGCGAAGGCCGGGTTCACTGGTGCTGAAAGCCACAGAAGATGGCACTCAGTTCGCGGCGGCACGTGCACCCGCAAGAGTGGGTCCATGCTAGGCGCACAAATTAAACGGCCGCGTAAGACGGCCGTTCGGACTGTGTTTGGATGGGTTCAGTGAACCGCGGACTCGCTACTGGCGTAGGATAGAGATCGCAGCCGTCGTCAACGTGACGAGCAGCCCAGCCATCCCAGCGCAAGCGATCTAGAAACGGACTTTGACGTCGTGGTCCACCTCGTTGAGGTACTGTTTCATGTAATTAAGCATTTTTCCCACTCCTATGAGACTTTCGTCCCCTAGCCAGGGGTATGACTTTAATATTGCGTAGTCAAGTGGATTTGCCAAGCCAAGAAGAATACGGTGGTTGTCAATAGTAATTAGACATGACGTAATTGCCAAACGAAAACATTAACCCGTCGAAATTTGACAAACTTAGTCCATCTTTGACAAACATAATTTGACTTTGACAGACATAATTTGACTTTGTCACTTCGTCATCAATTCGCTAGATCTTCACTCCACAGTCACCGACTTCGCCAGATTCCTCGGCTTGTCCACATCCGTCCCCCTTGCCAGCGCCGTGTGATACGCCAGCAGCTGCAGGGCGGCCACGTGCAGGATCGGGGACAGCAAACCGTAGTGCTCGGGCAGGCGGATGACGTGGACGCCGTCGCCGGAGGTGATGCGGGAGTCGACGTCGGCGAAG
>Ga0209913_1001237_pt1 | contig 15054 bp, 14 predicted proteins | sample PersoiDNA2013203_FD_185805 | JGI IMG/M metagenome (GOLD analysis project Ga0209913, IMG submission 185805) | Permafrost soil microbial communities from the Arctic, to analyse light accelerated degradation of dissolved organic matter (DOM) -... | ecosystem: Environmental > Terrestrial > Soil >... | reverse complement strand
CGCCGCCATGGTAGCGAGCGGCGAGGTCGATCGCGGTCTGCTCCTCTGCGGCACCGGCCTCGGCGTGTGCATGGCCGCCAACCGTCACCGCGGAGTGCGCGCCGCGGACTGCCTCACGCCCCATCTCGCCGAGATGGCGCGCCGTCACAACGACGCCAACGTGCTGTGCCTCGGCGGCCGCCTTCTGAGCGCAGACGAAGCGTGGGCTATCACCGAGATCTGGCTGGCGACCCCGTTCGAAGGTGGCCGCCACAGCAGGCGCGTCGACCTCATCGATGAGGAGGGCGAACCCTCGTGAGCCCAATCGGTCGGGAGTGGCGCCGCGAGCCGCTCTATCACCTCGATCCCGAGCTGAACGAGCTGCTGCGCAGCGAGCTCATCCGCCAGCAGGAGACGCTCGAGCTCATCGCCAGCGAGAACTTCGCCAGCCGCGCGGTCCTGGAGGCCACGGGCTCGGTGCTGACCAACAAGTACGCCGAGGGCCTCCCCGGGGCGCGGTACTACGGTGGCTGCGAGATCGTCGACCAGGTCGAGCAGCTGGCCATCGACCGCTGCAAGGCCGTCTTCGGGGCCGCGCACGTCAACGTTCAGCCGCATTCGGGGTCCTCAGCCAACCTGGCCGCCCTGTTCGCGCTGCTCGACCCGGGCGACACGCTCATGGCGATGGCGCTGGCCCACGGCGGTCATCTCACGCACGGGCTCGAGGTCAACTACTCGGGCCGCACGTACAACGTGGTCCAGTACCACGTCCGTCGCGACACCGAGACCATCGACTACGACGAAGTCAGAGAGCTCGCGCTCGCGCGCCACCCCAAGCTCATCATCTGCGGCTACAGTGCGTACCCTCGGACTGTCGACTGGGCCGCGTTCCGCGCGATCGCCGACGAGTGCGGCGCCATGCTGCTCGCCGACATCGCCCACATCGCGGGTCTCATCGCCGCCGGGGTCCACTCCAACCCGGTGCCCTACTGCGACGTCGTCACGAGCACGACGCACAAGACCCTCACCGGCCCGCGCGCCGGCCTCATCATGTGTCGCCAGGAGCACGCCAGGGCGATCGACCGGGCCGTCTTCCCCGGCATGCAGGGCGGGCCGCTGATGCACGTCATCGCGGCCAAGGCGGTCTGCCTCAAGATCGCCCAGAGCGAGCAGTTCCACCGCCTGCAGCGCCAGATCGTCGCCAATTGCGCCGTCCTTGCCGAGACACTCGCCGACGGCGGTGTGCGTCTCGTGTCGGGGGGCACCGACGTGCACCTGGCGTTGCTCGACCTGCGGAGCACCGGTCTCACCGGACTGCAGTGCCAGGAGCTCCTCGAGAGCGTCGGCATCACCGCCAACCGCAACGTCGTGCCGTTCGAGGACAGCTCCTTCAACGTCGCCAGCGGTCTTCGCGTCGGCTCGCCGGCGGTCACGACCCGCGGGTTCATGGAACCCGAGATGCGGCAGACCGGCGAGCTCATGCTGCGGGCGCTGGCGGCGCGGAGCAACGACGCCGCCCTGGCCGAGATCCACCGCGAGGTGCTCGACCTCCTCGAGCGCTTCCCGCTGTACGAGTTCCTGTGAGCGGGACCGCCGCAGGCAGCCCTGGGCCGCCGCGCTCGCGGCCCAGCTGGCACGAGTACTTCCTGCAGCTCGCCCGGCAGGCGGCGACGCGCTCCACCTGTCTGCGCCGTCAGGTCGGCGCCGTGCTGGTGCGCGACAAGCGCGTGCTCGCCACCGGCTACAACGGCGCCCCGCGCGGCGTGAGGCACTGCCTCGACGTGGGCTGCCTGCGCGAACAGATGGGCGTGCCCTCGGGTGAGCGCCACGAGCTCTGCCGCGCTATCCACGCTGAACAAAACGCCATCATTCAGGCCGCCGTGCACGGCGTCCGCGTCGACGGGGCCATCCTCTACTGCACCACCCAGCCCTGCATCCTGTGCGCCAAGATGCTCATCAACTGCGGAGTCAGGCACATCCACTACCTCGAAGGCTACCCGGACGAGCTCTCCGCGGCGATGCTCGAGGAGGCCGGCGTCACCCTGCACAAGGAGACGCTCCCATAGACGGACCGCTCCTCCTGGAGAGCCCTGTGCGCACGGCGGTGCTCGGGTTTCTGATCGCCGCCGTCATGGTGTACCTGCTCACCCCGCTCATGGCGCGGCTGGCCCACCGTACCGGCGCCGTCGATACGCCCAGCGACGGCCGCCGCATGCACGTGCTGGCCACGCCTCTGCTCGGCGGGCTGGGCATGTACCTGGGCTGGATGATCCCGGTCATGCTCCTGGTCAAGGTGGACCGCCCGGTATGGGGCATCATCGGCGGCGCCACCATCGTGGTGGCCGTCGGCCTGTTCGACGACCTCTACGAACTCGCCCCGATCGTCAAGTTCATCGGTCAGCTGCTGGCCATCAGCGTGGCCATCTACTTCGACATCCGCATCAACCACATGGGCGTGCCGTTCACCGACATCATGGTCCACTTCCCGACCGTGGTCTCGGTCCTCGTCACGGCGTTCTGGATGGCGATGATCATCAACATGGTGAACTTCATCGACGGCCTCGACGGCCTTGCCGCGGGCGTCTGCGGCATCTCGGCGCTGACCTTCTGCGTGATCTCGCTGAGCACCAACTTCCCGGCGGCGGGGGTGATCGCCGCGGTGCTCGCCGGCGCGACGTTCGCCTTCCTGCGCTTCAACTTCCACCCGGCCAGCATTTTCATGGGCGACGCGGGGTCGATGCTGCTCGGCTTCGTGCTCGCCTGCCTGAGCGTGCAGAGCGTGATGAAGGGCACTGCGGCCATCGCCCTCGTGCTGCCGCTGCTGGTGCTCGGCATGCCGTTCGTCGACCTGTCCCTCATCGTCTGGCGCCGCTGGCGCCGCGGCGTGCCGTTCTATTCGCCGGGGCAGGACCACGTGCACCACGACCTCGTGCTTGTGCACGGGTTCTCGCAGCGCAAGAGCGTCCTGCTGCTCTACAGCTGGTGCCTGCTGCTCAGCGGTCTCGCGATCGCGGTGCAGCGCAACAGTCTGCCGGCCATGGTCGTGCTCGGCGTCGCCGCCACCGTCGCCACGGTGTACATGGCGCAGCTGCTCAGCCGCTACCGCTCGCGACGTCGCGGGCTGCCCGATCCGCTGGCCGCGGGCGTGGGCAACAACCCTGGGGGCGGCGACGGCGCCGACGACGCGGCGAAAAGGTAAAGTGGCCGGGGGCGTGCGGACGGCGTTCGCGCGGGAGGCCGCCGGCGGCCTCGTCAGAGTATGATGGCTGCGTTGCAGGCCCCCGAAACGGCAGGTAGAGTGTGACCTTGCAATCACTAGATGACAGGCGGGACGACGACAAGAAAGGCTCGTCCACCTCGGCCGAGTCGGTCGCTTTCCTGCTGCTGGGCGGCGTCGTCACCGGCCTCGGCGTCGGAGCCGGCATCGACTGGCTCGTGAAGACCTTTCCGCTGTTCACGGTGATTGGCGTGTTCGCCGGGTTCGCCCTGGCGCTGTACGCGATCTATCTGGAGACGAAATGACGACGACGGGAGGGATCGGCTCATGCGCAGGCAGGCCGTCGCACCGCTGCTCTTGAGCGCCACGACGGTGGCCAGCGCCGTGGTCGCCGGGCTGCTGGGGCGGCCGGTGTGGGCCGCCGCTCTCGGCGCCGGCCTCTGCCTCGGCTACTGGGCGCTCGAGGCGCTGGCCTGGCGACGCGCCGCCGCCGTGCCCTTCGGTGCGGCGCTGGGTGTCGCCCTCGGCGGCATGGTCCTGCGCTTCGCCCTCGTGCTCGGCGTCCTCATCCTCGTCGGCGTGTTCGCCAGGCCCGACTTCGCCACCGCGGCTCTTGCCTTCCTCGCCTCGTTCAGCGTGTACGTCGGCGTGCGTCTGTTCACCTATCCGCCCGCCCAGGGGACGGCTCACCAGGCGGGCGCCCAATGAACCGCAAGGCGAAATGGGGCATCTTCGGGCTCATCGCCCTGGGCGCCCTGGTCCTGCTCGCCGTGCTGCCGGGCGGCGCCAAGCAGGAGTTCTCGGTCGCCGAGGAGTTCACGCTGAAGCCCATCATCAACCTGCCCTCTCTGGCGGGCATCGACTTGTCCGTCAATAAGGCCGTGGTCTACCTGTGGGTCACCACGGCCGTCCTCGTGGCTCTGGCCATCGTCGTCAGTCGTACGATCAAGAAGCACCCGGGCCGCTTCCAGTACACCATCGAGGTCCTGTACGAGCTTGCCCGCGACGGGATCGTCGGCGGCGTCATGAAGAGCGGCAAGGCCACGTGGTTCCCCTACATCGGGGCCGTGTTCTTCTTCGTGCTTGCTTCCAACCTCATCGGGCTCCTGCCTCTCCCGCTCGGCGAGCACTGGCAGCCGGCTTACTACGCCGCCACCGCCAACCTCTACGTCACGCTCACGCTGGCGCTCTTCACGTTCGTGTTCACCCACTATGCCGGCATCCGCAAGAACGGCTTCCGCTACTTCGTGAACTGGGCGCCCCCCAGCGCGCCGCCGGTGCTCAAACAGCTCATCTGGGTGATCCATCTGGTCAGCGAGATCTTCCGCCTGGTCTCCCTCTCCGTGCGTCTCTTCGCCAACATGCTCGCCGGGCACGCGATCCTCGGCGTGTTCTTCGCCATGGCGCTCATCTTCCAGAACTACCTTGCCGCCCTCATGTTGCAGGGCGGCTCCGTGCTCATCTACCTGTTCGAGATCTTCGTGGCCTTCATCCAGGCCTTCATCTTCGCCATCCTCTCCGCCGTGTACATCGGCGGGGCGCTGGACCAGGAGCACTGACACGTGCGCCTGGGTCAAGACAGTCTCGGAAGCGTAGGACGCGTGAACCATCAAGGAGGACTCTGAATGGACGCTCAAGCAGCCAAGCTGCTCGGCGCCGGCATCGCCATGGGCGTGGGCGCCCTGGGCCCTGGTCTCGGCCTCGGCATGATGATCGGCAAGGCGCTGGAGAGCATCGCCCGCCAGCCCGAAGTCGCCGGCGACATCCGCACCAACATGTTCATCGGCATCGGCGTGACCGAGGCCGTGGCGCTCTACGCGTTCGTGGTCGCCCTGATCCTCATCTTCGTGGCCTGACGCCGCGATCCGCATGGGAGATCGGAGAACCACATGCTGAACACCGAGTGGGGCCTCATGGTCTGGACGCTCATCACGTTCGGCATCGCCCTGTTCATCCTCTGGAAGTTCGCCTTCGGGCCCATCCAAAGGATCATCGACGAGCGCCGCGCCGATATCCAGGGCAGCATGGACGCCGCCGAGGAGACGCGCGCCGAGGCGCAGCGTCTTCTCGAGGAGTACAAGGCTACCCTGGCCAAGGTCCGCGGCGAGGCCGAGGACATCCTCGAGCGCTCGCGCACCACCGGCGACCACGCCAAGGCCGCGATCATGGCCGCGGCCAAAGCCCAATCCGAGCGCGTGCTCACCCAGGCTCACGAGCAGATCGAGCGCGACACGCGCGCCGCGCTGCGCGAGCTCAAGGGCCAGATCGCCGAGCTCACCGCGCTCGCCACCGAGAAGGTCACGGCGCGCGGCCTCAGCGAGGCCGATCAGGCGCGTCTCATCGACGAGGCGCTGGCCGAGCTCAACGTCGAGGAACTCGGCATGGAGAACAAGGGTTGAGCGAAGAACAGGTCGCACGCGTCTACGCTCAGGCCCTGTTCGACGCCGCGCGCGACGCCGGCGCCGCCGAGCCTGTGGGCCGCGACCTGGGCGACTTCGTCGCCGCCCTTGCGGCCTCGGCGTCGCTGCGCGACGTGCTCGCCGACCCCCGGGTCGACACCTCCGCGAAGCAGCGGATCCTCGTCGAGATCACGCGCGAGGGCCAGCCACTGGTGGCCAACACGCTCCAGCTGCTGCTGGAACGCGGCCGCTTTGGCCTCGTCGCCGAGGTGCGCGAGGCCTACGAGGCGCTCGCCGCGACAGAGGCGGACCTCGTCAAGCTCGAGGTGACCTCCGCCGTGGAGCTCACCGCGGCCGCCCGTGAGAAGATCGCCGCGCGGGTCGCGGAGGTCGCCGGCCGCCGGGTCGAGCTCGCGCCGCGAGTCGACCCGGACATCATCGGCGGCCTCGTGCTGCGCGTCGGCGACGTGATCGTCGACGGCAGCGTGCAAGCCCGCATCCGCCAGCTTCGCCGCCGGCTGGCTACCGCAGAACTGAGAGGTGACGTGGAGTGAAGCTGCGCCCGGAAGAGATCGCCGCGGTCCTCAAGTCGCAGATCGAGGACTATCAGGCAGAAGTAGAGGTCGACGAGGTCGGGACCGTCCTCGAGGTCGGCGACGGCATCGCCCGGATCTACGGCCTGCGCAATTGTATGGCCATGGAGATGCTCGAGCTGCCTCACGACGTCACCGGGCTTGCCCTCAACCTCGAAGAAGAGAACGTCGGCGCCGTGCTGCTCGGCGAGGACACCCTCATCAAGGAGGGCGACCTGGTCAAGCGCACCGGCCGCGTGCTGCAGGTGCCCGTCGGCGAAGCCATGGTCGGCCGCGTGGTCGATCCGCTCGGCCGGCCGCTCGACGACAAGGGCCCCATCGAGACCGCCGACTACCGCCCGGTCGAGTTCAAGGCCCCGGGCGTGGTCGAGCGGCAGCCCGTCAAAGAGCCGCTCCAGACCGGCCTCAAGGCCATCGACTCGATGATCCCCATCGGCCGCGGCCAGCGCGAGCTCATCATCGGCGACCGCCAGACCGGCAAGACGTCGATCATCGTCGACACCATCATCAACCAGAAGGGCCAGGACGAGATCTGCATCTACGTGGCCATCGGCCAGAAGGCCTCCACGGTGATGCAGGTCGTGCGCAAGCTCGAGGAATACGGCGCCATGGAGTACACCATCGTCGTGGCGGCCACCGCCTCGGCCTCGGCGCCCCTCAAGTTCCTGGCGCCTTATGCGGGCGCGGCCATGGGTGAGTACTTTCTCTACAGCGGCTGCCACGCCGTCTGCTTCTACGACGATCTTTCCAAGCAGGCCGACGCCTACCGCCAGATGTCGTTGCTGCTGCGCCGGCCGCCGGGCCGCGAAGCGTTCCCCGGCGACGTGTTCTACCTGCACTCGCGCCTGCTCGAGCGCGCCGTCAAGCTCAACGACGAGCTCGGCGGCGGGTCGCTCACCGCTATCCCCGTCATCGAGACGCAGGCCGGCGACGTGTCCGCCTACATCCCCACCAATGTGATCTCCATCACCGACGGGCAGATCTTCCTGCAGAGCGACCTGTTCTACAGCGGTGTGCGGCCGGCGGTGAACATCGGCATCTCGGTGAGCCGGGTGGGCGGCAACGCTCAGATCAAGGCCATGAAGCAGGTCGCCGGCCGTCTGCGCATCGACCTCGCCCAGTACCGTGAGCTACAGGCCTTCGCCCAGTTCGGCTCCGACCTCGACGAGGCCACCAAGCGAACGCTCGCCCGCGGCGAGCGCATGATCGAGGTCCTCAACCAGGGGCGCTTCGACCCCATGCCGGTCGAGGACCAGGTGGCGGTGATCTTCGCCGGCAACCAGGGCTACATCGACGACCTCGAGACGCCTCGCGTCGCCGCTTTCTGCGAGGGCCTGCGCGAGTACCTGCGCAGCCAGAACGCCGAGGTGCTCGCGGCCATCCGCGACGAAAAGGTGCTATCGCCCGAGAACGAGGCGTTGCTGCGCGAAGCCATCACTGCGTACCACAACTCGTTCGCGCCCGAGTCGGCCGCCGCCGATCTGGCGCTTGAGGAGGCGGAGGCCTGACGTGGCCAGCCTGCGCGACATACGCCGGCGCATCGCGTCGGTCCACAACACGCGCAAGATCACCAAGGCCATGGAGATGGTGGCCGCCGCCAAGCTGCGCCGCAACCAGGCGCGCATCGAGGCGCTGCGGCCGTACGCCGCCGACATGATCGAGATGATGACCGACCTCGCCACCTTCTCCGAGGAGACCCGCCAGTACGCGCTCATGAAGGAGCGACCCGAGGTCCGCAGCGTCGCGCTGGTCGCCATGACAGGCGACCGCGGTCTCGCCGGCGCCTTCAACGCCAACGTGGTGCGCAAGGCCATGGAGATCGAGCGCGGGTTCCGCGGCGGGGGCGTCGAGACGCGGCTCATCGCCGTGGGCCGCAAGGGCATCGGCACTCTGACCTTCCGCGGGTGCCGCCTCGAGCGCAGCTGGCAGGGCCTGAGCGACCGGCCCGAGTACAGCGACGCCAAGGAGATCGCCAAGTACCTCATCGACCTGTATGTGGGCGGCGAGGTCGACCGCGTGCGGCTCGTCTACAACCACTTCACGTCGCCGATCGAGCAGACGCTCCTCGACGACGTCATCCTCCCGGTGCCGCGCGAGGCGGTCACCGACGAGGCCAGGAACCCCGGGCCCGTGACCTATCTGTTCGAGCCCGAAGCCAACGTCATCCTCGAGAGCCTGCTGCCGGCCTACGTGGAGATCGCCGTCTACCGCTCCCTGCTCGAGTCGAGCGCGAGCGAGCAGGGAGCGCGGATGACGGCCATGCGCAACGCCAGCGACAGCGCCGAGGAGATGCTCGAGTCGCTCACGCTGGCGCTCAACCGCGCCCGTCAGGCGGCCATCACGCAACAGATCCTCGAGGTCGTGACCGGCGCCGAGGCCCTCGGGTGACCGGGGCCACGCGGCCGCCGCACACCACACACGCAGAGCGGAGTTGAGGCAATGAACACAGGCACAGTCGTCCAGGTCATCGGGCCGGTCATCGACGTCCGCTTCCCGGACGAGATCCCGGCCATCTACAACGCCCTCACGGTCGGCATCGACAGCGGTGACGGCCAGCTGAGGCAGGTCGTCTGCGAAGTGCAGCAACACCTCGGCGACGACAAGGTCCGGGCCGTCGCCATGGACTCCACCGACGGCCTCGCGCGCGGCGTCGAAGTCATCGACACCGGCGTGGCCATGACGGTGCCGGTGGGCGAGCAGACGCTCGGCCGCCTCATCAACGTGACCGGCGACACCATCGACCACGGCGAACAGCTCGTCGATGTCGAGCGCTGGCCGATCCACCGGCCAGCTCCGGATTTCGAGTCGCTCGACCCGACGGACGAGGTCTTCGAGACCGGCATCAAGGTCGTCGACCTCATCGCGCCGTACGTGAGGGGCGGCAAGATCGGCCTCTTCGGCGGCGCCGGCGTGGGCAAGACCGTGATCGTGCAGGAGCTCATCCGCAACATCGCTGCGGAGCACGGCGGCCTCTCCGTGTTCTGCGGAGTCGGCGAGCGCACCCGCGAGGGCAACGACCTCTGGCTCGAGATGAAGGAGTCGGGGGTCATCGACAAGACGGCGCTCATCTTCGGCCAGATGAACGAGCCGCCGGGCGCGCGTCTGCGCGTCGGCCTGGCCGGCCTCACCGTGGCGGAGTACTTCCGCGAGATGGGCGGCCAGGACGTGCTGCTCTTCATCGACAACATCTTCCGTTTCGTGCAGGCGGGCTCCGAGGTCTCCGCTCTCCTCGGGCGCATGCCGAGCGCCGTGGGCTACCAGCCCACCCTGGCCAACGAGATGGGCGAGCTGCAGGAGCGCATCACCTCCACCAAGCGCGGCTCGGTCACCTCAGTGCAGGCAATCTACGTGCCGGCCGACGACCTCACCGACCCGGCGCCGGCGGCCACCTTCGCCCATCTCGACGCCACTACCGTGCTCTCGCGCGCCATCGTCGAGAAAGGCATCTACCCGGCCGTCGACCCGCTCGACTCGAACTCGCGCATCCTCACGCGCGACGCCGTGGGCGACGAGCACTACGAGGTCGCCACACGCGTCCAGGAGATCCTGCAGCGCTATCGGGAGCTGCAGGACATCATCGCCATCCTCGGCATGGACGAGCTCTCCGACGAGGACAAGGTGATCGTGCAGCGCGCGCGCAAGATCGAGCGCTTCCTCTCGCAGCCGTTCCACGTCGCCGAGCAGTTCACCGGCATCCCCGGCAAGTACGTCCCGCTGGCCGACACCGTGCGCGGCTTCAAGGACCTCGTCGACGGCAAGTGCGACGACCTGCCCGAACAGGCCTTCTTCATGGTCGGCGGCATCGAGGAGGCCGCCGAGCAGGCGCGACAGCTCGCGGGCCGCGACGAGGCCGGCTGAAAGGGCGCCCGTGGCTGACGAACGCGTACTGCACGTCGAGGTCGTCACTCCGGACGGCGAGGTGTACTCCCAGGACGTCGCCATGGTCGTGCTGCCCGGCATCGACGGGGAGCTCGGCATTCTCGCTCGCCACCAGCCCCTGGTCACGCTCCTGCGCGTGGGCGAGACGCGCATCCGTGCCCTCGACGGCACCTGGGAGTACATCGCCACCGGCATCGGCTACGCCCAGGTCCTGTTCGACAAGGTCCTGGTCGTGGCCGACCACGGCGAGCTTGCCGGGAGGATCGACGTGAGCCGCGCCGAGGAGGCGCTGCAGCGCGCCCGCGAGCGCATGCAGGAGCGTCACGACCCCGGCGCGCAGGCCGAAGTCGACTACTTCCGCGCCGAGCAGGCGCTGAGGCGCGCCGCGAACCGCCTGCGCGTGGCGGGGCGCTCCCGCTGAGCGCCGCGCTTCTCCGCCGGCACACGCTATACTTGTGACCGTCTGATGGACGGTCCGATCGCACACGACGCGCGCCTGAGGGTGCGCGGCGGCCGCCGTTTGGAGGGGACTGTCGTGCTCTCGGGCGCCAAGAACTCGGCGCTCAAGCTGCTCGCCGCCAGTCTGCTCACCGACGAGCCCTGCATCATCCGCCGCGTGCCGCGCATCACCGACGTCGCCACCATGGTGGCGATGTTGCGCGCGCTTGGCGCGGACGTGGAGCACGCCGGCGACGAACTGCGCGTGCACGCCGGCGCGGCGCTGAGCGGCTGCGCACCCTACGAGCTCGTGCGCACCATGCGCGCCAGCATCATCGTCATGGGCCCCCTGGTGGCGCGTCTCGGCGAGGCCACCATCGCCATGCCCGGCGGCTGCAACATCGGGCCGCGACGCATCGACTTTCACATCCGCGGCCTCGAGAAGCTGGGCGCGACCATCGCGATCGACCACGGCTTCATCAAGATCCGCAGTGCGCAGCTCAAAGGGGCGATCGTCCCGCTCGACTACCCCAGCGTCGGCGCCACCGAGAACCTCGTCATGGCCGCCACGGCGACAAACGGCGAGACGGTCATCGAGAACGCTGCGCGAGAGCCCGAGATCGTCGATCTCTGCGAGTTTCTGCAGGGCATGGGGGCCGTGATCGAGGGCGCCGGCGCCAGCACCATCCGCATCGAGGGCGGTCACGCGCTGCACGGCGTGGACCACGAGGTCGTGGCGGATCGCATCGAGGCGGGCACGTATCTCATTATGGGCGCCGCCACGGGTGGAGAAGTCACCACGAAGGGCCTCGACCCCCTGCACCTCGAGCTCTTCCTCGGCAAACTGAGGGGCATGGGCGTGGACGTACGGGTGGGCGACCGGTCGATCACCGTGCGCCGCGACGGCCCGCTCGCCCCCATCGATATCTCGACCCTGCCCCACCCGGGTTTCGCCACCGACCTGCAGGCACAGACCATGGTGCTCCTCTCGCTGGCGGAAGGGACGTCCATCGTCACTGAGAACGTGTTCGAGAACCGCTTCGTGGTGGTCGATGAGCTCAACCGTCTGGGCGCCGGCATCAGCACCAGCGGTCACCACGCTGTCGTCGAGGGGCCGCGCGCTCTGAGCGGCTCGGTCGTGGAGGCGCCCGACCTGCGGGGGGGCGCCGCCCTGGTCACGGCGGGCCTGGTCGCCGACGGCGTCACGGACGTCGGCGCCGTGCACCACATCGACCGCGGCTACGAGGACCTCGTCGGCAAGCTGGCGGCGCTCGGGGCGGACGTGACGCGCGTGGACGAGAGTGCGCGAACCGGCGAAGGGCTGCGATCGTCTCTCAGCTCGTGCGATGATGAGACGTTGCGCAGCGGCCAAGCGGGCGCCTGCGGCGGAGGAGCATGAGCGAGTATCGCGTCTACAAGACCGGCGAGTCCGAACCCGTCAGGGTGTCCGGCGCCGCGGCGCCGGAGCCGTTGGCCGCGCCCGGCCGCTCGCACCGCGCCGCCCGCCCGGAGCCGGCTGCGCGTGGCGCCGGGCTCCGCATCCTCGTCATCTGGGCGGCCATCGCCGTGGCCGCCGCGGTCGCGGCGGCGCTGTTCTGGTTCTACGGCCGCGACATGCTCGGCAACTCCCGCGCCGCGTTCGCCCTCGCGAGGCTGTCGGGCAAAGTCCCGGGCTGGGCCATGGTCGGCGCCCCCGTGATCGCGGTGGCCATCGTCGCGGCCGTCACTGCCTATCTCGCCTTCGGCCGTCGCCTTGCCGTCAAGCTCATCGGCGTGGCCGTCGTGGTGGCCGCGCTTGCGGCTCCCGGTCTCGCGCTCGGATGGGCGAACGGTACGGTCAGTGTCGTCGGGCATCGCAGCGCGGAGCAGGAGACCGTCGTCACGGACACCGAGAAGGAGCTGCGCCCCGCGCTGCCGGGCAAAGCCATGAACATCCTGCTCATCGGCTCCGACAAGAGCAAGATCCCCGGCGATCCGGGGCGCTCGGACACGCAGATCCTCGTGCGTCTGGACCCGGAGACCAAGAGCATCTCGATGTTCTCGGTGCCGCGCGACCTGCGGGTGCTGATCCCGGATCACGGCTACGACAAGATGAACACGGCCTACGAGTACGGCAGGGCGCCGCTCGCCGTCAAGACGTTCAGCGAGCTCACGGGTCTGCCGATCAACCACTTCGTCGAGGTCAACTTCGCCGGCTTCTGGCACGTCGTCAACATCCTGGGCGGCGTGTACATCCCCATCGACCATCGCTACTACGTCCCGGAGAGCGCCGACTACAAGTCCATCGATATCTCTCCCGGCTACCAGCTCATCCGCGGTCACGACGCGCTCGACTTCGTGCGCTACCGTCACGACCAGCTCGGCGACTTCACGCGTATGGAGCGTCAGCAGCTCTTCCTCAAGGAGCTGCAGCGCCAGTCGCACCGCTGGAGCGGGGACTGGGCCAAGGTTATCCGCCTCATCACGGCCATCACCAAGGAGACGACCTCCGACATCGACTCGCTCAAGCGCCTGCAACCGCTCGTCGAGCTCATCTTCCAGGTGAACACTTCCAAGGTGTACACGGTGCACTTGGAGGGGTCCACGCCCATGATCTACGGTGTGTCGTACGTGGTCCCGACCCAGGCCGAGATCGACCAGGCCGTCGCCGAGTTCACGCACCCCACGCAGGCGCCCGTCGCGGTCAAAGGGCTCAAGCTGACCAAGAAGATGTATCCGGTCACCGTCTACGACGGGAGCGGCATCCCCGGGCTGGCCACGACGGCGGCCAACCAGCTGGCCGCGCTCGGTTACCGTGCCGAGGCCGGCGCCGACGCCCCCGAGTTCCCGGGCACGATCACGGTCGTCTACGCGCCCAAGAGCCTGTCGGCCCCGGCGCAGCTCATCGGCGAGATGCTCTGGCCCTCCGACGTGCGCCTCGTCGACCGCGCCCCCGGGGTCGCCGACGGCATCAGCGTCTTCGTCACCTCGTCGTTCGACGGCACCCTCGCGGCGCCACAGGACGCCCAGCAGACGCTGCAGAAGAACCAGCGCTACGACGCCGCGGCCTGGAAGGCCTTCGCCGCCAAGACTACGCTGCATCTCGAGATGCCCACGGCGTGGTCGCCGGGGGCCACCTACGACGAGTTTCGCGCCTACGGCATCAAGACCACGGAGGGCAAGCGCACCGCGGCGGCCGTGGCCGTCGTCACCACGCCGATGGGCGGCTACTGGAGCATCCAGGCGATGCGCTGGATGGATCCCCCGGCGATCCAGAACCCCAACAGCACCCAGGTCATTGCCGGCCAAAAGTACATGCTCTTCTATCAGGCCGATCATCTCCACATGGTGGCCTGGAAGCGCAACGGCACGCTCTACTGGGTGATCAACACGCTCGACAACCAGCTGTCCAACGACCTCATGATGGGCCTCGCGACCTCGTTCAAGCCCGTGAAGTGAAACTTCTGCGCGCAGTGCTTGGGCGCCTCGACCCGTGGGCCGCCCTCCTGCTCGGCGTCCTGCTCGCCTTGGGCGTCGTCATCCTGCTCGCCACACCCGGGCCCTGGCACAAGGTCGTGGGCCCGGCTCCGCCGGTGCAGCTGGAGCCGCCGGCGCCGACGGACGTCGCCGTGTTCGCCCTCGGCGGCGCCGACGGCACGTGCACCGCCATCGTGTGGCTGCACGTCGACCAGGTTCGTCCGGCCCTTACGGCCGTGGTCCTGGCGCCCGAGACTCAGGGGTTCGTCCCGGGTGCTGGATTCACGCCGTTGCGGCGCATCGTGGATGAGGTCGGGCCGGGCGTCGCAGCAACGGCCCTGGGGCAGGCGCTCGACGTCCCCATGGACGCGTGGATCACGCTCGACAGACAAGCCCTGCGGCTGGCCCTGGCGCCGCGGTCGCTGGCCGGCGAGGCGCGCGGCCCCCTGCTGCAGTACAAGCGCGCCCAGGCGGCCTGGGAGGGTCGTGGCCAGGCCCGTCGCGTCTGGACCACCCAGTACCAGGCGCTGGGCTCCACGCTCGCGCGCCTGCCGTTCGAGCGCCTCAACGTCGTGGCCTTCTCCAACTACGTGCTCGGCTGGGGGCACGTGCAGAGCGATCTCAACCTCCAGGGCGCCACGTCGCTGGCCACGACGTTCAGGGAGTTGTTGCCCACCGAGGTCGACGTGCGCGGCGCGGCGGCTATCGTCGAGACCTGCCGCCGCGGCGAGGCCTGGCGCGTCGATCGCAGCGCTATGGAGCAGCTGCGCCAGTCGCTGGCCTTCGGGCTCACTCCGCCACCGACCGGCACGAGCGTCACGCGGTGGCCGCGACCGGCCCTCGTGCTCGTGGTGCTGCCGGGGCCGCGCTACCGCTCCGACGCCTACGTGAAAGAGGTGCGCCGGCGCCTGCGGCGCTCGGCCGGCGCCCCCGTCGCCGTGCAGGCCGTCAAGGCTCCTCGCTGGGATGGCCTCGTGGCGCGGACGACCGCCGCGATCGAGTCGTGGCGTCCGCTGGCCGTGCTCATCGCTCCGCCGGCCGGCAGCGGGGGCGCGGAGACCGCCGACGCAGCGGCCGTCGCGCTGCGCCAGCT
>Ga0209913_1001236_pt1 | contig 15057 bp, 13 predicted proteins | sample PersoiDNA2013203_FD_185805 | JGI IMG/M metagenome (GOLD analysis project Ga0209913, IMG submission 185805) | Permafrost soil microbial communities from the Arctic, to analyse light accelerated degradation of dissolved organic matter (DOM) -... | ecosystem: Environmental > Terrestrial > Soil >... | reverse complement strand
GCGGCGTGGAGGAGTAGGCCGCTCACGCTGCCTGGACTGCGCCCGCCGACTCATGCCTCGCCTCTTCGTCGATGTGTGGAACGTGACCAACGCCGTGCGCGTCTAAGTCACAGGAAGCCGCGCCGGCGTCTCTCCGGCACTGTGCGACGCCCACGTGTGAGAGTGAGCTCTGGCGGGGACGCTCGCAAAGTAGTAGAGTTGCGCATCTTTCGCCTCGGGAGCGTGGCCGGCACCACACACGACGCCACTGCTGGTCGGGCGGGGTTACCCATCGCGGCCGACGAGCAGTCGGTCGTTCTAGACGACCTCGGCACCCTCACTTGACTGTGCCGGTGCCGGATATGTCGATCCTCGAACGAAAGGCACGCCAGTGGCCGACTCAACTCCCGTCGCACAGCTGGAAAGGAACGCCGTCGGCCTGTTGGATGTGCTGTTCCAATCCATCACGTGTATGGCTCCCGGCGCCGCGATCGCCGCGTCGATCCCTCTCGGCGCGGCCTTTGCCTCAGGCGCGCTGCCGCTCTCCGTCAGCATCGCCTTCATTGGCATGCTCTTCACTGCGTGGAGCATCGGCCAGCTGGCCAAGCACATCCCGGCGGCGGGTTCGGTCGCCACCTATAACGCCGTGGGTTTTGCCCCTTGGGTCGGCTTCCTCGTCGGCTGGGCCTACGCGGCGGTCTATTTCCTGATCATGCCGCTCGTGATGCTGCAACTCGGGTACACCGTCGCCGGCGAGTGGAACTCAGAGCAGTCGTCGTTCCCCACGAGCCTATGGTGGGTCTTCATGACGGCCTGCATCCTGCTCGTGTGCTTCCTCGTGTACCGCGGGGTGAGGACGTCGACGAGGACGGGCGTCGTGCTCGGCTTCATCGAGATCATCGTGTTTCTTGCCCTGTCGGTCGTCCTCATCGTCAAGGCCGGCCATCACAACACCCTGGCGGTCTTCACGACCCATTACGCGAACGCGAAAGGCTATGCGGGCGTGACCGGGGTGATCGCGGGGGCGGTCGGCGCGCTGCTGGCCTTCGCCGGCTTCGAGGCCGCCGCGCCACTCGCCGAAGAGACCAGGGACCCGCGGCGCAACGTCCCGCGGGCAGTGGTGCTTTCCACCGTCCTCATCGGCGCCCTGTACATCTTCACCACCTACGCGGCGACGGTCGCCTACGGGCCGGCGAAGTTCTCCGGCTTTGCCGCCTCCGCGAACGGTGTGCCGTGGGATGGTTTGGCCCGCACCGTCTCCGTGGTCTTCTGGGCGCTGGTGCTCTTCGCCATCATCAACTCCACGCTCGCGAACGCGAACGCGGGCGTGAACGTGTTCACGCGCACAGCGTACGCATTCGGCCGCATCGGCGTCTTCCCGCGCGCGCTCGCCGATCTGCACCCGCGCTTCAAGTCGCCGAGGGTCGGCATCCTCGTCGAGCTGATCCTCGGTCTTGCCCTCGCGCTCTCCCTGGGGTTCAAGTACACCCCGCAGGTCGCCTTCGGCATCATCGGGACCGCGATCGTCGTCGTCGTGGTGCCGGTGTACATCGCCTCCAACATCGCCTGCGTCGGGTACTTCGCGCGGCATCGCAAGGAGGAGCAGCACTGGCTTTCCCACATCCTGGTGCCCATCGTCGGCGCCCTGCTGCTGGTCCCCGGCTTCTTCAGCGTCGCCGGCATCACCGGCATTCCGGGGCTGTCGTTCATCGCGGCGCTCACCGCGCCGTATTCGTACGCACCCTATGTGATGGCCGCGTGGCTGGTCCTCGGCATCGTGCTGCTGTTCTGGCTGCGCGCGCGCAGGCCCGACGCTATCAACGCGGTGGCGCACATCCACCTCGAAGACGAGGGGATGTGATCGCGGCAGCGGGTGCGACCGGGCGGCGTCTGCTGCGCTGAGCGGCGCTTCGGCGTCCTGCAGAAGCGCCTGGCATGAAAGTAAGGGCCGGGGCGGCTTTCGCCGCCCCGGCCCTCCGCGCTCCCAGCAGCGGAAGCGCCTCAGGGGGCTCTGTCGGCCGGGCCCCGCCCGGCCGAACCTCAGTTCGCCGTCACGACGTCCTTGCGCGTGACCGGCAGGTTGCGCACGCCGAGCTCGGCGATGAACGCGTCGCGCACGGTGCGCGGGAGTTCCTCGGGGCAGATCATGCCCTTGTCGGCGATCTTGTCCTCGATGATGAACTCGGCGTAGATGCTGGCCGGCGTGTTGGTACCGTAGCTCACGCTCGTGCCGCCGGGGACCACGCTGTTCACGTACTTGATGTCGGGCGGGAAGATCGGTGACGGCCGGGTTGCGACCGAGGTTCCAGGTGATGACCTGGCCCTGCATGCCGGCGCCGACGCTAAGGACCTTCATCCTCTTCCCCGCCTCGTGGCCTCCGTCATGGCGCGGGGCGCCGTGAACGACATGGCCGGATCGGTGATGGGCCGCTCGGCCCCTCCGGGGCGGCCGCGGCCCGCGTTGCTCCGGCCGATTCTCTCAAAGGCAACGGCGAAGGCCCACCTCGCATGCAACGAATATCGCAGAATCCGTGCCCAACCGACGCGCTTATCGTGTAATCTGGGCCGTTCTTAGTCGGCCCTGGCGCCGCATTCGGCGCAGAACTTCGCCTCGGGCTGCAGCTTGGCGCCGCATTGCGCGCAATGCTTGGCAGCCTTCATGTCGTTGCCGCACTGAGGGCAGAACTTGGCGTTCGTCTCTTGTGGCGCGCCGCACTTGGGGCACGAGGCGACGATGCCCTCACGCCAGTCCTGCTCGGTGAGGTGCTTGTCTTCCTCGCTCATCTTGGCGTGCGCCCACACCTCTTCCACCGACTTGTCGGCCTGCGCCGCGGCCATCTTGACGCCGAGGTCGGGGGCGCACTGCTTGCAGAGGCCCTTCTTCTCGTTCCAGCACTGCTCGCGGCACATCCAGGCGCTGCAGCGCGGGCACTGCACGAACTTGGGGCGGATCTGCTCGGTGGCCTTGACGAAGGCCTTGTCACTGGCCTTCTCCCAGGCGGCCGACTTCACCCGCTGGGCGGCGTCGGAAGCCTCCGATCCGGGGACGCGCGGCCCGCTCCAGGTGCCTGACCTGCGCTCGATTAGACGGCCGGCGTGGTAGAAGTGATATGGAGAGGGATTTGTCAAGTAGCCGAGGTCGATCTGCCCGCGCTCGCAGAGGCGGGGTTGGTGTGAATCGCTAAGGGACGCCGCGGTGAGCGCGCCGGGCTGCGGTAGCGACGCGCGGTCAGCCTGATATGCGCGGGTTCGGTTCTCCGCATGACCGTCTCTGCGTCGGGAGCGGCGCTGCTCTAGAGTCGAGCGTGGCCCGCAAGGGCTGCTCATAGTTCAGTCGCGCATGCTCCTCGCGCGGGCGGCCCGGGCGCCGCTCGCCGCGGCGTCCGGGGTGAGCCTTTAGGCGTCCATGGTCACGAGGCTCCAGCACCAGCCGGCCAGCTCGCGGGCCACGGCCACGGCGGCCACCGTGGAGCGCTTGCCGCGCGCATCGAAGCTGCGCCAGCGCCGCTGCAGGCGCCGGCCCGCCGCTTCGGCGCGCACGCGCACCAGGGCCGGCTGGCCCGCGCGGCGGCGCGCGAGCTCACGGCTGGGACGTGAGATCGGCCGCCGCTGCTGCCAGGCGGCCTCGACGAGGAGGCGCCGGGCGTGGCTGTTGCCGGCCTTGGTGATCGACCCCTGGCGGCGGCGCTCCCCGGAGGAGCTCTCGCTGGGCACGAGCCCCAGGTAGGCGCCTACCCGAGCGCCCGTCGAAGCGCTGCCAGTCGCCGATCTCCGCGGCCAGGCCGAAGGCGGTCAGGGTCGAGACCCCGCGCAGGCAGGCGAGGCGGCCGACCGTCGTCGCCCAGGGCTCGCGGGCGGCTTCCTCGGCGATCGCCGCGTCGAGGGCGTCGCGGCGCGCACGCACGCTCTCAACGGCGGCCACGGCCTCCTCGTAGGCGATCACGAGGCCGCGCTCCTCGAAGCGCTGCGCGTGGAGCCAGCGCTCATGCGCCTTCCGTCCAGGCGCTGCCCTCCCAGAGGAGGCCCCGGCGCAGGAGCAGCTTGGAGAGCCGGTGGCGGGCGCGCATCAGGTCACCGCGGGCGTCCTCGCGGGCCCGCACGAGGTCACGGGCGGCCTCTTCGCCGAGGCTCGGCACGCGCACCGCGACGAGCTCGTCGAGGCGCAGCAGCTTGGCCAGCCGGAGGGCGTCGCGGCGGTCGGTCTTGACGCGCTCGCCGGGCGCCCGGGCGATGCGGCTCGGAGCCGCCACGAGGCAGGGGATCTGCGCCGCCGCGCAGGCCCGCGCGAGGCCGAAGCCGGTGGGCCCCGCCTCGTAGGCCACGGAGAGCGCCGCGCCCTGCGCCTGCAGCCAGGTGACGAGCTCGGCGGTGCGCGGCGGGGCGTTGCAGCTCCTCACCTCGCCGCTCCGTGCGTCGAGCACCCCGGCCGCGACCAATCGTGCGTGCACATCGAGACCGATGAACGTATGCTCACTCATGCGGCGCCTCCCCGTAAATGCGGCTCTGCCACCACCCAGTGTGGTGGCAACCCGCGTCAACTTACGTGGCGGGGCGTCGCTCCGCTACATACGGTCTAGGAAGCCGGCCGCAAGGCGCCGGAGAAACGCGAGACGGAGGCCGCGCTGTGCACGAGCTGGGTATCACGCAAGGGATCATCGACCGCGCGCGCGAAGCCGCGCAGGCCAATGGCGCGCTGCGAGTCACCGACCTCTATCTCACCATGACGCCGGCCGCCGACTTCAGCCAGGACTCCATCGAGATGTACTTCGAGATGCTGGCCGGCGAGGACGAGTTCTTGCGGGGCGCCACCTTGCACTTCGATCACCAGCCGGTGGCGGCCACCTGCCTGAGCTGCAGCGACGAGTTCAGCACGGACGCGCCGCAGCCGGTGTGCCCGCAGTGCGGGTCGCTGCTGGTGCAGCTCGACCCCGAAGCGCCGATGGTCCAGCTCACAGACGTCGGCATCGACGACGGGTTGGAGGAGTGAGGCGCGGCCGGCGCAGCGCGCGCCGCGCCGCGGCCGGTGGAAGTGGGGAGTGGTGGAGCATAGCGGAATCGAACCGCTGACCTCCTGGGTGCGATCCAGGCGCTCTCCCAGCTGAGCTAATGCCCCACGAATGGGCCCCCTTGCGGGGACAACATCTTATACGGCATTCCCCGCCGGCGGGCAAGCCAAGCGCCCGCCGGCGGTCGTGCGTGGTGCGCCCGGCGTGCGCCGGGCGCACCGGGCCCAGCGGCCCCTTCCGGCCCGTCACGGCCATGACGTAGACTGTCCCCGACCCCGACTCGGCCCCCTGGAGGGTGCTTTGTGAAGATCACCGCCGTGCACGTGGAGACGCTCGAGCTCGAGATGGAGGAGCCCTTCGTCATCGCCACGTCGGCGCTGGCCGCGAGCCCCTGCGACCTCGTGCGCGTCGAGACCGACGAGGGCCTCGTGGGCTTCGGAGAGGCCTGCCCGGCCTACGAGTTCACCGGCGACACCCTCTGGACGGTCCAGGACGTGATCGGCGAGTACCTCGGCCCGGCGGTGATCGGCAAGGACCCATTCCAGCTCGAGGCCATCGTGCACTGCTGGGAGCGCGAGCTGTGGACGGTGGGCAACCAGGCTGCGTGCGCCGCCCTCGAGATGGCGCTCTGGGACCTGCAGGGCAAGGCGCTCGGGCGACCGCTCTACGATCTCATCGGCGGCCGCACCCGGGACGGCCTGGTGGAGGTCATCGCCTGGGGCTGGGACGAGCCCGAGGCCCTGGCCGAGAAGACGCGACGGATGCGCGCCGAGGGCATCACTGTGTTCAAGATCAAGGTCGGTGACCTCCCGGAGCGCGACGAGCAGCGCGTCGCCGCCGTCCGCGAAGCGGCCGGCCCGGACGCGCGCCTCACCGTGGACGCCAACCAGGGCTGGCTGGACGCCAAGACGGCCGTGCGCGCCATCAGACTGCTCGAGCCCCATGGCATCGAGTTCGCGGAGCAGCCCGTCCGCATGGACGACCTCGAGGCGGCGCGCTTCGTGCGCGCTCACGTGGACGTGCCGATCGCCCTCGACGAAACGGTGCGCGGCCCGCGCGAGGCGCTGGCCGCCGCCAAGGCCGGCGCCTGCGACATCCTCGTGGTCAAGCTCATGAAGACCGGCGGCATCCTGAACGCGCTCAAGGTCAACGCCATCGCGGAGGCGGCGGGCATCAGCATCATGATGGGCAACATGGGCGAGAGCTCGCTCGGCCTCGCGGCGCATTTCCACCTCAACGTAGCGCTGGCCAATGCCACCCATTGCGACGCCGACCTGCCGTGGAGGCCCGGCGGGTACTCGCGCGACATCGGGAGCGGGCTGCGTGCCGAACTCCGCGACGGCGTGTCCACCGTGCTCGTTCCCCAAGCGCCGGGGCTGGGCATCGCGCTGGACGAGGACGCCATCGCGGCGCAGCGCGTCGCGCGCCGCTGGTGACGAGGGCCTCCGTGGACCGCGACGAACTCCGGCGTCTCTGGCGGGAGGCAGGCGCGGCCCGCGCTGCTCTGCCGGCGCCCGCCGCGCCGCCGGCGGCCACGTTCATGGCGGCGCCCGCCGGGTCGGCCGACGCTCTTCTGGGCGCCGACCTCGCCGCCGTGGGTTTGCCGCTCGGCGGCTGGAGCAACGCCCCCGCGGCGGTGCGCGCCGCCTCTCAGCGATACGCCGGCTGGCTGGCGGCCGCCGGGCGCGAGACGGGCGTCCGCGTCGTGGACTACGGCGACGTCGCGGTGGATGCCGCCGACCTGGGCGCCACCTTCGTGCGCGCTCATGAGCATCTTGCCGACATTCTCGCTGCCGGCGCGACGCCGCTGCTGCTCGGCGGCGACGCGTCAATCACGGTGCCCGCCCTGCAGGTGCTCGCCGGCAAGCTCCAGGGGCGTCTTGGGGTCGTCGCCTTCTCGCCGCGCCTCGATCTCGAGATGGAGCCCGGGCGCGTCGCCGCCTCGCGCTGGGCGCAGGCTCTCGAACTCGGCGTGGTCGAGCCGCGCAACTTTGTCGTCATCGGCGAGCGCGGCGGCCCCGAGGAGGCTCGTGCGCGCCGCGTCTGCGATGCCCTCGAGGCGCGGCGCTCCTCGGTTGCGGACGTCGTCGAAGCCGGCATCGTCACCGTCGCCCGCGAAGCCCTCGAGGCGGCGAGCGCCGGCACCGAAGCCATCTACGTCTCGGTCGACCTCGGCGTGGTCGAGGGTGTCGAAGACCCCGTGGGTCTGAGCGCGAGCGACCTCAGCGTGGCGCTGGGCATCGTGACCGCGTCCCGGTTGGCCGGCGCCGATCTCTGCGGCGTCGTTCCCGGGGGTGGGGGCGGCGTCCCGGCAGCAGCGCTCGCCGCGCGCCTGGCTGCAGACGTGGTCATCGCGGTGGCGCGCCAGCGCGCCTGAGCCGCCCGCTCCTCGCACGCCGTCACGCCGCTTCGGCGCCTTCCCGCGGACCTTGGGTAGCCCTCCCTAAACGCGAGTTCCATCGTGTCGGCGAGGCTCGCGGCCGACACTTCAAGTGGAGCAAAAGGAACCCACCGGGAGGACTCACGGTCACTCGCGACGAGAAGGAGCAGGCAGTCGATTCGGTGCTCGCAAGGTATCAGCACCTCGGCGCGACGGTCGTGAGCGACGACAGCACGCTCTGCCGACTCCTGCAGACCATGGAGTGCTCTGACACCGACAAGCAAGTCGGCGAGTACCTCTGCTCCTTCCTCGCCGCGTAGGGGCTTTGCCGCACGAGGCGCGGCGGCCGACGGTGGGATGACAGGTTAGGCCCCGGTGGTCGGGCCCGAAAGGCGAGAGATCGCCGCACGGGGCCGCCGGGGCCTTGCTCTTGGCGTCGCCCGCCTACTCGCCGAGGACGCGCTTGAGCTTGTCGACCAGCAAGGCGTTCTGGATGGCTGCGGCGGCCATCTGCCCGACGCTGCTCAGGAAGTCGACGTACTCGCCGTAGTCGCGCGGTCGCGTATCGAACACGTCGATCAGGCCGATGACGCGCTCGCCGGCGACCAGCGGGATGCAGAACTCGCTCTCGAACCCGTACTCCGCCATGCTGGCGCGCTCCTGGGCGGTGAGGCGTGGGTCGTCCAGCCCGGCGACGGCCATGACCTCTCCGCTGCGCACGGCCATGGCCGTCGCCGGGAACTTGTCCATGTCGAGCACCTTGCCTACGACCGCTTCGTCGAAGCCGTCGAGGTCGGCGCTGACCACGCAGCGCAGGCTCTCGCCCTGGAGCGTGTAGATGTCGCAGTCGGCCGCCTCGACCGCGGCGCGCACACGCTCCGCGAGCGCGCCGAGCGTCTCCTCGAGATCGCGGGTCTGAGAAGCGAGCGCGCCAAGGTCCACGATCTCACGCAGGATCCGTGAGCGTCGCTCCACCTGCTCGACCAGCAGCGCGTTCTCGAACGCGCTCGCCAGCGTCTGCCCGGCGCTCTTCAGGAAGCTCAGATACTCGGTGTAGTCGCGCTCCCGCGTGTCGTAGATGTCGATGAGGCCGTAGAGCTCGTCGTTGACGACCAGCGGCACGCACACCTCGCTGGCGTAGCCGTACTCGCGGTAGGCGCGCCGCTCGCTCTCGCTGAGCCGCGGGTCGTCGGGGCTCGTGATGATGAGGATCTGATGACCGTTCATGGCGGCCACGACGGTGGGGTAGCTCTGGAGGTCGAGGAGGTCGCCCACCGGGCGCTCGTCGTAGCCGCTGCGGTCGAAGCTCGCCACACAGCGCAGGCCGTCACCGGCCACGCGGAAGATGTCGCAGTTGGCCGCGTCGACGGCCGCCTGCAGCCGCTCGGCGACATGCCGCTGCAGGCCCTCGATATCGGATGGCCGACTGCCCAGATCACCCAGCTCCACGAGCTCGTTGAGGATCCTGCTGCGGCGCTCGGTCTGCTCGAGAAGGGCGGCGTTCTCGAGAGCGTGCGCGGCCACTCCGCACAGCCCCCGGACCAGCTCCAGGTCCGGGCCGAAATCACGCGGCACGTAGTCCGACAGCTCGACAAGCCCGATCACGCGTCCGGCCGAGACCAGCGGCATGGAGAGAAGCGCCTGGTAGCCCCACTTCTCAAGCGAGTAGCGGGCCTCCTCGTCGAGCAGGGGGTCGTCGAGGCTGGCGACGGTCACCATCTCGCCGCCCTCGACGGCGCGGCGGCTGCAGGGATACCGCACGAGCGGGATCACGACGTCCTCCCACTCGAGGTCGAACCGGCCGCCGTCGTAGCTCACGAGCGCCCGGAGCGTGTCGTTCTCGACCGTGTAGACGTCGACGACCGGGGCGTGGGTAAGCTCGGCGAGCCTCTCGACCACGGCGCGCAGGACTTCGTCGGCGCTCTGCCGGGCAGCGCTCTCGTTGCCGGCTTCGACGACCTGGGCCAGGTCGCGATTGCGCCGCTGCAGCCCGGCGATGGCGTTCGTGCCGCCGAGGAGCTGTGCGAGGAGGTTGGCCAGGACCCCAACGGCCTCGGCGAGGTCCTCCGTTCGTCCGGGCCCGCCGCCGCCCACCTCGAGAAGACCCACGACGTCGTCCCGGTAGACGAGGGGGGCGAGGACGACGCCGGCGAGACCGCGCGCAGCCAGAAAACGCGCGGCGACATCCGGCGCGAGCAGCGGGTCATCATCTCCGGCGATCACGACCACGGAGCGCCCGGCGACGGCCGCAGCCGCCGGTGGGTACTCGTCCAGCCGCCAGCGGTCTGTGGTCGAGGATAGCGGTGCGGCGGCGATGGCCGTCGCCGTCCCATCGTCGACTGCGTAGACGGCGCCGGCGCTCAGGTCGAAGGCCTGCTGCAGCACGCGGAGCGTCGCGCGGACGAGGCGCTCCGCGTCGCCGGCCGGCGAGTGCAGCGTGACGTCCGCGATGAGGTCGTCCAGCTCGCCGACGCGTCGAGTCGTCTCGCCGGCGGCGTCTTCCAGCGTGAGAGCCGCCAGCGCCGTGGCGGCCTCCACAAGGGCGAGCTCTCGTGCGTCGAGGGCGCGTCGCGGGTCGGCGCTGAAGACCTCCAGCACCCCGGTCACGTCGTCTCCGAGCCTCACGGGCACGAAGAGCGCGCTGCGGGCGCCGCTCTGCTCGAAGCGCAGGAGGGGTGTCCCGACCAGGTCCCGGGCGGCCAGGTTGTGCAGGGTGACGGTGCCCCCCGCCAGCGCGTCGGCGGCGCCACCGGCGTCGTCGACGGGGTACAGCAGCCCTTCGAGTGGAGGCGTCTCCCCGTCTGACTCGGTGGCCGCCACGAGTGTCAGCGCGCGCTCGTCGCGGTCGTAGCGCAGCACGTCGCAGGCGACGGCGCCCAGCTCTCTGCGGAGTCGCTCGGCGAGGCCGTGCAGCACGGTCCGGGGAGCACGCGCAGGTTCACTGCGCGCGCGAGCGGTGGAAGGCGCGGCCGGCGGGTCGACGGCGAGGCGGGGATCCTGCGGAGCGTCCTCGTCGGGCAACTGTCCATCGCCCGCCATGAGACGCGCCGCCTGCCGGGCCATGAACTCGGCGAAGGCGACGTTGGCGCCGGTGAATGCGCGCGGCGCGCGGGAATCGGAGAGCTGCATGACCCCGGCGTGCCGGCCGCCGATGATAAGGGGAAGCGCGAGGAGCGCCGCTTCGCCCTGCTCGCGGTAGGCCTCGGTGGCGCCGCGAGCGAGCAGGCTGGTCGAGGTCAGGTCCGCGATCACCAGCCGGCGTCCGTTGCGCAGTACCTCCGCCGGCGCGGGAGCGTCTTCGAGCAGAACGACTCCATCCGCGGGAGACAGCCCCCCGGCCCGGCCGTACCCGGCGACGATGCGCAGCCGGCCTTCGCCGACGAGGAGCGCGAAGACGCAGGAGGTGGCCCCGACGCCTTCGGCGACGACCTGGGCCAGCACCGACAGCGGCGGGCCCAGCAGGTCGAGGTCGCCGCCGCCCGCGGTGAAGGCGGGCAGCAGGCCGGTCGCGCCGGCGGGCTGCCCCTCTCGGCTCTGGGCGCGAAGCAGCGCCTCGACGTCGGCGCGCCGGTAGCGCCGGTGTCCGCCGGGGCTGCGGTAGCAGACCAGCTTGCCGGTATCGCTCCAGCGCCGCAGGGTGTTGAGGCTCACGCCGAGCGCCGTCGCCGCCTCGCTGAGGCGCAGCCAGTCTTGGCCGTTGGCTTTTCCTACGCGCATTCCGGGGGCTCTCGGCGGGGCTCGGTGAGGGGAACTTCCCCAATTCTATGCAGATTCCTTTCGCTGTCCAGGCGAAGGAAACGAATGAGGAGATTCCAGCCGGCAGGGCAGGACGATACGCCTGCCTGAGGGGTGGGTGCCGGTCTACTTCGTCGCCGGCGCCCCGCTGGTCTGTTCGTGGGCGCCCGGTCCGAACTGCAGCACGCGGTCGCGCACCTGGCGCTTGGCGAGGTTCATCGCCCAGTCAGCCTTGTCGACGAGCTCCTCCATGAGCGCGGCGTCGTCGGGGAACGTCGCGACGCCCACGCTGACGGTGAGCCCGCGATCGGGGCCGCCCAGGTCCAGGCCGCCACACCGGCGCGGATGCGCTCGGCGACCTGGAGCGCCCCGGCTGGGGTCGTGTCGATGAGGATCACCGTGAACTCCTCGCCGCCGTAGCGCGCCGCGAGGTCGACCTGGCGTATGGAGCGCAACAGAACACCGGAGACGGCGCGCAGGGCGCGGTCGCCTGTAGTGTGGCCGAGGCGATCGTTGTAGCCCTTGAAATGGTCGAGGTCGCAGAACAGCAGAGCCAGCGGGTGGCCGATCTCCGTGGCGCGAGCCACCTCCTCGCCGAGACGCTTCTTGAAGTACCGCTGGTTGCAGAGCCCGGTGAGGCCGTCGGTGACGGCGTCCACACGCGCTCGTCCCAGACGGGCGCTGGGCCCGACGATCGTCGAGAGCGCCGGGTCGTGGCCGGCGATGTTGCTGCCCAGCTCGTCGGGCCAGTCGCCGGCGGGAGTGAGATCCGCGCAGACGAGACCCACCGGTTCACCCTTGTCGTCGTCAAAATGCCACTATAAAGCTAGGATGTCTCTCACTCGTGCTCGACGCCGGGTCCGCCGGCACGCTCGCCGCCCGGAGTGACGAGCTCGCGGGCGATGTCGGCGAACGCCGCGCCGACCGGCGTCGACGGATCGAGCGCCGCCGGCGCGCCCGTGTCGCCGCCCTGTCTGGTCGCCTCATCGAGCGGGATGCGACCGAGGAGGCGCGAGTCCATCAGACGGGCGATCTCGTAGGCTCCGCCTCGCCCGAAGATGTAGTGGCGGCTGCCACAGTCTGGGCAGACGTAGTAGGCCATGTTCTCGACGACGCCGAGCACACGCTGCTTGGTCATCCGCGCCATCTTGGCCGCCTTGATCGCCGTCTTGGCGGCCGCCTCCTGAGGAGTGGTGACGATGATCAGGTCCGCGCCCGGGATCATCTGCGCGATCGTGAGCGCGATGTCGCCGGTTCCCGGGGGGAGATCGATGAGCAGGAAGTCGGGGCTGCCCCAGAGCACGTCCCCGAGGAACTGCTCGATGGCGCGGCCCAGCATCGGTCCGCGCCAGATCACGGGCTCGTTGTCCGGCAGGAAGAAGCCCATGGAGACGACCTTGACGCCATGGGCCTCGGGCGGGATGAGCTTGCCCTCGTGCATTTCCGGAGGCACGGCCGCCAGCCCCATCATCAGCGGGATGGTGGGGCCGTAGACATCGGCGTCGATCAGCGCCACGGCGTGCCCCTGAGCGGCCAGGGCGACCGCGAGATTCGTCGCCACCGTGGACTTGCCGACGCCTCCCTTGCCGCTGGCGATGGCGATCGTGCGCGTTTTCGAGCCCGGGCCGAAGAGGCTCCGCGTCAGCTCGTGACGGTCGCTGAGGCGCGCCGCCAGCGCATCGCGTTCGTCGCACGACATGGCGTCGAGCTTCACCTCAACGGCGCGGCCGTCAGCGATCGCGGACAGGGCCTGTTCCGCCTCAGCGCGGATCTGGTTCCGCAACGGGCATCCGGCGGTCGTCAGCACGATCGTGGCGCCGACGCGCTCGGCGTCGGCCACGATGTCGCGCACCATGCCGAGCTCCACGATGCTTCGCTGGAGTTCGGGATCCTTGACGGCGGTCAGAGCCCGCCGGACGTCCTCCTGTGTCACGAGTGAGCCTCCGCATGTCGGCCGTGTGGATGGTCTGTCTCTACGTACCCGGCGCGCTCGCGCGCCAGTCGGGCGACGACTGCTCGCGCCGCCAGGCCCGGCGAGGCTTCACACGCGAGCAGCGCAGCTTCACATCATCTCAAGAAATGAGGGTCAGGCTGTAACCGCGCACGAGCGGCGGCCGCGGCCCGATCGCGGCCGCCCAAGGGCAAGCGGCGAGAGGAGACGTCATGGAGAGTTTGCTCGGGATCGACTCTGTCGCGCTGAGACGGGCGCTCGTCGCGCTGGCGCTCGGGGCCGCGACGCTGGCCTTGATCATCAGAGGCGCCACGATCCGGCGTCGGCCCGCGCGCCTGGCGCTGCGGAGCCAGCCGCCCGGGGGCGCCGCGGCGATCGCGACGCTGGAGGCCGTCTATCGCCGCGGCGACATCACGCACGAGGACTACGTGGAGCTCTCGCGGAGGCTTCGCGGTGGCCGACCCCGCCCGTTCACAAGTCCGGCAGAGGCGGTTCAACGGTTCTTCACAAGTTCAGTGTACGCTGGTAGGCGAAACCGGCCTCGTCGCCCGCCAGCGGGCGGCCTCGGCACCAAAGACCGCGCGCCGGCGGCGCGTTTGAGGCAAGGAGTACGCTCGTGAAGAAGAATTGGAAGATGATCGTGATCGTGGCCGTGGTGGCTGTGGTCGGCCTGTCGGTAGTGGCCGTCGCGTCCGGCGCCGCGAAGGTCAAGAACCCGTTCCGTGGCCGGGCAGCGTGCGGCCAGCTCATGAGTAACCCGAAGGCCGCGCCGGCGATGCAGGCCTTGAGGGATGAGCATCGCCAGGAGATGAAGGCGTGGTACGGCAAGTACGGCAAAGACCCGAGCGGCGCCGAGGCGCAGGCTGCTCTCAAGACGCTGCGCCAGGAGCACTGGAACGACATGAAGGCGCTCTTCAAGGAGTTCGGCGTCGAGGCGCCCAAGGGTGTCGGGCCGGGCGTCTGTGGCGGCCAGGGCGGCATGATGGGCAACGGCGGCAACGGCCCTTGCGGCGGCAGCAGCGGCGGCGCCGGATGCGCCGGCCCTGGTTCGGGCGTCGGCAACCAGGGCTCCGGCTACGGCGGCGGCATGATGGGCGGCGCCAGCTACTGAGTGTGATCCGAGATACGTCGCGCTGAGCTGTGAGGCGGCGGGGCGGGCGCGAGAAGGCGCCCGCCCCGCCGCCTTTCTGTTGCTCGACTGCCTGTCGGCACCGGTGTTTCACGTGAAACACCGGTGCCGAGCGCGTTCGCGGATCGGCCCCGGGGCGGTCCTCGGTCCGGCACCCCGGCGAGGTGCAGTTGTGTGTTTCACGTGAAATACCCGAGGGCGTGCGAGCCAGGGACGAACGAGAAGGGGCCCCTTCCGGGGCCCCTGGCTCTCATATCGATCGTCGACGCCGGTCTGCCCTCCTGAGCTCGCCGCCCGCGGCGCTTGGGCTTTCGCCGTCCGCCGGCGCTGCTCAGGCTGACCTGGCCTGCCGGCCGAGCGCGGCGGTCTCGGCCGCCGCATCAGATCGTGACGCGCGCACGCGCGCCTCGTCGTTCCACGTCGAGCGTCCCACAGTGCGCATCCCGCAGTCCATTCCGCTTCCTACATTGCGCGACTTGCGTGGCATGTCCATCTGACGCTCGTTCGCCGTCACTCGACCCCAGCGTGCTACGCCTTCATGTTGACCGGCTCGGCGTTGCCGGCACCGGTGGCGTAGGTCTGTTTGAAGATCTCCATGAGGATCGAGCTCTGGCGCACGTCGGCCAGAGAGATCTCGGCGTGATGCTTGGTGTAGCCGTTGCCGATGAGCATGGTGGTGTCGGCGCCGATGCCCTCGGCGCCCAGCGCGGCCGACGTGAAGCTCGTCGCCATGCTGAAGAAGTAGACCATCCCGTCGTCCTTGGTCGCGAGGACCGAGGCCATCTCGGTGTCCGGGATGTCGACGCAGTTGATGGTGAGGTCGGCCATCTCGCCGTTCGTCGCCTTCTTGACCTCTTCGTACACGAACAGCTGGTCG